>OMEH01001109.1_pt1 | contig 11469 bp, 10 predicted proteins | sample 1645391 | NCBI WGS metagenome assembly OMEH01 (sample SAMEA103958133, study PRJEB25191) | human gut metagenome | biome: human-associated habitat [ENVO:00009003]; feature: intestine environment [ENVO:2100002]; material: feces | place: Germany | collected 2013/2015 | reverse complement strand
CATATCAGTGGAGGGCATGGAGACTGCGGTTAATATAATCAAATCAATTGTGAAGCATGTGCTGATGCTTGCTGACGCATGATTTCGTTGCCGGTCAATTACTGTTCACTACTAACAGTGTAACCAGTAATCCGGCAGCACTTATCATTTTTGCAGTTGTTGGTGGAATATTTGTAAATTATCTTCGCAGAAATCAGAATGATATCGGCGGAGGAATGGGAAAGGATTACATGAAAGAGCATTGGGGAATCGATGACGACAAGTAATCAAAAATACCGGGCAACACTTTTTGTGTCCCGGTATTTTTTATACAACCATCGTAACTATTCAGAACCACTGAGAACAAGAAAAGCTGATGCGTTATCAGAAAAGCCTGACTTTGCTAACGTGAATTTGCAGGCTCCATGTTCACAGAGCGCCCCTTTATCTTCGCATTCTTCATGGCATTAAGCACTTCCTTGCCATACTCAGCCGGTACCTCAACAAATGTATACTTATCGTACATGTCGATTGCACCGACAAGCCTGCCAGGCATGCCTGACTCGCCTGCAATGGCACCTAAAATGTCACCCGGCTTTATCTTGTCCTTCTTTCCTACGTTGATAAACAGACGTACCATGCCATCCTCTGCTCCTGTATTGTGGAAATCATAGTCGTCCTTTGATTCAGCTGTGGATATCTCTGAAGCACCCATAGCCTGGTATAAAAATGCCGCCGCTATATCCATTGCCGTGTAATCTGACTCATTTATCTGATTCTCTATAATATCAATGACACTTGTGAGATTTTCCTCATCTATAATGGTGGAAATCTGGTCCATAATCTTTTCTGCCCTGATTTTGGCAACATCATCAGATGATGGAATTGGCTGTGCATAGATTTTTGTCTTGCAGTAGCGCTGTATGTCCTTGAGCTTATATACCTCCTTGCCCTTTACAAAGGAGAATGCCTTTCCACAGCGGCCTGCTCTTCCTGTACGACCGATTCTATGTACATAATACTCGTCATCCTGAGGCAGATCATAATTGAAAACAGCCTCCACATCATCCACATCAATTCCGCGCGCTGCGACATCAGTGGCAATAAGAATATCTGTCTTTCCGTTTCTGAAGTTCTTCATGACACGATCTCTCTGCACCTGCTTCATATCGCCATGAAGTCCCTCTGCACTGTAGCCGCGCCCGCAAAGCTCATATGCCAGCTCATCGACCATCTTCTTGGTGTTGCAGAATACAAGTGAGAGCTTTGGATTATAGTAATCCAACAGTCTTGTGAGTACATCTATCTTGTCCTTGCGCTTCACATCATAGTAATACTGGTCGATATTTGCGACTGTCAGCTCTTTTTTCACAATCTTGATATTGATAGCATCATGCTGATATTTTCTTGTAATTTCCAAAATAGGCTTTGGCATTGTTGCCGAGAAGAGTACTGTCTGATGCTCCTGTGGCAGGTATTCGAGCACTGTCTCGATGTCCTCCCTAAAGCCCATGTTGAGCATCTCGTCGGCTTCGTCGAGCACGAGGTAACGGACGTTTTCCAGTTTCATCGTGCCGCGGCGGATGTGGTCGAGCACGCGCCCCGGTGTCCCGACGACGATGTCGATGCCTTTGGCAAGGCGACGCAGCTGTTCGCTCATCGCCGCACCGCCGTAGATGGCCGTGATCGAGAGTCGTTTTTCGCGGTTGTAGGAGAGCAGTTCTTCGGCCGCCTGGAGTGCGAGTTCGCGTGTCGGTACGAGGATGATGGCCTGTATCGGCCCGCGGGCGGGTTCGAGGGTCTGGAGTATCGGCAGTCCGTAGGCTGCGGTTTTGCCCGTGCCGGTCTGCGATTGCGCGATGATGTCGTTGGGTTTTGTGAGCAGGTGGGGGATGGTGAGCTTCTGGATTGCGGTGGGCGTCTCGAATCCCTTGGCGCGGACTGCGGCGAGCATCTGCTCGGAAAGCCCCAGGGCGCTGAAATCGTCTGTAATGGTCATGTGCATGTTTTATTCGGCACAAAGGTACGATAAAAAGCCGAAAAATGTGTAAAACGTGAAAAAACCGTGATTTACAACCCGCGTTTTGGTTCGGGGACATGCCGTTTGCCGCGGTTTGCAGGGACAGCGGTTCGCCCGTTTCAAATATTTTTGTTATATTTGCCCGAATTTTTAATCTAAATAGGATGGCATACAATTTATTGAAAGGCAAGAAGGGCCTTATTTTCGGAGCACTCAACGAGCAGTCGATCGCATGGAAAGTGGCGGAACGCGCCGTTGAAGAAGGGGCCGAAATCGTCCTTACGAATACTGCCGTATCTATTCGCATGGGTACAATCGGCCAGCTGGCTGAAAAATGCAATACGATCGTCGTCCCGGCCGACGCTACGAGCGTCGAAGACCTGGAAAACCTAATCGACAAGACGATGGAACATTTCGGGGGCAAGTTCGACTTCATGCTCCACTCGATCGGCATGTCGCCCAACGTCCGCAAGGGGCGCACCTACGACGACCTGGATTACGATTACCTCTCCAAGACGCTCGACATTTCGGCGATCTCGTTCCACAAGGCGATCCAGGTGGCCCGCAAGAAGGACGCCATCAACGACTGGGGGTCGATCGTGGCGCTCTCGTATATCGCGGCACAGCGTACGCTCTACGGTTATAACGACATGGCCGATGCCAAGGCGTTGCTGGAGTCGATCGCCCGCAGTTTCGGGTATATCTACGGCCGTGAGAAGCACGTGCGCATCAACACCGTGTCGCAGTCGCCGACGCCGACCACGGCCGGAAGCGGCGTGCTGGGGATGGGCGACCTGATGAATTTCGCCGAGAACATGTCGCCGCTGGGCAATGCCTCGGCTACCGACTGCGCGGACTATGTGCTGACGCTTTTCTCGGATCTTACGCGCAAAGTGACGATGCAGAACCTCTACCATGACGGCGGTTTCGCGTCGATGGGTATGAGCCGCCGCGCCATGAAGACCTACGAAAAGGGGATGCGTTTCGAGGACGTGCACCAGAACCAGTACCCGTTCGGCGAGAACGCGGAATAGCTGGCGGAGATGCTTGAATAAAAGGGAAAGCCTGAAAAGGCTTTCCCTTTTATCAATATGTGGGAAATCATTGTTCGTGCCGGTTTAAAATATATCTCCCGTGCTGTTGGCGTACTGGATGATCTCGAAATTGTGTACGGCTTGCGCCGGAGCCGCGAAATAGTCGCTTTCGCCCGAAAGCCGGTAGACGCCCCTTTGGATGTCGACGGCCTCGATATGCAGCGAGTCGTACTTGTAGGAGTGCAGCGAATCGGCCCTGTGGTAGTGGAGCAATATGCCGCCCTGGGGAAGCATTGTTGCCGTCCTGATTTTCCGGGGATAGGGCCCGTCCATATAGAGATCTGTTTTGACGCTGTCAGCAATGTGGAACGAAATGTGCCATGACCAGTCGTCATCGAGGTAATAATCACCCTTGTATTCCTTCAGATTGACCCAATAGCCGTTGAAATTCCGGATTTCCGGGGCGATGTATTCAGATTTTACAGAGTCGGGCAGCATCTGGTCATAAAAATCGCGATAGCTTGGGTCGTTTAAATAAGACATGTAGACCGAATCGAGGTAACGGCTCTCGAAGAACCTGTGGGCGGGACTGTTCCGGTTGTGGGTGATAAACCGGTATTCGCGGTAGAGTTCCTTTCCTTCCGCCTTGCGGTAATGAGTTTCGATAACGGTTATCGAGTCGGCCGGGTTGAAGTTGGAAAATTCGGAGAAGAACAGTTTGCCGCCGAGCTGGCGGCGAACCGTATCTTCTACCGAGACGGGGCAGGTCTGCCGGCCTGCGTCTTTTGCCGTGGCGGGGCGGTCTGTCGGTTGCGGACTTTGGGCTGCCGGGGGCGTGGCCTGCAGTTCTGCAGTTGCTTTTCCCGGACGGGAACCGCAACTGCAGAATACAAGCGGGAGTAATATTATACTATATTTCATACGGTCGGAGGCAGTCGGTATTAGTATTGGTGGTCGTCCCCGCGGATCTCTTCGCGGGTGATCGGCTTGCGGTTCATCGCCCGCCATGCGTACCAGATGTAGGCTGCGACGAAGGGGATCAGCAGCGAGACGATCGACATCACCTTGAGCGTGAAGAGGCTCGACGAGGAGTTGTAAATCGTCAGCGACGACTGCATGTCGGCCAGCGACGGGTAATAGGCCGTTTCGTTCCATCCGGCGCAGAGCAGCAGCGCCAGTACCGTCAGTACCGTACCCGCACCGCCGAACCAGATGGCGTTGCGCCGGCCGCGCCAGCCCAGTCCGATGCTCCACAGTACCGCCACCACGCCGAGGAGCAGCACCACGGCGAGGTAAGGCATCTCGATGAAGTTATGCAGGTACTTGTACGGCTCGATGGAGATCCGGCCTGCGGCATCGACCGCCCGGCCGTCGGCGAAGAGCAGCATGCCGAGCCACGCTACGAAGAAGAGCACGAAACAGACTGCTGCGGGGATCATCCGCTGGCGGGCACGTTCGAGGATGGTCTTGTCGTCGATGTTATTCATGAAATACTGGCAGGCCAGCGTTGCGGCGAGGAATGTCACGGCAATGCCCAGAAAGACGTTCGAGACATCCGTAAGCGCTTCCAGTCCGTGCCACGGGGTTGTCCACTGCGAGATCACCGTTGCGCTGCCGCTTCCGGCGCCGTTGGCCAGGTTGAGGCGGTCGACCGTAAAGTTCGCGCCCGTGAAAAGTGTTCCGACGGCCGTGCCCAGCAGCAGCGGGCCGGCGATGCCGTTGATCATCAGAAATACGTTGAATGTCTTTTCGCCGAAGACGTTGCCCGGTTTGCGGCGGTATTCGTAGGCCACGGCCTGGATGACGAAGACCAGCAGGATCGCCATCCATACATAGAACGCGCCGCCGAACGACGTGGAGTAGAACAACGGGAACGAGGCGAAGAATGCGCCGCCGAAGGTTACGAGCGTCGTGAAGGTGAATTCCCATTTGCGGCCCAGCGAGTTGACCAGCATGTTACGTTCCTCTTCGGTCTTGCCGATGTCGTAGAGCAGCCCCTGCCCGCCCTGTACGAAGAGCAGGAATACAAGCAGTGCCCCCAGCAGGGAGATAATCAGCCACCAATAGTGTTGCAAAAGTACCAGGGTATCCATAGTCGTTTACTGTTTTTCGTTTTCGGGCCCGATTTTGATCTGGCGGAACATGATGCTCAGCTCGGCGATCAGCAGCGCCGTGAAGAGCGCGAGGAAGATGAAGAAGGTGGCCGATACCGACCCGGGGCCGATCTTCGAGGCCGCGATGCCCACGGGCATCAGATCCTGGATGGCCCACGGCTGGCGTCCGACCTCGGCCAGCACCCAGCCGGCCTGCGAAGCGAGGTAGGCCAGCGGGATCGACCATACGGCGACCCGCAGCAACCATCGCTTGTCCGCCAGTTTGTCCTTGCGGTTGAGCCACCAGATGACGCCCAGCAGCAGGATGAAGAAGCACCCGGCACCGACCATCACGCGGAACGAGTAGAAGAGCAGCGGTACGTTGGGGACTACCTGCTGCGGAGTGTCGAGGTAGCCGTACCCGAAATAGGCGAAATATTCGCGCAGGAACTCCTCGCCTTCGGGCTTCGAGGGGTCGAACTTGGCGGTGATTTGGTCGATCGCCGCCTGGTCGCCGGCCTCGAGCGCCGCCCGGTAACGGGCCAGTTCACCCACGGCGACGCGGCCCCGCTCCATCTTCTCCGCGGCCGACATCACGCCGTATTTCTCGTTGCCGTTCACCAGGTCGTTGATGCCCGCCACATAGGCGTCTGCGTCGCGGAAGCTCATGATCGAGAGCAGTTTCGGGATGTCGATCTTGAAATAGAATGCGTCCTCGTTCGAAGTGCGTTCCGCCTCGGGCCTCACGATGCCGATGGCCGTCAGGGGCGCACCCTGCTGCCCGTCGTAGAGCGCCTCCATGGCTGCGAGTTTCATCGGCTGCACGCGGGCGATGACGGCGCCCGACTTGTCGCCCGTCATCGCCGTGACGAGCGCGAATACGAAGCCGAAAGCCGAGGCGATGGCGATGCTCTTGCAGGCCATCTTCTGTTCGCGGTGCCGGAGCAGATACCAGGCGCTGACGCCCACGACGAACAGTGCCGCCAGCACGAACGACGAGGTGATGGTGTGGAAGAACTTGTTCATCGCCACGGGCGAGAAGAGTACCTCCCAGAACGAGGTCATTTCGTTGCGTACGGTTTCGAGGTTGAACGTACATCCCACGGGGTGCTGCATCCAGGCGTTGGCGACCAGGATCCACAGTGCCGAGAGGTTCGCGCCGATGGCCGTGAGCCATGTCGCCGTGAGGTGGAAGCCTTTCGAGACCTTGTTCCAGCCGAAGAACATGATGGCGATGAAGGTGCTCTCCATGAAGAAGGCCATGATGCCTTCGACGGCCAGCGGGGCACCGAAGATGTCGCCCACGAAATGCGAGTAGTTCGACCAGTTGGTGCCGAACTCGAATTCGAGGATGATGCCCGTTGCCACGCCGATGGCGAAGTTGATGCCGAACAGGCGCATCCAGAATTTGGTCGTGCGCTTCCAGAACTCATCACCCGTGCGGACGTAAAGGGTCTCCATGATGGCGATGATGAACCCCAGCCCCAGCGTGAGCGGGACGAAAAGCCAGTGGTAAATGGCCGTCATGGCGAATTGCGCACGCGACCAGTCGACTGTTTGTAGATAATCAGATAACATAAGCGATGGTTATTTGTCGGGGGTTAGTTCTTTCATGACCGAACGGCTGCGCTCTTCGGGGCTCTGCCCGGCCAGGAAATCGGGAAAAAAGAATACCTTGAGGATTGCGAACAGGATGAACAGCTTGACCAGGATGATGGCCCACAGGGTTTTGCCTACTGTCATGCTCCGGAACCCGTCGAGGTAGAACCGGAAGATCTTTTTGATTGTTTGTGCCGCCATATCCGTCGCTATCTTTTACCAAAAATAGATAAAATTTCGGAAATAAAAAACAATGCGCCCGGAAAAGTTGCACGCGCATATCTTCCGGCCGGAAATGGTTATCCCCGGTGCCGGGCGTGCGGATATGTGGTAAGTTTTTCGTATTTTTGCCGTCCGTATGGTTAATGGGAATCCGGAAATGAAAGAATATGCGGCCAAACAGCCTTCGCCGTGGGTGTCGGTGTTGCCGCTGGCGGTGCTGACGCTGCTGCTTTACGTGGTCATCCGCTGTTTCGGCGGGGACGCGATCAACGGCGGCAGCCAGATCGCACTGTTGTCGGCCACGTCGGTCTGCGTCATGCTGGCCATCGGCATTTACCGCTGCAAGTGGGCGGTCTTGGAAGAGGCGATCATCGACAACATCCGGGCTTCGGCTTCGGCAATCATCATCCTGCTGCTGATCGGCGCCATAGCCGGGTCGTGGATGGTGAGCGGCGTGGTGCCGACGATGATCTATTACGGGCTGAAGATCCTGCACCCCTCGTTCTTCCTGGTTGCCTCGTGCGTCATCTGCGCGGGCGTTTCGCTGATGACCGGCAGTTCGTGGACGACGATCGCCACGATCGGCGTGGCGCTGATGGGCACCGGGCAGGCCATGGGTTTCCCCGAAGGGTGGATCGCGGGCGCGATCATCTCCGGCGCTTATTTCGGCGACAAGCTCTCGCTCCTGTCCGATACCACGGTGCTTGCCTCGTCGACCGTCGGGGTGCCGATTTTCACGCACATCCGTTACATGTTGTATACGACCGTCCCGTCGTTCGTCATCGCGCTGGCGGTTTTCGTCATCGCGGGGCTGACGCTCGACCATACGGGCGGCACGCATGCCGGGATGTATGCCGAGTCATTGCGCGGGACGTTCCGCATCACGCCCTGGTTGCTGGCGGTGCCCGTGGCGACGGGCGTGCTGATCGTGCGCAAACTCCCGGCCATCGTGACGCTCTTCTGCGCCGCGGTTTTCGCCTGCATAGCCATGCTGCTGGCGCAGCCCGAACTGGTGGCCCGGGTGGCGGGCGTCGGGGAGCTGGACTTCATGTCGGGGTTCAAGGGGGTGCTGATGACCTGCTTCGGCCCGACGGCCATCCCCACGGGCGCGCCGCAGCTCGACGAACTGGTCGCCACGCGCGGCATGGCCGGGATGCTGAACACCGTGTGGCTGATCATCTGCGCCATGTGCTTCGGCGGCGTGATGACCGGCAGCGGGATGCTGGGGGCGCTGACCTCCGTTTTCCTGCGTTTCGTGCGCCGTGCCTTTTCGGCCGTGGCCTCGACCGTCGGCGCGGGCATCTTCTTCAACCTCTGCACCGCCGACCAGTATATCTCGATCATCCTTTCGGGGCGCCTTTTCCGGGAACTTTATGCGGAGCGGGGGCTCGAACCGCGGCTGTTGAGCCGCTCGGTCGAGGATTCGGCCACGGTCTGCTCCGTGCTGGTGCCGTGGAACTCGTGCGGCATGACGCAGGCCACCGTGCTGGGTGTTTCCACATTCGTCTACATGCCTTACTGTATTTTCAATATTGTCAGTCCCCTGATGTCGCTGATGGTGGCGGCCATCGGGTGGAAGATCAAAAGAGCCGCAGGTACTGCGGCGCATCCGCATTAATATGGAATATAAGATGGATACCGGACTTGTGATATTCGACCTCGACGGCACGCTGCTCAATACGATCGGCGACCTGGCTGTCGCATGCAATGCCGTGCTGGCCATGTGCGGCCTGCCGCAGCATACCTATGACGAATACTGCCATTTCGTGGGCAACGGCATCATGCGGCTCGTGGAGCGGGCGTTGCCCGAAGAGCTCCGCACGCCTTATACGGTCGCGGCCGTGCGCGCGGATTTCGTGAAATATTATACCGAGCATATCGACGTTTATACGAAACCCTACGAAGGAATTCCGGAACTGGTTGCGGAGATCGCGCGGCGAGGTATCCGTATCGCCGTGGCATCCAACAAGTTCCAGGCTGGAACGGAAAAACTGATCCGGTTGTTTTTCCCCGGTGTCGAATTCGCCGCGGTCTTCGGCCAGCGCGAGGGCGTGCCGCTCAAGCCCGACCCCGCGGTGGTGGGGGAGATACTTGCGCTTACGGGCGTGGCGAAGGAGCGGGTGCTCTATGTCGGCGACTCGGGCGTGGACATGCAGACAGCCGCGGCCGCCGGTGTTCGCTCGGTCGGGGTGACGTGGGGGTTTCGTGAGCGCACTGAGCTCGAGGAGGCCGGGGCGCGGCACATCGTCGACAATCCGGCCAAGATATTGGAGTTGTTATAGTCCGGGTGCCGCGGTTGTCCGGCAGTCCGGATCCTTTTGCGGATTCTTCTCAATTTATGCCGAATATGTGAATATTCCCAGAAAATTGCATGATTCCGGGAAAAAAGACATATATTTGTTCCCGAATAGTAACATATGGCGAAGAACAACAATACCGAGCGTGACCGGGATGTTACCGAACAGCGTATGCTGAAAGCGGTGGGCGAGATGATCCGCAGGGATGGTTTCGAGAAACTCGGGGTCAATGCCGTCGCGGCGCATTGCGGAGTCTCGAAAATACTTATCTACCGCTATTTCGGTTCGCTGGACGGACTGCTGGCCGCCTATATCCGGCAGCACGATTTCTGGATCAATTTTCCGCTCGACATTCCCGGCCGCGCGCATTTGCCCGAATTTCTGAAAAAGACGTTCCGCACGATGATCGGGCGTTTGCACGGCGACCCTACGCTTAGGCGCCTGTACCGCTGGGAGTTGTCCTCGAAGAACGAACTCGTGGCGGCGCTCCGCAGGCAGCGTGAGCAGGCCGGGCTGGAGTTGATCGCCCGGGTGTCGCGGAAAACCGGGCTGCCCGAATCGGAGGTGGCCGTGTTGGCTACTTTCCTGACGGCTTCGGTGACCTACCTTGTGCTGTTGGAGGAATATTGCCCGGTTTACAACGGGATTCCGATCGGAGAGGCTGCCGGCTGGGAACAGATCGTCCTCGGGATAGACCTGCTGATTGACAAAACTTTCAAGGAATGACCGGCCCGCGGGGCGGGAAGGTATATATATTTTTTATAACGAATGTTACCAATAGGTAACAAATTGAAAACCAAAAACAATGAGAAAGATGGTAATGGCATGGATTTTACCGTTCGTATTGCTTGGTTCCTGCGATAAGGAACTGGTCGAATATGAAAAGGGAAGCGTGGAAATTGTCGTGGAACGGGGCGACGCATGGCTGCATGATTTTCCCCTGTTCCTGGGGATTAAAAGGAAGAACCCGCCGCAGATTGCGGTCTGGATCGAAGATGCGCAGGGGCGCTACCTCTCCACGGTTTATGCGAGTTCCAAAATCGCGACCCAGTCCTGGCTGGCGGCGGGCGGAAACCGCCGCAGGGAGGCGCTGCCTCACTGGTGCCATAGCCGGGGTGTGCAATATGCCGACGGGCTTTACCTGCCGACGAAAAGCGAACCGCTGGCGGACGGCATATCGGGTGCCACGCCGCGCGGCAGTTTCGACCTGAAGCTCTCGCCCGGGGCGGGGCTCGATCGGTTCGTCGTAAAGGTCGAGGTGAACCATTCGACCGATTTCAACGAAACCTATCCCGAATCGGCCAAGGAGGGGGAGCCCGGTTATTCGGGCGGGCGGCACGGGAGCGGCCAGCCGGCCGTGGTCTATGCCGCCGACGTCGACCTGTCGTCGGGCAGGGAGCAGTTCGAAGCCGTGCTGGTCGGCCACAGCAGTCCCGACGGAAGTTCGGGCGGGATAGACCCCGATATTTCGGGGCTCACTTCGGCGCTCCGGATCGTGGAACGCATTACGATCCGTGTACGATGAAGAGGCGATTCCGAGTATTGGCCGCGGCGCTGTGCGTGCTGCCTTTCCTTGCCACCGAGGTGCCGGCGCAGGAGTTTCCCCGCTTTTCCTGTTCGACGTCCGTCGGGACGGGCTTCGGCCTGACCCGCCCGTCGTCGGTGCCCGTCGTCTGGCGCGTGACGGGTCATTACAATGTGAGCCGCCGTTTTTCGGTCGGTGCCGGAACGGGGGTTTCCTGCTATGAAAAAACGCTCGTGCCGCTCTTTGCCGATGCGAAGTTCCTGCTTACGCGCCGCCGCAGCTTTACGCCCTATGCCGGGTGCGCCGCCGGATATGCTTTCGCACCGCGCAGGGATGCCAACGGGGGACTGCTGCTCAATCCCGAACTGGGGGTGCAGTATGCATTGCGCTGCGGGGTGCACCTGTTCTTCGCGGCGGGCTATGAGTTGCAGCGGCTGGAGCGGCTCCGGAAATACGAAGGCCGCTGGTTCTCCGCCGAATTTGCCGAGCAGCTCAGCCACGGCACCCTCCTGCTGAAGGTCGGGGTGCTGTTCTGAGCCTCGGTCAGCAGTAGGCCTTGACGTCGGCGGGGGTGATGCGCTCCTCGCTGAGTATGATGAGCCGCTCGATGACGTTGCGCAGTTCGCGGATATTGCCGCTCCAGGGCATCGTTTGCAGTTCGCTAAGCGCTTCTTCTTCAATGCGTTTTGCCGGGATGTGG
>OMEH01001108.1_pt1 | contig 11477 bp, 9 predicted proteins | sample 1645391 | NCBI WGS metagenome assembly OMEH01 (sample SAMEA103958133, study PRJEB25191) | human gut metagenome | biome: human-associated habitat [ENVO:00009003]; feature: intestine environment [ENVO:2100002]; material: feces | place: Germany | collected 2013/2015 | reverse complement strand
CCTTGCCGATGCCGCGTGCGGCGCCGGTCACAACGGCCACTTTTCCATCCAGTAATTTCATAATTCTTTTATATTTTTAAGGCAATATCTGCCAATTTTTATTCGCAAATATAGGAAAAATATCTTAATCGCCTGCCCGCGGAGCGAATTTCGGCATTTTTGCTTATCTTTACCGACCGTAAACAGCATTCCAAAATCCTTATAACGATATGAAAAGAGATTCCCAGATTTTCGATTTGATTGCCGCCGAGCGCAACCGCCAGATGCATGGCATCGAACTGATCGCTTCGGAGAACTTCGTCAGCGACCAGGTGATGGAGGCCATGGGTTCGGTCTTGACCAACAAATACGCCGAAGGCTATCCCGGAGCGCGCTACTACGGCGGCTGCGAGGTCGTGGACAAGGTCGAGACGCTGGCCATCGAGCGCATCTGCCGTCTCTACGGCGCGGAGTACGCCAACGTGCAACCCCATTCGGGCGCACAGGCCAACATGGCCGTTTTCTTCGCCTGCATGCAGCCGGGCGATACCTTCATGGGGCTCGACCTGGCGCACGGAGGCCACCTTTCGCACGGTTCGCCGGTCAACATGTCGGGCAAGTATTTCAACGCCGTGGGTTACCAGCTCGACGAGGCCACGGGTGTCATCGACTACGACGCCATGGAACGCAAGGCGCTGGAGTGCAAGCCCAAGGTGATCGTCGGAGGCGCCTCGGCCTATTCGCGCGAATGGGATTACAAACGTATGCGCGCCATCGCCGACAAGGTGGGGGCGTTGCTGCTCGTGGACATGGCGCACACGGCCGGCCTGATCGCCGCCGGGCTGCTGGACAACCCCGTGAAATACGCGCATATCGTCACCTCGACGACGCACAAGACCCTGCGCGGCCCGCGCGGCGGTATTATCCTGATGGGCAAGGATTTCGAGAACCCCTGGGGGCTCACCACGCCCAAGGGTGCCGTGAAGATGATGTCGCAAATCCTCAATTCGGCCGTATTCCCCGGCATCCAGGGCGGGCCGCTCGAACACGTCATCGCCGCCAAGGCCGTGGCGTTCGGCGAGGCGCTCGAGCCCTCGTACAAGGAGTACCAGGCGCAGGTGCAGAAGAACGCCAGGGCGATGGCCGAAGCGTTCGTTAAACGCGGTTACAAGATCGTTTCGGGCGGCACGGACAACCACCTGATGCTGGTCGATCTGCGCACGAAGTTCCCCGAGCTGACGGGCAAGCTGGCCGAGAAGTGCCTCGTGGCGGCCGACATCACCACCAACAAGAACATGGTGCCGTTCGACAGCCGCTCGCCGTTCCAGACTTCGGGGCTGCGCTTCGGGACGCCGGCCATCACCACCCGCGGCCTGAAGGAGGACAGGATGGACTACATCGTCGGCCTGATCGACCGGGTGCTGCACGACCCCGAGAACGAAGCCAATATCGCCGCCGTACGCAAGGACGTGAACGCCCTGATGGCCGGCTATCCGCTTTTCGCGTGGTAAAATTCCGGTAGGATGAAAGAGGTCATCGACTTTTTCCGCCGCCTGCACGACAACAACGACCGTGCATGGTTCGACGCCCACCGCGCCGAATGGGCGCACGTGAAGGGACGCTTCGCGGCTTTCACGGAGCAGCTCATCGCCGGGATCGCCGAGTTCGACCCCACGGTGCGCGGCCTCAGGGTGCAGGACTGCACTTACCGCATCGCCCGCGACACGCGGTTCAGTCCCGACAAGTCGCCCTATAAAACATATATAGGTGCGTATATCGCGCCCAAGGGCAAGAAGTCGGGGTTTGCAGGCTACTATTTCCACATCGAACCCTGCTGCGACAGCCTCGTATGGAGCAACCTGCTTTCGGCGGGGCTCTACTGCCCCGAGCCGGTCGTGCTGCGCAGCGTGCGCGAGGAGATCCTCGACAACGGTGCGGAAATCGCGGCAGCCATCCGCAAGGCCAAGGGGTTCGGCATCGTCGAAGAGAACAAGCTTAAGCGGGTGCCTACGGGATTCCCTGCCGACAGCGAGTACGCCGAGATGCTGAAGCTCAAGGATTTCTATATCGCCAAGAAGATCACCGAGGAGTTCCTGCTCTCGGACGACCTGCTGGAGCGAACCCTAGCGGAGTTCCGCCGCACGCAGCCGTTCATCGCGATCCTGAACCGTGCCGTGCAGTTCGCCCACGAAGAGATGATGTAACCTGCCCGTGCAATAATGCAGCCGCCTTCCCTGACCGGGGGAGGCGGTTTTTTGTTGGCGGGAGCCTCCGGCGCGGCACCGTACGGGGGCAATAAAAGGCAAAATCCGCCGCCGCCCGAAAAAAAACAGGGCGATTCTTTGCCTGCGGAATAGGTGATTCGCGCGCTTTCCTTGTATTATATACAAGAAAGAAAGCTATGCGACAACAAATACAGAAATTCGGCAGGGCCCTGAGCAGCATGGTCATGCCCAACATCGGCGCGTTCATCGCGTGGGGATTCGTCACGGCGCTCTTCATCCCCTCGGGATGGTGGCCCAACGCCCAGATGGCACGCCTGGTCGACCCGATGCTGACCTACCTGCTGCCGTTGCTGATCGCCTGTACGGCCGGGCGCAACGTCGCCGGCGAACGCGGCGGGGTAATCGGGGCCATTGCCGCCATGGGCGTCATCGTCGGCAGCGACATCCCGATGTTCATCGGAGCCATGGTCATGGGCCCGCTGGGCGGGTATACGATCCGGTGGTTCGACAAACTTACGCAGGGACGCATAAAGGCGGGCTTCGAGATGCTCGTGAGCAATTTCTCGATAGGCATCCTCGGTATGCTGCTGGCCATACTGGGCTATTGGGTCATCGGCGGTGCGGTGACGGGGCTGACGCTGCTGGTCAGCAACGGCGTGGAGGTCGTGATCCGCCACGGACTGCTGCCGCTCGTGTCGCTTCTGGTCGAGCCGTCCAAGGTGCTGTTCCTCAATAATGCCCTGAACCACGGCATCTTCTCGCCGATCGGCATCGAGCAGGCCCGCGAAACCGGGCAGTCGATCATGTTCCTGCTGGAAACGAATCCCGGGCCCGGGCTGGGCGTACTGCTGGCCTGCTGGTTTTTCGGCCGCGGCAATATGCGCCAGTCGGCACCCGGCGCCGTAATCATCCAGTTCTTCGGCGGTATCCACGAAATCTATTTTCCCTATATCCTGGCGCGCCCGGCGCTGATCCTCGCCCCTGTTGCGGGCAGTGCCGCCGGGCTGCTGTTCTTTTCGCTTGCCGGGGCCGGACTGGTGGCGCCGGCTTCGCCCGGCAGCATCATTTCGGTGCTGGCCATGGCTCCCAAAGGCCAGACCCTCGTCGTGCTGGCCGGGGTGCTGATCTCCACGGCGGTGTCGCTGCTCATGGCGGCGCCCTTCATCCGGCGTGCCGCCGCTGCGGAGGATATGCCGACAGGCGCAATCCCCGCCGCGCAGAGCGGGGCGCCCGCCGTAAAGGCCGCGCTGCACTTCCCGGCACATATCCGCAAGGTGGTTTTCGCCTGCGATGCGGGCATGGGGTCGAGTGCGCTGGGTGCCACGCGGTTTCGAAAAAGGCTCTCCGATGCGGGCATCGGCACGGCGGTCGGCAACTGTGCCGCGGACGGCATTCCCGCCGATGCCGACGTCGTTGTCTGCCAGTCCGTGCTGGCCGGGCGGATCGCCGGATCGGCACAAGGAGCCGCGCTGGTCGTGATCGACAATTTCCTGGCAGACCCGGCTCTCGACGCCCTGTTCGCCCGGTTGGCGCGGCAGGACGGTGCGGACGCCATTCCCCGAGCCGGCGGTCTGCCTGCCGGGACGGCGGACGCACAGCCCTCCGACGCCGGCCTGCGAAGGGCGGGGGATGCCCCGGATCGCATGGCCGCCCCGCAGCCGGACGATGCCGCGGGGCGGTCTCCCGGCGAGGTCTTGCGCCCCGGGAATATCCGAACGGGACTTTCCTCCGAACCCAAGGAAGCCGCGATCCGGCGGGCCGGGGAACTGCTCGCAGCGGGCGGATATGTCGAACCCGGATATGCGGATGCCATGCTGCGCCGCGAGGAGTCGGCAACGACCTATATGGGCATGGGCATCGCCATTCCGCACGGCACGTCCGACGCCAAGAAGTGCGTCCTGCACTCGGGCATCGTGGTGCTGCAATACCCCGGCGGGGTTGCGTTCGGCGACGAAAAGGCATACCTCGTAGTGGGCATTGCCGGCGTGGGGGACGCCCACCTCGATATCCTGGCCCGGCTGGGCGAGGTATTCGGGGACGAAGAACTGTTGCGGAGGCTGACGACCGAAGACGATCCGCAGGCGATATACGAAGCACTGAAATAACTACCTATATGACAACCGGAAAAGTAACGATTACCGCCCCGAACGGCATGCATGCGCGACCTGCGGGCGAACTTGTAAAGTTAATCAGGGGGCTTGCGCCCGCCAGGATCACCCTGCGCACCGCAGCCCGGGAGGCCAGTGCCGTGAGCATTCTTTCGCTCCTGGCATTGGGGCTCAAACACGGCACCGAAGTGGAAGTCTGCGCCGAGGGCGGCGACGAAGCCGCAGCCGTGCGGGCCGTAACGGAGTTCATCGCCGGCATCCGCGAATGATGTTCACGATCCGAGGAATCCCGACGGCGGGGATCGCCGTCGGGACAGCGTTCGTGCTGCAACGCCGCGCATCCGCCGCTGCTACGGCCGCGGCAGGCGACCCCGTGGCCGAGGCCGGGCGGTTCCATGCGGCGCTGGAGCGTGCGAAGGCGGAGCTGTCCGCACTGGCGGAAGGCGAGGCTGTTTTCGCCGCCCATCTGGAGATGGCCGGCGACCCGATGCTCGCCGGGCTGGTCGAGGGGCGCCTTGCGGAAAAGCACCTGTCCGCCGAGCAGGCGCTCGGTGAAGCCTGCGAAGAGGTGTGCGGCATGTTCGCGGCGCTCGACGACGACTACCTGCGCGGACGTACCGACGATGTGCGGGACGTATGCGCGCGTATCGGCCGCGTCCTGTCGGGCGAAACCGTCCACGACCCCTTTGCCGGACTGGCTCCCGGGACGATCGTGGTGGCCGACGAGCTGGCGCCTTCGGATACGGCACAGATGGATTTCAGCAGGGTCGCCGGATTGGTGACGGCGCACGGAAGCGTGACGAGCCATGTCGCGATCATCGCCCGGAACAAGGGCATCGCGGCGCTGGTCGGCGTTGCCGGGTGCATGCGGCAGGTCAGAACCGGCGACCGACTGATAATCGACGGGGAGCGTGGCGAACTGATCGTCGACCCCGATCCGGCTACCGGACGCAAATACGCCGCGCGGCTCGAATCGCTGCGCCAGGATGCGTTCCGCTGCGCGGCGGATGCACAGGCGCCCGCCGTCACGCCCGCCGGGCGGCGGATCACGGTGCTGGGCAATGCCGCGAACGTCGACGAAGTGCGACGCGCGCTCGATGCAGGCGCCGAGGGCATCGGACTTTTCCGGAGCGAGTTCCTCTACATGCAGGGCCCGGCGCTCCCCGACGAAGAGACGCAGTTTGCGGCATACCGTGCCGCGGCGGAGCTTTGCGGGGCACGTCCGCTGACTGTACGGACACTTGATATAGGCGGGGATAAAGCATTGCCCTACATGCACTTCGAGCCGGAGGAAAACCCGTTTCTGGGATGGCGTGCGATCCGGGTTTCGCTGGCCATGCCGGAGCTGTTCCGCACCCAGCTGCGGGCATTGCTGCGCGCGAGCGCATTCGGCAACGTGCGGGTGATGTTCCCGATGATAGCTTCGGTCGGGGAGTTCCGCGCCGCCAAAGCGGTTGTCGAGACCTGCATGGCGGAACTCGACGCAGAAGGGGTTGCCTACGACCGCGACATAGCGCTGGGGGTGATGATCGAGACCCCGGCCGCCGTATTCATCGCCGACGAACTGGCTGCCCGGGCGCGGTTTTTCAGCATCGGCACCAACGACCTGACGCAGTACGTGATGGCTGCCGACCGTGGAAACCCCCGCGTAGCCTACCTTTGCGACGCATTCGACCCGGCCGTGCAACGCAGCATCGGCATGGTGCTCGACGCCGCGCACCGGGCGGGTATCGAAGCCGGGATGTGCGGCGAACTGGCCGCCGACCCGCGCGCCACGCAGCGCCTCGTGGCGCTCGGTCTCGGGGAATTCAGCGTCGGCCCCCCGGCCATCGCCCCGTTGAAACACCGTATACGGACTGACAAATAATTTTTATCTTTATCCCAACGTCTAAAACTCGAATTATGAAGAAAACAATGCTCCTGCTCTTCGCCCTCATGCTGTCGTCGGCGATTTGTGCGCAGGATTACCACGTTGTCCTGTGGGACAACACGACGGCACCCACCTCGAACGGGCTTTCGGGCGACGAGGTCGAATCCAAGCCCGGACAGTGGAAAAACACGCAGACGGCCGAAATGTGGATTTACAAGGCCGGGGACAATGCCACGGGACAGGCGCTCGTGTTTTTCCCCGGGGGCGGCTATTCGTCGCTCTCGGTCGGCAACGGACATAAGGAGGCCCAGTGGTTCGCCCGGAACGGCATCACGGCCGCGGTGGTGAAATACCGCCTGCCCAACGGCCACAGCGAGGTTCCGCGCAACGATGCCGACGAGGCGCTGCGCGTGATGCGTTCGATGGCTGCGGAACTGAACATCGACCCCGCGAAAGTGGGGGTGTCGGGGACTTCGGCCGGGGGTTACCTCGCCGGGAGCGTCGGGACGCTTTCGGACGTGAAGCCGGGCTTCATGATCCTCTTCTACCCGGTGATCTCGGCCGACCCGGACAAACGCCATAAGGGGACTTTCGTACAGCTGCTCGGCGCCGAAGATGCCGACAAGCCCCTTGCACAGGAGTTCTCGCTCGAAAAGAAGGTCGATGCCGCCACGCCGCCCACGCTGTTGTTCCATTGCGACGACGACAAGGTGGTACCAGCCGTGAACAGCGCGCTGTTCTACCAGAAGCTCAAGGAACACGGCATCAAGGCCACGCTGCACATCTATCCGTCGGGCGGCCACGGCTGGGGCATGAACTCCCGCTTCCGCTATTACGACGACTGGCAGAAAGCCACGCTCGACTGGCTTTCGACGCTCTGATCCCGCGGCGCCTGCGGCCCGTGAAACGACAAAAGAGGCTCTTTCCAGAGCCTCTTTTTGTTGTGCGATCCTGCCGGCATTCCGGTACGGGAGCCGGCGCCGGTGCCGCGTGCGGCCGATCCCGGGAATCCGGCGGCCGCTGCGCTTATTTCTTGCGGTAGATGACCTCGCAATGCTCGCCCGTGAGGTATTCGACGATATTGAGCACCTCTTCGAGCGAATTGGATCGCTGGTAATTGAACGTATAGCGTTTGTCGCCGTAGCGTCCCGGCACCGAAAGCCGCACGCCGAAGGTCGTCTCGATGTGCGAGATGATCTCGTGCAGCGTAGCGTCGGACATCGTCACCAGGTCGTACTGGGTCAGCACGAGGTGCGAAGCGTTGACCTGCGTAATGGCGAGGTTGTCGTCCGCAGCGTCGTACAGGGCGCGCTGGTCGGGTTGCAGCGTCACCAGGTTGACCCCTGCGGGCGTCTGAAGGCGTACGGAACCGTGTTCGAGGACGACTTCGGCCTGCTGCGAACCTTCGTAGGCCTGCATGCAGAAGGAGGTGCCCAGCACGCGCACGCGCAGTTTGTCGGTGGACACGACGAACGGGGCGGCTTCGTCCCGCGCCACCTCGAAGAAGGCCGCGCCGGCCAACTGCACGTTGCGCTGCGTCGGGCCGAAGGCTTCGGGCAGCGTCAGTTTCGTACGGGCGTTGAGCCACACATGCGTGCCGTCGTCGAGCGTGACGGTCGTCACCGCATCGCCCGTGTTCTCGTAAACCCGGTATATGTCGGGTGTCGAGAGGAAATGCCATGCCGTGCCGGCGCAAACGGCGAGCAGGACGGCAGCAGCGGCCCCCAGCGTCCACCGCACCAGTCTGCGGCGACGGGTGGATCGCTCGCCGGCGACGATACTCCCGATCCGATGGTCGGTGCTGCGCATGAACGACGCGAAGCGCGACAGGTCGGTGCTCTCCTCGAAGACGCGGCGTGCCCCCCACAGGCTCTTCAGTTCGAAGAAGTATTTGCGGTGCTCCTCCGACTCCTCCAGCCACGCGAGAAGGTACTTTTCCTCCTGTTCCGAAGTCTCCCCGGCAAAATATTTTTGTATGACTGAGTCCATTATAATCGTATCGTCCATTTGTTCTGTGTCCGTTTAGTATACAATCCACGGGAGAAATCTACCCAAGCGGATGGGAATTATTTTGTAAAAAAATGAAAAACAGCAGCAGAATCAGCTCCGATTTCGACAATTTTGCCCGCAGTAACCTCAGGGCAAGGTAAATATGGTTTTCGACCGTGCTCTGCGCAATCCCCATCTGTTCGCTGATCTCGCGGTGGGAGAATCCTTGCAGGTAACTCAGCGAAAAGACCTCGCGGCATTTGGCCGGGAGGGCTGCGATCGCCTCGTTGATACTCGTGCGCAGATCCTGCGAGTAGAGCTTTTCGATGACCGGATTCCGGTCGGGATCGTAATAGGCGTAGCCGATGCTTTCGATACGTTCCTGGTAGTAGGAGCGGTAGCTGCACGCATGGCGGTGCTTGTTGACGTAGTTGACCGACTGGTTATAGACCGAGCGGAGCAGGTACCCGTAGAGCGACTGCCCCGGGTCGAGCGCCTCGCGGCGCACCCATACGTTAACGAATACGTCCTGCACGACGTCCTGCGCCCAGTTCCCGTTCAGGAAGAGGCGTGCGTAGGCCGTCAGCGGCGCATAATAACGGCCGCACATCTCGTCGAAGGCTTCGCGGCTCCCGGCGCGTATGGCGGATATGAGTTCTGCAGGCTCCATGTTCGTATCGTATGCACAAAGTTAGAAAATATTTGCAGATTGGCGAGCCCGCCTGCCTTTTTTGTTTTCCGCAGGGCAATAAAAACGGCGGCGGGCATGATACCCGCCGCCGTCGGCTGTCGGTCGCGCCTTCAGGGAACTGCGGAGTGCCGGGTGAATTCCCCGGGCATGCGCGCACCGCCCTGCGGCAGTCAGTTGGCCGACACGAATGTCCTGGTGAGGAGCTCCTTCAGGGTCTCGGGGTTGTTGGTGGTGATGAAATCCATTCCCCATGCGATGCAGGTCATCATGTCCTGCACCGTGTCGACCGTCCATACGTTCGTGACCATGCCGTTGGCATGTGCCTCCTTGACCCATCCCGGATTGCCCGAATAAGCCGAGAAGCGGTAGTCGATACCCCCGATGCCGTCCTGCCGGACTGCGGCGGGAGCCAGGTCGCCGTTCAGGTATTGCACCATGGCACCCGGGAGGGCGTTGACGATGCGTTTGCAGGTCGTATAGTCGAAAGCGATGTATTCCACACGGTCGGTCAGCCCCTTTGCTTTTACGGCCTCGATGACGGCATCCGCCGCACGGGCGTTGCCGACGAGGAGTTGTCCATAGCCGAACCGTCGTTGCGGAACACCACGTCGAGCAGGTCGGCCGTCGGAAGGAGCGGCTCGCCGCCGCTGTCCATGGTCGTGGCGTTCGCCGTTTCCGACCAGTCGGAATCGAGGCTGCCGACCGCCTTGACCTTGGCCCAGTAGGAGGTGTTGCTTTCCAGGTTGGTCAGCTCCTGCGACGTTGCCGTGGACGCGATGCCGGTCTTGTAGGCATACTCGCTTTCGGGGGCTGAGGCCGAACCTTTCCAGTAGGCGACCGTGTAGGAAGTCGCATCGGGGACAGCGTTCCATTTGAGCGTCAGCCTGTCGGCCGCCGCTGCGGCGTCGAACGAAACCCCGCCCGGTGCTGCGGGTTTGGTCGCGGGGGTGATGGCCGTGCAGGTGACGACCACGTTGTCCAGCAGGGCGCGTTTCTCGCTCGTCGAGATCACGATGCGGCAATCGGGCGTCACGTTCGTGAGGGTTGCCTCGAACTCGCGGAACCGGGCTTTGGCAGCCGAAATATCCACGGGGTCGGCCGCGGAGACCTCCGTGACCGTGCCGGTGATGGCGCCCTTTGCGCCGAGCACGGCGCCGCGGACGGCCTTGACGAGGATTTTCCCGGCATCGGCGCCCGAACCGTCGTATTTCTCGCTGTAAGCCTGTGCCGAGAAGCGCACCTTGACGGTCGCCGCATCGGGCAGGGCGGTCAGTTCGGGGGTGTAAAGCGAGGCGGCCGCACTTCCGGCGCCCATCTTGACATAGCCCGGGCGGCCAGCGATGTTGCCCGACTTGCCCCAGGCCGAAAGGCCCGTGCCCTCGGTGTAGGGCGCAGCCACGCCGCCGCCGCTGAACAGGTCGAACTCATTGGCCGTACAGCGGGTGGCCGAGAACCCCGAAGGATTGTCGCCCGAAGCTGCGGCGTAAGTCCCGCGGTTCGAGCTCGGGGGATAGTAGCCCGCGGCGAAATTGGCGATGTCGCCGCCGTGGATCACCTTGGAGAAATCTTCCGCCAGGAGGATGTCGCCCGCCTTTGCCGAGCCGGGAGCGGTGGCACCCGCCTGCGGCCCCGCGGCGGCAGTCGCATATGCGAGCGGGTCGGAGAAGAAATCGTTGGTCTTGTCGTCCACGCAGACGTAGTAGGTCGTGGCGGGGGCCAGTCCCGAGAAGGTGAAGCGGAAGCGGTTCCCGGCCGTGATGCCGAAGACGTTCGAGGCATTCCAGCCGACGAAGAGATCCTTGCATTCGGCGTCGCTGTAAAGTTTCACGTGGTAGACCTGCGCACTGCTGTTGACACACGCCTGGCCGTCCGCACGGGCCCATTCGACCGTGAGGGTCGAGGAGGTCGCCAGCACTTTCGACACGACGATCCCGGCCTGTACCGGGGCTATGTCCGTCTTCTGCGACACGACGGCGGAGTAGTCCGAATCGTAGCCGGGGTTGTTGTAGCGGCACGCCTTGACCTTCGCGTGGTACTCGGTGCCGGCCTCCAGTTCCTTGAGCAGGTACGAGGCCGAGGTGATGCCCTCCGCTACCGTGGCGTCCTTCTCCTCGGTGCCGTCGGCCCACCATGCCACCGTATAGGAAGCCGCCCCGGGCACTTCGTCCCATTCGAGGGTCAACTTGTCGGAATAGACGGCTTCGGCGTCGAATTTCACGTTCGCCGGAACGGTGAGTTTTTCCAGTTTGGTCTCGCCGTCGTAAACCACGACGATGTCGTCGAGCAGGTAGCGGGTCTTGTTGGCGCCCGCCTGCGCGGGGTTCGACGAGAAGGCGATGCGCGACGTGGGCGAAAGGCCGTCGAGCGTCACCGTGAAGGTCTCGAACCGACCTACGGCCGACGAGATGTCCACGACTTTCGAAGCCACGGCCGTGCCTTTCTTGCTCACGGAGTTGTTCGACCCGAACTCGGCGCCCTCGATGGCTTCGACCACGATGTCGCTGCCATAGACGTTTTCGCCTTCGGCATAGGCGCTGGCCGAGAAACTCACCGTCACGGTCGTGTTCTTGGGCAGGGCCGCCAGCTCGGGCGTATAGAGGATGCCGATACCGCCG
>OMEH01001102.1_pt1 | contig 11546 bp, 8 predicted proteins | sample 1645391 | NCBI WGS metagenome assembly OMEH01 (sample SAMEA103958133, study PRJEB25191) | human gut metagenome | biome: human-associated habitat [ENVO:00009003]; feature: intestine environment [ENVO:2100002]; material: feces | place: Germany | collected 2013/2015 | reverse complement strand
CGCGCCGCCCTCGATGAGGTTCGTCAGGAAGACGCCCTGACGGGCGTACAGCACGCCGGAGCCCTTCGGCCCGTGGAACTTGTGCGCGGAGAGTGACGGCAGGTCGATGTTCTGCGCCTTGACGTCAATGGGCAGATGCCCCGCGGCCTGCACGGCGTCGGTGTGGAACAGCACGCCCGCCTCGCGGCAGACGGCGCCGATCTCGCTGATCGGCAGGATGGAGCCGATCTCGTTGTTGGCGTACATGACGGAAACCAGGCACGTATCCTCGCGGATGGCGTCTTTCACCTGCTGCGCCGTCACGGTACCGATGGGGCCGACGGGGAGAAGCTCGACGGTGAAGCCCTCTTTTTCGAGCTTTTGGAGCGTGTGCAGCACGGCGTGGTGCTCGAATGCGGTCGAAATGATGTGCTTTTTGCCTTTGCGTTCGCCGAGGCGCGCGGCGGAGAGGATGGCCTGATTGTCGGCCTCGCTGCCGCCGGAGGTGAAGTGAATTTCGCGCGGGGAAGCGTTCAGGCATTTTGCGATGCGGTCGCGCGCTGAGCAGCGCCCCGGCCGCCTGCTGGCCGACGGAATGCAGGCTTGAGGGGTTGCCGTAGATCGTCTCCAGATAGGGGAGCATGGCGTCGATCGCGGCACGGCTCATCTGGGTCGTCGCGGCGTTGTCCGCGTAAATAGTGGCCATTGAGATAAATCCTATCTTATAAGTATGTTGATATGATACACAGGAACGCTCGCTTTGTCAATGGATTTTGAGATCGCGAGGGGAGTGCAAAAAAGGAAGAACCGCTCTTGCGAGCGGTTCTTCCTTTTACAATAGGGGGTGGAGGATTTTTGACTTACTTTTCCAGCTGCGTCCAGTCGCGGGTCTCGCGCAGCTCGGTCCACTTCTCATACTTGGAGTTCGTCTTGAACTTGTAGTAGTGGCTGTTCGTCGCTTCCTGAACGGCGAGGTAATACCAGGCCTTCGGGTTCGCGTTGTCCGTCCAGACCGTCATGTTCGGGAGGAGATCGTCCTCGGTCTCGGGCTGGCGGTTCAGCACGCGGTTGACGAGCGTCATGGTCTCGGCACGGGTGATGTCGCGCTGGGGGCCGAAGGTGCCGTTGGGATAGCCGGTGATCCAGCCGTTGTTGTAGGCGATGCTGATCTCGTCCTTGGCCCAGTGGTTCGCAATGTCACTGAACTTCGCAGCGGCCTTGTCGCCGTTGTTATCGAAGCGGGCGGCGATGGCGGCGAACTCAGCGCGGGTGATGGCGGCGTTCGGGCGGAACGTGCCGTCGGGATAACCCGTGATGATGCCCATGGAGCTGAGGGTCGAGACCGCGGTGTTGTACCATGCGGTGGCGGCCACGTCGGAGTAGCGGTTGGTCTTCGTGAGGTTCTCGTCGCGGACGTCGTCGGTCAGCAGGCGGAAGAAGATGGTCGCGACCTCGGCGCGGGTGATGTTGTTCTGCGGGCGGACCTCGCCGTTGCCGTAACCGACGATATAGGCGAAGTGATCCGTCGTGTTCAGACCGAGCGCATCGTCGTCCTCGATCTTCACCGTGGGCGGAACGGGCGGATAGTAGGGAACATAGTTGGTGTTCCACTTGGCGTAGAGGGTGATGTTCTTGGTCACGGGAGTAGCAAAGTCGTACTTGGTGGTGAACTTCTCATTGTCAGTGTACCAGCCAGCGAAGGTGTAACCGCTGCGGGTGGGATTGGTGGGCTTGGTAGCCGTTGCACTGGACTTAACGGTCTGAGAAGCAACCGCGCTGCCGCCGTTGGAATTGAAGGTGACGGTAGCCCACTTGGAGGGGTCCTTGTCACCCTTGGTCCAGGAACCAGTGAAGGTGACGACCTGATCTTTAACCGTGCCTTCATCCCAACCGGAGAAGGTGTAGAAGAAGCCGTCGCTGCCGGTGACCTGCTTGCCATTGGTGTAGATTTTGTCAACGGCGTCCTTGGCAGCAGCCTCACCGAGGTAAGTCTTGCTGTCGGTGGGAAGCGTCACAGAAGGCTCCGCGCCTTCGGGAACGCCGGTCCATTTGTACTCAACGGTGTACCACTTGGAGGGATCCTTTTCACCCTTGGTCCAAGAACCAGTGAAGGTGACGACCTGACCGTTAACCGTGCCTTCATTCCAACCGGAGAAGGTGTAGAAGTAGCCGTCGCTGCCGGAGAACTGATAGCCATTGGTGTATTTTTTGTCAACGGCGGCCTTGGCAGCGGCCACGCCGAGGTAGGTCTCGGTGTCAGTGGGAAGCGTCACGCCCTCGGGAGCGTCAGCCCAAGTGTACTTCACGCTGTACCACTGGGTATCGTCCTTGACGAAGGAACCGGTGAACTTAACGTCCCTAGCGGGCATGGTAAACGTGTCATTATCGATAACAATGTCATCGGCTACCCATCCGGTGAACCTATAACCGTTGGGTGCAGAAACCGCTGCAACTGTCACGGATTCGTCGCACGTGTGCTGGCTGGAGGCAGGAACGGCGGGGGCACCTGCGGGAACCGTACCGGTGTATTCATAGGTGACGGTGAATGGGGTCTTTTTCCACTGTGCGATCAACTCTAAGTTGCCGCCGCGGATGGTGACGGCATTGCCGGAAGATACCTGGTCATTGTCAGTGTACCCTGTACCGGAGATCTTCCAACCGTGGAATTTGTAGCCCAAGCTGCGTGCCGCTTCAAGAGCCGCCTCGCTAGGAGCCTGTGCAGTGAATTCGCTGTTGCGCAACAAATCGGTGTGGCTAGCGGGAACTTTCTCAGTGAGCTTACCGTTGAGCTCGCCCCACTTATACTCGGCCTGATAGCGCGCGGTATCTTGCTTAACCTCAATAAGGAGGTAATAGGGATAGTATTGGTTGGCCCCTAATAAACTAAAGTCATACAGGTCCTCGTCATTGGGATCGGGTGCTTGCTGAGGATATTTTGAGAAAATACCATTAATTTTATTGTGAGTGAATTTCTCCGCCGGTGCCAAAACGGTGATTGCGGAGGTGTAATTGCCGTCCGTATTGACAGGAGTGCTGGAGTTGTAAGGGGAAACGCCGCATCCATAATGATTTCCGCACACAATGCGGTATTGGGAAACATAGTAGCCTGGGTCAGCAACGACTTGGAAGTTATTATTGACTGCGTTGCCAACAGTGGCTGTTTGGGCTTGGAGAGCTTCCTTTGCAGATAATTGTTCACTAGCATAGAGAACAGTATTGCCCGTGCCTGCGGTGACTTTAATGAGATTAGCAGTTGTGACTTCTGATTTCTTATCAAAGCCCCAGAATACGGGCCACCATGTGGCATAATTCTGACTGGACTTGCGTTCAGCGATGCCATCGAGCGAAACATCCATGACGTTGTCGCGCTCGTCGATCATGGCCTCTTCGCCGGTCGGCTCGTCAAGCGGAATCTCGTCCGCCAGCACGTTCAGCGGCAATAGCGACAGCGTCATCACGAGGACCAGGACCCAGGTGAGAAGGCGCTTGCCAACTTTCTTCTCAGACATAAAAAAATCCTCCTTCTTCTGCCTGTACGGCGCGAAGAAGGGGGGAGATGATCTGCATTTGGCAACCGGCTGCCGTGCGGCGCGAGCGCCGTTTAGGTCCGTGGCTTTGCGACACAGGCTTTCGCCTGCTGTGCCTTTTTCTGTACAGTTGTTCTTCTGCGAGCCGCACAGATATTTGGGTGTGCCAAAATTTTATGTTCACAGTATACCAGATTTGCCCAAAAATGCAAGGCGATTTTCAAAAAATATATAAGATATTAACAGAACTAATAATGCGCAGAAAAAAACGGCGGCAGGAAATACCTGCCGCCGTGATTCGACGAATTGTGATTTTTTACGCCACCGCGGACACGGCGAGCGTGTCGCTCTGCTGGGTGTAGGTCAGAGGGGAGACGCAGCCGGCGAAGGTGGTCTCGTTGATGACGCGCTTGGTGACGGCATAGGTCATGTCGATCTGGTACCAGTTGCCGCTGACGTTGACCTTGTTCCAGGCGTGGTAGCTGCTGCCGGCGTAGCCCTTCGTGAGGGTGCAGGGAATGTCCTGGCTGCGGCACATGGCGGCGAAGAGGGACGCGAGGTCGTAGCAGATGCCCTTGTTGCTGTTCAGGGTGGCAGCGGTGTCGGGGATGTACTTGCTGACCTTGCCGGAGGTGATGTCGTTAGCGAGCTTGGTGTCGTAGGTGTAGTGACCGGCGATGTAGTTGTAGATCACGGTGACCTTGTCCATGTCGGTCTTGGCGTCCTTGCAGAGCGCGGCGGCCTTCTTGCACACATCGTCACCGGAGGTGAACTGCACGTCGGTCGTGGCGATGAGGTAAGGGGCGTAGGCGTTTTCGATCTTGGCGTTGACGCGCTTGCTGGTCACGACGCGGTAGGTCGTGCCGGAGATGTTCTCGCAGAGGGAGATGGTGTAGGTGCCGTCGCCCTGCTCGAGGGAGAAGACGGCGTCCTTGCCGCTCGGGCAGTTTTTGTAAGACGTTTTTTCGTTACCGTACTGGATGCCGACCTTCAATTTGGCATTGGAGGTGTAGTTGACGGTGACGAAACCATACTTGGCATTCGTGGTGTCAATGGTGGTGCCATTGGCAGCGCTGGCGTTCACAACCGTGAACATGGACATGACAATAAGCACTGCGAGCATAGCGCAGGCATGACGAAACAGCCGTTTCATACGGCGATCTCCTTTCGGTAACTGGCTGCCAGCCCTGTTCCCAGGGGTAAGGCCCTATAGCTTTGCGTCGCCGGTTTTCACCGGGTTTGCTATTATCGTTTGAGATGCGGTCGAAGCGGCTGCACCTACTCTTTTTTACGGCTCACACTATATACGCGTTCTTAACGTTTGTCAACAGATCATTTGCGCTTTTTCGACAAAAAAACAGACAAAAAAGAGCGCGAAAACTGCGCTCTTTTTGACGTTTTTGCAATTTTCGGGCAAAATCACACGCTGAGCCAGTCGTCGAGGATAAGACCCTCATTGTGCTTGGTGAGAAAGCCCACGCTCCACTCGCCGCCGAAGGCGATGAGCTTGCGGCCCTTGAAGTCCTCGAGCACGCGGGAGCCCGAGCAGAGCATCAGGTCCTTCACGTCGCACGGGCACTCGCGGATCAGGCGCAGGTGCTCGTAGGGGAGGCCGCTCATGCGCAGGTCGACGCCGTACTCGTTCTTCATGCGGTATTCGAACACGTCGAACTGCAGCGTGCCGACCACGCCGACGACCACGTCCTCAAAGCCGCTGTCGGGGATTTTGAAGATCTGGATGGCGCCCTCCTGCGCGATCTGCTCCACGCCCTTGACGAACTGCTTGCGCTTCATCGTGTCCTTGGGTGAGACGAGCATGAAGTGCTCGGGCTCGAACGTCGGGATGCCGGAGAAACGGAACTTTTTGCCGGGCGTCGTGATCGTGTCGCCAATCGAGAAGATGCCAGGGTCAAACACGCCGATGATGTCGCCCGCGTAGGCCTCGTCGACGATCTCGCGCTCGGCGGCCATCATCGTTTGCGGCTGGGAAAGGCGCATCTTGCGCCCCGACTGGACGTGGAAATACTCCGTGTCGCGCTCAAACCTGCCCGAGCAGATGCGCATGAAGGCGATGCGGTCGCGGTGGTTGGGATCCATGTTGGCGTGGATCTTGAACACGAAGCCCGTCATCTTCGGCTCGGCGGGCTCCACGGTGCGGGTCGCGGTGGGCGCCGGGCGCGGCGAGGGGGCGATGCGGACGAAGCATTCGAGCAGTTCGCGCACGCCGAAGTTGTTGACCGCCGAGCCGAAGAACACGGGGGCCAGCTCGCCGCGCAGGTAGGCCTCGCGGTCGAACTCGTCGTAGACGCCTTCGACCAGCTCGACGTCCGAGCGCAGCTGTTCGGCGAATTTCGCGCCGATGTAGCTGTCCAGCTCCGGCGACGCGAGGTCGGAAATCTCGGCGGTCTGGGCGTCGGCGGTGAGTTTTTCGTCCGACGTGAAAAGCGAGAGGTTCTTTTCGTAGAGGTTGTAGACCCCGCGGAACGTGGGGCCGTTCGAAATGGGGAAGGCCAGCGGCCGCACGCGGATGCGCAGTTCCTTTTCCACCTCGTCCAGCAGGTCGAAAGGCTCCTTGGAGGGGCGGTCGAGTTTGTTGATGAAGACGATCACCGGCGTCGAACGCATACGGCACACCTCCATCAGTTTGCGGGTCTGCGACTCGACGCCCTTGGCGCCGTCGATGACGATGATGACCGAATCGACGGCCGTCAGCGTGCGGTAGGTGTCTTCGGCGAAGTCCTCGTGGCCCGGGGTGTCGAGGAAGGTGATGGGCTGGTCGCCGACCTTCACGGTGTAAGCGCCGATGTGCTGGGTGATGCCGCCCGCCTCGCCGGAGGCGACGTGGGCATTGCGGATATAGTCGAGAAGGCTCGTCTTGCCGTGGTCGACGTGACCCATGACGACGACGACCGGCGCGCGGGGCTGGAGCTCGTCGGCGCTGTCCTCGTGATCGTCGATGAGCTTTTCCTCAATCGTCACGACGACTTCCTTTTCGACCTTGCAGCCGAGCTCTTCAGCGACAAAGGACGCGGTGTCGAAGTCGATCATCTGGGAAAGGGATGCCATCACGCCGTTTTTTATCAGGCACTTGACGACCTCGGCACCCGTCTTCTTCATGCGGGAGGCCAGCTCGCCGACGGAGATCTCGTCGGGAATTTTGACGGTCAGCGGCGTCTTCTTCGCGATCTCAAGCTGCAGGCGGCGCATCTTCTCGGCCTCCTCCTGCTTGCGCTTGCCGGAAAACGGCTGCTGGCGGTTGTTGCGGTTTCTGTTGTTGCGGAACTTCTCCTTGCTGCCGCGCTCCAAGTCGCGGCGGTCACCGGAGCGCTCGGCCATGTCCTGCAGCTTTTCGTCGTACTTGTCAAGGTTGACGTTCGTGACCTTGCGGGTGTCGACGATCTTCTTTTCCGGCACGCGCGTCGTGGGGTGCTGCGTGGCGGTGGACTTGCTCTGCTGCTGCACCGGCTGGGTGTTCTGCTGCGGCTGGGCGGGCTTACCCTGCTGGCCCTGCTGGGGCTGGGGACGGCTACCGCCGTTATTATTGTTATTTCTCGGCTGGTTCTGGGCATTATTCGCCTTCGGCTGGTTCTGCGCGGGGGCGGGGGCAGCCTTGGGCTCGGGTTTTTTCTGGGGAGCGGACTCGGCGTAGATCGACTCGATCTTCACCTGATGCTTCTGCGTCAGATGCTCGAAGATCAGGTTGACCTCGTCCGCGGACAACACCTGCGAAGGCTTCTTGCTCCCGTCCTCATAGGTACTCAGAACGGACAGAATGTCCTTCGACGTAAGGCCGAAGTCCTTTGCCATATCGGATACCTTGTTCTTGTTCATTGTAGTAGCCAAATTATTGCACCTCCGTGTGTTGTGATCTCTGCTTACTGTCTTCCTTGATGCTGCCCTTGCCCTTCTTCACGGGGCGGGAATGGGCAAAGCGCCTTGCCGCGCGCTGCTTTTCCGCGGCGCGGTGCGCCTTTTCTCTCTCGGCGCGCGTGCGTCCGTGCTTGACCGCGCCTCTCGGGCGCTTGCTCTCGCTCTTTTCCGCGCTCTTGGCCTTTGCGGCGGGAGCGGGCTGTGGTTCTTCCTGATGCGGCTTTTTCTTGCCGGTGCGCACATTTTTTTCGTGCTGCTTGAGCTCTTTCCTCCGCTCGGCGGCGCGTGCCGCCTTGATCGTCAGGCGCTTGGCCGCCTCGCCGTAGTGCGCTTCGTCACTTTCCGCCAGCTTTTTCGCCACGGCCTCGGCAAAGCCGATGTCCGTCAGCGCCAGCAGCGCGCAGGATGTGCGCCCCAGCGCTCTGCCGAGGTCCTCCTTCGTCGGCGGGATCTCAAGGCAGATGCACTCGCCCGCCTCGCCGAAGTGGAGCGCGCGGCGGCGTGTGTTGTCCGCCGCATCCGAGGCGATGAGGATGAGCCGCGCGTGCTTGCTTCGTGCCGCCGCGCCAACGGGCTCTTCACCGACCTCCAGCTTTCCGGCCTTTTTGGCAAGGCCGATCAGATTGAGCAGTTTATCCACCGTTTGCCATCTCCTTTTCCATTTCTTCATAGACGCTCTCGGGGATGGCCGTGTCCAGCGCGCGCTCGAGCGCGCGGGATTTGCGCGCCCGCTTGAGGCATTCGCTGTTCGGGCAGACGTAAGCGCCGCGCCCGGGCTTTTTGCCCGTAAAGTCGAGCGACACCTCGCCTTGCGGCGATTTGACGGCGCGAATGAGCGCGCGTTTGTCCTTCATCTCGCGGCAGCCCACACACTGGCGCTGCGGGATCTTCTTCACTTTCTGCATGAGCCGCCCTCCTTTGCTTTATTCCTGCGTATCCTCGCGATAGCTCTCGGGCTTGATGTCGATCTTGTAGCCGACGAGACGCGCGGCTAAGCGTGCGTTCTGGCCCTCCTTGCCGATGGCAAGGGAAAGCTGATCGTCGGGCACGATGACGCGGCAGGCCTTGCCCTCTTCGGCAAGGCGCACGTCGACAACGTCCGCCGGAGCGAGCGCCGCGGCGATGTACTCCGCGGGATCGTCGCTGTACTTGATGATGTCGATCTTTTCGCCGCGCAGCTCTTCGACGATGCTGTTCACGCGCTGGCCGTGGGGGCCGACGCACGCGCCGATGGGATCAACGTTCTCGTCGTTGCTCCACACCGCCATCTTCGTGCGGGAGCCCGCCTCGCGGGCGATGGAGCGAATTTCGACTGTGCCGTCGTAAATCTCGGGCACTTCAAGCTCGAAAAGGCGCTTGACGAGACCCGGATGCGTGCGGGAAATCACGACCTGCGGGCCTCTCGACTGGCGGCGCACGTCGACAAGGTAGACCTTGATGCGCTGACCCTCGATGAGCGTCTCACCCTTGACCTGCTCGCCGGCGAGAAGAATGGCGTCTGTCGCTTCCGCGCCGGTGCCGATGCGAAGGGACGCATTGCCCGTGCGGGGATCGATGCGCGTGACGACACCGGTGAGAATTTCATGCTGCTTGGAGTTGTATTCGTCGTAGACCATGCCGCTCTCGGCTTCGCGCAGGCCTTGGATGATGACCTGCTTGCCGTTGCCCGCGGCGATGCGGCCGAATTCGATGTTGTCGACGGGAATGTTGACGATATCGCCGACATTGTACTTGGCGGAGATGGCCTTCGCGTCATCGAGGCTCATCTGCGTGCCGGGGTTCTCGACCTCATCCACGACTTCCTTCTGCACGAACATCTTGAGCTCGCGCTTGCCTTCGTCCACATCGACCACGACGTTTTCCACGCCCTCGTGGTCGCGCTTGTAGGCGGTGGTGAGCGCCTGAACGATCTTATCCATCATAAAGGTCTGAGAAATGCCGCGTTCCTTTTCCAGCATCGCAAGCGCTGCGAAGATTTCATCACATTTCATGGGTATGCTCCTATTCTGTATAATCAAAGTAATTGGTATTCTTTTTGGTTAAAAGTCGCAGCGCAGGCGCACGAGCGCGACCGCGTCCTTTTCAAAGCGCTTTTCCTCTTCGCCGATGCGAAGCGTGACCGCACCGTTGTCGTAGCCCGCGAGGTCACCGGAAAATTCCTTGCGCCCGTCCACGGGCTTGTAGGTCTTCAAGAGCACGGGCGAGCCCATGAACTGCTCAAAGTCACCGGGCCGCTTGAGCGGGCGCTCCGCGCCGGCGGACGCGACCTCGAAAATGTAGCTCGACTCGATGGGGTCGGCCTCGTCCAGAATATCACTCAGCGCGCGGGAGATGGCCTCGCAGTCGAGGATGTTCACGCCGCCGTCCTTATCAATGTAGATCCGCAGATACCACTGTCCGGCCTCGCGGACATATTCCACGTCCCAGAGCTTGCAGCCGTTCTCTTCGACCACGGGGAGCGCCAGTTCGCGCACGGTCTCTGTCACTTTCTTCATTGTATCCCTCGCAATCCGTGTTTTTTCCGAAATTTGCAAAAGAAAGAGCGGGCCAAACGGTCCACTCTGCGTTTCCTGCATCCATAACACAAGCATACTATCACACAAAGCTGCGGAATGCAAGCGTTTTTGCGCGCAGTTTGCGGCTTTTTTGAAAAAAATTCCGCTGTTTTTCGTTATTTTTTGCGCGCCGCACCCTTCCCGCTTGCAAAGCGGGGAAAAGTGTGCTATAAGGATAGGACTCTGAATAGAGAATGAGAGAGAGGGATATTTTATGGCGCGTTCCGCCACGCTCGATATGACGCAGGGCAGCCTTAGCCGCCAGATCATCGGCTTTTCGCTGCCTCTGATGTTCACTAACCTTTTGCAGATGCTCTTCAGCATGGTCGACCTTGCGGTCGTCGGCCGCTTTTCAAGCTCCGCCGCCATGGGCTCGGTCGGCTCGACCACGACGCTCATCTTCCTGTTCACGGGCTTTCTGATGGGCCTTGGTAGCGGCGTCAACGTGCTTGTCGCCACGCATTTCGGCGCACGCAGCGAGAAAAACGTGCGCGAATCCGTCCACACGTCGTTTCTTGTCTGTCTGATCGCGGGCTTTTTGATGCTGGCGCTGGGCCTTATCTTTGCCCGCCCGCTGCTCGAGCTTCTGAACACGCGCGACGATCTGATCGACGGCGCGGAGATGTACCTTCGCATTTACTTTCTCGGCATGCCTGCCGCCGCGCTCTATAACTACGGCAACGGCGTTCTGAATGCCATCGGCGACACGAAAACGCCGCTCATCTTCCTTTCCACCGCGGGCGTGCTCAATGTCATCCTCGACCTTGTGTTCGTCATCGGGCTCGGGATGTCGACCGACGGCGTCGCGCTCGCGAGCATGCTCTCGCAGTGCGTGTCCGCGGGGCTCATCGTCCGCTCGCTCATGCGCAGCAAGGAGATCTACAGTCTCAGCTTAAAAGAGATCCGCTTCCACAAGGACAAGGCCATCCACGCGCTGTCTGTCGGCGTGCCAGCAGGTTTGCAGAACGCGATCTTCTCGGTCGCAAACCTCTTCATTCAGGCGGGCGTCAATTCGTTCAGCACCGTCGTCGTCGAGGGCAACTCCGCGGCGGGCAATGTGGATAACCTCGTCTACTCCGTGATGAACGCGTTTTACATCGCCTGCTCGAGCTTTGTCGGGCAGAACTACGGCGCGGGCAAATCGCGCCGCGTGCTCAAGAGCTACCTGCTGACGCTCTGCTATTCCGCAGTAGCCGCAGCGGTGCTCGGCGGGCTGTTCCTGCTGTTCGGGCACCAGTTTCTCTCGCTCTTCACGTCGGAATCCGACGTCATCGAGGCGGGCCTCGCGCGCATCTGGGTCATGTGCTTCTCGTTCCCGATCTCGGCCACGATGGACTGCACCACCGCCGCCTCGCGCGGCCTTGGAAAGGGCCTCGTGCCGATGATCTTCGTGTTCCTCGGCTCGTGCGTGTTCCGCGTGGCGTGGATCTACACCGTGTTCGCCCACTTCCATACGATCCGCTCGCTCTATATGCTCTATCCGTTCTCGTGGGTACTCACGGGCGCGGCGGAGATCGCATACTTTTTGTATTGCTATAAGAAATATGTCAAGCCGCTGGATGCGTCCCACGCAGCGGAATGAAAAAGAGCTGTCCGAAAGGACAGCTCTTTTTTT
>OMEH01001095.1_pt1 | contig 11620 bp, 6 predicted proteins | sample 1645391 | NCBI WGS metagenome assembly OMEH01 (sample SAMEA103958133, study PRJEB25191) | human gut metagenome | biome: human-associated habitat [ENVO:00009003]; feature: intestine environment [ENVO:2100002]; material: feces | place: Germany | collected 2013/2015 | reverse complement strand
GCGGGACAGACTGTTTATAAGGGCCAGCAGATCGCCAAGGCGGGCCGCAGCGGCGTCGCCAGCGGTGTCCACTGCCACTTCGGCATTCAGAGAAACGGCAGCTACGTCAACCCGCTCAACTATCTAAGTTAAAATCAAAGGGATCCCATCCGATGGATGGGATCCCTTTGATTTTAGGGGATCGCACTTCGCTTCGTGCCTTGCCGCCGTAGGCGGCTGCGACACGCGCGAAGCGAGAAGAATAAATCGCCACGCGCATGTCGCGGCGATTTATGATTAAAATTATTTCGCGTCTGCGGACGCGAAAGTCTGCGACGCTGGTGCCTGTTTTCTGCCCGTGGGGGCAGAAAATGCGGCGGGTGGGGGACGGAGGATGTTGCTTCTGGCCTGTTCGCTGCCGGAGGCAGCGAATGCGGCGGGCAAGATGCCTCTTTGTGCCGATTGGGGTGTGGGGGCCTGTTTGCCGCTGGTCGCGGCAAATGCGGCATGGGGATCATGAAAAGACCGCTGCGGCGTTTCGCAGCGGCCTTTTTATCGTGTTTACTGTTCCGTCAGGACGCGGCGGACCTCGCCGGTGAAGTAGAGCGAGCCCCAGGAGCAGATGGCGTCGTCCTCACCTGCAAGCGCTAAGGCGCGGCGGACGCCGTCGTCGGTGTCCTTGGCGGGGACGGCCTGCACGCCCTGTGCGTTCAGCCACGCGGCGAGCTCGTTTTCATCGAGTGCGCGGGCAGAAGGCGGCGTGATGACGACGAACGCCTTGGCGAGCGGGAGCGCGCGGCGCAGCATTTGCTGCCAGTCCTTGTCGCGAAGCACCCCTGTGAGGAAGATGAGTTTTTTGTCGCCGTAGAGCGCGGCGAGCGAATCCATCAGCGCGTCGACGCACTGGGGATTGTGCGCGCCGTCAACGATGAAGTCCGGCCCGCGGCGCAGGAGCTCGAGCCGTCCGGGCCACTGGGCGTGGGAAAGGCCCTCATCAATGGCCTCGTCCGTGAGCTTGTCCCAGCCGTGCGAGCGCAGCGCGTTGCACACGTCGATGACCGTCAGCGCGTTCAAGAGATGATACTCGCCGAGAAGCCGCAGGTGGTACGGCCCGCGGCCGCGGTATTTGAACTCTTGACCGTCGAGCGAGGACGAAATGCGCTCAAGCTTTTCCTGCGCGGTGATCGTGAGAGCCACGTCCTCCTGCGCGCACTTTTCGCGCGCGACGTTCTCCACGCCCTCGCTCTGGCCGAAGAGCACGGCGTGCGAGCCATGCTTGATGATGCCGCACTTCTCCGCGGCGATCTTCTCGACCGTGTCGCCGAGAATGGCCGTGTGCTCCAAGCCGATGTTCGCCACGACGCAGACCTCCGGCGCGGGGATGACATTCGTCGAATCCATGCGCCCGCCGAGACCGACCTCGAGCGAGACGATGTCGCACTGCTCCTGCACGAAGTACAAAAAGGCGATGGCCGTCATGATCTCAAAACCCGTGGGCATTTCACTCATGTTCTCCGCTGCGTTCCGCACGGTGTTTGTGAGCGAAATGAGGGAGTTGTCGTCGATCTCTTCCCCGTTCACGCGCATGCGCTCGTGGAAGCGCAGCAGGTGCGGCGAGGTATAGAGCCCCGTGCGGTACCCCGCGCGCCGGAGCACGGAGGCGAGCATCGCGGCGGTAGAGCCCTTGCCGTTCGTGCCCGCGATGTGGACGAATTTGAGCTTCTGCTCGGGATTGCCGAGCAGACCCAGAAGCTCGCGCGAGCGCGCAAGGCCCGGCGCGCTCTGCTCCCAGTTGTCGAATTGCAGATATTTGAGGGTCTCCTCAATGGTTTGCAGGTCTTTCACATTGTTCACCTGTATTTCCTGTAGAATAAGGCAAAGGCGTCGGCCCTCGCCTGCGGGTTTTGATCTATCGGTCGATCTTGCGCAGCATGGCGGTGAATTCCTCGGGCAGCGGGCATGTGAGCGAGACAAGATCCTTCGTCCGCGGGTGGATGAACTGAAGCCCCACCGCGTGCAGGCACTGACCCGTCAGGCCTGGAACGGCCTTTTTTGCGCCGTAGACCGTGTCGCCCAGGATCGGGTGGCCGAGGTAGGCCATGTGCACGCGAATTTGATGCGTGCGGCCCGTTTCGAGCCTGCACCGCACATGCGTGTAGCCGGGATAACGGGCGATGACCTCCCAGTGCGTTACCGCACGGCGTCCACCCGGAACGACGGCCATTCGCTTGCGGTCGCGGCTGTCGCGCGCGATGGGCGCGTCGACCGTGCCGCTGTCCTCACGTAAGTTGCCGACCACGATACACTCATACGTGCGCGCGAGCGTGTGGTCGGCCAGCTGGGCGGAGAGGAACTGGTGCGCGTAGTCGTTTTTTGCCGCGATGATGAGCCCGCTCGTGTCGCGGTCGATGCGATGCACGATGCCGGGGCGCAGCGCGCCGCCGACGCCGGAGAGACTGTCGCCGCAGTGATACAAAAGGGCGTTCACGAGCGTCCCGTCCGGATGGCCCGGCGCGGGATGGACGACGAGCCCGCTCGGCTTGTTGACGACGATGACGTCGTCGTCCTCGTAGACAACGTCCAGAGGGATGTCCTGCGGAACGGCGTCGATGGGCGCGGGCTCTTCGGGGGTGAATTCGATCTGCTCGTGTCCCGTGAGCTTATAGCTCTTGCTCGGCGCTTTGCCGTTCACGAGGACACGCCCGTCCTCGACGGCTTTCGCCGCGGCGGAGCGGGTCAGGTCTTCAATTGCGCGGGCGAGGCAGGCGTCGAGCCGCGTACCGGCATCGGCTTCACTTGTTTGCAGCAGGATCGGTTCCATCGACCTTGTTCCCCCAGTTTTTCTCGTCGCTCTTGCTGTAAAAGGCAAGGTAGTAAATGAGCGCGCAGACCGTGCCGCACACGACGAACACATCCGCCACGTTGAAGACGGGAAAGTCCATGAACATCGTGTCCAGCATGTCAACGACGTACCCGAGGCGCACGCGGTCAATGAGATTGCCGATGCCGCCGCCGAGGATGATCGCAAGCGACCACTGGCCCAGCGGATGGCGCACAATCTTGACGAGCAGCCATGCGATGGCGCACATGCCCGCCGCCGTCAGCGCGATGAGCAGCCACCGTGCGCCCGAAAAGCTCGACCACGCCGCGCCGTAGTTGTGCACGCGCGTGAGCTGTAACAGCGGCGGCAGCAGCGGCTCCGATTCGCCGGGCGACATTGTGTTCACGACGAGGAATTTGACGGCCTGATCCGCCGCCACGCAGAAAACCGCCGCGAGGGCAAGGCAGACCGCCTTGCCCTTGCCGCGTCGGTAAAATGCAGCGTATAAAATCACCATCAGCGCCAGCGCGCCGAAAAAGATCCACAGGATCGGCCCTCCGATGCTGCCGGAGACGACGATCTGTGTCGTGCCGTCCGCGCCGCCGATCACGCCGATATCGTTCATTCGCTCTCCTCTTCTCCTGCGGGGGTATTTTCCGCAGGCTCTTCGATCGCCGGTGCGGTCTTGGCGACCTCGACGATCAGAATATCGTCTGCCTGACGGAGCGCGGTGCGCTCAGCCTCAGGCAGATCCATGGCGTCTGCTAAGTCATGTGCCGCTTCGGCCACGACGAGGTAGCTGACGTACTCGTCATTTTCCGCGTACACGGCCATGCCGCGCTCGTGCAGAAATTCCGCCGCCGCGGGCACATCCAGCGTGATGATGGCATAGCCGCCGCTTGCGTCGGCGGAGCGGTTGTCTGCGCCGTCTTCCGCGTCATAGGTGTCGAACGGGCTGGCGTCGGCCTGCACGCCCTCCTTCTGCACGGCGGAATAGCTGTAGGTAAAGTCCTCCGCCGTGTCGCCGGACGCAGCGGGCGCACTCGCCGTGTCATTGCCGCTGGTGTTGCAGTCTGCGGCGCTGTCGCCGTTACTGCCCATCGCGGGCGCCAGCTTCCACGCCGCGGCCGTGATGACGAACAGCGCAAAGCACGCGGCCAGCACGCGCGGCCATGCGCGGCGGTGGCGCGATCTCGCGCGCTTTTCCTCATGCACCCGCTCGAGCACGCGCTCGGAAAAGCCCTCCGGCGCGTCGAGCTCGGGCATTTCCTCGAACATCGTGTGCACGATCATCAGTTCCGAGAGATACTCCCGGCAGTTCTGGCAGTGCTCTACGTGCGAGAGCACCTCTTCCTTTTCGTTTTCGCTCAATTCTCCGTCCACAAAGGCAGAGAGCGCGGCGGCGTACTGTTCACAACATTTCATTTGGCGCTCATCTCCTCACGATTACATTCTGTAACTTTTGACGAAGCAATTTCAAAAAAGTTCCCGTTTCCGGATAAAAAGTTGCGCAAAAGTGATCGGCCCCTGCTGATGCGCGATTTGACCGTGCCCAGCTCGATCGACGCGCTTTCTGCGATCTCGGTGTAGCTCAGGCCTTCGATCTCGCGCAGGATGAGGCCGACCACCTCGTCGAACGTGCCGCGCGGAAGGTTGGCCTCCTTCTGGTCGGCATACACGCGGTCGATGAGGGGTACCCCGCCGTAACGCTTGGCAAGCTCGAAATAATAATAGGCTTTCAGCACATGCGCCTCGGCGCGCAGCCGCTGCACGTCGACGATGTCGCGGCGGTAGCTGTCCAGGCCGTTCGAAGTGAGCGTGTCGCGGTGCATACCGAGGATATACCTGTAATCCACAGACTTATCGAGGTAGTCGTGCGCCGCATAGATGCCGTTGTAATAGCTCGTATAGCAATCGTCGGGGTTGTAATAGGCGCTCCAGCTGCCTTCGTTGAACCGCTGCGTGGAACTGAACGTGGTCACGTATTGCGCCTCGTCGGAAACGGCTGCGAAGAGGTTGCCGTCGATCGCCGTGAACCCGTAGGGGATGTGTTCGTAAACGCGGTAGCCCCAGTCGAACATCTGGTAACGGCGCGTGGCCATCATCTCGTCCGTCAGGTTCAGGTCTTCCTTGGTGTCGAGCGCATCGCATCCCGCCAGGGACAGCGAACAGAGGAGGGCGCCCGCGAAAAGGATTCTCATATTTTTTCGTATCATGGCAGTCGTGTTTAGAAGGTTACGGTCAGTCCGAGGTTGTAGGATTTCAGCGCCGGGTGGCCGGAAAGGATTTCGGGGTCAATGTCGTAGTCGCGCATCAGCCTGCTGACGGTCAGCAGGTTGACACCGCTCAGGTAGATGCGGATCTTCGAGATGCCGGCCTTGCTCAGCGACGGCTGCGCGAAAGTGTATCCCAGTTCCACGTTGCGCAGCTTGAGGAAGTCGCCGCTGCGCTTCCAGAGTGTCGAATTGCGGTAGTTGTTGCTGTTGTCCTGCAACGAAAGGCGCGGATAGATGGCCGTAGCCCGCGTGTCGATGCCCTGTTCGGGATAGTAGGCCCAGCGGCCTTCGGCAATCCCGTAGACGTTGCCGTTGTCACGGAAGGCAATGTTCTGCAAGGGCGCATCGAGCAGGTTCACGTCACGGCCGGCCGCCCCCTGGAAGAGGGCGAAGAGGTCGAACCCCTTGTAGGATGCCGCCAGCGAGAACGAGTACTGCAACTTGGGCAGGTACGAGTCGCCGATGGCCGTCTGGTCGTTCTCGTCGATGACCGTATCGCCATTCAGGTTCTTATACTTGATGTCGCCGGGCTGCACGGCACCGAACGTAGGCTTGGGAAGCCCCTCCCTGAGTTCGCCGCCGACGTCGAAATCGTCCCAGTCGTAGAACCCGTCGGCCACATATCCGAACAGGGCGTCGAGCCGCCGTCCCGTGCGTGCCGCGGTCGGCACGGTCACGACCTCGGCCATATAGTCAACCTTGTTGCTGTTATACGAGGCCATGCCCGTGAGCGCGTAATTGAAATCGCCTATGCGGTCGGCCCAGGAAAGCTGGACTTCGAAGCCCTTGTTGGTCATCCTGCCGATGTTGCGGTAAGGCGGATTGTCCACGCCCGAGGCGCCGGGGATCATCCAGTCCTGGGTCACGATGCCCGATCTTTTTTCGAGGAACAGGTCGACGTTCAGGGACAACCTGTTCCACAGGCGCAGGTCGATGCCGGCGTCGTACTTCAGGCTCTTTTCGGCAAAAATACCGGGGTTCGGGAGGTAGGACAGCGCCGTTCCCCCGTGCCACGTGTGCTCGGAGTTTCCCGTATTGAGGCCGCCGCGGCCGGTATAGTAGCCCTCCCAGAGGTAGCGCATCTCGCCCATCGGATCCCAGCCGTTCTTACCGACCGAAGCCCTGAGCTTGAGCAGATCGACCGTGCGGCTGTCCCGCAGGAAACGCTCGCGGGAAACGATCCAGCCAAGGCCGAGCGAGGGATAGAACCCCCAGCGGTTGCCGGGCCTGTAATTGTCCGAACCGTCGGCGGCGAAGGAGAAGGTCGCCACATAGCGGTCGTCATAGGCATAGTTGACCGCCCCGTTGACGGTCATGTGACGGTATTCGACCATCTTGCCGGCAGCGCCGTTCTGCGAAAAGTCTGTCTTGTAGATATTATAGAGTATCCCGGCCGAGGCGGAGACCACATGCCGCCCGAACGTGCCGTCGTAGCCGACCGTGGCATTGTAGTGCTGCCACGTCCACTGGTTCTGGCCGCTGTCCTCGCCACGGGTATAGGGGGTGTCGTTATCGGTGGTCTGCTGCACCCCGTCGAGCCAGCGCGAATAGTTGCGCGTGTTGCTCGCACCGTCGCGCGTCCAGCTGCTCAGCGACATCGCCTCCGAAAGGTAGAGCCCCTCCACGAGGAAGTCGAGCCGCTCCTTGAGCTGGAAATTGGCCTGCAGGGTACGGTCGTGCGTGGAGTTGCGCCCCAGCGCCTTGATCGAGGCCAGGGGGTTGAAATTGTAGATCGGGGTACCCGTCCACGTCCCGTCGGGGTTGCGCACGGGATAAACCGAGCCGGGGTATTTGGCAAGGTCGTTCCACAGGTCGCCCGCGGCGCGGTTGGGGTAACGGCGGTCTTCGATCCGGCCCCCGACATCGACCTTGGCCTCCAGGAAACCGAAGAGGTTCATATCGAGGTTCGTGCGGATATTGTAGCGGTCGATGCCTGCGTTGGCCAGCGTGTCGTTGGTAGGCGTGTCGTAGATTCCCCGCTGCCCCATGTAGCCGAACAGCACGAAATAGCGGACGGTCTTGTCGCCGCCCGAGACCGACACGTCGGCATCGGTATAGGGCGTGGCCTTCTTGGTGACCTCGCGGTACCAGTCCACGTCGGGCAGTCGGGCGACCTGGTCGGCCGTGTAATAGGGTGTCCAGACGTTGCCGTTGTCGTTGCTCAGCGCCTCGTTGTAAAGCCGGGTATAGTCGCCCGTACGCAACGGTTTCTGGAGGGTCATAGGCTGCTGCACGCCGCCCCGGACATTGACCGTGACGCGCGGGCGGCCGATACGGCCGCGTTTGGTCGTGACCCAAATCACGCCGTTGGCGCCCCTCATGCCGAAGGGAGCCAGCGCCGCGGCGTCCTTCAGCACCTCGATCCGGTCGATCTCGGCAGGCGAGAGGAACTGGAAATAGGCCATATTGGTCTGGAAGCCGTCGACATAGACCGGCAGCGACGAGTTGTTGTAGGTCGCCACGCCGCGGATACCGAGCGCAGCCGCATCGTAGCCGGGTTCCCCGTTGGTCTGCGACACGACCAGCCCCGGGATACGTCCGTAAAGCATGTTGTTGATATTGGCCGAGGGGATGGACACCTCGTCACCCGTCACGGAAGAGACGGACGAAGTGACCAGCACCGCCTTCGTGCGGGCCGATGTCCCGGGGATCACATATTCCAGGGCCGTACTGTCGGGCTGTTCCGCAGCCGCGGTATCCCGGGCGGAAACCGGGCCGGCACCACCGACGGCCAGAACCGCGAGTGCCGCGCCTGAGAGGAACACACTTTTCATATGGTTGGGATTCATGTAATTCTGATTTTTTCGGTAAACGATTGTGTATGGGCGGATCAATATCCGGGGTTCTGCACCAGATAGCCCTTATTCACCTCGCTGAGCGTAAAGGGCGAAAGGGACATGCGCTCGTGCCACGTGTATTCGGGGACATAGGAGGGCTTGCGCGTGTAATTGGCGAACTCCTCGGGTTTGCGGGGGTTCCACGACACGCCGGCGGCCTGCGAGAACTCGAACTTGTACTTGGCCCCGCCGACCATCGACGCCCCCTGCTTCCAGTGGCGGGCGTGGGGATACCACTGGTTCTCCTCGTAGAATTCCACAGCCCATTCGCGGTGGATGCTCCGCCGCAGCCCCACCCGGTCGGTCTGCGTTTCGTCGGGGATGCCTCCGCGCCTGCGGATGTCGTTCAGGTAGCGCAGCGCCATGGTCGGGTTGCCCTCCTCGTTGTAGGCCTCGGCGATATTGAGGTAAAACTCCGCCATGCGGTAGATCGGGAATTCGAACCATTCGCGCGAACCGGCTTCGTACCAAAATTTGATGTTCTTGGCACAGCCGTCCTGCCACTTGTATTCGAGCTGCCAGTTCTGGTACAGATCCCAACGGCTGTTGCCGGTATTGTTCTTGGGGTTGACGCCGTAGAAATAGAGCGACGCCTGCGCACGGGGTTCCAGCTCTTCAGCCTTGTCGCGGTATTCGCCGGCCGGGCGCCAGTCGTCCACGCCCGCCCACGTCTGATCCGTACCATCGGCCTTGCGGTACTGGCAGAGCTGACCGTAGCCGGTGCCGCGGTACTGCCCCAGGTCGTGGCCGGTGTGGGTCGGCATGAAGGTGTAGTTCTTGTAGATGCCGTTATCGTCGGCCTCGCGCTGCTGCTTGTAGGCCAGCAGCACCTCGCGGTTCGACGGCGTGCCGACGGCCGTGCCGTAATCCTTGATGGGGTCGCCCGTGTCGATCAGCTCGAAGCCGTTGGCCTTGCCCCAGTCGATCACCTCCTGATTGGCCAGGCGCGCCGTTTCCCAGCGCTTGGCATCGTAGCCCCCGAGCCAGATCATCTCATTGTTCGCGGGGTCGGCCATCTGCATGTAGGGGGCGTCGGCATTGAAGAGGGGACGGGCGGCGTACATCAGCGCTTCGGCCTTGACGGCCAGCGCCACGCCCTTGTTCACGCGCCCCAGCCAGTCGGCCGGCCAGCGCACGCCTTCGAGTGTCGCGGCGGCCGCGTCGCACAGCCCGACGATGAAGTCGAGGGTTTGCTGCACGGTAGAGCGGGGGCGCACGTCGACCGTGGTGAGCGTCGATTCGACCAGCGGCACGCCACCGTAGCGCTTGAGCATCTCTACGTAGCGGAAAGCCACCAGCACCTGCATTTCGGCCTTGACGATGGCTTTGTCGCGGTCGGACATGTCGGCGACCTTGTCGATGTTCTCGTACACGAGCCACGCCTTGCGGATGTAGGCGTAGTTGTTGGGGAAATAGTCGTCGGTATAACCGGCGCCGTTATTCTCGTTGTTGGCCAGCATACCCGCCACGACCTGCTTGTCCATGTATCCCCATGTCAGGCGGCAAAGGTCTTCGCCGCCCATGATGGCTTCGGTCGTCTCGTAGGGCATGATCGGGGAGTTGTTCCACACCAGTACGGGCAATCCCGAGGAGAGGATCGTGGCGTAGGCCTCGGCGATCGCCCCCTCGGCGTTCTTGGCCGTGCTGAAGACCTCGTCCTGATCCATGCCCGTCACTTCGGGCTTCTCGATGAACCAGTCCTGGCAGGACGTAAGGCCGGCCGCCAGCAACAGGCCGAGAAGCGTATAAATGGTCTTTTTCATAAGGCTGCGACTTAAAATTGGATGTTGAAACCGAAGTTATACACGCGCGTGAGCGGGTAGATGATGCCTTCGGACGTACTGCCGTCCTGCACCAGCTCGGGGTCGATGCCGTCGATCAGGTCTTTGCCGCCCCAGGTACAGAGGTTGTTGGCATTGACGAATACGCGGATCGAGCCGATATGCGCTTTGCGCATCCAGCGGGCGTTCCGGAACGTATAGGCCACCTCGACGTTCTTGAGCTTGATATGGTCGGTCGAACGGAACCAGAAGGCATTGTTCTGGTTGTTCTGGCTGTTGGCCATATTCACGGACATGCGCGGGAAGGTGATATGCTTGCCGGCGGCATGGCGTTCGGGCGTCCAGCGGCCGTTCATATAGCTCAGCGGCGTACCGTTTCCCTGGGCGAAGGGCGTGATGAGGTAGCCGTTCATGTTGAACGTCCCCTGCGCCGAACCGGTAAGGAGCGCGGATATTTCGAACCCCTTGTAGCCGAAGCTCAGGTTACTGCTGAACGCGAAGCGCGGGACGTTCGAGAAGCCCGTCGGGGTGATATCCTTGTCGTCGATGATGCCGTCGCCGTTGACGTCGATGATACGCAGGTCGCCGCCCTGGACACGGTTGCCGTCGATGGCATTGTAGGGATGGTTGGCGACCTCCTCGGGCGTATTGTAAAAGCCTTCGTTGTAATAGGCCTTGTACTGTCCGTAGGCGAAGCCCGTTTCGTTCATCCAGGCGTACATGTAGGAGGGCTCGGCCTTGTAGTCGATCTTGTTGACGGCATAGGAGACCTGTCCGCCCACTTCATACCAGAAATCCGTGCCGACGTTGTCGCGCCACGAGACCTGTATCTCGTAACCCCGGTTGCTCATGCGCCCCACATTCACGGGCGGCAGGGCGTCGCCGCTCAGGCCGATGATGCCCGGCGTGACCCCCAGTTTGGTGAGGATGTTGTTGCGCTTCTCCTCGAACAGGTCGACCGTGACGGAGAGCCGATCGCGGAACATGCGCACCTCGGCGGCGATGTTGTACGACTCCTTCTTCTCCCACGTGACGTCGGGGTTGCCTGTCGACTGTTCGTATTTGCCGGGGAAGGCCGGGTTATTGACCGAACCGTTCGATGAGCCGAAGAAATACCCGTCGAGCGGAGTGCCGTTCCAGGGGCCGTAGCTGTGGCTGCCCCAGGTGCCGGGCAGGAAAAGGAAGCGGTCGCCGCCGATCTCGCTGTTGCCGGTCTGCCCGTACGAGGCGCGAAACTTGAGCCACGTGAGGATGTCGTTCTTCGGGAAGTAGGGTTCGTTCGACACGACCCAGCCTACCGAAACGGCCGGGAAAAACCCGAACCGCTTGCCGGGCGCGAAGTTCTCGGAACCGTTGTAACCCATGTTGAATTCGGCCAGGTAACGCTGGTCGTAACCGTAGGTGACACGCCCCACCACACCGTAATAGCCGCGGGGGACGTTATACTTCAGTCCGGGCGAGGTGTAGCGTTCGCCGGTGACGAGCGCCATGGCCGTGACGGCGTGCTTGCCGAAATCGCGGCTGAAATCGATGCCGGCCTCGACATAGACCTTGCGGTTTTTGCCCCAGCCGGTCTCCTCGTAGGATTTGGCATTGTGTTCGCCGCCGTAATAGAGCAGCTCGGCCGGATCGGCGGGATTGCGCGTGATCGAATAGACGGGCAGGTTGGGGGTGACGCGCAGCGTCTTGGTAAAATAATGGTCATACGACAACGCCCCGCGTACGGAAAGCCCTTCGACGAGGTAATCCATCCGGTGGCGGATGCGGATCGAGGTATTCAGGCTGCTCTGGTTGATGCGCGCCTGTGCCTTTTCGAGCATGTAGGCGATCGGGGATTTGCCCCATGCGCCCTTGTTGCTGTCCATGATCGTACCGCCGGCATAATCGGTGATGATGCGGCCGTCGGAGACGCCCGGCGCCGAGAAG
>OMEH01001088.1_pt1 | contig 11662 bp, 7 predicted proteins | sample 1645391 | NCBI WGS metagenome assembly OMEH01 (sample SAMEA103958133, study PRJEB25191) | human gut metagenome | biome: human-associated habitat [ENVO:00009003]; feature: intestine environment [ENVO:2100002]; material: feces | place: Germany | collected 2013/2015 | reverse complement strand
GACGAACATGGCGTGGAGTACATTGACGAGAGCAAATGTATCTATTGCGGAAAGTGTATGAATGCCTGTCCATTCGGTGCTATCTTCGAAATCTCACAGACATTCGACGTATTGCAGCGAATCAAAAAAGGAGAAAAGATGGTTGCCATCATCGCTCCGTCTATCCTCGGACAGTTCAAAACATCTATTGAACAGGTGTACGGTGCTTTCAAAGAGATAGGTTTCACCGATATCATCGAAGTAGCCGAAGGAGCCATGATGACCACCAGCAACGAAGCACACGAGCTGTTGGAAAAACTGGAAGAAGGACAGAAATTCATGACTACTTCCTGTTGCCCCTCTTACATCGAACTGGTAGAGAAACATCTGACAGAAATGAAACCATACGTTTCTACCACAGGATCACCGATGTATTATGCAGCAAGAATCGCTAAAGAGAAGCATCCCGATGCGAAGATTGTATTTGTCGGTCCATGTGTAGCCAAACGGAAAGAGGTACGCCGTGACGAAGCGGTAGACTATATCCTGACTTTCGAGGAAGTCGGTTCTATCCTTGATGGAATGGACATTCAACTGGAGCAGGTGGATTCTTTCTCCATCCTGCATACTTCCGTACGCGAAGCACATGGCTTTGCGCAGGCCGGCGGTGTGATGGGAGCAGTGAAGGCATATCTGAAAGAGGAAGCGGATAAGATCAATGCTATCCAGGTATCAGATATCAACAAAAAGAATATAGCCTTGCTGCGTGCCTGTGCCAAAACAGGAAAAGCAGCGGGACAATTTATCGAAGTGATGGCTTGCGAAGGCGGTTGCATCACCGGACCAAGTACACACAATGACATTGTTTCAGGACGTCGTCAACTGGTACAAGAGCTGCTCAAGCGAAAAGAAAGCTATGAGACAATGGGTAGATAAACTACGAAAAGAAAGGACACTCCGACCGGAAGAATTTCGGCAACTGTTGACTGAATGTGACGGAGAGTTATTGCGCTATATCAACGAACAGGCGCAAGAAGTCAGCCTCCGTCATTTCGGTAACCGGATTTTTATTCGCGGGCTTATTGAAGTCAGCAACTGTTGCCGGAATAACTGCTATTACTGCGGTATCCGGAAAGGAAATCCGAATTTGGAACGTTATCGGCTAACCGCAGAAAGCATACTGGATTGCTGCAAGCAGGGCTATGAACTCGGTTTCCGCACATTTGTGCTGCAAGGAGGAGAAGATCCTGTACTGACAGATGAACGGATAGAAAGTATAGTCTCAGCGATTCACCGGAATTATCCCGATTGTGCCATTACACTGTCACTCGGTGAAAAGCCGCGTGAAGCATACGAACGTTTTTTCCAAGCAGGTGCCAACCGCTATCTGCTGCGTCACGAGACTTATGATAAATCGCATTATCGGCAACTACACCCCGAGGGTATGTCGTGCGGACGTCGTCTGCAATGCTTGCAGGATTTAAAAGAAATCGGTTATCAGACGGGAACCGGGATCATGGTCGGCAGTCCGGGGCAGACAGTGGAGCATCTGATCCAGGACATTTTGTTTATCGAACAACTTCGTCCCGAAATGATTGGTATCGGTCCTTTCCTGCCTCATCGTGACACCCCTTTTGCCCAGTCCCCCTGCGGAACCGTGGAACAGACCATCCTTTTATTATCCATCTTCCGGCTGATGCATCCGTCGGCACTGATTCCGGCCACCACAGCACTGGCTACACTCACTCCCGACGGACGGGAACGGGGAATACTGGCTGGTGCCAATGTGGTCATGCCCAATCTGTCGCCACAGGAAGAACGCAAAAAATACAATCTGTATAACAACAAAGCCTCCCTCGGAGCGGAATCTGCGGAAGGACTTAGAATATTACAACAACAGTTGGAAAACATCGGTTATCAAATCTCCTTCGACAGAGGCGATTACAAACAATAAAGAAATGTATAAAGTAGATTCATCCCAAGCAGAAGAATTCATTCATCATGAAGAAATTCTGGAAACTCTTGAATATGCACGGAATCACAAAGACAACCGCGCATTCATAGAACAGCTGATCGAAAAAGCCGCTCTTTGCAAAGGATTGACGCATCGCGAAGCAGCCACCCTGCTGGAATGTGACCAGCCTGACCTGATAGAACGAATCTTCCATCTCGCCAAAGAAATCAAACAGAAGTTTTACGGCAACCGCATTGTCATGTTCGCGCCACTCTACTTGTCAAATTATTGCGTGAACGGGTGTGTGTATTGCCCGTATCACGCAAAGAACAAAACAATCGCCCGCAAAAAACTGACACAGGAAGAAATTCGCAAAGAAGTAATCGCCTTGCAGGATATGGGGCATAAACGTCTGGCACTCGAAGCCGGAGAACATCCGACACTGAATTCACTGGAATATATACTGGAATCTATCCGGACCATTTATAGCATCAAACACAAGAATGGGGCTATCCGCCGGGTTAATGTGAATATCGCAGCCACTACCGTCGAAAACTATCGCCGGTTGAAAGATGCCGGTATCGGTACCTATATATTATTTCAGGAAACATATCACAAAGAGAACTACGAAGCCCTCCATCCCACCGGGCCCAAAAGCAACTACGCTTATCATACGGAAGCAATGGACCGTGCCATGGAAGGAGGAATCGATGACGTAGGAATGGGAGTACTTTTCGGATTGAACACTTACCGTTATGACTTCGTAGGATTGTTGATGCATGCAGAACATCTGGAAGCCCGTTTCGGTGTAGGTCCCCACACTATCAGTGTACCCCGTATCTGTTCAGCAGATGATATTGATGCGGGAGATTTTCCCAATGCAATTTCAGATGATATATTCAGCAAGATTGTAGCCGTCATCCGGATAGCAGTTCCTTATACCGGAATGATTATATCAACCAGAGAGTCACAAGAGTCCCGCGAAAAGGTTCTTGAACTCGGCATCTCACAGATCAGTGGCGGTTCCCGTACAAGTGTAGGCGGATATGCAGAGACAGAGCTTCCGGAAGACAACTCTTCACAATTTGATGTGAGCGATACCCGGACGCTGGACGAAGTGGTCAACTGGTTGCTCGAATCCGGACATATCCCCAGTTTCTGCACCGCCTGTTATCGGGAAGGACGGACCGGTGACCGGTTTATGTCTTTAGTCAAATCGGGCCAGATAGCCAACTGCTGCGGACCGAACGCATTAATGACTCTGAAAGAATACCTCGAAGATTATGCATCGGAAGATACCCGAATCAAAGGAATGAAGTTGATAGCTAAAGAGACCGACCGGATTCCGAACCCAAAAATCAGAGAAATAGCGATCCGAAATCTAAAAGAAATAGCGGAAGGGAAAAGAGATTTCAGATTTTAATTCATCATAAATTAGGCACGGATGACGGCGGATTACACAGTTCTTATTAATGTGTTAACGCAAAACAAAACCGTGTAATCCGCGTCATCCGTGCCTAAATAGTTATAAATATCTGATTCTCAATTTAAGTAGAAAACAACATTATTTATATCCACTTATATGCATAGCAGTTTTACCCCCAATGCCAGCCGACTCCATATCGCCCTCTTCGGAAAGCGCAATAGCGGGAAATCTTCCCTGATCAATGCGCTGACCGGGCAGGATACCGCTCTTGTTTCCGACACTCCCGGAACAACGACCGACCCCGTACAGAAAGCAATGGAAATTCACGGTATCGGTCCTTGCCTGTTCATAGACACTCCGGGATTCGACGATGAAGGCAAATTAGGAAACATGCGCATCGAACGTACATGGAGAGCCGTAGAAAAAACCGATATTGCCATTCTGCTTTGTGCAGGTGATGCCTCCATAGAAATACCCGAAGATGCGGATTTCACCGAAGAACTTCACTGGCTGGAACAACTCAAAGCAAAAAACATCCCGACTATTCTGCTTATCAACAAGGCAGATATACGAAAATCCCCCGCATCACTCGCTACCCGAATAAAAGAAACTTTTGGGAATCATCCTCTCTTGGTCAGTGCCAAAGAGAGGACAGGCATAGAACTGATACGCCAGGCGATTCTGGAAAAACTGCCGGAAGATTACGATCAGCAAAGTATCACAGGCAGATTGGTAACAGAAGGAGACCTCGTCTTACTGGTCATGCCACAAGATATTCAGGCTCCTAAAGGGAGACTGATTTTGCCACAAGTACAAACCATGCGGGAACTGCTCGACAAGAAATGCCTGATCATGAGCTGTACCACAGATAAATTATCAGAAACATTGCAAGCTCTCGCCCGCCCTCCTAAACTAATTATTACAGACTCACAAGTATTCAAAACAGTCTACGAGCAAAAACCGACAGAAAGCAGATTGACCTCTTTTTCTGTTCTTTTTGCTGGTTATAAAGGAGATATCGGATACTATGCAGAAAGCGCCTCAGCCATCGAAAGTCTGACAGAATCCTCCCGCATACTGATAGCCGAAGCTTGTACACATGCCCCTCTATCCGAAGATATCGGCAGAGTAAAGCTCCCACGCTTATTGCGAAAGCGGATTGGAGAAAAGTTACAAATAGACATCGTGGCAGGAACCGATTTTCCACAAGATCTCACTCCCTATTCTTTGGTTATCCATTGCGGTGCCTGTATGTTCAACCGCAAATATGTACTGAATCGTATCGAAAGAGCCAGGCAACAGAACGTACCGATGACAAATTACGGAGTGGCTATTGCTTTCCTCAACGGGATACTTAATCAAATAGAATATTAAAATAAAAAGGACATTTGGTTGCATGCTTCAAGCATTTGTCTTATATTAGTCACGCAATCAAATATTTATTAACTTTAGACATAGACAAATGAAAAAGAGAACTATGGCTTTAGCCATCTTTCTGGCAACCGGTGTTACTATTCAAGCACAAGACAGACTGACACAGTACAAAGTCCGGAATGCCATCAGCGTTCGTACCCCCATTATGAACGACAGCATCAATCCTAAAGGAGAAAAACACACCAAAAAGATGTTACTCCAAACCCCAGTCGTACTGCACTTGCCGGATACACCGATGCAGTCACTCACTACTGACACAGCAGGGTATCTAAGTTTTGAAAAAGCGGATAAAGACAACAAACTTTACCTGGTCAAGACGCAGATTCGTGCAGAGCGCTTCTTGAAAGGGAAGTTGAAAATCACCTCTCCCGTCCGCTGGGAAGTCTTTATTGACGGAGCCTCCAAACAAGTGAAGGATGCGGCAGAGGACAGTATCACTTCCGGATCATCACGCGACATAGCCCTTAGCCTGGAACCCGAACGGGATTACGAAATTATCATCAAACTGCTTTCTGCTGCCGATGACAAAGCCACTCCAACGCTGAAATGTGAATTGATCAAAGACGAGAAATTCAAAGACATTCCCTGCAACTTAGATCCGGAAGCACGAAAACGTTTTTCCCTTGACAATACAGTATATGGAAGCCGGGCCATCGCTGTTTCTGTCTCTCCCAGCGGAAAATATCTGTTGACCCGCTACTGGGACAACCACGCTGCCAAACGTTCACGTACCTATTGCGAACTGACAGAGCTAAAATCCGGTAAAGTACTCCTGACCAATCTCAGAGACGGTATGAGTTGGATGCCGAAAAGCGATAAACTATACTATACAGTAACCGCCCTGACCGGAAATGATGTAATCAGTCTCGATCCTGTCACACTCCGTGAAGAGACTATCCTACAGAGTATCCCCGAGCAGAGTTTCACCTGGTCGCCCAACGAAGATTTCCTGATTTACTATCCCCGTGAGGAAGGAGTAAAGGAGGATGGGCCTCTCCGTCGTATCGTTAGTCCGGCAGACCGTATTCCGAATACTCGCGGACGGAGTTTCTTAGCTAAATATAACCTGTCCGACGGAGTTTCCGAACGACTGACCTATGGTAACCACAGCACTTACCTGCAGGACATTTCGCCGGACGGAAAATACATGCTATATAGTACCTCTAAAGAAAATATCACTCAACGTCCGTTCTCTTTATCCTCACTCTATCAAGTAGATCTGGAAACATTGAAAGTCGATACTCTCTTCTACGAAGACCGTTTTCTGGGTGGTGCAGGCTATTCACCGGACGGAAAACAGTTACTGCTGACAGGCAGCCCCGAAGCCTTCGGCGGCATTGGAAAGAACTGTGGCAATCATCCTATTGCCAATGATTTCGATACCCAGGCTTTCATCATGGACCTCGCTACCCGTAAAATACAACCAATCACCAGAGATTTCACCCCCACTGTCAGCCCCTTGCAGTGGAACCGTGGAGATGGTTGCATCTACTTTAACACGGAAGATGAAGACTGCAAAAACATCTATCGTTATTCACCGAAAGACGGACGTTTTGAAAAGCTGAATCTAGAAACAGATGTCACCACTAACTTCGCTCTGTCCGAGTATAATCCGGGCATAGCCGCTTATATCGGTCAGTCGGATTACAATGCGGGAGCTGCCTACCTCTATGACATGAAGAAAAAAACGTCCCGCCTGCTGGCCGATCCGATGAAACCGATTCTGGATAAAATAGAATTGGGAAAAATAGAACCGTGGAACTTTACCGCTTCCGACGGAACTGTCATCACAGGTAAGATGTGTCTGCCTCCGAATTTCGATCCTAACAAGAAATATCCGATGATTGTATATTACTATGGCGGCACGTCCCCGACTACCCGCGGAATCAGTAATCCGTATTGCGCGCAATTATTCGCTTCACGTGATTATGTAGTATATGTCATCCAGCCTAGCGGGACAACCGGCTTCGGGCAGGAGTTCTCCGCCCGCCATGTCAATGCTTGGGGGAAACGTACAGCAGATGATATCATCGAAGGCACAAAGCAGTTCTGCAAGGAGCATCCGTTTGTGGACGATAAAAAAATCGGTTGTCTCGGTGCTTCCTATGGAGGCTTCATGACGCAGTATTTGCAGACACAGACCGATATTTTTGCCGCAGCCGTATCACACGCGGGCATCAGTGATGTAACCAGCTACTGGGGTGAAGGTTATTGGGGATATTCCTACAATGCTATCGCCGCCGCCGACAGTTATCCGTGGAAGGACCCGGAATTATTCACCAAGCAAGGCTCTCTGTTCAACGCCGACAAAATCAACACTCCATTGCTGTTGCTTCACGGTACGGTAGATACGAATGTACCTGTCGGCGAAAGTATCCAGCTTTTCAATGCGCTGAAAATACTTGGCAAGACGGTAGAACTTGTAACCGTAGACGGAGAGAATCACTTTATTTCCGATTACGACAAGCGAATCAAATGGCATAATTCTATTATGGCATGGTTTGAACGCTGGTTGCAGAATCAACCGGAATGGTGGAATGAAATGTATCCGGAACGCCACTTATAATAGAAAATTCGTGCAGCATCCTTTGCGTTCGCTGCACGAATTATTTTTTATCCTAAAACGCATTCTAATCCAATTCTACCTCTATGGACGCTGGATAAAGTCGTTGGGGATCAAAGAACGCAGCGCAGCTGTTGACTATGTTCTTCAAATCGGCTTTCATTTTTCCTTCGAACACCTTTTTGCCATTCACTGTCAAAGTCACCTTTTCATTTAAATCAACCAGTTTATCACAGAGATAAATGATAACTTTCCCCTTGTGTGCCTGCACATATTTCTTTGCAAACTTCATCTCTATTCCCCATCGGGGATCTTTCTCTATGACTTCATAAACAACCTCATTTACCTTCAAAGAAATATCATTTCCTGAAATATTCATCTCATAATAAGTACGAGACTTCCCTTCTTCATCGGATCTTTCCTTCACATACAAATTATAAAAGCCCGTCCGGTAAATTCCGTCCATTTCAAAGTTCTCCCAACTTACATATCTGGGATAAGGATTACGGACATATTGCTTTAGCCAAGGAGTTGTCGGACGATAATCAATGCTGTGTCCCATTCCGGGAATCAGTTCTATCTTATGAATAAAATGGCCAGGATGTTGATGTGCTAAACTATCAAATGCTTCCAACGCGTATCCGGTCAGTGTATTCCGATAAAATCCGGTATCTTTATCTCCTGTCCGCAAAGAAAAAGCGATGTTACTACAATTCTCTGCCGGAGCATTCTTCAAAGGTTCCCCGCCTGCCATCGGTCCCGCTGCAGCCCAATAATCAGCATAAAACGAAGCCAGACGCTGACTACCATATCCGCCTTCCGAAATTCCAAAGACATAAACTCTATTCGGATCAATCTCTCCCAAGAGCAATGCTTGCCTCAGCAATTTCTCCCAGGCAAACTGTTTAGCTTTCTGCCACCAACGATAGTAATCACCTTCATTCGGAATCTGTGGAATAAAGTAAACGGAAGGAGCATCATCAAAATTCCGGCAAATTTTCAACCCAGTACTCCATTCCCGCTCCTTAGGGCCCGAGCCATGCAGATAGAGAAATAATGGAAGTTCAGCTCCTGTTTCAACCGCTCCTTTCATTCCCCAATAATAGGGCATCACAGCATTTGGTTCCAAGTTTTCAGGAAGTTTCCAACAACCGGAAGAATTGGATAAAAGTGTATCCAAAGCTATTAATTTTTCTTCCTCAAAACTAGCATTTGCCTCTTTCCACAACTGCCATACGGCATCACGATACTGCTCCACTTCTGACAGTTTCAATGACTTTCCTGCATCAAAGGCGGTTGTTTTACCAGAAAGATAGTCAGAAAAGAACGTAACAATCTCTTTTCTGACTTGTGTCTTCACTGATTTCTTTGGATAGATCTTATTAAACTCGAATTCATGAGCTGTCGAAGAGGCAGTAGCGACAGCACAGATAATGCCTAAAAATAACGTGTTTCTAATCGTATTCATATAACTCTGGATTTTGTCGTTTTTCAAATATTTGCCAATGATTCAATGTTATATACAAAGATAGAAATTAATGCCCAGCTCTCCCTGCTTTTTCTGTTTAATCTAAAGTGAATATCTTTTGTTTTTGAATAGTATACTCATGATTTTTCCATATATTTGTAATATACTATAAATGTTATGCTTATGCAAGATATAATAAACGGACGCTGTGGTTGGTGCGGAACTGACGAGCTGTATGTGAAATACCATGATCAGGAGTGGGGAAAACTGGTAACCGACGACAAGACGCTGTTTGAGTTTCTTGTGCTGGAGAGTGCCCAAGCCGGATTGAGTTGGATAACCATTCTTAGAAAACGTGAGGGATATCGCAAAGCTTTTTGCGATTTCGACGCTGAACTTGTAGCACAAATGACCGACGAAGATGTTGAAAGGCTGATGCAGTTTGACGGTATTGTGAGAAACCGCCTGAAAATCAAATCTACAATCACCAATGCAAAGCAATTTCTCGCCATACAAAAAGAATTCGGTAGTTTTTATGACTACACACTTTCATTCTTTCCCGACAGAAAACCAATTATCAGTACCGTTCGTTCATTGAATGAGATTCCTGTATCATCTCCCGAATCCGATGCCATGAGCAAGGATATGAAAAAACGAGGATTTAAATTCTTCGGAACTACGATTTGCTATGCTCACTTGCAGGCTGCAGGATTTATCAACGATCATCTGGCAGACTGTATTTGTCGAAAAAGATAAATACAGATAAGTTTCTTATCCGGAGTAAACACGAAAGTCAATATTTAAGAACTGCCCCACAGAATCTTCACATTCCATGGAGGCAGTCCTTATATAAAATAAGAAAATCGCACACTTAGAGATTCTCCATCCAATCTATTTTATTTTTGCAATCAGTTCTTCCACCGAAACAAGATTCTGTTCGCCAGTCTCCATATTTTTCAGCATTGCTTTGCCTTCATTCATCTCGTTCTCTCCTACAATAGCAACGAACGGAATATTCTTCGCATTGGCATAGCTCATTTGCTTCTTCATCTTTGCAGCATCCGGGAAAATCTCAGCACGAATACCTGCCGCACGTACTTTTGCCAGCATATTCATAGAGAAAGCAGCTTCCTTCTCACCAAAGTTCACGAACAACAATTCTGTACCGTTTACAGCTTCTTTCGGATAAAGATCCAATTGATTCAAGACATCAAAAATCCGGTCTGCACCGAAAGAGATTCCGACACCCGACACTCCAGCCATACCGAATACTCCTGTCAGGTTGTCATAACGACCACCACCGGTGATACTACCGATCTGTACATCCAAAGCCTTCACTTCAAAGATGGCACCGGTATAATAATTCAATCCGCGAGCCAAAGTTAAATCAAGTTCAATTTCATTCTGTAAGCCCATTGTTTCTAACGTACCCAGAATAAATTCGCTTTCTTCCACTCCTTTCATACCTGTTTCGCTGGCTGCCAATACACTCTTTAAAGTAGCCAGTTTTTCAGCATTTGTTCCGCTCAACAGAATAATTGGCTGCAATTTGGCAATCGCCTCATCACTGATACCTTTCTCTTTCAGTTCCGTATTGACATTCTCCAAACCAATCTTATCCAGTTTATCAATAGCCACTGTGATATCTACGATTTTATCAGCTTCCCCGATGATTTCAGCGATACCGGAAAGAATCTTGCGATTATTAATCTTAATGCACACACGGATATTGAAACGGCTGAATACTGTATCGACAATCTGCATTAATTCTACCTCATTCAGCAAGGAATCACTACCGACTACATCGGCATCGCATTGATAGAACTCACGATAACGTCCTTTCTGCGGACGGTCTGCACGCCAAACCGGCTGTATCTGATAACGCTTGAACGGAAAAGTAATTTCATCACGATGCATTACCACGTAACGGGCAAAAGGCACCGTCAGGTCGTAACGCAATCCCTTTTCGCAAATTCGGGAGGCCGTGCGCAACTCTTCGTCATTCAGTCCGGCGGCGTAATCCCCCGAATTGAGGATTTTGAAAAGCAGTTTGTCGCCTTCGTCGCCGTATTTGCCCAGCAGGGTGGAGAGGTTCTCCATCGCAGGCGTTTCGAGCGGGCCGAAGCCGAAGGTGCGGAAAACGTCCCGGATTTTGTCGAAAATATATTGGCGGCGCATCATCTCCAGCGGGGAGAAGTCGCGTGTGCCCTTGGGTATGGAGGGTTTTTGTGCCATTTTATTCCACCAGTTTTCTGTATTTTACACGATGGGGCTGCGTATCGCCGCCCTGCGCTTTCTTCCACTCCTCGTATTCGCTGTACGAACCTTCGTAGAAGACCACTTTCGAATCGCCTTCGAAGGAGAGGATGTGCGTGGCGATACGATCGAGGAACCAGCGGTCGTGGGAGATCACGACGGCGCAGCCGGCGAAATTCTCCAGACCAACGTATTGACGTCGATGTCGTTGGTCGGCTCGTCCAGAAGCAGCACATTACCTTCCTCCTTGAGTGCGAGGGCCAGGTGCAGGCGGTTGCGCTCGCCGCCCGACAGCATGCCGCACTTCTTCTCCTGATCGGCGCCCGTGAAATTGAACCGGGCCACGTAAGCGCGGGCATTGACCTGGCGGTTGCCCAGCATAATCAGGTCGGTACCCTGCGAAATCACCTCGTAAACGGTTTTTTCCGGGTCGATGGACTTGTGCTGCTGATCCACGTAGGCCAGTTTGACCGTCTGACCGACAGTGAAAGTTCCCGAAGTAGGCTGTTCGAGTCCCATGATCATCCGGAAGAGGGTAGTCTTGCCCGTACCGTTGGGGCCGATCACACCGACGATACCGGC
>OMEH01001078.1_pt1 | contig 11750 bp, 6 predicted proteins | sample 1645391 | NCBI WGS metagenome assembly OMEH01 (sample SAMEA103958133, study PRJEB25191) | human gut metagenome | biome: human-associated habitat [ENVO:00009003]; feature: intestine environment [ENVO:2100002]; material: feces | place: Germany | collected 2013/2015 | reverse complement strand
AAGAAGAAAAATGGTAATGGAGCATGTCTTTTTCAACTAAATTAAAGAAGAACCAAATTCGTTTACTTTCAAGGTTGTTCTTCCTGTATAAGTTGTCATTTGTAAGTGTTTGCAAAAATATGGATCTTCCCGCAATAACACAACTACTTTGTTGAAGAAATCCCTTGTCTCATAAAAATAACTCATCGGTCGGGGAACGCTCAGCGGCAAGGGGCGGGACCACCCGTCCCGACGAGCGTTAATTACGTAGCTGTTCTATGAATACTCCTGACCATATCCATGGGTGTCTTCATTCCTATCCCCTGATGTGGTCTTACGTGATTATAAGTATATACAGCTTGCTTGATACGCTTGTACACCAGTTCGAAGTCCTGATCATGGCAATCGAACAGCCAACCATTTTTAATGGTGTTATTCATCCTCTCAGCCAGTGCATTATGTAAAGGGTCACCACATTGGGTCATACTTATATTAATATGATTCCATTTTAGCTTCTCCACATATTTATTGGAGCAATATTGAACTCCCCTATCAGAGTGATGAATCAAGGTGCTCATGTCTATGTTATTACTTTTGTAGAAGTCTATAGCCATATCCAGAGCTTCCAGGGGGCCTTCTGTCCCTAACGTCTTACTAAAGGCATATCCTACGATAGCACGACTAGACGCATCAGTAAGTAATGAAAGATAAGCCCATCCACTATGGGTAGCTACATAAGTGATATCCGCCACTACCATTGCACCGAACTCTTTAGCTACAAATTTAGGAGTTACATTGAGTAGATCCGGATAGATATAATAATTGTGGTTAGAGTTCGTTGTCCTGGGACGTTTGCGGCTTTTACGTTGAGACAAGCCGTTAGCTCGAAAAATGGCATAGCATCGGTCACGACCTATAACCATCTTTTCTTGGAACTTACGCACGCAGCAGGCGTATAGTTCACGCATGCCCGCTTTAGGCATTATCTTAACCAATTCATTGCAGTAAAGAACAATGCTGGTAGTAAGAATGTCAATATCCACTTCTCTATTGACATGTTTGTAATAACCTTGTCTGGTTATGCCGAAGTAATCACAGAGGAACTTAACACAACCATGCTTATGATTGATTAAGTGCCTCTGTGACAAGGTGTCGATTACTTGGCATCGGAGTTTTTTCGAACCTTGATGTGATAGGTGGACTCAGCCAAATTTATCAGTTCCTCGCAGGCTTCATGACTCAAACTCTCATCTGCAAGTGCAGACTGAAGTTTACGATTCTCAGCACGCAACAGGGAGAGTTCTTTTTGTAATTCTGCCATAGCAGCAGATACTACACTACTTTCTGTAGTTTTTTCACAGGATTTCATAACTTTATCTTCGATTTGGTACTTCACAAGCCAATAATTAAGCACTTTGCAACATACTCCGATACGCTTGCAAAACTGATACTTGCTCTCAGGACTGGATAAATACTCACGAATATAAGACATTCGCTCTGAATCTGTGTACAAGTTGTACTTCTTTTTTCCTTTTTCCATTATTTTAAGTGGGTTAAGAAGTGTCAACTTATTCAGTACACTACACCATAACTTACATACGACTAAAGTCAAACAATTCAGATTCTGTACGCGCACCTTGCATCAATGTTTCTATTTTCTTTACCATCTCTGGATATTGTTCTGAAACATCATTATCCTCATGTATATCTTTGGATAAGTCATAAAGTTCAAATGTTGTTTTCTCCGGACAACCAACAAACAGTCGCACGCCTTTCCAATTGCCATAACGTAGAGCTTGTCTCCCACCTTTTTCATGAAACTCCCAATAAAGATATTCGTGTTCCTTCTGCTTACCTTTTCCTAACAAAGTCGGCAAGAACGAAATGCCGTCAGTTTGAATATCACGTGTAGTGCCTGTTAACTCGGCAAAAGTTGGCATCATATCCCAGAAAGCCATAATATGGTCATTCGTAACTCCACCCTCGATATGATTCGGGCAACGGATAATCATCGGCATACGAATGCCTCCCTCATAGAGATCACGCTTCACTCCGCGATAAGGTCCGTAACTTTTAAAATAATCAGGGTTTGCCCCGCCTTCTCTATGAGGTCCATTATCAGAAGTAAATACGACAATAGTGTTATCATCAATTCCCAATTCAGCTAACAGTTCCATTATCTCACCCACATATTTGTCCAAACGAGTTACCATTGAAGCAAATGCAGCCAAAGGACGTTCTGCCGCACCATAAGCTCCCCGGCGGTTCGGGTTTTGCTCTGCCCAAGCCTCATCATCTTTTGCCGGGATGAGATTACAATAAGATTGATATACCGAATCTTTCGGCAAAACCAATTCTGCATGGGGAAGAGTATATGATAAATAGGCAAAGAATTTTTCTCCCGCATGGCTGCGAATATACTGTAAAGCCCGATTATGGATTAAATCCGCTGAATACGTACCCTCAGCCTGATTGTAATTTTCGGGAAATTCTACACGTTTTGTACCGTCCCACAGATGATCGGGATAATAATCATGAGCCAATGTTTGACAATTATACCCCAAGAACTCATCGAAGCCCACTTTAGTCGGATCTGATTCGGAACCTGGATATCCCAAACCCCACTTTCCAAAACATCCGGTTGCATAGCCAGCCTCATGGAACAGTTCTGCAATAGTATATGTACCGGCAGGCATTGCTACTTGTCCTTCAGGATCCATACGCATGTTGCCGCGAATATATGTATGTCCCGTATGTTGCCCTGTCATCAGTGATGCACGCGAAGGCGCCGAAACGGAAGTACCGGAATAGCACTGCGTAAACCGCATACCTTCATCAGACATCCGTTGCAAATTAGGAGTCTTTATTAAATTCTGCCCATACGGTGAAATATCACCTATACCAAGGTCGTCTGCCAAAATATAAATGACATTGGGGCTTTGTTTCCATTCCGCTTCCGGCTGCTGCGCACAGCTACAAGCAACCATAGCTCCTGCGATTCCACAAGAGATGCTAAATAATTTTTGTTTTTCCATCTGAAATCAATTTAGTATTAAATTTATCAATCTATCGTTATTGCCTTTTTAGCTTTCGGAGTAAATAATACATCGTCGATGCAAAACTTTCCTCCCTTTATCTTAATATTCCGGTTACGACTACCGGACACCCGAACTTTTTGCTCTCCGTTTCCGGCATAAACTAAATCTTTGACCTCAATGTCTTTTGAGTTATTGAATGAAAGTACCGGCCCTTCTGCAACATCCAAATGTATATTTTCCATCCGTAATCCACATGTCTCATCAACCTGCGCTCCGGCAACAGAATGTATCATACAGTCAGTAAGAGATACATTACTTACATTCATTTCCGGAAGGCCATTGAAAAACATTGCCCTACCAGCATCACGGCATGTGATGTTTGAAATATGTATGTCTTGAAAACACGGAGTGTCATCAGTTACCGGCATGAAGGGAACATCAGTCATTTCACCTCCTTCCGGAATACCATCCGGTTCAGGAGTTTTCTCTTGATAGTAAGAGTCAAACCAAATAGCATAGTTCGCTATATCATTCATCATGATATTGTCTACGTATACATTAGACACAACTCCACCACGACCTCGTTTGCTTTTGAATCGAAGTCCAGTATCAGTATCAATGAAACGGCAGTTCCTCACAGAGACTCTATCAATACCACCTCCCGTATCACTTCCGATGACAAATCCGCCATGCCCATGAAACACGGTACAATTATCTATAATAATGTTGGCACAAGGTCCTCTTCTACGTCCCACATCACCAATTCCACTTTTCAGACAGATGGCGTCATCTCCCGCGTCTACCGCACAATTCACTATCAGTGCATTTGTACATGAACTCAAATCAATGCCATCACCATTCTGAGCATTCCAAGGACAACGAACCATAATTCCATCAACCACAATATTATCGCTTAAAATAAAATTTACATGAAAACTCGGAGAATTCTGGAACACGACACCTTGCAACAATACTCTCTCGCAACGGACAAAGCGTACCATACGTGGACGTTTCTTGGCTAACTTCTCAGATGATGTTTCAGGATACCATATTGCTCCATCCTGTTTTACAGTCCCACCTGTTTTTATAAAACTATTCCATTCTGCATTGCTAACCTTAAAACGCTTGACCGGACGCCATAATTCTCCGTTACCATCAAATACACCTTCACCGGTAATTGAAAAATTACTTTCATGATAAGCACTGATAGGAGATTGGCAACGGCTTCCAGAAGTGCCCTCATCCGGTGATAATAAAGGATATTGCGTTTTATCAGGTGTAAATAAAACAATTGCATTTTTCAAAACATGCAAGTCGATATTACTTTTCAAAACGATAGGACCAGTAAGCCATATCCCCTCCGGAACAATTAAATGCCCTCCGCCACGTTCTGACAAGTCTGCTATAGCCGCCGCAAATGCCTGAGTATTCAATGTCATGCCATTACCGATACCACCATACTCAGCCAGAGAAACTTCCAGTTCAGGAATAGCAGGAGTAACCGCTTTTGGAATATCAAAAGGCAAACCTTGATAGTATTTACCGTATCCTTCCGCTTTACAGGGAAAAACAACAAACAATATTACGAACACAAGCATAATAAGTTTAACTAGCTTTCTCATATTACGTATTCTTTTAAAATTTGATGTTACAAAAGTAAGCAATCTATAAAATGGAGATTTGTAAAAATCATCAGTTATCATTCACTTTTTATCAAATACTATTTATTTCATCTTCTTTATTCTTGAATTTATGCAGTTGAATATATTCCTTGGGCGACACCTTATATTGTTCCTTGAAACAACGACTAAAATAACCCGGATCTGAGAATCCCAACTGATAGGCAACTTCTGATATGGAGAACTGTCCGGTTCTAATAAGCAATTCGGCTTTTATCACACGATACTCTTTGATAAGCTCTATAGGAGATTTGCCGGTCAAAGATTTTATTTTATTATACATAGTAGTTCTTCCCAACTTGAGATGAACAGCCAGATCATTGACCGTCAATTCCGTATCATGTATATTAGTATCTATCCATTCCATAAGTTCCTTCATGAACTCTTGATCACGATTGGTCACCACCACATCCTCCTGTGATACAAACTCTTCAATGCGATGATTGGCAGACTGAGATGAGAAATGTTCAAAAAGCAATCTACGCCGTGTAAGGAGATTGTCTATGCAAACCAGCAAAAATTCCACACTAAATGGTTTGGTAATATAGCTATCTGCCCCATACTTTATAGCTTTAAATTTATCTTCCGAAGTTTGTTTTGCCGTAAGCATAATAATAGGAACATGACTGGTCTCAAAGTTATGGCGAAGCTTATCCACCAATTCGATTCCATCCATCCGTGGCATGATTAAATCTGTCACGATAACGTCCGGTTGATGGACAGCGATTTTGTCCAATGCATCCACCCCATCCACAGCTTCAATCACTCTATAACTCTCCATCAAGTTATTAAAGATAAATTTACGTATCTCTGCATTATCGTCAACAAGCAAAATTGTTGGCGCATCCTTTGGAAGAGCCTGTTCTGAATAAGTCGCTGATATATTTTTCATGTCAGTCGACACCGAATAATTATTTTCATCCGCTACAGTGTCAAAATCAATCTGCTCCATACTGAAATGTTGATTACCCCGCAAGAGTTTTATTGTGAAGGTACTGCCTTTCCCCACCGTACTTTCCACATTAATGGTACCATGATGTAATTCCACAATCTCCCGACACAAAGCTAAGCCTATTCCACTTCCATGTATATCTCTCCTTATCGCTTTCCGAAATTGTGAGAAACGGGCAAATATCTGTTTCTGGTGTTCTTTGGAGATTCCCACTCCGGAATCATCTACAGATATATAAACACAGTCCTTTTCATCTTCTGCCTCCTTACATGTTATAGACAGAGAAACCCTCCCATTATCCGGAGTAAATTTAAAAGCATTGGAAAGTAAATTGTATAACACACTCTCCATTCGCTCCGTATCAATCCATAACATAATACAACTATGAGAAACTGTCAATAAGAGAGTGATTTTTCGTTCATCAGCCATATCCCTGAAGTCTTTAAGTACATTCTGAGCTATGGGTATAATATCAGCATTCTGTACTTTAAGTTCCAATTTGTCTTTAACTATTTTACGGAAGTCGAGTAATTGGTTTATTAAAGATAACATCCGTTTGGAATTCTTGTATGACATTCCTAAACTGTCTTGTCCTCTTTTTGACAATGTTTCCCGTTTTTGCAAATCCTCCAATCCTCCAATAATAAGGGTCAAAGGAGTGCGCAATTCATGTGAAATATTAGTAAAGAATCTTATCTTCATTTCCGACATGTGTTGTTCCATCCTTGTTTCTGCACGAAGCTTTGTCATTATATAAAGTGTGCGCATTACAAGCCATAATACAGCTAAAAACAGAATACTATATATACAATAAGCATACCAGCTGAGCCATGGAGGAGTAGCAATGTGAATCTTCATCGTAATCTCCGGACTGTTCATCAACTCATTGCCAACAAAAGCTTTGACATGAAAAGTATAATGCCCATGAGGAACTTTTGAATAATAGGCACTGTTTACTTTTCGCGAAATAGTCCAAGTATTATCATACCCTTCCAAATAATACATATAATTTACTTTGTCTTGCAATCGGAAATTAAGTGATGCAAACTCTACCCGGAAGAGTAAATAATTATATGGTAATTCTATCTCATTCTTTGTTATATCAGTCTCCAAAAAAGGATTTGCGATCTTCTGATCCTGTATTTCCAGATCCGTGAATGACAGACGATATTCATATTGAGAGAACTGCACTTTATGAGTATTTATCATCTGTAGTTTATTTAGCCCTCCAAAAAGGATAGTGCCTTTAGCGTCAGTGGCAACGGATGCTTCATTATAAGATATCGGAGTAGAGTTGCTCCATAGAGAATAATCAGTGAATATTTTCTGCTGAGGTTCAAAACGCATGATTCCTTTCTCGGTCGAAATCCAAATATTCTTGTCAATATCTTCGGCTGCAGCCAACACGATATTGTCAAGCAAGCCATTAACTGTCGTATAATTCACAAATATGGGTACCTCATTGTCGGAATATCCTTTTATTAAACTTAATCCTCCTCCATAAGTTGATAGCCATATCTGTCCGGAGGAATCTTTCAATATATGTATGACATCATTTCCTCCAATAGAATTCTTACTGCCCGGATAGCGTCTACATACAGTAAATTGCATTTCTTCGGGTGATTCTGAAGGATTACATATCATCAATCCCTCAGTCGTAGCTATAAACATTCTATCTAATGTATCACTAAGTATATATCTGACTCGCTTGCCCTCTCCCCTAGGATAATTGGGAAAATTATTATAAATATTTATAAAGCGATCAGAGTCGATATCAGACAACAGATTTATTCCTCCTTCAAAAGTCGCAATCCATATTCTGCCAAAACAATCCTGGTCAATAGCATAAACATGATTATCAGAAAGTGACCCAATATCTCCTTCTACATGAAGATAATGATTAAATTTATATTCCTTCCCGTCAGGGGTAAGACGCCACAACCCGTTTCCTTTAGTCCCAACCCAAATATTTCGAAGTGAATCCTCAAAAATAGCATATATCTTGCCTAATGGATTTCCATTATCAGAATGAGAATAGAGATGTTTTAAATTGTATTGACTATCATAACAATATAATCTACCATTCTTTGTTCCGACCCATAGATTACTATCTCTATCCAATTGGAGAGCGCGTATATTATCTGGATAATTCGTGTCCTGTCCACTTGAAAGTTGGAAAATATCCGACCGGGCATCTTCTATAACAATTTTCACTAATCCTTTTTCATAATATGGCGAAAGCCACATGACATTATCATCATCTATTTCGAAAGCGGTAACTCCATTTGTCATTCTGAAATCGGTTGAAGGTACATTAAAGAAAGGTTCTACCAAGTCTTTCTCCCGGTTATAATAGCCAAAACCTGCTTGTTTCATTTTTATCCATACAACATCATTACATTCTTGTACTACGCTCAATGTATCGGAAAAATAATCAACAGTATTCAACTCTTGACTGAAGTGTTTATAATCACATCTTGAGGGATCAAAGCGTGTAATACCCGGGCACAAATCGGTTATCCACACAGTATTGTGAGAATCAACTGTCATGTGGCATATATGCTGTGGCACAATACCTGACGGCATTTTATCTTCCAAAGCATTCATCTTTTTCTTCAGCACTTTAACCCCACTGAAGGAAGTACCGATATATAGTTCACTTCCATCTGCTGCACTAGCCAGAGTCGTTATGCCATCTATTTTGATATCATCATAGCAAAGTAGAGAGTAGCCTTTCAAAAACCGAGAAATCAAGTGATATTTTGTAGCGAAAGCAATTCCTTCACCTACAACGGCTGCTGCAATAATCGGTTCATCACTTTTAATACGCATCTCAATCTGAAAATCGGGTGTTATAGTTATCACACGCCTCCCCCTATCGCAAACCAGCCAAACAGCACCATCAACTGTTTCACACATAAAAGAAACAGCGGAATCTATCTGTCTATTTCCAATAAAACTATGAGCCGTCAGAGGGGAGCTGTTTTTGGAACCAGAGAAACATACCACGCCATTATCTTGAAACTCAACCCATACAGTCCCTGTTTTATGGCAAAATAAGACTTTTCCTATACGATAAGATTTCCCAGCAAGTTGATCTACAAGTTGATCTATACTCTCGAATTGTTCTGTAAAACGATTAAAGCGATAGAGGTGCCCATCGTAAGTCTGAAACCATAAATGCCCGTTCGCATCCTCCATGACCTGAGTGAAACGATTATGCTGTACCGGAAGATTATCCGGATCATTGCAATAATTTTTAAAATGGTAACCGTCAAAACGGCTTATCCCATTCCAAGTACATATCCAGACAAAACCTCTTGAATCGGTATAAATATCTAAAATGTTATTATGCACGAGTCCATCTAACGATGTGTACGTTGAAAAAGTACCTCGTAAAGATTGTGCTGATATCGTCATTGGAGATATCCAAATGCAGAAAAACAATATATGTAGAAATTTCCTCATAAATAAAGGGTTTATTGGAACAAATATAAAACTATTCTTCTCCCCACACAGCCTTCAGCTTATATTTTTCAATTTCTTCCGATGTGAGTTGCCGACTCCATACTACTCTTTTACCAGTTCCAGCCCCAGGTCCCTTATTATTATATTCGGCATAAAATGCAGTTCCGCTCTGTACGATAGCTTTCTTCCAATCTGACCAACCTTCCGGACATATATGAGTACCCAAAAAACAATTAAAAAAGACAGTTTGAGCATGGATTCTCCAAGGGCGACCCAGAAAAACATGATCTACATTCTTCGCTGCAATCAAGGAACAGCTATCAAAAATAAATCCATATTGTTGTCCTTTACAAGTCGATGCAGCTGTTATATAAGAGTTCTTTTTACTCAAAATAGTGCATTCTTTAAAATAAGCTGTCGCACTTCCGAAAATGAAGTCCGTGGTTCCTTCAATCAGACAGTTTACAAACAAATAGCACTTGTTTCGACTACATAATTCATCTTCTTTCAGATTTCCGATACCATATAGGAACAACGTATCATGATTGCCTTTTATATGGCAATTTATGTAACGTTGCCTATCACCCATACAAAGTAATGCTACCGCTTGCCCTACAGCAGGTTCCGACGAATTCTCAATCGTAATGTTTTCTGCAACAAAAGAATCAGCAGCATTAATGATAGTTGCCGTTCCCGGAGTGCCAATGCGCACTCCGGTTTTTCCTGGTAATCTGGCAGAATCATGCCAAGTGATGACCGTTTGCCCTCCCGGCCTACCAATAATCCTGAGATTTTTCTTTGACGAAGGTATATTAACTTTCTCTTGATATATTCCTTCCTCTAAAAATACAACTGTTTCACGGTCGCAAAAATCAGGAACAGCCACTATTGCCTCACTTAAAGTTTTAAAATTACCACTTCCATCAGCAGATACGACAAAATCTGCCTGATAAAGTGAATCGCCTGCATTCGCTGTAATATCCGTTACCGATAAAATAACGAGAAAAAAATATATAAATATTTTCATCTTAGCTTATTTATATACAACGCTCCCTTCCGCCTTATTTGAAACAAAAGCGTTTCTCTCCGATATACAAGAAGAAGAAACTGAAATCAACCGATTGCGACTGCCCGTTACTATCAAAGCGTTCCCATCTATCCGGCGACATTGAAAACCTATAACAGTTAAATCTTTCACATTATTGAGCATCAATGCCGGACCACTTTTTGGAGTAACCATCACATTACGCAGGTTTACATTGGTAGCTTCGTGTATCTTTGCACCTTCGTCAGCGTATATGTGACAATCTTCTATAAATACATTCCGGACATTCATCTCCGGCAGTCCGTTGAAAAGCATTGCCCGTTTTGCTCCGTGACAGGTTACCTGCGATATATATATATCCTTGAATTGTGGCGTAGTCTCATCTGCATCAAAAGCAATCATGTCCTCGTCTTGTTCCGGTAATTTCACGCTCACCCGTTTCCCATAGAACAAGTCAAATAGTAAAGCTTCCGAAACGATATCATTCATCATGATATTTTTAATGTAAATGTTCTCTACAACACCTCCACGTCCACGTTTACTCTTGAATCTCAGGCCTACATCCGTACCCGAAAAGCGACAATTGGATACGGCAATGTTCTTTACTCCCCCACTCATCTCGCTGCCCACAACAAAGCCTCCATGTCCATGATAGCAAACGCAGTTGTCCACAATAATATTAGAAGCCGGTATACCACGACGACGTCCCTCTTCATCTTTGCCACTTTTAATACAGATAGCATCATCACCTACATCAAACCAACTGTCGGTAAGAAGCAAATTGGTACATGACTCAATATCTATTCCATCACCATTCTTGGCATACCACGGACAACGCACAGCGATATTGTGAACAATAATATCACGGCTAAGAGAGAGGTGTACATTCCAACAAGGAGAATTTTGGAACACAATTCCTTCCAGCAAAACTCCATCACATTCTCTGAAATTCACCATTACAGGTCGTAAAAAGTCACGAACGCTTTCAAAATCCTCCATTGTCTTAGCCCAGGGAACAATGTTTTGAATGGCATCTTTGGCACCGCGATAGTAACTTTCCGTAGGATACCACAACTCACCATCCTCACTAAGTATTCCTCCACTTTGTATACATTCATTCCATACCATAGGTGGCATTTCATTCTTCTTTCCAAGGCGCCAAATATCACCTGCACCATCTATGATTCCCTTGCCAGTAACAGCTACATTGCTCTTTCTCACAGCCGAAAGCTGAGGCTTGCAACGGAACGTCTTACACCCCTCAAACACGGTTTCGACAATGGGATAGAGAGACTTGTCTTGGCTGAAAACCACTATCGAATTGTCTGACAGATGTAATTCCACATTGTTTTCCAATTCAATTGGTCCGGTCAGCCACACCCCTTGGGGCACAATCAAACGTCCCCCTCCCTTTGAAGCAAGATATTGAATGGCTTTCTCAAAAGCTTCACTATTGAGTGTCACTCCATCACCAGAACCGCCAAAATCTGTTAAGCAGATATTTAAATCAGGGATTACAGGCCGCTCAATAACAGGCATTTCAAACGGTAAATCACGATAAATGTCTTTCATATCCTTTGCTAGCAATT
>OMEH01001076.1_pt1 | contig 11770 bp, 10 predicted proteins | sample 1645391 | NCBI WGS metagenome assembly OMEH01 (sample SAMEA103958133, study PRJEB25191) | human gut metagenome | biome: human-associated habitat [ENVO:00009003]; feature: intestine environment [ENVO:2100002]; material: feces | place: Germany | collected 2013/2015 | reverse complement strand
GGAAGGCAAAGCATCCCCCGATGGTTCCGCACCATCGGGGGACACTTTTATTTCTCCATCACATCCCGCCAGGGCCGTTTTTCGGCAAGCTCGTTGCGGCGATGATTGCGCCAGATAAGCAGCGCTGCCAGTGCCGCGCCGAACAGGATGACTGCCGCAAGGTTGGGCAGCCCCACCGCAGGGAGCAGCGGCGTGATCCATTTGTCAACGAACCAAAACTCCACGAACCACAAAAGCATCATGGCGGCTGTAATGGCGCCGTACCGCACACCTTTTTCGGTGGAGGCCGCCCACTCGGCGGGGACAATGCGCTGCAGCAGCCACGCACTGGGCATCATAATGGCAATGCAGAGCACAAGCCAGACCGCGTCGTAATAGCAGTCCCACGCCCGCCCCATCACCGTATAGGTCGCGGTGGAAACCAACGCAAACGTGCACAGCCACACAAGGCTGTCTGCCATGTAATCCGCCAGCTTGGGTTTGGGCATGCTTGCCAGCAGATTCCGCTTAAAAACCTCTACGTCCCCGATGACCGACGGCAGATAGTCGCGCCGGGCCTCGGCCTGTGCCGCCATGGCGATCAGGTCCTTGCGGATCAGCTCGATCTCGTACCCAATGCCGCGTGTGTTGTCTACCACGCTGATGATTTCCGTGATGGTGTCGCGGTCGTACTCTGCCAGCGTTGAAAAAATCAGGTCGTTCTCTTTTTTCAAGTCGCGGTATTCGTTGCGCATTGTTTTCATGGTTCAGCCCTCCTTGTCGTGCAAAATGCGGTTCACAGTGTCGCTGGCGTTCTGCCATGCCTCCGTAAATTCGTTAAGGTACTGCACCCCGTCGGGGGTCAGGCGGTAATACTTGCGGCTCGGCCCGCCGGAACCCGCGCGGTACTCGGCGGCGATCAGCCCCTTGCGCTCGAGCCGCAGCAGCAGGGGATAGAGTGTGCCCTCGGTCAGGTCGGCAAAGCCGCAGTCCCGCAGGGTGGTGGCAATGGCATAGCCATAGGTCGGTTCCCGGTCAATGATCTTTAAAATGCAGCCTTCCAGCGTGCCCTTGCGCAGCTGTGCCTGGTCAAACACCGGCTCACCTCCTCTGACTACCTTGCATTACCATGTTCTCTGACTATATTGTATTGCAAAGTAGTGGGAATGTCAAGCAGAAATCCCACCCGCATTTTTGTGTAGAATAGACAAAAGCGGCAGTCTCTTTTTCAAGAGACTGCCGCCCGCAGAGGTTATTTTCGTTTGTACCAGCAATTCGCCACCGCGTCACACGCCCGCTGCACCGGGCTAAGGTTCAGCACGGCCAGCGTCACCGCGGCCAGCAGCACGGACCAAAGCACAACGACAATCGTCGCCTTCCCGCGCATAAGGTCGTACAGACCCAGCTCGACCAGCAGCGCCTGCACCGGCAGATGCAGCAGATAGATCGCCAGCGTGTGCCGCCCCAGCCCGGCCAGCAGATGCCAACGGCTGGCCAGCACAGTCATCGCCGCCGTGGTCGCGATGCCCACGAGGTAGAACACGACCCGGTACTGCACCCTGTCGCCGCCCGCATAGCTCACATCGTGGAACAGCTCCGCGCTGTGGTCCATGATAGAGTCAGCCCGCAGCACCCAGAGAAAATACGCTCCATAGCCAAGCAGCAGCCCCGCCGCAGCCACAAGCCGCACCGGGCGGTGCTCCGCCGCAAACGCGGCCAGCCTGTCCAGCTGCGGGCGGAGCAGCCCGCACGCATAAAACGGGTAGAATGCAAATACCCGCACCAGCGTGAAAGGCCAGTCCACCAGCCCGGCAGCCAGCGCCAGCCCCACGGCCAGCGCCATGCCAAGGCAGGAACCGGCCAGCCCCAGCCTGTCCCGCAGCCGGCACAGAACCGGCAGTGTCAGATGCCAGAAGATCAGCGCGTACAGATACCATATATGCCGCCACGGCAGCAGCCACGCGGCCAGCAGGCCGCCCGTCTCAGCAAAATTTTCCCGCAGAACGGCGGCACGGAACGCCAGCATCAGCGTCTGCCCCACAAGGTACAGCCATAGCTGCTGCGTGACCAGCTTGCGCGGACTGAACCGTGCTACCAGCCCGCTGCAGATGCAGAACAGTGCCATGTGGAACGCATAGATGCAGAAAAACGACGCACTGACGAAGGAATACCCCATGCGGTACTGCTCGATAAAATGGCCGAGCACAACCAGCAGGATGCCAAGGCCCTTCAGCTCGTCAATATAATCGCGGCGCTGGGGCATTATTGGTTCTCCCACGGGGAGCGCACGATCTCGCCGGAATCGACCTTGCCGAACTCGGCGACCTCTGCGCTGGCCTTGACGATGCCGCCCGGAGCTACATGTGCGCCGCGGCCCAGATGGGCGTTGTGGTCTACGATGGCTCCCGCGTTGACGATGCAGCCCACGCCCAGATGGGCGTCCGCACCGACATACGCCTGCGGCAGGATGATGCAGCCCGGCTCCAGCACGGCGCTGGGGCTGACAGACGCGGCGTCACTGATAAAAACCGGCGTGCTGTAGCCCGCTGCTGCCAGCTTTTGCAGCAGCTCGACGCGCAGCTTGTTGTCGCCCAGCGCCACAAAGGCGGGGCGTCCGCGCTTCAAAATCGCGGGGTCAACGTAATCCCGCAGGCCGCCCACGGCGTCGGGGGCGTTGTCGTCCAGGAAGTCCGCGCTGCCCCAGCCCTCGTCCATCAGCCAGTCGTTCAGCTGGGTGCCAAAGCCGCCGCGGCCCAGGATCAACGGGCGCTTTGTGTTGAAACCGATCTCAATGAATGCCATAGTTATCCCTCCTGTTGGGTTACTTCACCGTCGGGGGTCTCGCCCTCGGCGGGCTGTGCGTTGGGGTCCTCCAGGCTGGTACGGGGGTGTACGTCCAGCGGATTGGCCAGTGTGCCGTTCTGCAGGTCGCTCAGGGCCTGGGGGATGCCGGGGAAGAACCGGGCAATGCCGGTGCCGCCGCAGTGCAGACCGTCAAAGAAGTCTGTCTCCTGCAAGCCTTCAATGCACGCGGGGTCGTAGCTGCCGTAAATCGGCACGTTGTTGTCGGCGCAGTACTGCCGCAGCCAGTTTTCCACCTGGAAGAAGCCCTTGTGGTTCTCCGGCTCGGTCAGCAGGTAGCCGTACAGATACGGGTGCCACGGCGACAGCACAAGAATGACCGTTGTGCCCTGCGACTGGGCGTATCTGACGAAGGAGTCGAACGCCTGGATCTGGGTCTGGCTCAGCTCGTCAAAGCCCTCCATGTGTACGCTGTTGAAGCTCATGCAGGCCTCGGCGGCCAGCGTGCGGATCTGGTCCTCGGTCTGATTGCGAAACGCTACATCGTACAAAACGCTGCCGTCGGACCGCTTGATCGACGTGGTCTGGTTGTAGGGGTCGCCCTCGACGGGGTTAAACTCTATCGTGTTGCCCTCGTCGTCGGTGACGGTGGCCTGCCCGCGGTTCTTTATGTAGTAGTCTACGTTGCCCTGGAAGTACGCCGGGTCGGCCAGCGCCTTCCACAGCTCGACTTTGTCGGGCTCCTCGTAATCGGTGGGCACGTTCAGGACCTTCGTCAGGAACTCGTTGTACAGGTCGGCGTCGGCGCGCGCGTCAAACGCGGCCTCGCTGCCGTAGAACACCCACGGGTCTATGCTCCACAAAAGAACCTTCGGGGCCTTGCCGTAGGTGACCATCTTGTAGTAGCTTGTCATGTTGTCGCGCACGTCCGCGCCGGTGACGCCCATGTTGAAGAAGCTCTCGACGCCGGTGTTCTCGCGGTTGAACTGCAGAACACGGCTTGAGCCGATGCCGATGGCCTCGGGCGTCTCGGGCACATCCTGTGCAAATAACTGTACCACCTCGCGCTCGTCCATCTGCTCGAAGTTTGTAACGTCGTAGCCCTGGAGCATCAAGTCGACGATGCGGCGGGGTGCCAGCGCGCCCTGAAACAGGCCGCTGCGGTCCACATTGTAGCTGAATGCCACCATGAACACCAGCACCGGCACAAACAGCAGGAACTTGAACGCCGTCTTGATGCCGAAGTAGAGCCGCCGTGCCAGCCCGCACAGGAACAGCACGAACGGGTTGACCTTCTTTCTGCGGCGGCGCTGCCGGGCGGGTGCGCTGCCGGGGGCACCGCGGTGAATCTTGACCGGCGGTGCGGGAATCGGGGTAGGGGATTTCGCCATGATACACCGCCTTTCTCAATACTGCTGGTAGATGAACGCCGACTGGCCGAAGGCGGCGAAGAACAGAATCGCTGCAGCCATGCCGTAGTAGAGCGTCCAGCGCAGCGGCCAGACCTGCTGGCGGATCCAGCGGGCGACGCTGCGGCCCTTGTGCTCCGCCGCAAAGACGACGAAGCAGCCAAACAGCAGCACGACGGGCAAACGGCCATCAATGCCGCTGCTGTAGATGAGATTCGACACCTGCGCCCACGACCCTGTCAGACCGTCCCAGCCCTGTAAAAGCGAGCCGTACACGGCAAACGGGTCGGTGTTGTAGATAGCCGACGCGAAGAACACGAGCGTCAGGCAGAACAGCGCATTGGTGAAAAGACACTGCCAGAATACCTTGAACCAGCCCATGCGGTAGAGCGGGTTATAGCGGTTGATTCTCTGCCGCGCCCTGGCGGTCATGACACCGAAGGCGGCCAGCAGACCCGTGAACAGGCCCCACGCCAGATACCGCCAGTCCGCGCCGTGCCACAGGCCGGAGCAGACAAAGACGATGACGATGTTTAAGTAGTGCCGCCACGGGGCGCAGCGGCTGCCGCCGAGGCTGAAATAGACGTAGTCGCGGAACCAGCTCGTCATCGAGATATGCCACCGCCGCCAGAAATCGTTGAAGGTCCGCGCCTCAAACGGGGACTGGAAGTTCTCAATCAGGTCATAGCCCAGAATGCGCGCCGCGCCCAGGGCAATGTCGCAGCAGCCGGAAAAGTCCATGTACAGCTGCACGGCAAACAGCACCGTGGCGGCCACGAGGTTCGGGCCGCTCATACTGCCGACATCGCCGTAGACAAGCGAGACATAGTGGCTCAGGTTGTCGGCAAGGACCATCTTTTTCGTGTAGCCCCACAGCATACGGAACGCGCCGCCCGCGCAGCGGCCATAGCTGAACCGGCGGCTTTTCTGGATCTGCGGGCGCATCTGGGGATAGCGCTCAATGGGCCCGTTGATGAGGGTGGGGAAGAAGCTGACAAACAGCGCGTAGTGCAGCAGGTTTGTCTCGACCCGGCAGCGGCGCTTGTAGACGTCGATGGCGTAGCTCATCGCCGCAAACGTGAAGTAGCTCAACCCCAGCGGGGCCAGCAGATTCTCCCGGTGGGAGAGGATGCTGCCGCCCACCGTGTCCGCCAGCAGGTTCCAGTATTTGTAGTAGACAAGGATGCCGATGCCGAACCCCACCGACGCAGCCAGTGCCAGCACCCGCACGGGCTTGGCCCTGACCTTGCCGATGATCAGGCCGCACAGCCAGGTCAGCACCGTGGCGGCGGCGATCACCCAGACCAGCGGGCGGTTGACGGGGTCATAGCAGAAGAAGCCGTAGCTGGCGGCCAGCAGAAAGTAGGGCCGCAGCACACGGGGCAGGGCATAGTTGATGAGCGCCACTGCCGCAAAAAAGGTGAGGAACAACAGCGAGGTAATTGCCATGGTCTGATCCTCGCACAGGAAGGCGAGGACCTGCTCCCAAGTTATCGTCATGATTCCTATTCTCCGCAATTATTTCTTTTCTTCCAGGTCGCGCACGCGCTTTTCCAGCATGGCGTTGGCCTGGGTCAGCCGCTTGCACTTGTCGGCCAGCTGGCTGATGGCAATACTCAGCGAGAGCAGTACCACCAGCACAAAGCAGAACATTAACAAAAACACCAGATTGACCGGCATCTCAATGTCCAACAGGTCGCGCAGCACGTAGACCACGTAGGGGAACGCCGCCGCAATGACCAGCCCGACGGCCAGCGCAAGCCAGAGCAGGCTGTACTTGACGCTCATCAGCCCGCGCTTCAAAAGCGCAAAGATGATGAGCAGCAGCACCACCGCGCCCAGAATCATAAACAGCTGTAATTGTGCGGTCATGCGCGGCCCCCCTTGCTTTTGCGGATGGACAGACGGTCAATGATGAGCGCCAGCGAGACCTTGATCATGTAGTAGACGCTCTTGAAGCTGTGGATGCTGGACACGCCGCCCTGCCGCTCCCGCATGATGACGGGGGCCTCGGCCACCTTGAAGCCCGCCAAAATCGCGGCCAGCGCGGCCTCCGGCTCCGGGTAGTCAATGGCGTAGTGCCGGGCAAAATAGGCGGTCATCCGCGCATTGGTCGCGCGGAAGCCGCTGGTCACGTCCAGCACCCGATGCCCGGACAGCAGGAAAATCAGCCCGCTCAAGAACCGGATGCCGACCCGGCGCATAAAGCTGGTTTGGAAGCCCTCTTTTTTGACAAAGCGGCTGCCGATGCACATATCGCATTCGCCGTCCAGCACGGGCTGCACGATCTCCATCAGGTAGGCGGGGTCGTGTTGGCCGTCGCCGTCCATCTGCACGGCCACATCGTAGCCATTGCGCACGGCGTACAGGTAGCCGCACTGCACGTTGCCGCCGATGCCCAGATTGACCGGCAGGTCCAGAAACGGGTAATGATGCCTGCGAAGCAGCTCGGCGCTGCTGTCGGTAGAGCAGTCGTTCACGACGAGAAAATCCACCTCCGGGCATTCCGCACGCAGATTTTCCACCGTATTGACGATGTTATCCTCCTCATTGTAGCACGGGATGATAACAAGAACTTTTTTATCCAAAGGGGTGTACCTCTCAATTTGGGTGGTGTAGCATTTTGGAAACGGGGACGGCGCCCTTGGCCCCCTCTGGGAGGGTGACTCCCCGCCCGCAGGCGGTGGGGGAGAGAACCTTGCGGTTATCCGAAACATTTCGGGCCGTGGCAAGGTTCTCTCCCTCCGGCCCTGCGGGGCCACCTCCCTCCCAGAGGGAGGCAGGGAGAAAACCGCAGAGCGATTTGCAAAAGGAAACGTAGGGGCGGATTCCATATCCGCCCGGGGAACCTGCCGCTGCTGCACACGGCTGCGGGCGAGCAATGCTCGCCCCTGCAACGCGGTTCCGCTCAAACGCCTTTGACCGTAAACTCCTCCAGCCGCTTCAGCAGCTCGGCACGGCGGTAGTGGGCGGTGTAATACGCCTTTGCCTTCGCGCCCAGTGCGGCCCGCTCGGCGTCGGTCATGCGGTACAGCGCCAGCATATTGTCCGCCAGCGCCTTTTGGTCGCAGGCCGGGCTGACAAGCCCGCCGCCGCTCTCCAGGACTGCCGCATAGCCCGCGCCGTTCATCGAGGCCAGCACCGGCTTGGCTGCGGCCATGTAGCTGGCCAGCTTGCCGGGAACGGTCAGTCCCAGATCGGGTGAGTCGGAAAGCGAGATCAGCAGCGCGTCGGCCAGCGCCGTAAACCGGGGCACATCAGTGGCGGGCACACTGCCGTAAAACGTCACGGCGTCCCCGGCGTGCAGGTCGGCAGCCTGTTTCTGCAAAGCCTCGCGGCTCATGCCGTCGCCGACCAGAAGAAGATGCAGGTGCTCCGCCCCGGCGGCGCGGGCGTCCAGCACGGCACGGATCACCATGTCCAGGCTTTGCGCCGGGGTGAACGTGCCGGTGAACACTACGTTGAACCGCCCCGCAAACTGTGCCTCCAGCGCCGCGTCATGCTGCGGCACGGCATAGAAATCCTCGCAGTACTGCGGAATGACCGCCACGTCCGCCGTGCTCTTGCCGGTGCGGGCGCACAGCCGCTCTTGCAGCGGCCCGCTCATGGCGATCAGCCGGTCACAGCGCCTGTACAGGCTGTCGCTGACCGACTGCGCGACCCAGCGCATAAACCTGTTTTTGACCGGCAGCACGCTGTACAGATTCTCCGGCCAGAGGTCAAGGACGTAATTCGTAAACGGTATATGGTGCTTTTTTGCATACCGGATGGCAGGCCAGCACATCAGCACGGGGCTGGTGTTGAAGCAGAACACCGCGTCGTACCCGCCGGGCAGACGCTTTAACGCCCCCGCCGCGTAGAGCGGCCAGCTGACATAGTTCAGAAAAATCGTCTTGCCGGTGTTGCCCTTGCGGGGGATTTCCCGCGCACGGAACACCTGCGCACCCTTGTAGACTTCCTCAAACGGGCCGTCGGCGCTGTAGCCGTCGAACCATTCGCCCTTCGGGTAGTTGGGCAGACCGCAGAGCACGTCCACGGAGAGACCGTCCTGCACGAAGCCTTCGACAATATCGTTGATGCGGAAATTTTCCGGCCAGAAATGCTGGGTCACTACCAGTATGCGCATAATATATCGTGTTCCTGTCGCTTAGTATTTGCGCCACACCATCTTGTTGACAACACCGGTGTAGCTCTGGATGATCTTGACGACCTTGTCGGAGACATTCTCGTCCACGTAGTTGGGCACGGGCAGGCCGAGGTCGCCGTTCCGGTTCATCTCCACAGCCACGTCCACGGCCTGCAGCAGGTGGTCGCCGTCGATGCCCGCCAGAATGAAGCAGGCCTTGTCCAGCGCCTCGGGGCGCTCGGTGGAGGTGCGGATGCAGACCGCCGGGAACGGATGGCCGACGCTCGTGAAGAAGCTGCTTTCCTCGGGCAGCGTGCCGGAGTCGGACACGACGCAGAAGGCGTTCATCTGCAGGCAGTTGTAGTCATGGAAGCCCAGAGGCTCATGCTGAATGACGCGCTTGTCGAGCTTAAAGCCGCTCTGCTCCAGACGCTTGCGGCTGCGCGGATGGCAGGAGTAGAGGATCGGCATATCGTACTTTTCGGCCATCTTGTTGATGGCGGTGAACAGCGAGGTAAAGTTCTTCTCAGTGTCGATATTCTCCTCGCGGTGGGCAGACAGCAGAATGTACTTGCCCTTTTCGAGACCCAGACGCTGGTGGATATCGGACGCCTCGATTTTTTCCAGATTCTGGTGCAGCACCTCGGCCATCGGGGAACCGGTCACGTAGGTACGCTCCTTCGGCAGGCCGGTGTCGGCCAGATAACGGCGGGCATGCTCGGAGTAGGCCATGTTCACATCGGAGATGATGTCCACGATGCGGCGGTTCGTCTCCTCGGGCAGGCACTCGTCCTTGCAGCGGTTGCCGGCCTCCATGTGGAAGATGGGGATGTGCAGCCGCTTCGCACCGATGACGGACAGGCAGCTGTTCGTGTCGCCCAGCACCAGCACAGCGTCGGGCTGGATGGCGGCCATCAGTTTGTAGCTCTCCGAGATGATGTTGCCCATCGTCTCGCCCAGATCCGCGCCGACGGCGTTCATATAGACCTCGGGGTCGGCCAGCTGCAGGTCGTGGAAGAACACGCCGTTCAGGTTGTAGTCGTAGTTCTGGCCGGTGTGGGCCAGGATAACATCAAAATATTTGCGAGTCTTGTTGATGACGGCGGCCAGACGGATGATCTCCGGGCGGGTGCCGACGATGATGAGCAATTTCAGCTTGCCGTTGTTTTTAAAGGAAATGCTGCTGTAGTCAGACATACTTTTCTCCTTAGTAGCTACTATGTGCAGGGGATGTAGGGGCGAACATCGTTCGCCCGCAGAAACGTTACGACCAAGGCAGACTTCCGGGTCGATGACGAGCATCGACCCCTACATCGCAGGGGCGGATTCCATATCCACCCGGGAACTTTGCCGCTGCCGCACACGGGCACGGGCGAGCACTGCTCGCCCCTACAATGCGCCCGTTTTACACCTTTTCAAAGAATGTATCCGGGTGGGCCGGGTCGAACTGCTCGTTCGCCCACATCAGGGTGACGAGGTTCTCGGTCTCGCTCAAATTGATGATGTTGTGGGTGTACCCCGGCAGCATGTGGATGGCCTGGGGCTTGTCGCCGGTCACCTCAAATTCCAGCACCTCGCCGCTGCCGACGCGGCGCTCCTGAATCAGACCGTGGCCCGAAACCACGATGAAAAACTCCCACTTCGTGTTGTGCCAGTGCTGACCCTTTGTGATGCCGGGCTTCGAGACGTTGACGCTGAACTGGCCGCAGCTCTCGGTTTTGAGCAGCTCGGTAAAGCTGCCGCGGGCGTCCTCGTTCTTTTTCAGGTCAAAGATGACCTTCTCTTTGGGCAGATAGGACAGATACGTCGAGTACAGCTTTTTTGCAAAGCTGCCCGCCGGAATCTCCGGCAGTACGAGCGTTGCGGGCTGAGCCTTGAACCTTTCCAGCAGGTCCGCAATTTCGCCCAGCGTGACTTTGTGGGTCACCGGCGCGGCACAGTAGCGCCCACTGTCATGGAAAACCGGCGTAAGACCGTCGTAATCGCAGTGGTGAGGCTTACCCTCCAGCGCGTCGAGCATTTCCTCCACCAGGTCGTCAATGTACAAAAGCTCCAGCTCGGTGGCGCGGTCATTGACCGTGATGGGCAGGTCGTTGGCGGTGTTATTGCAGAAGGTCGCCACGGCGCTGTTGTAGTTGGGGCGGCACCACTTGCCGAACAGATTCGGGAAGCGGTAGACCAGTACCGGCGCGCCGGTCTCCTGCCCGTAGGTGAAGAACAGCTCCTCACCGGCCAGCTTGCTCTTTCCGTAGTCGCTCTCGCCGTAGCGGCCGATCAGCGTCGCTTGGATCGAGCTGGACAGCATGACCGGGCAGCGGTTGGCGTGAGATTTGAGCGTGTCCAGCAGGGTAGAGGCGAAGCCGAAGTTGCCCTGCATGAACTCGTCGTTATTTTTGGGACGGTTGACACCCGCTAAATTGAACACAAAATCGGCTTGTGCACAAAAGTGGTCCAGCTCTGCGGGGGGCGTGTCGAGGTCATACTCAAACACGTCCTCAATCTGCAAGGCGGGGCGGGTACGGTTCTTGCCGTCGCGGACAGCCTTCAGGTTCTCGCAGAGATTGCGCCCCACAAAGCCTTTGGCACCGGTCACAAGGATCTTCATGCCTTCTCGGCCTCCATCTCTTTCAGCGCGTTTTGGACGTAGTCGGTGGTCAGGATCTTCCTGACCGTGCCCTCCACGTCCAGACGGTGCGTGTTGTGGCTCGTGTAGGAGTCGTCGGCCATCGTGTGGACCTCACCCTTGACGACGAACTTGTCGTAGTTCAGGTCGCGGTTGTCGGCGGCGACGCGGTAGTAACCGCCCATATCCTCACTGCGCAGGCGCTCCTCGCGGGTCATCAGGGTCTCGAACAGCTTCTCGCCGTGACGGGTGCCGATGATGTTCGTGCCGGTGTCGCCGAACAGCTGCTGCACGGCCTTGGCCAGGTCGCCGATGGTGGAGGCGTCGGACTTCTGGATGAACAAATCGCCCGGGTTTGCATGCTCAAACGCGAACATGACCAGGTCAACGGCCTCGTCCAGGTTCATCAGGAAGCGGGTCATATTGGGGTCGGTGATCGTGATGGGGTTGCCGGCGCGGATCTGGTCAATGAACAGCGGAATGACGCTGCCGCGGCTGCACATGACGTTGCCGTAGCGGGTGCAGCAGATCGTCGTGCCGCCGCGCTCGGCGGCCACGCGGGCGTTGGCATAGATGACGTGCTCCATCATCGCCTTGGAGATGCCCATGGCGTTGATGGGATAGGCGGCCTTGTCGGTGGACAGGCAGACGACGCGCTCCACGCCCGCGTCAATGGCGGCGTGCAGGACATTGTCCGTGCCGATGATGTTCGTCTGCACGGCCTGCATCGGGAAGAACTCGCAGGAGGGCACCTGTTTCAGCGCTGCCGCGTGGAAGATGTAGTTGACGCCGGGCATGGCATCCCGGATGGACTGCGGGTTGCGCACGTCG
>OMEH01001074.1_pt1 | contig 11806 bp, 10 predicted proteins | sample 1645391 | NCBI WGS metagenome assembly OMEH01 (sample SAMEA103958133, study PRJEB25191) | human gut metagenome | biome: human-associated habitat [ENVO:00009003]; feature: intestine environment [ENVO:2100002]; material: feces | place: Germany | collected 2013/2015 | reverse complement strand
TATTCAACTCAGCAGGGCGGCCAGGAGGGTCAGGACGGCTACGGCGGCCCAGAAAAGGAGCTTCTGCCGCAGCATACGCCGGACGTCCACGGACGTGTTACTCCGCCAGCTTCCGGCCCATGGCCTGGCAGGCGGCCAGCACATCGTCGTCGGGAGCCTCGCAGCAGGTGATGCTTTCGCACACCAGGCTGATGCCCGCATCGTCGCAGTCCTTCTCCCAGCTGCGCATCCATTCGCCGTCGCCCCAGCCGTAAGAACCGAAAAGTCCTACCTTCTTGCCTGACAGCTTTGCTTCACAAGCGTTGAACATAGGCTCGAACTCGCTGTCCTCAAGCTGTTCACTGCCCATTGAGGGACAACCAAAAGCGATAGAATCAAACTGATCTACCATATCCGCAGAGAAGTCGGCTGCTGTAAATACGCTTACCTCTGCGCCTGCGCTCTTTGCGCCCTCTGCAACCGAGCCTGCCATAGCCTCAGTGTTGCCTGTTCCGCTCCAATATACTACTGCTGTTTTCATAATAAAAATCCTTTCATTCTGATATTTTTTATATTATGCAACCGTAAGCTGCACGATACTCCTGCCGTTTGCCCACATCTTTTGGTAGACAGCTCTGCACTTGTCAAATCTCGCAAAGGTGCGCATAGCCTCGCACTCGTTGCAGTATACCTTCCAACAGCCCGTGCATCTGCTGTTTTTGCCCCCGTTATCAATAAATCCGATAACATCTCCGAGCGGATAACCTAAGAACAGCCCTATCTCGTGCGGAAATAAATCGCTTTTCGCCAGCTTGCCGCCAAGTACCTCAAGGCACAAATCAATATCTGTATTCTCATACCCGTGACATTTCATAAAACGCTCAACGCCCGGTCGGCTGAAATCCTTAGCAAGACGTTTCGCCCTGTATACATATATAAGCGCCGTGTTCTCACGCTTTCTCAGAATCGTTACGGTAATTCCCTTGCCGGACAGTTCCTTGTTCCAACGCTCTACAGCCTTGTTAAGCTCATCCGTACTGCTGTATCTGTAATTGAAAAGATTCGCCGTCTTAAGCGATGCAAGAGTAGGGGAGCAATTGTCAATCAGATATTGTTCGAAACAGTATCTGTTCATAATGCTGCACTTCTTTCTGCTAAAAGCTGTGATAAAGCAACCACACTGCTTGAGTGTACTCTTGCCACCGGAACGCTGTTGCGCTTCGCCTCCTGTGTTGCGCTCAGCATCATCTTGTGCGATACAGTATTTGTAAACAGTATCAGTAAATCGGGAGTGCCGACCTTCTTCTTAAGCGAGCTGTTTTCCTTTACAAAGACTTTAGCCTTATCGTAACCGTAAGCCTTGCATATATCCGCATAGCGTGTTTCCATGCGCTCGTTACCGCCGATTATTACTACGCTCATATCCTGTCCTTTCTGTTTAAATGCGTTAGTCCAAACTAACCATATCCGTTTAAATAAACGGCGAAATGCCGTTTATTCGTTAAGTTGTCTTATGTAAACCGTGTTAGCCTAAGCTAACTGTATATAGTTTATCATACGGTTTTTGTTTTGTCAATAGGGTATCGGTAATTTTTATAGAATTTTTTTGCCTCTGTAACAAATTCAAAAGCAGGCTCGCTTTTTATCAGCTTCTTTGAATACAGCCCCAATAACACCGGTGCCAATCCGTCAATGCGGATATATTCAAGTTTGCTGTCATTCATATACGGCATCATCGGAAAAGCTGTTACCCCAAGCCCTGCCTTCGCCATAGCAAAAGCCGCCTCGCACCCGTCCGCAAGCAGTACGTTGCTGTTATTCGGCAGGCCGAGCTTCATATACCCTTCCATTGCCGCATCGGGACACTTGTGCCTTTTAATAAGTATAACACGTCTGCCGTTTATATCGTTTATATTTATGCTTTTTCTTCCGCTCAGTTCATCGTCTTTACGGCATATCAGCATAACAGGACACTCGCACAGTGCAGTAAAGCACTCTGCTTTTGCGGTTTCGTTTTCAGACTTTATAGCGAATATGATCTGCAGCTTGTTTTCCTCAAGCAGATTATCAAGCGATTTGAACGGCATCATAGTAATCTCCGGCTCAAAATTCGGATACATCTTTCCGATAATGTTCATCACCGGTACAGCCGCATCAAGCTCGTACTGATTATGAACACCGATAGCTACTGTCCGCTTTTTCTCCTTAACATTGGTACTCAGGCGATGGATAGAATTCATCGCCGTCCTGACTATCGTTTCCGCATCGCCTATAAAGATCAGTCCCTCTTTTGTAAGCTGAACGCTTTTATTCGTTCTCAGAAACAACCTCACCCCAAGCTCCGCCTCAAGCGATGAAATCTGATGGCTGACGGCAGGCTGACTTATATTCACCATTTCTGCCGCTTTTGAAAAATTGAGGGTTTCCGCAACCGCAAGAAAGCATTCAAGCTGAGTAGTATTCATAACAAACTCCTTTTTTAATTAACGATAAATATTCTTTATTGATTATAACATATTTGTATTTTACATTCAAGACCGTTTGGTGTATTATTATCAAGGAGATAAACTGTTAGCATATTACCGGTAAGGAGGTTAACCGTTATGAATGAAACCGACATTCAGGCGATAATGATTGATAACAAGACCATAAATCAGCGTATCGAAAACAGCCTGAACGTGATTTTTGCCGATATTGATGCGGCGCAGGGCAGAGTGCTTATGTATATCGCAAATTCCCCAGAAAAAGATATATTCGCCGCCGACTTGCATAAACATCTTTGCATTTCTAAGCCTTCGGTTTCCGCACTTATTAAAAAGCTGAGAAAATCGGGATATATAAGCTGTACAGGCTGTGAAAGCGATGAACGCTACAAAAATCTTACCGCAACAAATAAGGGCAGACAGACAGCAGGGCTTATATCCCGTCATATGAGGAATATAGAGCAGGCGGCATTCCGCAGCTTTACCGATTCCGAGCTGAATGAATTCATGCGGCTTCAGAAAACGCTGCTGAACAATATAGACAACATAAATACAGATAACTTGAAACAGAAAGGATGACTGATTAAGTGAAAGAGCTTCTTAAACAGGTAAAGCAGTACAAGAAAGATTCTGTCTTAGCTCCCGTCTATTCGGCACTTGAGGTTGTTATGGAGGTAATAATCCCTTTCGTAATGGCGTTGCTGATTGACGAAGGCGTAGAGAAAGGCAATATGAACAAGATACTGCTTTACGGAATAATTATGATAGTCCTCGCTATGATAAGTCTTTTTGCGGGAATGATGGCAGGCAAATATGCCGCAAGCGCATCGTCGGGCTTTGCCTGTAATTTAAGAGAGGCGATGTACCGTAACATACAGCGCTTCTCATTTTCAAACATAGACAAGTTCAGTACAGCAGGACTTGTTACCCGTATGACGACCGATGTAACAAACGTTCAGAACGCATATCAGATGATAATAAGAATAGCCGTGAGAGCGCCTCTTATGCTGATAAGCAGTATGGCTATGTGCTTTGTGGTAAATGCGGATATGAGCTTTATATTCCTCGGCGCTATAGTTTTCCTTGCGGCAGTTCTTGCGATAATTATGCTCAGGGCAATGAAGATTTTCAATGTGGCATTCACAAAATATGATGACCTTAACGCAAGCGTACAGGAAAACATCTCAGGCATCAGAGTGGTGAAATCGTACGTCCGTGAGGATTATGAGAACGAAAAGTTCAAAAAAGCCTCCGGCAATCTTTATAATATGTTCAAAAAAGCCGAAAGCACCCTTGCTTTCAATAACCCTGTGATGATGCTTGTGATCTATTCCTGTATTTTGGCAATCTGCTGGTTCGGAGCTAAGTTTATCGTTGTTGACAAGACCTTGCAGATAGGCGAGCTTACATCGCTGTTCAGCTATGTAATGGGTTCAATGATGTCGCTTATGATGCTCTCGATGATATTCGTTATGATTACAATGAGCGTTGCAAGTATGCGCCGTATAACCGAAGTTCTGCGTGAACAGCCCGATCTTGCCGAGCCTTTCGCTCCCGTAGAGTTAATGTCAAACGGTAGCATAGACTTTGATAATGTGCATTTCAGATACCATAAGACAAGCGAAGAGGAGGTCCTCACCGACATAAACCTGCACATAAAGTCAGGCGAAACCATCGGAATAATCGGCGGAACGGGCTGCGGAAAGACCAGTCTTGTAAATCTTATCAGCCGTCTTTATGATGTACAGCAGGGAAGTGTAAAGGTAGGCGGCGTTGATGTAAAGGACTACGATATGAAGTTCCTGCGTGATCAGGTATCGGTAGTACTTCAGAAAAACGTCCTGTTCTCAGGCACTATACTTGATAATCTACGCTGGGGTAACGAAAACGCCACCGAGGAAGAATGTATCGAGGCTTGTAAGTGGGCTTGCGCTGATGAATTCATCGAGCGTTTCCCCGATAAGTACAATACGGTTATCGAGCGTGGCGGTACTAACGTATCCGGCGGTCAGAAACAGCGTATATGTATAGCAAGAGCACTTCTCAAAAAGCCGGCCGTGCTTATCCTTGACGATTCCACAAGCGCAGTGGATACGGCTACAGACGCAAAGATAAGAGCGGCATTCAAAAAGTGCATACCCGGTACAACCAAGATAATTATTGCACAGCGTGTATCAAGCGTTCAGGATGCAGATCGCATAGTCGTTCTTGACGACGGCAGAATAAACGGTGTAGGAACGCACGATGAGCTTGTTGCCAATAATGAGATATACAGAGATATATACGAATCTCAGACAAAGGACGGCGGCGACTTTGACCGCCCCCAGAATTAAGGAAAGGAGCGTAACGTAATGGATAAAAGAAAAATGGGACCCCGTCCCGATGTTTCACCGAAGGAACAGGTAAAACTGCTCGGCAGAATTATTAAATACACATTCAGTCACTATAAATTCTCGTGCATCTGCGTAGTTGTATGTATTCTTGTGCAGGCGGTCACAACGCTTGTCGGAATGCTTTTTATACAGTCGCTTATCGACGTTTATATCAAGCCTATGATTGCAGCTAAAAGCACAGACTTCACACCTCTTGCGTTTGCAATGCTCAAACTTGCGATTGTTTACGTTGTCGGTCTTGCGGCATCTTATGCGTATAACAGGATAATGGTAAACGTAGGACAAGGTACGCTCAGAAACTTCCGTAACGACCTTTTCACCAATATGGAAAAGCTCCCGATAAAGTATTTTGACACACACCAGCACGGCGATATAATGTCGGTTTATACAAATGATATTGATACATTCAGACAGTTTATCTGTCAGAGTATACCTCAGGTGATAAACTGCGGTACTACAGTTATAATCTCGCTTGTTTCTATGCTTATTATGAGCATACCGATGACGATACTTGCCGTAGGTATGGCGGTCGTAATGCTTGTTGTAACTAAGAAGCTCGCCGCAAAATCAGGTAAATATTTCGGTAAACAGCAGCACGATCTGGGCGAGGTCGATGGCTTTATTGAAGAAATGCTTGACGGTCAGAAGGTGGTAAAGGTATTCTGTCACGAGCAGGAGGCAATAGACGATTTTGTAAAAATAAACGATAACTTAAGAAACAGCGCATATAAGGCAAACAAGTATGCGAATATCCTGATGCCGATAAACGCCAATATAGGCAACATCAGTTATGTTTTATGTGCGTTGCTCGGCGCAGTGCTCGCAACAAACGGCTTCGGCGGTCTTACTCTCGGTACTATTGTTTCATTCTGTACGCTCAACAAGAATTTCACAAACCCGATTTCACAGCTAAGCCAGCAGATGACGTTCGTGATAATGGCTTCAGCAGGTGCAAAGCGTCTGTTTGATCTTATGGATCAGAAGCCTGAACACGATGACGGTTATGTTGAGCTTGTCAATGCTGAAATTGATGAAAACGGCAATATTACGGAGGTCGATCACCGCACAGGCAAATGGGCGTGGAAGCATCCTCATAAGGCTGACGGTACGGTATCGTATAAAAGGCAGGAGGGCGGTATTGTCTTTGACGGTGTAGACTTTGGCTACACTGACGAAAAAATGGTGCTTCACGACATAAAGCTATATGCAAAGCCCGGTCAGAAGATTGCATTTGTAGGCTCAACCGGTGCAGGAAAAACTACCATAACCAATCTTATTAACCGTTTCTACGATATTCAGGACGGTAAGATAAGATATGACGAGATCAATATTAATAAGATAAAGAAGCCCGAACTGCGTAAGTCGCTCGGCATCGTTTTACAGGAAACCAATCTGTTCACAGGTACGGTAATGGATAATATCCGCTACGGCAAGCTGGACGCTACGGATGAAGAATGTATAGCCGCCGCAAAGCTTGCTAATGCCGACAGCTTTATAAGAAGACTTCCCGACGGTTATCAGACTATGCTTACAGGCGACGGTGCTAATTTAAGTCAGGGTCAGCGTCAGCTGTTATCTATAGCAAGAGCGGCGGTCGCAGATCCGCCTGTACTGATTCTTGATGAGGCTACCTCGTCAATAGATACCCGTACCGAAAAGCTTGTACAGGCGGGAATGGACGCACTTATGCACGGCAGAACAACGTTCGTTATCGCTCACAGGCTTTCAACCGTGCGCAACTCCGATTGTATTATGGTGCTTGAGCAGGGCAGAATTATCGAGCGTGGCACGCATGACGAACTTATAGAAAAGAAGGGCAAGTATTACAGCCTGTACACCGGTAACTTCTCGGAAGAAACCGCTTAAGGCAGTAAGTCGCCGCACCCTGTTCGACTTTCTTGAGGCAGGCAGTTTGTTAACATCTATACAGAATCCGCTGTTTTTATAACGGCGGATTTTTTTATAAAAATATTAAAAATAGGTTGAATTTATCCTAACACTCTGATATAATATAATTACAGGAGGAATTGCATATGACCGTAAACACTAAAACGATGGTTTCGATTACTGAAGCAAATCAGAATTTTTCAAAAGTCGCCCGTCTTGTTGATGAAAACGGCTCTGCCGTGATACTGAAAAATAATGTTCCTCGTTATATAGTAATGGAGTTTTCTGAAGCAGAAAAGTTGCAAACGGCATCAGATGAAGATGTTATGAGCGTTTCGAAAAAGCTGATAGAAAAGAATATCCGTGCATACAAGGAGCTTGCGAAATGATAAAACTTACAAAAGAACAGGTTGTATCAATACACAGTTCTTTGATTAAGGCAAGCGGAGGAACTGATGGAGTGCGGGATGAGGATTTGCTCGAATCAGCTCTTGAATCACCGTTTCAAACTTTTGACGGACATGATCTTTATCCGTCAATTATACAGAAAGCGGCAAGAATCGGATATTCGTTGGTTTCAAATCATTCGTTTATCGACGGAAATAAGAGAATAGGTATACATATAATGCTGGTTTTCCTTGCGATTAACGGTATTGATATATCTTGTACTCAAGAAGATCTGATAAAGATCGGTCTTTCTCTGGCTGACGGTACGATGACTTTTGAAGAATTATCCGTATGGCTGAGTTCTCACAATTGAATTTTGAAAAAAGGAGGTGTAATTTCGCTTCCTTTTTTCATACTGCGAATAATCCTATTGACAACCGACCTTATTTATGCTATCTTTACATAAAGATTTACCCGAAAGGAGAACGCTTATGAGCGATAAATTATATACCCCTTCAAACCCGAATGCACAGCAGGGTGTACGCAATGTGCTTAAATATCTGTCCGATATAACCTACGAAAAAATCATAACCGGACAGCATACGCAGACTATGGCGCAGGAAGAGCTTCATCTTATAGAAAAGGTCACAGGAAAACAGCCTGCACTTCTCGGTTTTGAACTGCTTTCATATTCACCGAATATCAACTATTCCGATACAGACGATGAATGTATGACAGAGGTCACGGAAAATTACGGCACTCTTAAAAGAGCGTGGGAGTGGGCAGAGAAAAAGGGACTTATCACTATGTGCTGGCACTGGTTTTCTCCGCTTTACGGCAGGTCAAAATCGTTTTTCAGCGAAAATACCGAATTTGACGCAAGCAAGGCTGTGATTGACGGTACACCCGAAAATAAAGCTCTGCTTTCCGATATGGATACAATGGCAGGAATACTCCGACCTTTCTGCGAAAAGCGAGTGCCGATTTTATGGCGGCCGTTCCACGAGGGCGACGGTGATTGGTTCTGGTGGGGCAAAAAAGGAGCGGATACCGTTAAAAAGCTGTTCCGCCTTATGCACAGCAGATACACGAACAGATTTCATCTTGACAATCTTATATGGGTGTGGAATTCACAGATTCCCGAATGTTATCCTGGCGATGACGTGGTGGATATAATTTCGAGGGATATGTATCCGCCTGAACACGAGCATACCTCGCAGAGCGAAATGTACTATAACCTTTGTGAGATAACGTCTGAAAAGAAAATAACGATAATCGGTGAAACAGGCACATTGCCCTGTCCCGAAGCGGTAGTATTGGAAAAGGTCGGCTGGTCGTCCTATATGACCTGGTCAAAACCGTTCTGCCTTACAGAAAAGTTTAATACGCACGAACAGCTTAAAAAGGTGTATAACAGCGAATATGCCGTGACTAAGGACACGCTTCCCGATTTGTATTGAGCTATGAAGGGAAGATAGCATCGGGAGATACCGTATCAATGTTTCACCTTTGCCGGTGACTTAGATTTCAATCGGTTTGAAATCGGGCATTTCCGAACATTATATTAAATACCGCAAATCCGTTTTGCTTAAAGGACGGGTTTGCGGTATCGTCATATAAAACAGGAATGTGCATATATAAATTTTATATGGTAAAATCGGCATTTTGACATATTTTCGGTTAAAACAACGATACGAAAATGAGAAATAAGACAAAAGTTAAGCGATTTTTCTATTGACTTTGCCCTTTATATGTGGTACAATACTAAAATGTATCATAATGGATTGATATGCGTTCGGGCTGAAATCCCGCAGTGTCGAAAGGTGTAGATTTTCCCTTTATTATGCGGAAAACACGAGCGTATAAATATCCGTGAATAAATTAAGGAGTGGTAAAGCCCATGGTGAATGTCAAGCAGGTAAAGCTGGGTAGAAATACCCGTATGAGTTTTTCCAAGATCAATGAAGTTCAGAAGATGCCGAACCTCATCGAAATTCAGAAGGATTCATATAAGTGGTTTTTGGACGAGGGTATAAAGGAAGTATTCAAGGATATTTCTTCTATTACCGACGCTAACGGCAAGCTGGTACTGAGTTTCGTTGATTATCGTCTCGATGAGAACCCCAAGTATTCTATAGAGGAGTGCAAAGAACGTGATACAACGTATGCGGCACCCCTTCGTGTAAAGGCACAGCTCAGAAACAACGAAACCGGAGAGGTTGTCGAGAATGAGATATTCATGGGCGACTTCCCGCTGATGACCGAAAGCGGCACATTCGTAATCAACGGTGCCGAGCGTGTCATTGTTTCACAGTTGGTTCGTTCCCCCGGCGTTTATTACGGCTTTGACTACGATAAAACGGGTAAGAAGTTATTCAAGTCAACTGTTATCCCTAACAGAGGTGCATGGCTCGAATATGAGATGGACTCAAACGACATCTTCTATGTCCGTATAGATAAAAACAGAAAGATACCGGCAACAACGTTCATCCGTGCACTCGGTATCAGCAGTGACGATGACCTTATCGATCTGTTCGGTGAAGACCCCAGAATAGTTCAGACGATTCAGGAAAAGGATGCTACAAAGAACACCGAAGAGGCTTTACTTGAAGTATACAGAAAGTTAAGACCCGGTGAGCCTCCTACGGTCGATTCCGCAAATACTCATATCAACAATCTTTTCTTTGACGCAAAGAGATATGACCTTGCAAGATTCGGACGTTACAAGTACAACAAGAAGCTCGGAGTTGCTTCGAGAATTGCCGGTCATAAGGCTGCTCAGCCGATTATAGATCCTACCACGGGCGAGATTCTTGTTGACGAGAACGAGTTCATCAACGCTGAAAAGGCTCAGGCTGTAGAGCAGGCAGGCGTTAAGGAATGCGTAATCTTCTCCGAAGAAAAAATTGCAAAGGTTCTCGGAAACGGAATGGTCGATATAGCCGGCTACATTCCCGAATCTATAGATGCAGAATCACTCGGTATCAACGAGAAGGTATGCTTCAGCGTACTGCGTGAGATACTTGACAAGTGCGGTGATGATGTTGAGGCACTCACAGCCGAGCTTTCAAACAGAGTAGAAGACCTTATCCCCAAGCACATCACTCTTGACGATATATTCGCAACAGTAAGCTACTTCATCAATCTTTGCGAAGGTGTCGGTGAGGTTGACGATATAGACCACCTCGGAAACAGACGTATCCGTAGCGTAGGTGAGCTTTTACAGAACCAGTTCAGAATCGGTTTTGCAAGAATGGAAAGAGTTATCCGTGAAAGAATGGGACTTCAGTCACAGGAAGGCGACAAGGTAACTCCCAACGCCCTTATCAATATCCGTCCCGTTGTTGCGGCTATCAAGGAGTTCTTCGGTTCTTCGCCGCTTTCACAGTTCATGGATCAGAACAACCCCCTTGCAGAGCTTACTCATAAGAGAAGACTTTCAGCACTTGGCCCCGGCGGTCTTTCCCGTGACCGTGCGAGCTTCGAAGTTCGAGATGTTCACTATTCCCACTACGGAAGAATGTGTCCTATCGAAACCCCCGAAGGTCCTAACATCGGTCTTATCTCTTACCTTGCTTCATTTGCAAAGATAAACAAGTACGGCTTTATTGAAGCCCCTTACCGTAAGGTTGACAAGGAAACAGGCGTTGTACTTGACGAAGTAACCTATATGACTGCCGATATGGAGGATAATTACGTTGTAGCACAGGCCAATGAGCCTCTTGACGAGCAGGGAAGATTTGCAAGAAAGCGTGTAAATGCACGTTTCCGTGAAGAGATTCTTGAAGTCGACCGTGACCGTGTAGACTACATGGACGTTTCGCCTAAGATGGTTGTTTCTGTCGCTACTGCGATGATTCCGTTCCTTGAGAACGATGACGCAAACCGTGCTCTTATGGGTGCGAACATGCAGCGTCAGGCCGTTCCGCTTATGGTAACACAGAATCCTATCGTAGGTACGGGTATGGAATACAAGGCAGCCGTTGATTCGGGTGCGGTTGTAGTAGCAAAGGAAGACGGCGTTGTAACAAAGTGCAGTGCCGACGAAATCGTTGTTACCGATAACAACGGTGTTGAACACAGCTACAAGCTGATAAAGTTCAAGCGTTCAAACCAGGGCACCTGCGTAAACCAGCGTCCCGCTGTTTCAAAGGGTATGGAGATAAAGGTCGGCGATGTTCTTGCTGACGGTCCCGCTACAAGCCAGGGTGAGATTTCACTCGGTAAGAATGCTCTTATCGGCTTCATGACATGGGAAGGTTACAACTACGAGGACGCCGTTCTTATAAATGAAAAACTCGTTTATAATGATGTCTACACATCAATCCATATAGAAGAATATGAGCTTGAATGCCGTGATACAAAGCTCGGACCGGAAGAGATAACAAGAGAGATTCCCAACGTTTCTGAGGATGCTCTTAAGGATCTTGACGAGCGTGGTATCATTCGTATCGGTGCCGAGGTTCACTCGGGCGATATTATGGTCGGCAAGGTTACACCTAAGGGTGAAACAGAGCTTACCGCAGAAGAAAGACTTCTCCGTGCTATCTTCGGTGATAAGGCAAGAGAAGTAAGAGATAATTCACTTCGTGTACCTCACGGCGAAAGCGGTATCATCGTTGACGTCAAGGTGTTCACAAGACAGAACTGTGATGAACTTTCACCCGGTGTAAATAT
>OMEH01001070.1_pt1 | contig 11831 bp, 9 predicted proteins | sample 1645391 | NCBI WGS metagenome assembly OMEH01 (sample SAMEA103958133, study PRJEB25191) | human gut metagenome | biome: human-associated habitat [ENVO:00009003]; feature: intestine environment [ENVO:2100002]; material: feces | place: Germany | collected 2013/2015 | reverse complement strand
AGAGGAAGGAAACGATCTGCGCACGCAGGCAGTTGCTGTTCGGGGAGAAGGTGGTGTCGCTCGTGCCGGTGGTCACGCCCGCGTTGACGGCCCACTGCACGGCGGGGGCGTAGAAGGCGCTCGCGCTCACATCGGCAAAGGCGTTCGTGCCCTCAGCCTTCGGTGCGCCGGCCGCTCTCCACTGGAAGGTGACAGCCTGTGCGCGCGTGACGGAGGCATCCGGGGAGAAGGTCGTGCTGCTCGTGCCGGTGGTCACGTTGTTTTCCACCGCCCACGCAACGGCCTTTTCGTAATACGCGCCGCTCTTCACGTCGGTGAAGGACGTGGCCGTGGACTTCGGCTCGGGGCTGCCGTTGGCTCTCCACAGGAAGGTGACCATCTGGCCGCGCGTGCAGCTCGCGTTCGGCGCAAAGGTCGTGGCGGTCGCGCCGGAGGTGATGTTCTTCGCAACGGCCCAGACAACGGCGTCGGCATAGTAGGCGTCGTCGGCGACATCGGTAAAGGGAAGCGACGCAGAGCCGTCGTAGTTCTTGTCGCTCAGGACGGAGGAGAAGAGGAAGTTGCTGAGGTACGCATACTCGTCTCTCTGGTGGACCTTGTTGGTCAGGGAGTTTGCAAAGAGGACAACGTTCATGCCGTTTTCCTTGTAGGCAAAGCCCTGCACGCCGCCGTTCATGTAGGCCTTGAAGCCCGCGGCGCGCTCGGCAGTGTTCGTGGGGATGAAACCCTCGGTGGGCGTCTTGGTCTTATCGCTCTTGACGAGGACCGTCGCGGAGGCGGGGACCTTGGAGAAGAAGCCGAGGCCGTAGGCGTAGAGGATATCGTCGCCGTCAGCAATGTATCTCGCGTTCACAAGGGTCTTGTTGGGATAGACAACGGGGGTCAGGCAGTCCATCGCGCCGTCCAGCTCGGTGTATTCCACGCCGGCGATGAGGTCAGAGGCGGAGGACGCTGCGGAATAGCTGTAACCGATGTACGGCAGGCCGTTTTTCACGGCGGTCTTTGCGGCGGCGTCGAGCTTCGTCGCACCTGCGGCGGCGTCCGCCTTGGTCACGTCGGAGGTCGTGGTGAAGCCCATGAGGTTCATCGCGGCGGTATCATAGTTCCAGCCGGCGCTCTGGCTGATCTGCGGCGCGTAGACAAATCCCTTCTCGCTTTCAGCAGGCGTGCCGGGGACGTAGACGGTCGGGGACTTGGTGATGATCTTCGCCTTCACGCTCGTCTTGTCGACGCCCGCGGCAGAGAGCAGATACTTGCCCGCGACGGTCTGATAGTCGGCGTAGGAGCAGATGAAATCGCCCATGTGGTCGCCGCTCGTGACCATGCCGACGGTCTTGCCGGCCTTGAGAAGTTCGTTGACGGCGGCGGTGGAGTCTTCAGAGGCGTTAGAGATGATGACGTCCTTATTCTTGTCGCCGGTGAAGTAGGAGGTCAGCGCCTTGGTGTAAGCGAGCGCGTCGTCGTGATCCATCGCGTCGCCGCAGACGGCGGAGATGCTCTTGTAGGCGGCGGGCTCGGCCACGGTGACCATGTCGAAGCCGCGCGTTTCATTGAAGGAGGTGATGCCCTCGGAGTAGAGGATCGTCCAGCCGTTGATCAGCGTGCCGTCATACAGCGCGCCGTTGGCGACAGAGCGCTTGGCCTGATACATCGAGACGATCATCGTACCGGCGGGGTAGGTAACGCCGTCATAGGTGAATTCCTTTTCAGTCACGTTGACCTTGACGTCGTTTCTCGTGAGCCACTCCATCATGTCAGAAGCGGCCTGGAGGTTGGTCTGGTTCTCGCCGTCGAGCGGAATGATGTAGCACTCGGGATAGAAATTGCCGTTCTGGCCCGCGCCCTTGTACTCGGGACGGAAGACGTCCATCTCCGCGCCCTCCACGTCGTTCTGGTCGCACAGCCACTGGCCGACCATCTCAAAGGCATCGGAGTTAAAGTTCTTCACGCCGCGCTGGAAGATGGTGACCTGGGATTCGAGATAGGAAAGCTTCTCCGCGGCAACATAGGCGGCGTTGCCGAGGATACCGTACTGCGCCGCCTGAGCGGTATCGTCGTTGTAGGCGGGCATCTCAACGGTGTAGGCAACGGTGCCCTGGAGCATGGCGAACTGGGGGGTGTAGCTCGTGGACATATCGTCCCACGGGTCCTCCCAGTAGGTCTCGGTGCCGCTGCCGGTGTAGCTCAGGTAATCGCGCTGAGGGATCACATAGCTGTTGTAGCCATCGTTGTTGGCGACCGCCGCGATGCCGAGCGCCTCGCCGCCGGTGATGAGGTGGTTGGCGAGCAGGTCGTACTCAAAGTTCGGCTCGTGCGGGGGATCGCAGGGCTCGCACTGGAAGGCCTGCACGCGGCCGTGGAACTCGGCAAGCGACATGGGGTTGAACGTGCCGATGAGCTGCTGCATGTTGGCCGTCTCGCTCGTGGTCTGGAAGGAGTTGTCGCGGTTGAGGTCATAGCCATTGGTGGAATGTCTCGTCAGGTAAGTACGTCCGTCGACGTTCTCCTCGGGGACGAGGATGAAGAACACGTCGGACAAAAGCTCGTCCTTGACGTTCACGCTCTTATTTTCGACGGTGTAATACTCTTCAAGGTCGACCTTGCCGGACTTGCCGTTGTTGTCAGCGGTCAGGTAGCCGAGGTAGCTGGCCGTATCCTTGACGAGGTCGGGAACGGCGACGCTGCCCTCCGCGCCGACAGGGCCCATCTCTTCCTTGAGCTCTTTTTCGCCCGCGGCGGTGAAGCCGGTGAGGATCTTATAGTCGATGGTCTTTTCGCTCGTGATCATCTTGGCGAAATCGAGCACGCCGTCGGTGGCGGCGACCTCGTTGGAGTGGATGTTGGAATACATCACGGGCACGCGGATCTCGTCGAGCGCGCCGGACTTGATCTGGGCGAGCACAGCGTCAGGATCGGTCTCGGCCTGCTCGGTCAGGGCGAGCCACTTGCTCACGCTCGCCTTGGAGTCGGCGACGATCAGGTAGGGCATATCACGGCCCGCGGTGGACTGGCCCATGGAAAATTCTTCCACGTAGAGACCGTTTTTCGTGCCGTTTGCCACGATCGTATCGAGCTCCTTGTAGATCTCCCACATGGTGTTGAAGTTTTCATACGGCGCAACCTTGACAGGTGCGGAGCCGATCACCTTGCCGCTATTTTTGGCCGTCAGGCCAAAGTAACCGCACAGGTCGATGTAGTAGCCGCCGTTCACATGGGGCACGCTGTAATCGGGCGTCGTCACGCCGGTTCTGCGGTTGGTGGAGTAGAAGTAGTTATTCACGTGGAAGCTCACGTCGAGGACGGTCTTGCCGTTTTTCTCATTCGCCGTCAGCTTGATGTCCGTGAACTGATGCTCGTCCTTGCCCTCGGTCATCCAGCTGTCGAGATCTCCGCCCGCGAAGGCATAGGGGAAGAGCTCTTCGTTGACGTAGGGGCGGGAATCGTCGCGCTCGAGCGAGAGCGAAACGGTACCGGCGCTGACGGCCGCGGCGAGCGCATCCTTCGTCATGCCGGACACGGGGATGGAGAGGGACACGTCCTTGCCGTTTTCATCGGTGACAAGGGTGATAGTCGCGTCGACCGGGAATTTCGTTCCCAGCAGCGCATCGTCCTTGGGGTTCATGTCCTGGTAGCTGACGGCAAACGCGGACGTGACCGCGAGCGAGAGCGTCATTACCAGGGCCATCAGCAGCGCGAGCGCTTTGCTGACAGAGTTTGGATAATGTTTCATGGTTTTCGTCCTCCAGAGTGGTCTTATGCCGCCACACACAGCGGCGGAAAGTTGATGAGTTTAGTGTAACTCAATAAAAATACATAGTCAAGAGAATATTCATACCTAATCCCGCCAAATTTCAGCGTTGAATCTGTATTTTTGTTCATCATTTTTCACAAAGCAGTGCGTCAAGCCCCCGTCTTTCAGATCCTTTTGTGAATGTATTCGCAAATTTATACAGAACCGTGCTGCATAGGATATTCTTCTTCGTCGCGATTGCAAATGACGGCGGGGCGCATTATAATAAGAGGCAATCATCATTCAAACGCAGGAGGAACCGAATATGCGGCTGCAAAGCGCAATCTTTACACTGGGCGATACCCTCTTCACCCCCGACGGCGCGGCGCGCGAGGGACTCGACAAGGCGCTTTCACTTTTTAAGATGGAGGGCGTGTGGCTCGGCGCGGTGACGGCGCTCAGCGCGGAGGACGCGCAAAAAGCGCTCGAAAAGGCGGGGCTTAGCTCGTATTTCCGCTTCGTGCTGACAGAATCCGTCGCGCTCTGCAAGGCGGACAGCGGCACGATGTTCGAGCGCGCGATGAAGCGCCTGCACTCGCAAAAGGACGATACGATCGTCTTTTCCGGCTCGCTTGCGGCGATCCAAAACGCGAAGGACGCGGGTTTTCGCACCGTGGCGGTGCAGGGAAGTGCGGGCGCGGCGGACTGGTCGACGATGCAGCAACTCGCCACGCAGAGCCTTGAAAATTACAGCGAGCTGCTGGCACAGACAAATGAGTGATAGAAAAAAGAGTTCAGGCAAAAAGCCCAACACTGTTAAGATAAGAACTGTAAAGGGATAAAATTCATGTTTTCTCCCTTTACAGTTTTTGGCAATCTCATTTTTTATGTTTATATTTTAGAAGCATCAAATCCAGTCCCCACGCCACTTTTAGGCCACAGGTGTAGGAGTAGTCAAGAAATAACCGGCTCTCCTACACCTTTTTCGACCTCTAATCACTACTTATGGATCTGCGCAAGTGCTTCTTTCAGCTTGTCAAATCCGAACATTGCCGCATAAGCCACCATGAACGCGAGGACCACTGCGGCAAACACCATATACCACACAACAGCGATCCCCTTGATGGAACAATATGCAAAGAAAGCGCCGAGCGTCAGCACCAGCGAAACGATCATCGCCAGAGCATTCGTCGGCAGCTTGTCCCAGGTTACTTTTTTGAGCACCTGCACCACAATGTTCGTCAGCACCACCAGCACGCCAATGATGCTGATGATGACAGACCAGTTCAGTACACTCTCCATATTCTTTTCCTCCTGTTATCCCGCCCCGTCTTCGGGCGGAGTAGAGTTTCCCTTGTCAGGCCATGAGTTGTTCTTGCTCAGGTTTTCAAACAGCGCCTTGAGACCGTAGATCAGCACCACGCCGATAATCTCCTTGAGCGCGACCTGTGACAAGGCCTCTGCGATCTGCTCCCGTCCGAGCAATGCAAGGATATAGCTGCACCATACCCATGCAAGTCCGTTGAGAATGCAGACCCACACGATAATCTTCATCGTGGTGACCTTGAACCCTGTTTTAGAAGAAGACGGGGGGTCCTTTTCAGGAACACCCCCATCCCCCTCCAAAATATCAGTGAACGGTTCCGCTTCTTTGCAGGCTTTCATTTGCTCGGAAAGGCCGATGCCCCACCTGCTCACAGCGCCGCCACCTCCTTCTTATCCTCGTCCTGAAGGAAGTCTCGTTTCTTCAGCCGGACCTTATACACCTCTCGAATGTTCTCAATGGCAATTTCCGCTCGGCTGTTTGGATACTCAGGGTTCTTTTCGCAATAATGCTCGTACTTGTCGATATACCCAAGTACCTCTACGAATTCTTCCTTCGTATGACGGATCGGACGAAGCAGCTCATTGTTAAAGCGAAGGATCGCCGCCCGCCAGTCATCGGCCCGGCCTTGATCATCCGTTTTGATATGTGAGTCCAGCTTTTTCTCGATCTCGTCGAGGCGCTTTGAAATGTCAGCATTGATCGCCTTGCCAATGGCTTTAGCGAGTGCTGACCAGGGGTTGATTTTGACGGGGGCGATTTGCACCAGGGTCATAAGGATCAGGAGCAGACCGCCCCCGCCGGCTAAAATCTCTTGAATAGTCACATCTCAATCCTCCGGTGCGTTCATTCTGCCTTTAGCATGGCGATGAGCTCCTGATACTCGCTTTCGGTCAGCTTGCCGGCTGCGAAGAAAATGTCGATCTTCTCCTCAAGGCCGTTGGTCTGGCCGCGCTCGATCATGCGCTTCAGAGTGCGATACAGCATAGTCGTTTTCCTCCTTTCTCAATTATTCCGAGAGACCCAGCTCAAGCAGGGTCAGTCGGTATTCGTGATCCACGCTCATCGCGTCCGTATCCTGGACAATGGAGTCTGTGTTTTTCTGAGCGCGGAACAACGCATCGTTACTGCGGTCGACCTCATTGTCCTTACCCTTTGCAAGGTAGGTGTCGTAGTTCTCCCGCACGCTGGCAGCAAGTCCGGGCCAACTCTCGACCTCAACGCAGTATTCGTCATACTGGAACCCGTCAAGGCCTTCCTTGTCCTCGGCATCCTTAGCGATCTTGCACGCCTCCACATTCTGGTAGAGACGGACAAGACTTCGTTTGGTACCGGGGATCTCTTCCACAGTAAAGCTGCCGGGGTTGACCATTCCCTGTACTTTCATGAAAATCACTCCTTTTTATGCCGCCTGGTATGGCGGGTATAATGCCTGAAGTCTTCTGCACTCCTTTCGGACGACTTTCTTCAGTGCAAACATCGTCTTTGGCTGATAGTGCCTGTCCAAAACCTGCTGATGGTTGCATTTGCGAAGCTGTCCGAGCCGTGAGATCAGCCCCGAAGCCCTCTTGAACGAGATGACTCGGTTCCTGTCTCGCCGGTAGTAGTAAAGATGAAGCGATTGCTTGAGCCGGAATAGATTGTGCTTTCGCAAGATCGTGTAACCGTGTCCGAATCGGTATCCCAGAGCTGATGGTAAGCGCGGACGGCGGTGCCGCTGCTTTTTCTTCGGCAAAGCCTGATGCGCTCTTTCGACCTTGGGCGTAAACCCGACGCGGAATATCTGCCAGTTACCTTTGATCTTCATTCCGATCTCGGCAAGCCACTTCTTGATATCCTCCAGCAGCTTCCTCAGCTTTCGCTTGTTGGAACCGAAGATCGTGAAGTTGTCCATCTGCCGCAGATAGTGTGATACGCCATACTGCTTTTGATGGATCATCAGATCTAAGGGCTGGAGTGTCAAATGGAGAAACCATGCGGAGAAGAATGCACCGATGAGGACTCCGTATTCCATAATGGCGTCGCACAGCCAGAGCGTTTCGGTGTCCTTGAACACCCGCTTCAAGGCTTCAATGACATACGGCGGATCAAGCTCCTCAAAGCAGTGGTAGATGTCGCACTCGCAGCAATACTTCGTGCCCTCCACATCGTTCTTCATCCACTTCTTCAATGCCTTGACGCCGTAGGAGTTCCCTCGGCCGGGGACGCTTGCGATGCAGTACCGGTCCATGCTCCGCATAATGTGCGGGATCATCGGCTGCACAACAGCGTGGTGAACATATTGGTCCGGCCACAGAAGCGGCTCGTTTATGTCTCTCCATTTTCCTTTGCCGCTGTCCGCATTGCGGTCCCAGCGCCGTCGCTTGAGGGGAGGGTGCATGTGCTCGTCTCCGTCGACCAGACCTTGGATGAATGCTCGGAGCTTCTCCACATATTCATCCATATTATTTTCGATCTCAATGACCTTTTTGTTCAGGCTGTGATTGCCGTTTCGCCGATGGCCGGCGTTCACTTCCCGAATTGCCAGACGAAGGTTTTCGTCCGATATGATCTCTTTGTAAACTCGAACTCGTTTCATCAGGGATGTTTTTCCTCCTTGTAGCCTCACAACCGTTCCAGCGCCGCGGGGTGTTCCAAGGCGAGACCTGGCCCGAAGTGTACTAAGCTGTGTCCTGTCGGCTTTTCTTCAGCAAGTGCTGTGCGGTCAACCGTGCGATATAGAAAGGGTGAGGAACCCCTACTACCAAATGGAGGGTTAGCCTGTGGCTTAGCAAGGATGCGACAGCCGATGTTGTCGTTCGAGTTCGACGTTCTGTTGTAGTTGACGTAGAACGGACCGTGATTCTGGTTCTGGTTATAGTTACCGCCATGGTACAGGCACGGGTTACTACCGTTGAAGTTCCAGTTATCCGGGACCATCGTCTGCTGCACAGTTGACCCCAAATGTAAAATTATTGTTTTCTTAAAAATATCAGTGAAATGCAAGGGGAAGGGGCTGCGGCCCCCTCACCCCTGCACCCCTACCTCTTCAGGGGAACAGTCACGCCGCCTTTGGCGGGCGTTCCTGGAGGCGACAGCCGATGCCGCCGCTCGAGCCCGACGTACCGTAGCAGTCGACGCAGAACGGACCGTGATTCTGGTCCCGGCTATAGCCACCGCCATGGAGCAGGCACGGGCTACCACCGTAGAAGTACCAGAAATCCGGGACATAGGTCGTTTGACTGCCATTTGCCGCGCTCGGGAACAGTGCCCATTCAAGACCGCTTGCTGTCGGAATGGTGAAGTCGGACGGATAGCCCGAAGAGGGCATACCGACCAGCGTGCCGTTCGCGCTGTCGCTGAAGTTGTTGGGATTGCTGATGACATTCAGGCCGTTATTGTTGTAATAGCAGCCGTCCATCCAGTCATAAACATTGTCCCACCAGCCTTCGATGTTGCGATACTGCGTAAAGCCGTAGCTGTCGCGGCTTGCCGCGGTCGTACCGGTGTGATAACCCATCGCGTCGGTCTGACCGTTGTTCATCTTGGAATTGCTCGTAGAGCAGCCTCTGCCGATGCGCTCACCGTTCCAGTCGGCAAACTCCACAAGGAACAGCATGTTCACATACCAGAATTGAGCAAAGTCCATCTGCCAGAAGTTAGCGCCGAGGTTATGAATACCGCTGCGCGCCTGGCTTCTCGTGATGTTTACCTGCTGTGCGGCGCCCGTGGTGGACTTATAACCGCTGGCGCAGTGATAACGGCCGATGTAGGAGTAGTCCAGCTCGCCAAGGCCGTCCCCGCGGTCCCTGTTTACAGGGTCAACGGAGAAGCCCTCCACATAACCGTCCGCGATCTGGAGCTTCAGCTTCTTGCCAGTCTTGGTCCATTTGAACCAATACTTCGGCTCCTTGACCTCAACGCCGCCGCTGCGGGTCTCCTTCACCATGCCGGACCACGGCATCAGATTATCAAAGGGAGAAGAGCCACTGCCGTTGTTCACCGCCGGAGACGGGTCACCGAAGCTTGCCGCCGCGTCTGTGCGCGTGCCCTTGGTCTGGCCGCTGCTCGTCCAATCCCACTCAACGCCGTAGATCGTGACGAAAGTGGCCGTCACATTGACCGTCGTATCAGAAGCCGCCTTGTAGTTCGTCCCCTCGGCGACCTTGACGGTGATCTTGGCCGTGCCGGTCGTGTCGTTCACGCTCTCAACGGTCACAACGCCGGTGCTTTGATTGATGGATTTGATCTTCGCGACGCTCGTGTTGTTCGAGGTGGCTGTGATCGTACCGTTGCCCTTGCGGTTCACCGTAAAGGTTGCGGTCTTGGCACTGCTCTTCAGCACGATGGAGCTCGGCGAATTGGTCACGCTGTTCACGGCCTTGCCGATCGTCCACGATGCTGTCTTGCCTCCGGTGCTGCCATCAGACCACTTGTAGTTGGAAGTCGGCGTAAAGGTGGCGCTGTAAGTGCCTGCGTTGGTAGCGGCCGTCACGGAAACGGTCATCTTTGCCGAGTCATAGGCGGTATTCCACGAAGGAGTCTTCGGGTTGCCGTCATAGACAAGCGTGCCGCTCTGGGCGGGGACTGCCACGATGGTGGCTCTGCCGATGGTCCACTTGATGGTCTTGGCCGCGGTCGTACCGTCCGTCCACATACCCTTCTTCAAGGTAAAGGTCGCCGTGTACTCGCCGGCATTCGTCTTGGCAGATACGCTCACAGAGGAGTTCTCATTGTCGAAATTCTGCCACTTCGGCGTCTGAGCGCTGCCGTTGTAGGTCAGCGTACCGCTCTGCGAAGGAATGGAAACGAGCACCGAGATGATCGTCCACTTCACTTCCTTGGCGCCTGTGCTGCCATCAGACCACTTGTAGTTAGAAGTCGGCGTAAAGGTCGCCGTGTACTCACCGGCAGCCGTACCGGAGGTATCGCCGCCAATGGTCATCTTGTTGGTGTCATAGCCGTTCCAGCTCGGTGTCTTGCTCGTGCCGTCGGCAACAAGCGTTCCAGTCTGCGTCGGCAGAGCCGAGATGACAGCGCGGTCTATTGTCCACTTTACGCGGGCTTCATCCGTGCCGTCCGGGAACAGATAGCCGTAGGACAGCTTGAAAATCGCCGTGTAACTGCCTGCGTCAGAGGCGCTCGTAACGCCGGAGATCTCCATTTTGAGTGGATCGTAGCCGTTCCAGCTCGGCGTCTTGTCCGAACCGTTGTAGATTGGGATGTTCGTCTGCGTCGGAACGGCAATGGTTTTGCCCTGCACCGTAACGACAAGGTCTACGCTCTTCGTCACACCTTCGTAGGTGAATTCAAGCTTCATGACCTGACGCCCAAGTGTAGAGAAGTTCGTCGTTGGATAGGTGATGTAATCCTGTACATCCGCCATGCCCCCGTCCGAGAAGGTCGCGGTCACGACCATGCCCGTCGGATCAAGGCTCTCCTGATACTGGTAGACCATCTTGGTCGGCTGTGTGGTGATGGCGATGCTGACAAGCACCTTTTCCACCGTCACGGCAACCGTCGCGGTCTTCGTGATGCGACCCTCGGTGTAGGTGATGACAACTTCGCTCACCTCGTCCGTAAGAACGGAGGGAGAGACGGTATAGCCCGTCACATTTGCCATCAGACCTTCGCCGTAGTTTGCCACAACGACCATGCCGGTGGGGTCGAAAGTTTCACCGGACTTATAGACCGTCTTGTTGGGCGGGGTGGCGATAGTCAGACTTTCCATCTTCGGAGAGCCGCTGCCACCGCCGCCGGAAAGGTTGAATACCTTGCCAACATTACTCATCTGTTCCGACCTCCAGTCGAATGATAAAGACGGACAAGTCAACGGTCGGCGTTATATCGCACCGGAAAGTCATCTGCCCGCTCGTAGTTACATTGTCTGCGCTCACGCCATAACTGTCGTACACATTACGGGTACCGGCGTCTGCGCCTACAAGATAAATATAGTTGCTGTCAGCTAAGAGGGAAGCATGTGCAACAGTCTGCGCTCCGCCGCTCCAATTCGCGGCCGGCAGAGTAACAGAGATGCCGATATGCTGGAGATCCTCCAGTCCGGCGGCAACAAGCTCCGCCAATTCAGCTACCTGCTTGGCGGAATCCCTCTTCCCCGCAAGTGCCAGCTTTTTGAGCTGGTCAAATGTGGAAAACTTATGCTCTGCCATGTATTGTTACCTTCCTTTCAAAAGGTGGAACGGGGGGACAGGAAGCCACATCCCCCGTTCATATATGCTGGATCAGACGGTAGCCTGAGCGCCGAAGACTTCGGTCAGCATGGCATCGACTTCCTCGTCGGTAGCCATCACGATGTCGGTCTTCTTGACAAAGGTTTCGTCGACCTGGGTCTTGGTGTAGTAAGACTTCAGGGCGGTGCTGATCGCGTCAGTCACCTCGGTCGTCTTGGCGTAATCGCCGATGCTCAGAGCATTGATCGCCTCAGTGATGTAGGCGACAACGGTGGTAGAGGTCGCACCCTCGGGCAGCGTGCCAACAAGAGTCTTCAGGTCGGCGATAGCGGTCTTGTTCTCGCTGATGCCGCCGGCCATCTTGGTCGCCTCAGGGCCGTGCTTGGCGACCCAGTCGATCAGCTCCTTGTAGCTGTTGACCACATTGTCATCGGTCACATCGGTGGCGAACTTGTTGATAGCCGCGTCGATCATCTTGCTGATGGAGCCTTCGCCGTTGCCGGTCAGGGTATCCAGGTCAGCCTGCTTCGCCTTGGCGTCGATAATGGCCTTCAGAGCGGAAGCCAGATCGCTCTCAGCAACCTCGGACTTGTAGGCCAGAGCCGCC
>OMEH01001060.1_pt1 | contig 11974 bp, 6 predicted proteins | sample 1645391 | NCBI WGS metagenome assembly OMEH01 (sample SAMEA103958133, study PRJEB25191) | human gut metagenome | biome: human-associated habitat [ENVO:00009003]; feature: intestine environment [ENVO:2100002]; material: feces | place: Germany | collected 2013/2015 | reverse complement strand
ATTTCTCCGAGGACACCTTGCTCTCCGCGATGGAAACTGCCGGGAAAGACGATATGCCGGAGGATGCCGAGCGCAAAGGGCTGGGGACGCCTGCCACCCGTGCCGGGATTTTGGAGAAGCTGGTGTCCACCGGCTTTCTGGAACGGAAAAAGAGTAAGAAAACCGTGCAGCTCCTGCCGTCCCACGATGCCATTTCCCTGATTACCGTCCTGCCGGAGCAGCTTCAATCCCCGCTGCTGACCGCCGAGTGGGAGTACCGACTGGGTGAGATCGAGCGCGGCGAGCTGGCCCCGGAGGACTTCATGGCAGAGATCACCGCCATGCTGAAGGAGCTGGTGGGGACCTATCAGGTCATCAAGGGCAGCGAGTACCTGTTCACTCCGCCCCGCGAGGTGGTGGGCAGATGCCCCCGCTGCGGCGGCGAAATTGCAGAAATGCAAAAAGGCTTCTTCTGCCAAGACAAATCTTGCAAATTTGCAATCTGGAAAAACAGCAAGTGGTGGGCCGCAAAGCGCAAGCAGCCCACCAAAGCCATTGTGGCGGCGCTGCTGAAAGATGGCCGCGCCCATGTGACGGGCCTGTACTCCGAGAAAAGCGGCAAGACTTACGACGCCACCGTGGTGCTGGAGGATACCGGCCAGTACGTCAACTTCAAGCTGGAATTTGACCGGCAGAAAGGCGGCGGCAAATGAAACTGAGTTTGTATGAACAGGAAACGATTATCCTCTATAACCAGGCCGAGGCCACCGCCGAGGTCTATTCCCACGACCCGCGCCTGCTGGAAAAGCTGCGGCGGCTGGCGGAGAAATACCCGGACCAGATCGTGAAAAAGGACCGCCAGACCTTCGTGGTGCCCAAACGCTGCGTGTCGGTGCGGGAGCCGTACAGCGCTGAGCGCCGCAAGGCCGCCAGCGAACGGGCCAAGGCCGCCGGGTACAGGCCGCCCGTCCCCAAAGCGGGCGGTAAGTGAGCATGGGCGAAAACCTTTTTGAAGTCGTGAAGCAGTCCGTCACCGTCCGGGAGGCGGCTGAAATGTACGGCATCGCGGTGGGGCGCGGCGGCATGGCCTGCTGCCCCTTCCACGATGACCGGCACCCCAGCCTGAAGCTGAACGAGGACTACTTCTACTGCTTTGGCTGCGGGGCCACCGGCGACGTGATCGACTTCACCGCCCGGCTCTATGACCTGTCCCCCAAGGAGGCCGCCGAAAAGCTGGCCCAGGATTTTGGCCTTTCCTATGACAACAAGGCCCCGCCCCGGCGAAGCTATGTCCGGCAAAAATCCGAGGCGCAGGTACGGAAAGAAAAACGGGAACACGGCTGGCGCGTCCTGACGGACTACTACCACCTGCTCCGAAAATGGGAGGCCGACTATTCCCCCAAGATGCCGGACGAGGACCCGCACCCGCGCTTTTTGGAGGCCATCCAGAAAAAAGACTACATGGGCTATCTGCTGGACACCTTTCTCGACAGCAGCACCGAGGAACAGGATCAGTGGATCGCAGAACACATCGCTGAAATTTCGGCCATAGAAGGGAGAGTGAACATCATGGCTGACAAACCCACCAACCGGGAACGGTTGCAGCAAATCACGGCGGGCATCGAGCAGGGTATCAAGGAACTGTTCGAGAGCGAAAAGTATATGCGCTACTTGTCCGTGATGTCCCGTTTCCACCGCTACTCCGTCAACAACACTATGCTCATCTATATGCAGAAGCCGGACGCCACGCTGGTGGCCGGGTACAACAAGTGGAAAAATCAGTTTGAGCGTCATGTGAAGCGCGGCGAACATGGCATCACCATCATCGCGCCCACGCCGTTCAAGAAAAAGATCGAGGAGCAGAAGCTGGACCCGGACACCAAAGCCCCCATCCTGGATGCAGAGGGAAAGGCGGTCATGGAGGAAAAAGAAATCGAAATCCCCATGTTCCGCCCGGTGAAGGTGTTCGATGTAAGCCAGACGGACGGCAAGCCCCTGCCGGAGCTGGCGTCCTCCCTTTCCGGGAACGTCCAGAACTACGAGGCTTTCATGGAAGCCCTGCGCCGGTCCGCGCCGGTGCCGCTTTCTGTGGAGCCGATGGCTGCCAACATGGACGGGTATTTTTCGCCGGACCAGCAGCGCATCGCCATCCGGGAGGGCATGAGCGAGGTGCAGACCGTTTCCGCCGCCGTCCATGAGATCGCCCACAGCAAGCTGCACGACCCCAAAAAGTATGAGGCGGAGCCGACCTGGAAAATCGTGATGGTGAGTGGGGGCGGTGTCAAGCACGATTATCGCCTGGACTTCGCCACCGAAGCAGAGGCGGAACAGGCCGCCGCCGAGGATGGCTGGCGCTATGTGGACGAAAATCAGTTTGAGTGGCGGCTGGAGGTGGAGGAAGATCTGACGGCGGTGAAACAGGCCGCCAAGAACCGCAACACCGAGGAGGTGGAGGCCGAGAGCATCTCCTACGCCGTCTGCCAGTATTACGGCATCCAGACCGGCGAAAACAGCTTCGGCTATATCGCCACCTGGAGCCAGGACAAGACGCTGCCGGAGCTGCGGGCCAGTCTGGAGACCATCAACAAGGCGGCTGGGGAATTGATTGTGGACATTGACCGCCACTATAAGGAAATTTGTAAAGAGCGCGGTATTGACCTGACCGCCCAGCCGGAACAGGCGGTGCCGCAGCAGCCCGCAGAAGAAATGCCCGACACACCTTCCCCCAGCACCGAAGCCCAGGAGGCCCTGTTGCTGGTTGATGAAGCCACCTATCTTCATGTTCAGTCCTGCGACACCGGCTGGGACTACACACTCTACGATGCCGCCACCAGGAAGCAGTTGGACGGCGGCCAGCTGGACGCCCCGGAGCTTCCTCTGTCCACCGTCGCTCTGAAAATCTGTGAGATACACGACATGGGCGGCCAGACCATTCAGTATGCGCCACTGAACATGATCGAAACTTTGCAGGAGGCGGCTGTTCAGCAGATGCAGACAGCGGCCCAAGCCACCACGCCGGAAACTACCATGCTGCCGGACGCCCCGGAACAGCACCTGGACGAATACCCTATGCCCGACCCCTCGCTGACCCAGGACGATCTGGAACAATGCGGCTATCTGGACGGGGACCTTCTGCCCCTCTCCAAAGAGCGGGCCTATGAGCTGATGGCGCAGGACCTGACCGTTTACATGGTTCAGCAGGGCGAGAACCCGGCGATGACCTTTGACACTGACGATCTGGACGCCCACGACGGTATCTTTGCCGTCACCCGCGAGGAATGGGAGGAAAGCCCGGTTTTCGATGCCCAGGTCAAGGCGCGCATGGACCACCAGCAGGAACGGGAGCAGGCTTTCCTCGACCACAAGGGCGACTGCTTTGCCATCTACCAGGTGAAGCACACCGACGAGCTGCGGGACATCCGCTATGAGGGGCTGGAGTGGATCAAGTCCATTGGGCGCACGGTGCAGCGTGACAACTATGATCTGGTCTACACCGCGCCGCTGGCCCCTGGCGACCTGAAAGGCAGCGTACTGGACAATCTTGAATACCGCTTCAATAACGAACACCCCGCCGACTATCGCCACCCGTCCATGAGTGTCAGCGACATTGTTGCCATCAAACGGGACGGCAAGGTATCCTGTCACTACTGCGACAGCTTCGGCTTTGCCGAGGTGCCAGGCTTCCTGCCGGACAATCCGCTGAAAAATGCAGAGATGGCCGTGGAGGATGACTACGGCATGATCGACGGCATTCTCAACAACGGCCAGCGGCAGCCGCCCCAACGGGAGCTGCCGGAAAAGCGGAAGTCCGTTGTGGAGCAGCTGAAAAGCCAGCCCAAACCCAAACACAAAAAAGCAGCGCCCAAAAAGAGCGCGGAAAGGGAGCTTTGATATGAACGCTTTGACTTTTGAGGAAACCAACCTGCTGTGTATCTACAACCCCGGCACCCGCCAGGGGGCCATCGAGGCCCTGACCGAGATGCGCGGCGAGCTTTCGCCGGACGAGACCGAGCTGCTGGCCCTGACCGACAGTACCCTCACCAAGCTGCGCGCCATGACCGACGCCGAGTTTGACGCGCTGGAGCTGTACCCGGATTTTGACGAATAAGTCTCTATGATACGAGGGCGATTTATGATAAAATGAGGAATAAAAGACTGCCAAAATCGTCATTGCAATGGTTCGTTGCGGCGGTTCCTGCTTGTGTTGGTAGAAATAAAACAGCTTATTTGCTATGATTTTTTCAAAATCAAATAGCAGGAGGAAACGACACTATGACCCTCGGAGAGAAAATACAAAAATTGAGAAAGCAGCAAGGACTTTCACAAGAGGCACTTGCTGAAAAGGTAACGGTTACACGGCAGACAATTTCAAAATGGGAATTGGGACAATCGCTCCCTGATTTGGATTTTATAGCCCAGCTTAGCGACATTTTTAATGTGTCCTCTGACTATCTTATCAAAGATGAAATGACCGAACCAGATGAGTTACCATATAAAAAGCGCGATTATCGTTTATCTGAACGAGGCAAGCGCATAATTTTGGTAATTGTTTCTGTGGCAGCATTGATTGCTGTCTGCGTATGCCTGATCTGCGACTACTTTACTTCGGACAGGTTATCGTGGTCATTGATTGCCGGTGTTTCAATCATAGCTGCATGGCTTGTGTTACTTCCAAGTCTGATTTCCAGAACAAAGATCGTTTTGAAAACCTTAGTTGTAGTCAGTGCCATCCCTATTCCACTGCTGGCAATCTTGTCCTTGCTATTGAATAAGTCCGTTATATTCACTTTGGGCATTTGCATAACGCTGATTGCGATTGCTATTATCTGGATAATATACGGGATTTTCCGCAAGTGCAAGAAAAATTTGTGGAGGGCATTTGGCTTTGCTCTGCTGGTCCTGATACCAGTGCCGATTGCAATCACGCATATTTCGGCTTGCTTTTTGCCACAAGCCCAGTTTGACTTTATGTCTGATATATTTAACAGTGGGATCACCCTTGCGCTTTCTCTTGTGTGCTTTGGGGGAGATTATTTACATTGTCAGAAGAAAGGGGCTGCCGCAGACAAAAAATGAAAACAGTTCTTCTACACGGATTGGGACAAACAGCACAAGACTGGAAAGAGGTAGTTCGTCAACTTTCAACTTCCAATGTTGATTGCCCGGAGCTTTTTTCTGTGACGGGGAATGAAATATCTTACTCCCGGCTTTTGGATAATCTGGAGCGGCAGTATTCTAATGCGACAGAGCCGCTTCGTATCTGCGGCCTATCGTTAGGGGCACTGCTTGCCCTTGATTTCACAATTCGTCACGCGGATAAAGTGGCATCGCTGATTTTAATAGGCGCACAATATAAAGTACCAACATCCCTGATAGATTTTCAAAATTTCTTGTTCCGCTGTATGCCCAGCAAGAGTTTTGATAGCATGGGATTATCAAAAAGCGATACGATTAAACTGTCACACTCGATGAGGTTGCTGGATTTCACCCCACAATTAGACAGAATTACTTGTCCCGTTACTATTTTGTGCGGCGAAAAAGATAGCGCCAATATAAAAGCATCGAAAAAGTTAAATGAATTACTTCCCTATGCGACTTTGCAAATTGTCCCCGGCGCAGGCCACGAAATCAACAAAGACGCGCCAAAAACAGTTGCTGACGTACTAAATATGAAATAATATTTTGACAACTGAATTGCTTGCCGTTACGGACGGCACCACCGAGCAGGAAATCTTTCGGGGTTTCCTGCTTTTCTTTTACCTAAAACTGAAAGGAGGACAGAACCCCATGCCAACCAAAGCAGAACAATATGCGAAGATGGCCGATCAGGTGGCGCGGCAGCTCACCGGCAGCTGGCAGGAATGGACAGCCTTTCTCATTACCGCCAGCCGTCTTTACAAATATCCGTTCCATGAGCAGATGATGATTTATGCCCAGCGCCCGGACGCCACCGCCTGTGCCGAGTATGACCTGTGGAACAACCGCATGGGCCGGTATGTGCGGCGCGGGTCCAAGGGCATTGCCCTGGTGGACGATTCCGGCGACCGGCCCCGGCTGCGGTATGTGTTTGATATTTCCGACACCGGCACCCGCGAACATTCCCGCACCCCCTGGCTGTGGGCGCTGAACGAGGAACACACCGCGCCGGTCATGGCGATGTTGGAACGCAACTACGATGTGGGCGGCGGCGACCTGGCCCAGCAGCTGGCCGATGTGGCCGCCAAGCTGGCGGAGGAATACTGGACCGACCACCGGCGGGATATTCTCCCTATCGTTGACGGTTCCTTTTTGGAGGAGTACGATGAGTACAACATCGAAGTCCAGTTCAAATCCGCCGCCACGGTCAGCATCACCTACGCTCTGATGTCCCGCTGTGGGCTGGAGCCGGAGCAGTATTTCAGCCATGAGGATTTCATGGCGATCTTCGACTTCAACACCCCCGCCACCGTGGGGGCGCTGGGCACGGCGGTCAGCCAGATAAACCAGCAGGTACTGCGGCAGATCGGCGTCACCATCCAGAACTATGAGCGCGCCAAGGGCTCGGAAAGGAGTGCCACACATGGAAAACAACCTGACTTACACGAGGAACGGCGATTACCTGATCCCCGACCTGAAGCTGTCCGAACAGCCGGAGAAGCCCCTGGGCAAGTACGGCAGGATGCGCAAAGCGTACCTGAAGGAACACCGGCCCATCCTCTACAACCAGCTGCTGATGAGCGAGAAGCTGTACCCGCACCTTCGGGAGATCGACGAGACCGCGAACAGCAGTCTGGAGCAGATGATGCCCCGGCTGGCGGAGGCAGCGGGCGCGACGGAGCAGCTGAAAGCCAGCGACCCCATGCAGTGGGTGGGCCTGATGAACACCTGCAAGGCCCAGGCGGAGGAGATCCTGCTGGCGGAACTTATCAACAGCTGACCTTAAACCTGTTCCTCTCCGAAGCGGAACAAATCCATAAAATCGACGAAGCAGAGAGTGTGAAAACGCCCTCTGCTTTTTCTATGCCCAAACCCGCTGCGCAGGCGGAACCTGTGCGCCGGGCGCTGACCCAGGCGGAGATCGACGCCGCCATCCAGGAATGGAACGGCAATATTGAAAGTAAGCACGCGGTTGTCCGCTACATGAAGGACCATGCCCGTGAAAAGGATACCGCCGCCTGGCTGCGGCAGGAGTACGGCGATGATCTCCCGGCCCTGCCTGTGACGGTGGACGGCGCGGCGGGCGACGTGCCCTGGCCCAAGGTGCAGCGCCGGATCGTCCAGCTCATCAAGGAAGATCGGTTCTACACCGAGGCGGAGCAGGACCGATTTGACAACATCGACCCCATCGCCATCCGGGAGGCCCTGGCCGAGCGCGGCATCGTGAACGGCCAGGTGGTGGACCCGGAAAAGCTGGACAGTGATCCATTCATCCGGCAGGTCATGCGGGATGTGGAGGCCGTCGCAACCGAGGAACAGGCCGAGGCAGCGGCAAAGCCGCCTGTGCCGGACTTATCCGGTCAGCCCGTCACCCGCGAGGGCGACACCCTCACCATCGGCAGCGGCGAACCCACCCATGAGATCGACATCACGGTGTCGGACGAGGAATATGCCGCCATCCGGGGCACCATCCCGGAGCGCACCGCCTACGAACCGTCCGCCCCGGTTTACAATGTGGGCAATACCGTCTATCTGGATGACCGCGCCCATCAAATTACCGAACTGCGGGAGGATACGGTGCAGCTGCTGCCCACCGGCATGAGCTATCCCATCTACCGGGTCGAGAGCCGGGAGCGGTTCGAGCAGCTTTTGCGGGCAGACAACCGCAACGACTTCTACACCGAGTTCCTGCCCGTCAACCCTGACACGGCGGACCAGGACCTGCGGGACGTGCTGGCCCACGGCCTGATCGGCGCGCCGGACAAGGCGGAGCTTTCCGAACTGCTGCGCACCGGCAAGAGCAACCGGGAGGTCGCCCTGTGGCTGAGCCGGGCCTATCCTGACATCATCGAGACGATGGAGCTGGAGACCGGCGATACCGCCGACTACCGCACCACGTCCGAAGGCGTCGAGTTGGAAGTGCTGGATGCGGACGAAAAGCGGCTGGCCATGCTGTCCTTCCGCTGGGATGAGGTCGCGCCCCTGCTGCGCGGGCTGTATGCCCGTCAGCTGGACGGCTTTGGGCGGGAACAGGCCGAACCGGCTATTGCCGCTGATACCACTGTCGAAGAACCTATTGAAACCGCCAAGCCCACCGAGGAACCCACCGCCGAGACACCGGCGTTCCATTCCGAGCCGGTGGCCGTCTACCCCGGAGAACAGAACCATCTGCCCTATGACGTGGTGGTGGAACGGCTGCACATAGACGAGCCGGAACCCACACCGCCCGAACCAACGCCGGACGTGGAGCCTGGCGAGAAGCCGGACCACCCGGTTTCTATCCCGGTCAACGGCGAGTGGCAGACCTTTCCCAACCAGAGGGCAGCTGAGCAGGCGGCCTATCAGGAATACCGGGACAATCTGCGCCGTAACGCCGAGAACTTCCACATCACCGACGACCATCTGGGCGAGGGCGGCCCCAAGGCCAAGTACCAGGCCAATGTGGCGGCGATCAAGCTGCTGAAATACCTGGAGGAAACCACCGGGCAGGCCACGCCGGAACAGCAGGAGGTATTGTCCCGCTATGTGGGCTGGGGCGGCGTGGCGGATGCCTTTGATCCGGACAAACCCGCGTGGGATGCCGAGTATTCGGAACTGAAAGAACTGCTGACCCCAGAGGAATACGCTGCGGCGCGGGCCTCCACCCTCAACGCCCACTATACCAGCCCCACCGTCATCCGCGCCATCTATGAGGCCGTGGAGCAGATGGGCTTCCGCACCGGCAACATTCTGGAACCGTCCTGCGGCGTGGGTAATTTCTTCGGGATGCTGCCGGAGAGCATGGCCGGGAGCAGGCTGTACGGCGTGGAGCTGGATTCCATCAGCGGGCGGATTGCCCAGCAGCTCTACCCCAAGGCTAACATCACCGTGGCGGGCTTTGAGACCACCGACCGGCGGGACTTCTATGACCTTGCCATCGGTAACGTCCCTTTCGGCCAGTACCAGGTGAACGACAAAGCCTACAACAAGCTGGGCTTCAACATCCACAACTACTTTTTTGCCAAGGCGCTGGACCAGGTGCGCCCCGGCGGCGTGGTGGCCTTTGTCACCAGCCGCTACACAATGGACGCCAAGGATTCCACCGTGCGCCGGTATCTGGCCCAGCGGGCCGAGCTGCTGGGGGCGATCCGCCTGCCCAACAACGCTTTCCGCGCCAATGCCGGGACCGATGTGGTGTCCGACATCCTGTTTCTGCAAAAGCGGGACCGCCCGCTGGACATCGCCCCGGACTGGACCCAAACCGGCCGGACCGAGGAAGGCTTCACGGTCAACCAGTATTTTCTGGATCACCCGGAGATGGTGCTGGGGCGGCCCACCGCCGAAAGCACCCAATACGGCAAACAGGATTACACCGTGGCCCCCATCGAGGGGCTGGAGCTGGCCGATCAGCTGCACGATGCCGTGAAGTACATTCGCGGCACCTACCAGGAGGCCGCGCTGCCGGAGCTGGGCGAGGGCGAGGACATCGACGAATCCCTCCCGGCTGACCCCAATGTGAAGAACTACTCCTACACGGTGGTGGACGGCGCGGTGTACTTCCGGGAAAACAGCCGCATGGTGCGCCCCGACCTGAACGCCACCGCCGAGGCCCGCGTCAAAGGGCTGGTGGGGCTGCGGGATTGTGTGCAGCGGCTCATCGACCTGGAGATGGACGCCGCCGCGCCGGATGCCGACATCCGGGCGCAGATGGCCGAACTGAACCGCCGCTATGACGATTTTTCCGCCAAGTACGGACTTATCAATGACCGGGCGAACCGGCTGGCCTTTGCCGATGACAGCAGCTATTACCTGCTCTGTGCCCTGGAGGTGCTGGACGAGGATGGCCGGTTGGAGCGCAAGGCAGATATGTTCACCAAACGCACGATACGCCCTCACGAGGCCGTCACCACCGTGGACACGGCCAGTGAGGCGCTGGCGGTCTCCATCTCGGAGAAAGCCTGCGTGGATATGGCCTACATGGAACAGCTCACCGGCAAAACCGGCGAGGAACTGGCTGACGAGCTGCGCGGTGTCATCTTCCGTGTACCGGGCCAGACTGAGCCGGACGGAACGCCCCATTATGTGACCGCCGATGAATACCTCTCCGGCAACGTGCGCCGGAAGCTGCGCCAGGCCCAGCGGGCGGCGGAGCAGGACCCGGCCTTTGCGGTCAACGTGGAGGCCCTGACCGCTGCCCAGCCCAAAGACCTGGACGCTTCCGAGATCGAGGTGCGGTTGGGTGCAACGTGGATCGACAAGGAGTACATCCAGCAATTCATGTACGAGACCTTCGACACGCCCTTTTACCTTCAGCGCAGCATTGAAGTCCACTACTCTGCGTTCACCGCCGAGTGGCAGATCTCCGGCAAAAACGCTGTGGGACAGAGAGATGTGGCGGCCTATACCACTTACGGGACCGGCCGCGCCAACGCCTATAAAATCCTCGAAGATTCCCTCAATCTGCGGGATGTGCGTATCTACGACACCGTGGAGGACGCGGACGGCAAGGAACGCCGGGTGCTGAACGCCAAGGAAACCACCCTGGCCGCCCAAAAGCAGCAGGCCATCCGGGATGCTTTCCGCGACTGGATTTGGCGCGACCCGGAACGTCGGCAGGCGCTGGTGCGCCAGTACAATGAGGAAATGAACGCCACCCGCCCCCGCGAATATGATGGCAGCCACATTGTTTTCGGCGGCATGAACCCGGCCATTACCCTGCGGGAACACCAGAAAAACGCCATCGCCCATGTGCTGTACGGCGGCAACACGCTGTTGGCCCATGAGGTGGGCGCGGGCAAGACGTTTGAAATGGTAGGGGCCGCGATGGAGGCCAAGCGGCTGGAGCTGTGCCAAAAGAGCTTATTCGTGGTGCCCAACCACCTGACCGAACAGTGGGCTTCGGAGTTCCTGCGTCTGTACCCGTCCGCGAACATCCTGGTGACAACCAAAAAGGACTTCGAGAAGCACAACCGCAAGAAGTTTTGTGCCCGCATCGCCACCGGCGACTATGACGCCATCATCATGGGTCACTCCCAGTTCGAGAAAATCCCCATCAGCAAGGAACGCCAGGAGCGACTGCTGCACGAGCAGATTTGGGAAATCACCGAGGGCATCGCCGAGGTGGAGGCCAGCGGCGGGGAACGGTTCACTGTCAAGCAGCTGGAACGCACGAAAAAGTCTCTGGAGGCGCGGCTGGAAAAGCTGCAAGCGGAGGGCCGCAAGGACGATGTGGTAACCTTTGAACAGCTGGGCGTAGACCGGCTGTTCGTGGACGAGGCCCACAACTACAAAAACCTGTTCTTATATACGAAGATGCGCAACGTGGCGGGCCTCTCCACGACGGACGCGCAGAAATCCTCGGATATGTTCGCCAAGTGCCGCTACATGGACGAGATCACCGGCAGCCGGGGCGTCATCTTTGCCACCGGCACGCCGGTTTCCAACTCCATGACCGAGCTTTACACCATGCAGCGGTATCTCCAATATGACCGGCTGCAAGAGCTGGGCATGGCCCACTTTGACTGCTGGGCGTCCCGGTTTGGCGAAACCGTGACGGCGCTGGAGCTGGCCCCGGAGGGCACCGGCTACCGGGCAAGAACAAGATTCAGCAAGTTTTTCAACCTGCCGGAGCTGATGAACCTCTTTAAGGAGGTCGCGGACATCAAAACCGCCGACCAGCTGCACCTGCCCACGCCCCAGGTGGAGTACCACAACATCGTGGCCCAGCCCACCGAACAGCAGCAGGAAATGGTGAAGGCGCTCTCGGAGCGCGCTTCCCTGGTACACAGCGGTACAGTGGACCCGTCCCAAGACAATATGCTCAAGATCGTGCGCTGCTAAGCGCAAAAGTGTATCTCCCCCGCAGGGGGACATTATTAAA
>OMEH01001043.1_pt1 | contig 12076 bp, 11 predicted proteins | sample 1645391 | NCBI WGS metagenome assembly OMEH01 (sample SAMEA103958133, study PRJEB25191) | human gut metagenome | biome: human-associated habitat [ENVO:00009003]; feature: intestine environment [ENVO:2100002]; material: feces | place: Germany | collected 2013/2015 | reverse complement strand
GGGGAACCGGTCAGGCCCAACTGGTTATCGTCCGGATCGACATCGGCGGCACTCCACTCGAAAATCTGCAGGTAGGGCTTCGACGCGGCCATCTTGGCAGCTTCCGACGTCGGTTCCGCAGCGATCTCGGAGGCCGTCATGGCATTCTTGAACTTCATCACGCGGCGGGCGTTCTTCGGGCGGCACTCGGCAGCCGAAGCATTTACGGTCACCACGGCGGGAATCGGACATTCGACCACTTCGGTTCCGTGCTCCAGGCGACGTTTGATGACCAGCGACTTATCTTTGATCTCGAGAATCTCCTCGGCATAGGTCACCTGCGGCAAACCGAGCTTTTCGGCCACCTGCGGACCTACCTGGGCCGTATCGCCGTCGATGGCCTGGCGGCCTGCGACGATCACGTCGGGCTGAATCTTGCGCAGCGCACACGAAAGAGCGTATGAAGTAGCCAGCGTATCCGAGCCGGCGAATTTACGGTCGGTCAGCAGATAACCTCCGTCGGCCCCCCGGAAAATGGCGTCGCGGATGATGTCGGCGGCACGCGGAGGACCCATGGTCAGGATATGTACCGTACTGCCTTCCGTTTCGTCCTTGAGAAACAGGGCAGCCTCGAGTGCATTCAAATCTTCGGGATTGAAGATTGCAGGCAGCGCAGCGCGGTTGACCGTCCCTTCGGGGGTCATGGCATCCTTACCCACGTTGCGGGTATCGGGCACCTGCTTTGCCAATACAACAATTTTCAGCTGTTTTTTCATAGTAGGTATTTATGGTTAATAGCTATCTTACGATGGTTTCGCCGCGGTCGGGGCCGACGGAGATGATCTTCACCGGAACACCCGTCTCGCGTTCGATGAACTCGACATAGGCCTTGAATTCCGCGGGGAAGTCCTCGTAGCGGGTGAAGGCGCGCAGGTCGCATTTCCACCCCGGGAACTCGCGGTAGACGGGTTTCAGGTCGTCGCCGACCTCATAGGGGAAATACGACGTACGTTTGCCGCCGATCTCGTATTCGGTGGCGACGCGGATGGTCTCGAAATCGTTCATGACGTCGGACTTCATCATGATGAGCTGCGTCACGCCGTTAATCATGATCGAATACCTGAGCGCCACCATGTCGAGCCATCCGCAACGGCGCTCGCGCCCCGTGACGGCTCCGTACTCATGACCGATGTCGCGCAGCCGGGCACCCGTTTCGTCGAACAGCTCCGTGGGGAACGGGCCGCTGCCGACGCGTGTGCAGTAGGCCTTGAAGATACCGTAGACCTCGCCGATGCGGTTCGGGGCGATGCCCAGCCCGATGCAGGCGCCGGCGCAGACGGTATTCGACGAGGTGACGAACGGATAGGAACCGAAATCCACGTCGAGCAGCGTCCCCTGCGCGCCTTCGGCCAGGATGCTCTTGTCCGCGGCGAGGCACTCGTTGACGAAATACTCGCTGTCGATGATGTTGAAACGACGCAGGTACTCGACCGCCGCAAACCACTTCTGTTCCAACTCGGTGATGTCGTACTCGCAGGCCAGGCTGCGCAGGATCTTCTCGTGGCGAGCCTTGGCGCGGGCGTATATCTTTTCGAAATCGGCGCTCAGCACATCGCCCACGCGCATGCCGTTGCGGCTGACCTTGTCGGTATAGGTCGGGCCGATGCCCTTGCCGGTGGTGCCGATCCTGGCGCTGCCCTTGGCCGCCTCGTACGCAGCGTCGAGGATGCGGTGCGTGGGCAGGATGAGGTGGGCCTTCTTCGAAATGCAGAGCTGCTTGGTGAGGTCGTGGCCGCTGGCCGCGAGCGCTTCGGCCTCTTCACGGAAAAGGACGGCGTCGATCACCACACCGTTACCGATGATATTGGTCTTACCGCCCTGGAATATGCCCGAAGGGATCGAGCGGAGCACGTATTTCTCGCCGTTGAATTCCAATGTATGACCGGCATTGGGGCCGCCCTGGAAGCGGGCTACGACCTGGTAGCCAGGCGTCAGCACATCCACAACTTTTCCCTTGCCCTCGTCACCCCATTGCAGGCCGAGGATAACGTCAACTTTTTTCATTGTATCCGGTAATATTTATGGCGCAAAAGACATTTTTTGCACCCAAAGGTAAGAATTATTATCCGAAATACCCAACCCGCGGCGGCGACTTTTCAACAATGTATCAGAAATAAGCGTGCCGCAAACCCGCTGCGGAAGGCAAATGACAGTGCCGGGGGGGGGCAGCAGCAAACAACGCAGCAACCGACAGGAAGCGATGCGGGCAGGTGACGGGAAGCGACGCGGGCAGTCAGCGGAAAACGATGCGGGGGGGGGCGGTCAGCGGACGACCACCTCGGTCGGCCCGTTGCGGTCGACGCCCTGCGAAGCGAGGCAATAGACGGTCGTAAGGAAAGGATTGTCGCGCGTGTCGGCCTGCAACTGCCCCGAGCAGGGGGTCAGGTCGAGCGTCACCAGCAGGTTGCCGCGGCAATCGAGCGAGCGCAGGGAAGAGTTGGATTTCAGGTCGAGGCGTGCGAGCAGGTTTTCGGCACAGTCCAACTGCGTAAGCCCGCGCAGGCCGTCGATGTCGAGCGACGTGATTTCGTTGTCGCCGCAATCGAGCTTTTGCAGGTCGGGGCATTTGCGCAGGTCGAGCCGCGTGAGATTATTGCCGCTGCAATCGAGCTCGCGCAGGCGGGAAAACTCGCCGATCTCCCACATCGCGGAGATGTTGCGGCCGGAGCAATCCATCGCCAGGACGCGCTGCGCCTCGTAGCGCGAAATGCGTCCGTCGTGATCCAAATCGAACATTCCGAGACAGAATCGTTCGAAGGCGGGATCTGCGAAGGTGATATAAATACGCTTGTTCTTATCATCCTGCTCGTTCTCAGCAAGGCCGCAGGCCGTGAACAGCAACAGAGCGAGAACAGGGATAAAGCGCAGCATGGCCGGATCAGATATTCACGTCGTCGTCGGAGTCGCCGCCGCCGTCGTCGGAATTGGCGTCGTCCTGGATTTCGTCGGCGCCCTTGATTTCGTCGTCGTAGTAATCCTTGTCGTCCTCCTCCTGCGCATTGTCGTCGATCTTCACGTCGATCTTCACCATATAGGCGATCTCGTCGGTATCGAACGGCACGGCATAGAAAAAATCGCCGTTGGGTTTGTCCACGCGCATCATCGCTTCGGTGAACCCCAGCGGGTATTTTTCCTTTACGGCATCCTGCAGTTCGGGAGTCAAGTTGTGAAAGCTCGTTACGATATGTTTCTTCGTCGTATTCTGTTTAGCCATAGTAATGCTTGGAAATTTTCTGCAATTATAAGCAAAATTTACATATCGCACCACATCCGTAATTTTTTTTTGCATTTTTTTTGAATTTGCAGGATGTTATAAACAAAATACGTACCTTTACGCAGGTTATACTTATATTATGATACGCGAGAGAGTCGAAGAGCTGCGGCGGCAGCTCGAGTACCATAACTTCAGATATTACGTCGAAAACGCCCCTGAGATCTCCGACTTCGAATTCGACACGATGATGCGCGAATTGCAGGATCTGGAACGGGCGCACCCCGAACTGTCCGACCCCAATTCGCCCTCGGTGCGTGTCGGGAGCGACATCACGTCGGAGTTCCGGAGCGTAAAGCACCGGTTCCCGATGCTTTCGCTCGGCAACACCTATTCGCTCGACGAACTGCATGAATTCATCGCCCGCATCGAAAAGGAGGCAGGGCCAACGGAGTTCGTCTGCGAACTGAAATTCGACGGCACGGCCATATCGCTCACCTACGAGGACGGGCGGCTGCTGCGTGCCGTGACGCGCGGCGACGGCACGCAGGGCGACGACGTGACGGCCAACGTACGTACGGTGCGCACGGTTCCCCTGCGCCTGAGGGGCGACGACTGGCCGCCCTACTTCGAAATACGGGGCGAGATCCTGATGCCCTACGCCTCGTTCGACAAAATCAACGCCGAGCGCGAGGCGGCCGGGGAGACGCTCTTCGCAAACCCGCGCAACGCCGCGGCGGGGACGCTCAAGCAGCAGGCGTCGTCGGTGGTCGCACGCCGCGGCCTGGACTGCACGCTCTACCAGTTGGCGGGCGACGACCTGCCCTTCACGAACCACTGGGAAAGCCTGCAGAAAGCCCGCGAGTGGGGATTCAAAGTCTCGGACGCGGCGCGCATATGCCGCACTGCGGAGCAGATCGACGCCTACATCGCGCATTGGGACGAGGGGCGCCATGCCCTGCCCTTCCCGACCGACGGCGTGGTGATCAAGGTCAACGACTTCGCCGTAAGGCGGCAGCTGGGATTCACGGCCAAGGCCCCGAAATGGGCCGTGGCCTACAAGTTCAAGGCCGAGCAGGCGCTCACGCGGCTGGACAGCGTGTCGTTCCAGGTGGGACGCACGGGGGCCATAACGCCTGTGGCGAACCTCGAACCGGTGCTGCTGGCCGGGACGACCGTGCGGCGTGCGACGCTGCACAACGCCGAGCAGATGGCCCTGCTGGACATCCGCCCGGGCGACATGGTATACGTCGAGAAGGGCGGCGAGATCATCCCCAAGATCACGGGGGTAGACCTCTCGCAGCGGCCTGCGGACAGCAAACCGTTCGAATACATCACCGTATGCCCCGAATGCGGCACTCCGCTGGTGCGCTACGAGGGCGAGGCGAAGCACTACTGCCCCAACCAGGGGGGATGCCCGCCGCAGATCGTCGGCCGCATCATCCATTTCATCCGCCGCAAGGCGATGGACATCGAAGGGCTGGGCGAGGAGACCGTGGAACTGCTCTATGAAAACGGGCTGGTGCACGACGTGGCCGACCTCTACGACCTGAAGGCCGGACAGCTGGCGGAATTGCCGCGGCTGGGCGAGAAGTCGGCCGACAACATCATACGCAGCATCCGCGGATCGGTCGAGGTGCCCTTCCGCCGCGTGCTGTTCGGACTCGGCATCCGCTTCGTGGGCGAGACGACGGCCAAATACCTCGCGGAGCATTTCCGCTCGCTCGACGCCGTGATGCGGGCCACGCGCGAGGAGCTGACCCAGGCCGACGAGGTGGGCGGGCGCATCGCCGACGCGATCATCGAGTATTTCGCCGACGAGCAGAACCACGCCATCATCCGCCGCCTGCGTGCCGCGGGGCTGAAGTTCGAGGAGGAGGCGCGGGAGCTGGCGTCGGAGTCGCTCGCAGGCCGCAGTTTCGTGGTGTCGGGCAAGTTCTCGCGCAGCCGCGACGAAATGAAGGAGCTGATCGAAATGCACGGGGGCAGGAACCTCGCGGCCGTATCGGCCAACGTCGATTACATCGTGGCGGGCGACAACATGGGCCCGGCGAAGCTCAGGAAAGCCGAGAAGCTGGGCGTGAAGATCATTTCCGAAGAGGAGTTCATCGCCATGGTCGGCGGGCAGGAAGCCCCGGCGGCAAACGGGACGGAAGCCGACAGCGCAACAACGGCAAATACCAGAGGTAGGAACAATGGCGCCCCGGCCGCGACGGAAAGCGGGGACGGCGAACCCGTCCAACAAGGCGAGTTGTTCTGAGCCCCGCGGAAAAGGAATACGCATAAAAAACTACATAATGCCAAACAGAATCATATGATACGACACAAGCTCTGCGGCGTGGGGGCCGCCATGATAACCCCCTTTACACCCGAAGGAAAAGTTGACTACCAGGCGCTGGCACGCATGATCGACTATGTGATCGAAGGCGGCGTGGACTACATCGTGGCGCTGGGCACCACGGCCGAGACGCCGACGCTCTACATGCCCGAACGCGCCGTGATAGCCATGTTCATCACCAACCACATCGCGGGACGCGTACCGCTGGTAATGGGCTGCGGCGGCAACTCGACGTCGGAGGTACTGGATCAGCTGCGCGAATTCGACCTGCGGGGCGCCGACGCCATCCTGAGCGTTACGCCCTACTACAACAAGCCCTCGCAGGAGGGCTTGTACCAGCATTTCCGCACCGTGTCGGAGCACTCGCCGCTGCCGGTGATCCTCTACAACATCCCGGGACGCTCGGGCGTCAACATGACGGCCGAGACGACGCTGCGACTGGCTCGCGGGATGAAGAACGTGATCGGCATCAAGGAGGCATCGGGCGACATCGAACAGATGCAGCACATCCTCGACCGGCGCCCCGAAGGGTTCATCGTGCTGTCGGGCGACGACGGCATGACGCTCGAGCTGATGCGCCGCGGCGGCGACGGCGTGATCTCGGTGGCCGCGAACGCTTTTCCCAAGCGGTTCATGGAGTGTGTGAACTACGCCAAGGCCGGGGAGTTCGACCGTGCGGAAAAGGCATACGAATGCCTCGACGAAGCGGTGCACGCCCTGTTCGAAGAGGGCAACCCCGTGGGGGTGAAGTGCGCACTGGCCGAAATGGGCATAATCGGCCCGACGATGCGGCTGCCGCTCGTCGAAGGTTCGGAGGCGCTGCGCGAAAAGTTCCGCAAACTGATCGCGGAATACGATTTGCGCTGATTTGAGCGTTAGTGCCTAAAATACGAATATGAAAAATTTACTGCTGACATTGCTCCTGCTCCCGGCGCTGGCCGCGGCGAAAGTCCCCGTCGAGGAGGACATCGTCGCCAAGACGTCCGACCCCGATTCGCCGTTCTACTACACATCGCTGATGATGCGCTACAACGCGGGCGACGAGACGCTCACCGACGAGGATTACCACTACCTCTACTACGGCTACGCCCACCAGGAGAGCTACAAACCGATGGAGGCGAACCCCGACCTGGACAAGCTGCTGATGCTGGCATCGGGGCTCGATCCCGACAACCCGCTGGCCGAAACGCTCGACGCGATGCTCTACGTGGGCGAAGATGCGCTCGCCCGCGACCCGTTCAGCCCCAAGATCCTGAACCTGATGGCCTATGCCCACGGGGCGCTGGGCAACAAGCTGCAGGAGAAGATGTATTACAACAAGGTGAAGGGGGTGCTCCGCGCGATCGAGGATTCGGGAGATGCCCTCACGCAGAAGACCCCGCGCCATATCCTGATGTTCGACCATGCGCTCGACGTGATGGCATCGGAGGGTTACACCTACGGCAAGAGCCGCATCATCAGCCGTACGGTGGAATTCATCCCCTTCACGGCGCCCCGGATGGTCGGCGACAAGAAACGCAAAGGGCTCTATTACGACTTCGGCCGCGTATACTGGAACAAGCCCGAAGGATATACCTATAAACGTGACCGCACATGGCAATTCAACAACCTGAAACCCCGTACCTACAAATAATCCGGCGCACGCTGTGGCTGCTGCTGGCAGTGACGCTGCTCGCCGGGTTCGACGTCTCCCCCACCCGAGGCGGCCGCGGGGAGACGACGGTAACGGTGAGGGCACAGGACGACAACACGACGACCCGGCGCAAGGCGCTGGGCAGCATGGCGCTGCGCCTGTCGTCGGGGAAGGCCGAGGCCACGGTCTCGGTGGTGCAGAGCCCGGCCGTCGCACCCCAGACGGTCGTCATGTACCTGCCCTGATCCGGGAACCTGTACACGCATTTCCTCCAAAACATCGAGGACGTGAAGAAAGCCGTGGCGGGGAATATCCTCCGGGACAGCCGCCTTGTGGTATTCCTGCAAACGAGCACCACCAAGGGGTCGCTGCGCGAACTGTACTACGACAACGGGGAGTGCCGCGAAACGGAGCTGCGCACATACGAAAACCTCGACGTGACGCAGGCCGAGACCATCACCGGGATTTTCGACTACATCAAGCAGACCGCACCCGCCGAACGCTACGGCATCACGATCGGGTCGCACGGCATGGCGTGGATCCCCGCATCGGGCTCGGGCCGGAGCGCTGCCGACGCGAAGGCCGGCACGGAACCGACGGCGACAACCGTCCCCGAGAAATGGCACTGGGAATACGTTTCGCCCGACGGGCAGTTCACCCGCTGGTTCGGCGACGGCGGTTCGCGGTGTACCAACACGACGACATTCGCCGAGGCGATAACGGCCGCAGGAATCCGGTTCGAATACATCCTCTTCGACGACTGTTTCATGTCGTCGATCGAGGTGGCGTACGACCTGCGCAAAATCACCAGGCACCTGATCGCCTCGCCCTGCGAGGTGATGGCCTACGGTTATCCTTACGACCTGGTGATGCCCTACCTGTTCACCGACGGCGGCACGGGATACGACCTGGACGGCGTATGCCGGAGTTTCTACGAATTCTACGAGCAATACGAGGCCCCGAACTATAACTGCGGGGCGATCGCCGTGACGGTATGCGACCAGGTGGAACAGATGGCAGAAGTCATGCGCCTCATCAACAATGCATCGCCCGCGTACATCCCCGACCCGGAGAAACCGTTGCAGCAATACGAGTACCTCTATGCCCCGACGCGGTTCTACGACCTGGCGGATTACGTCTACCAACTGTGCGACGACACCGCCCTGCTAAAGGAATTCGACGAACAGCTCGCACGCACCGTCCCCGAACGCTACCGGCTGCATACGGAGTATTTCTATTCGGGCGGCAAGCGGCCGATCACGACCTATTCGGGCATTTCGACCAGCGCGCCGAGCACGAGCGGGATCGTGGTGAACAATATCCGGGACACAGGCTGGTACAAGGCGACGCACTGACAAGGCGGGCAGGCAGTATTTGCCCGGCAGCATGGCGGCCTGAAGACAGCAGCAGAAAGACAGCAGCCGGAAGACAGCAGCCGGGAGATAGCAGCCGGGAGACAGCGGCCGACGGGTGCAGCTGGCATAGCGGCAACAGGTACGGCGGCAACAGGCACGGCCCGTCACCATACGCTTCCGCCGCGTGGGTGCCGTGGTTTTCCGGGCGCACCGGAATCGCCGCCATACCACAGGAATGCGGGGACATCCCGCAACCACCCGGATATGCCGGGATTATTGCTGTTAAAACAGAAGGAGGCTCCCTCGACAGGAGCCTCCTTCTGATTGTACCCTCTTATCCCTCCGGACAAAGACCGGATGCAGGGACTTATTCGTACTGGCCGGACTTGAGCCGTTCGACCTCCTCGCGGGAGAGGAAACGCCAGGCTCCGCGCTTGAGGTTCTTCTTGGTCAGGCCGGCGTAGTAGACACGGTCGAGCTTGGTGACCGTGTAACCCAGGAATTCGAAAATACGGCGCACGATACGGTTACGGCCGGAATGGATCTCGATACCCACTTGGCTCTTATCGTCCTCGCTAGCATAGCTGATAGCGTCCGCATGGATCTCCCCATCCTCAAGCTCAAGGCCGTTGGCGATTTTCTCCATATCCTCGATAGCCACGTTCTTATCCAACCACACATGGTAGATCTTCTTCTTCTTGAAAGATGGGTGAGTCAATTTAGAAGCTAAATCACCATCGTTCGTCAATAACAAGACACCTGTCGTATTGCGGTCCAAGCGGCCTACCGGATAAATACGTTCTTGGCAAGCGTTCTTCACCAAATCCATTACTGTCAAGCGTTCTTGAGGATCATCAGAAGTCGTTACGCAATTCTTCGGCTTGTTCAATACGATATACACCTTGCTCTCAATCTGAACCGGCTTCTCGTTAAATGTAACAACATCTTGACGAGTAATCTTAGTACCCAATTCCGTTACCACGACATCGTTTACCTTAACAGCCCCTTTCTGGATAAACTCATCCGCCTCACGACGAGAGCAAACACCAGCGTTAGATAAGAATTTGTTCAAACGAATCGGTTCGTTCGGATCCGCCAAGACTTCCTTATACTTGATCTGTTTCGGACGCATGTTGTAACCCTGCTGTCTTTGGAAACCACCTCCTCCACCGGAACGGCGATTATTATTGTAAGAAGGACGGCGATTATTTCCATATCCACCACCCCCTTGACGATTACCGCCATAAGAGTTATCGTTACCATACGAACGTCTGGGTGCGTAACCGTCCCCGCCGCTTGAACGTGAATCATTGTAATCAACCCGGGTATCACCTACTCTAGGTCTTCTTTTCTTCATACCATCCGCAGACATTCCCACTCCGGAAGGACTAGCGGAATAAGCCTTTGCCGGTCCATCATAATTAGGACGAGACGGACGATTGTATTGCCCTCCTCCATTCCCATATGACGGGCGGTTATTTCCATAAGACGAGCGGCCGCTGTTGTAGCCACCTTCACGGTTGTTGCCATAAGACGGGCGATTATTTCCATACCCACCATCGCGATTGTTGCCATAAGATGGACGACTATTACCATAGCCCCCCTCACGGTTGTTGCCATACCCGCCTTCACGGTTATTATCGTAAGAACGCGGACGGCTCGGACGATCCCCGTATGAAGGACGGTTATTTTCTCCATAAGACCGATACGGTCTACGTTCATAGCTACCCTCAGGTTTATTATAACCCTGATTGTAAGGTCTTCTTTCACCTTCTTGGTCTGTGTTTTCCCGTCTGATACTTGGTATCACTTTTTTTGGACGCGGTTGAGATTCATCTCTTTCTTCTGTACTCATTTGTTATAAATTAAACAATGGTTAAAAACTTGGTAGCCTCACGGCTACCTGTATTATCACTAAATTCCTGTATAATTATGAGGCGTTATAGCCCTTAATTCATCTTTAATCCGGTCGCTAACATTCAAGGTTTCGATAAACTCCTTGATAGATTGCTCCGTAACAGTCTGGTTCGTACGTGTCAAAGCTTTTAATGCCTCGTAAGGCTTCGGATAACCCTCACGGCGTAAGACCGTCTGGATACCCTCGGCTACCACAGCCCAGCAATTATTCAAATCCCTACTTAGGGCGTTCTCGTTCAATAACAATTTACCCAAGCCTTTTGTTAAGCTCTTGAAGGCAATTTCTATATGTGCCAAAGGCACGCCTACGTTTCTCAACACGGTAGAATCCGTCAAGTCTCTTTGTAAACGAGATACCGGCAATTTCGTAGCCAAATGCTCTAAAATAGCGTTAGCGATCCCTAGATTACCCTCAGCGTTCTCGAAATCAATCGGGTTCACCTTATGTGGCATAGCAGACGAACCGATCTCACCCGCCTTGATCTTTTGCTTGAAATACTCCATGGAGATATATTGCCAGAAGTCACGATTCAAGTCGATCAAGATCGTATTGATACGCTTCAAGCCATCGAAGATCGCTGCCAGATTATCATAATTAGAGATCTGGGTAGTCCACTCCTCACGCTTCAAGCCTAACACCTCACTAACGAACTTGTTACCGAATGCCCTCCAATCATATTCCGGATACGCTACATGATGCGCATTGAAGTTTCCTGTAGCCCCACCGAATTTAGCGGAGATAGGAACGGCCTTTAACAATGCCAACTGTTGCTCCAAACGGTAAACAAAGACCATCACCTCCTTACCCAAACGAGTCGGAGATGCCGGTTGCCCATGTGTCTTAGCCAACATCGGGATATCCATCCATTCCTCGGCGTATTTTTTCAAGGCGCCGATCACCTCTTCCAAACCCGGATAATACACCTCTTGCAAAGCGTCCTTGATCGATAAAGGCACAGATGTGTTATTAATATCCTGAGAAGTCAATCCAAAATGAATAAACTCGTGGTATTTCTCCGCAAGGAAATGATTTGTTTTTTCCTTAATAAAGTACTCCACCGCTTTCACATCGTGGTTTGTCACGCTCTCGATCTCCTTCACTCGTAAAGCGTCCTCCTCCGTAAACTCCTGATAAATTTTCCGGAGCCCCTTTTTTACTTCCGCCGCATTTAACTCGCTTAATTGCGGAAGAAACTCAGATAGAGTAATAAAATACTCGATCTCAACTCGCACCCTATACTTGATAAGTGCGTATTCTGAAAAATAAGCCGCCAGATTCTCAGCCTTATTCCTGTATCGCCCATCCACGGGCGAAATAGCAGTCAGTGTCGATAATACCATATACATTATTAATATAGAGTCGCAAAGTTAAGTCTTTTCCATTGAATAATAAGGTAAGCAATCGTTATTTTTAACTAAATGCCCCGTTTTTAGGACCATCAGACACTTACGTAGCCACATCCAAACAAAATTCATATTCATCCACATTTTTTCGTCAAAAAGTTTGGTGGTAATAAAAAAAGCCGTATCTTTGCAGCGCTTTAGAGAGATAGAGCATATCAAACTTAATGAACAAATGAAAG
>OMEH01001028.1_pt1 | contig 12214 bp, 9 predicted proteins | sample 1645391 | NCBI WGS metagenome assembly OMEH01 (sample SAMEA103958133, study PRJEB25191) | human gut metagenome | biome: human-associated habitat [ENVO:00009003]; feature: intestine environment [ENVO:2100002]; material: feces | place: Germany | collected 2013/2015 | reverse complement strand
CGTATTTATACCAATTTACGCCTGCCGGAACCGGCTCAGGAACTCCACAGTCTTTGCATTCTGCGGATGCTCAAAAATGTCGGCGGGGGTGCCTTCCTCGCAGATGACGCCGTCGGCCATGTAGACGACGTGGCTCGAAACGTCGCGGGCAAAGGCCATCTCGTGGGTGACGACGATCATCGTCAGGCCCTCTTTGGCCAGCTGGCGCATGACGGCCAACACTTCACCGACCATCTGCGGGTCAAGGGCGGACGTCGGCTCGTCGAAAAGCAGCACCTCGGGCTGCATGGCCAGGGCGCGGGCAATCGCAACGCGCTGCTTCTGGCCGCCGGAAAGCTGGCGCGGCTTGGCGTGGATGTAGGGGGCCATGCCGACCTTCTCCAGATTCTCGAGTGCGGTCTTTTTGGCGGTCTCTTTGTCCTGGTGCAGCACGTAGCGCAGGCCCGCGGTGCAGTTGTCCAGCACGGTCATGTTATTGAAAAGGTTGAAGCTCTGGAACACCATGCCCACCTTGGCGCGGTAGGCGCAGGGGTCGCTCCCCTTGGCCGTGATGTCACTGCCGTGGAACAGCACCTTGCCGTTCGTGGGCGTCTCCAACAGATTGATGCAGCGCAGCAGCGTGGATTTGCCGCTGCCGGACGCGCCGATGATGCAGGTCACGTCGCCCGCGTTGACGGTAAAGTCCACGTCACGCAAAACAACATGGGTGCCGAAGCTCTTGGAGAGGTGGCGCACCTCGATAACAGGCTCAGACATGGGCTGCGCCTCCCTTCATATCCAGATTCTGGGACTCATGGTTCGGGTCCGGGGCATTGTACATGCCGCTGGTGTAGGCCAGCGAGTCAGTCGTGTTCAGGTCGTAGTTCTGCGGGCCGTCCAGCGCTTTTTCCCACAGGCGCAGCAGGTAGCTGGCGAACAGCGTCATCGTCAGGTAGATGACCATGACGATGGCCGCACTCTCAAAGTAGGTGTACAGCGCACCGACAACGCTCTTGTGTACAAAGAACAGGTCGGTGATCGAGATAACGCTCAAAACAGACGTGTCCTTGATGTTGATGATGAAGTTGTTGCCGATCTGCGGGATGATGTTGCGCAGCGCCTGCGGCAGGATGACGTGCAGCATCGTCTGCCAGTGGTTCATGCCGATGGCCTTCGCGCCCTCGGTCTGGCCCGGGTCAATGGAGACGATGCCGCCGCGGACCGTTTCGGCCATGTACGCGCCGGTGTTGATGGACACGATGAAGAAGCCGGCCTGCCACATGCCCATCTTGATGCCGAACACCTGCAAAAGGCCGTAGTAGATGAACACGGCCTGCACGATCATGGGTGTGCCGCGGAACAGCTCCACATAGCAGCGCAGGAAGATGTGCAGGATCTTCAGCAGCACGCGCTTCCACACGGGGTCACGCTGCTTGTCAATGGGGATGGTCTGCAAAGCGCCCACCGCAAAGCCGATCAGGCAGCCGAAAAACGTGCCGACCAGCGCCAGCAGCAGGGTCGTGCCCGCGCCGCGCAGGTACGAGAAGCCGTACTTTTGCAGCACTGTGGCACAGTTTGCGAAAAAGTCTTGCATGAGATTCTCCTTTATGATTCCTCAGCTTCACCAACACCAAGGCCCCTGCCGCGCAAAACGGCAGGGGCAGGCGGGCAAAATTACTCGCTCAGGGGCTGTACGCTGATGGCTTCGTCCATCATGGTGTTGTAGTCGTCGGTGGTCATGGTGGCCAGCACCTCATTGATGGCGTCCTTCAGGGCGGTGTTGCCCTTCTTCATCGAGATGCCGATGTTGATGTCCTCGTCGCTGACCTGGAAGTCACCGTCGTCGCCGCCGAAGTCCAGCATGACCAGGTCGGGATAGGCGGTCAGAGCAGCCTGGCCGGTGGGGTGGTCGGTGACGACGATGTCGCACGCACCGCTGTTCAGGGCTACCAGCATGGCGGGGGCCGTCTCCTGCGCGGGCAGGATGTTGGCGTTCTCGATCTGCGGCAGGCAGGTGTCATACCAGATGGTGCCAAGCTGGCTCGTGGCGGTGGCACCGGCCAGGTCAGCCACGCTTGCAGCATTGGCATAAGCGCTGTCCTTCTTCGTCAGGGTGACGATGGAGGCATAGTAGTACGGGTCGCTGAAATCGACCTGCGCGGCGCGCTCCGCCGTGATGGACTGACCGGCAATGACGCAGTCCACGTCGCCGCTCATGACGGCGGGGATCAGGCTGTCCCAGTCCAGCTTGACGATCTGGACCTTCTGGCCCAGCGCCTCGCCGATCTTCTTGGCCATCATGACGTCGTAGCCGTAGGCGTAGTCGCTGGAGCCGCGGATCTCCACAGCGCCGTTGGCATCATCGTTCTGAGTCCAGTTGTAGGGGGCGTAGGCGCACTCCATGGCAACGGTCAGAGTGGTGGGGTCACCGTCGCCGTCCGGGGCGGCGGTGGTGTCAGCGGCGGCCTCGGTGCTCTCGGCTGCGGTGGAATCCGCAGCAGGGGAGGCGGCGGAAGCGGTGTCGGCGCCGGAGCCGCAGGCGGTCAGACCGGCGGCCATCACAGCGGCAAGGCTCAGGGCCAGCGTGTTTTTAAGCTTCATGGTTTATGGTCTCCTTTATAAATTTCCCTCATATTCATGCAAAAAGCCCCGGTGTTCCACTGTGCGGTTCACCGGGGCCAAATGCCTTATGACTGCCGAATGGTGCAGTGTAATGCCGCGCCATTGCGGCCGTATAAATATTACCTCAATACGGTATATTTGTCAAGTGCTGTTTGGATTAAACAGCAGCCTTTTCGCTGTTCTTTTCGCTGGCCTTGTAGCCCTTGACACTGTGGAACACAATGTTCAGGCCCAGGACGATCAGCAGGATCGCAAGGATCAGCTGCAGACCGTTGGCGATAAAGACAGCGCCCCAGGTGGTCTCACCGGCGGGGATGGCAGTGGCGGCAGCGGCAGAGATGGCCTTGACCATTGCAATCAGGCGCTGCACCAGTGCGGTGAAGGTGACGCAGAGCATGATGACCAGCGGCGGGAACAGCATCTTGTTGTTGCGGCCCGTGACCTTGAGGAAGACGCACAGGGTAGCCAGGACCAGAGCGCTGAGCAGCTGGTTGGCGGAACCGAACAGAGGCCAGATATTGGCATAGCCGATCTGGGTCAGCAGGAAGCCGAACGCCAGCGTGACAAAGGTGGAGAAGTAGACGTTGCAGAACAGCTTGCGCCAGCCCTCGGCGTGCTCCATGTCATCCACGCTGAACAGCTCCTGGAAGCTCATGCGGCCGATACGGGCCACGGCGTCCAGACTGGTCAGGGCCAGAGCGGAAACGCACATCGTCATAAAGACGGTAGCGATGGAAACGGGCACGCCGAACATCTCAAAGAAGCCTGCGACGCCGCGGCTGAAGATCTGGAACGGGGTACCGGCGGCGGGGGTGCCGTCCGCAGCAGCGGCAGCACCGGCAACGCAGAGGGCCAGGACAGCCAGCAGGCTCTCGAGCACCATGGCACCGTAGCCGACCTTCAGCATGTCCTTCTCGTTCTCAACGGTCTTGGAAGAAGTACCGGAGGAAACCAGGCTGTGGAAGCCGGAGACCGCACCGCAGGCAACCGTGACGAACAGGATGGGGAACATGGTGCCGAGCTTCTCATTGTTGAAGCCGGTGAAAACGGGCAGGTTCATGGTGGGGTGGGCGACCAGCAGGCCGACAATCGCACCGGCGATCATAGCGCCGAACATGAAGGTGGTCATGTAGTCACGGGGCTGTTTCAGCAGCCACATGGGCAGAACCGCCGCAAAGAAGATGTAAACGAAGGTGATGTAGCTCCAGGCAGCCTTGCCCAGGATGATGGGGCAGTTCATGCCGACCACGAAGGAGAGCACAATAAAGGCGATGCCGGCGACGGCCTCTTTCCAGCCGGAGAAGTTGAACTTCTTCTGGATCAGGCCGAAGATGACGGCGAACACCATGAACATGATGGAGACCATGCCCGCAGAGCCGTTGGTGAAGGCGGCCTCGACCTGTGCGCCGTCGGCGTCAAAGGCGTTGAAGGTGCCGGCAACCATGTCTGCAAAAGCAGCAATGACGATGCCGCAGAACAGCCAGCAGAACAGCAGGAACAGCTTACGGCCCGTCTTGCCGATGTACTTCTCGATCAGCAGGCCCATGGACTTGCCGTCATTCTTGACGGAGGCGTACAGCGCACCGAAGTCGGTGACAGCGCCGAAGAAAACGCCGCCGATCAGGACCCACAGCAGGACAGGCAGCCAGCCGAACGCGGCAGCCTGGATGGCACCGGTGACAGGGCCTGCACCTGCGATGGAGGAGAACTGGTGGGCGAACACCGTCCAGCCGTTGGTGGGAACGTAGTCTTTGCCATCCTCCAGCCGCACAGCAGGAGTTTTGGCGTTGGGGTCGACACCCCAGGTCTTGGCGAGCCAGCGGCCATATCCGGCGTACGCACATACCAGGACAACCGCGGCAATCAGAACGATTACAAGCGTATTCATTACATGAATCCCTCTTTCCTATTAAATTTTACAATCGCTTGTGCCTACTACTTTACCGCGATGTTCGTAATTTGTCAATGAAATGTTCACAATTTAGCAATATGTCGGTTTTTGGTGCAAAATGTAGAAAATTTGTGGTTTATTTTGTCTGTTTTGCTGCGTTGACAAAGGGAGAAGAAGGGGATAGTATAGGGGTAGAAACGGATGAAACGTTTCCATACTCATGAAGCGGCAAACTGACGGGGAGCGCCGTAGGGGCGGATTCTATATCCGCCCGTGGCCGTGCGCGGCGGGGAAAACCTCCCGAGCGCACAGGAAATGCGCCCCTGCGGGCTGCCGTGGATATTCTATCTGTCTATTATAGTAAAGGAGACATCTCATGAAACAGTGGCTGAAAGACGCAGTGTTCTATGAAATCTACCCCCAGAGCTTCTATGATACCAACGGCGACGGCATCGGTGATTTGCAGGGCATTATTGCCAAGCTCGACTATATCAGGGACCTGGGCTGCAATGCCCTGTGGATCAATCCCTGCTTTGATTCGCCGTTCAAGGATGCGGGCTATGATGTGCGCGACTACAAAAAGATCGCCCCGCGCTACGGCACGAACGAGGACGCCGCCGCGCTGTTCAGGGCCGCGCATGAGAAGGGCATCCGTGTGCTGTTCGACCTGGTGCCCGGCCACACGAGCGAGGAGCACCCGTGGTTCAAGGCCAGCTGCAAGCCCGGGCACAACGAATACTCGGACCGCTTTATCTGGACGGATTCCTGCTTTGCCTCCGGCGACGGTATGCCGTTCATCGGCGGCGAGACCGAGCGCAACGGCACGTATATCCTGAACTTCTTCAAGTGCCAGCCCGCGCTGAACTACGGCTATGGAAAGATCAACGAGAAGTGGCAGAAGCCCACCGACGATCCCGCCTGCGTGGCGACGGTGGAGGCCATGAAGGACGTCATGCGGTTCTGGCTGGACATGGGCTGCGACGGCTTCCGCGTCGATATGGCGTCGAGCCTTGTAAAGAATGACACTAAGAACAAAAAGTACACCTGCAAAATCTGGCGCAATATCCGGGATATGCTGGACGTCGAGTACCCCGAGGCCGCGCTCATCGCCGAGTGGAACGGCCCGCGCATGTCGCTGAAAAACGGCTTTGACATGGACTTTTATCTCAATTGGCAGGGCAACGGCTACAACTGGCTCATGCGCAACTATGACGGTGCGATGGACTCGAACCCGCACAACATCGGCAAGGCGTACTTCTGCAAGAACTCCGGCACCGGCATTGACAAATTCCTGGACGATTACCTGCCGGCCTACAAGGCCACCCACAAGGACGGTCTGTGGTGCTTCATCACCTGCAACCATGACACGATCCGCCCCTCCGCGGGCCTGACGACTGACGAGCTGCGGCTGGCCTACGCGACAATTTTCACGCTGCCCGGTGCACCCTTCGTCTACTACGGTGACGAGATCGGTATGCGCTATCTGCCGCTGCCCACCAAGGAGGGCGGCTACTTCCGCACGGGCTCCCGCACGCCGATGCAGTGGGATGACACGGCCAACCACGGCTTCTCCACCGCCGACGCGCAGGATATCTATCTGCCTGTGGACACTGCCGCCGATGCGCCCACTGTGGCCGCTCAGGCGGACGACCCCGACAGCCTGCTGAACAACGTGAAGTCGCTGCTGGCTTTCCGTCATGCACACGCTGACCTGAACGCAGACGCGCCGTTCAAGGTGCTGTACGCACCCAAGGCGAAGGACGACTACCGCCCGTTCGTCTGGCAGCGCGGCGATCTGATCTGTGCCGTCAACCCGGCGGGTGTCTCCATCGAGCTGCCGCTGGAGCTGGCCGAGGATCTGAAAATTCAGTACACGATCGGCAAGGCGGAGATCGTCAACGACACGCTGTCCTTAGGCGCACAGAGCTTTGCTATTTTGGGATAAGGCTGAAAGACGCCGCTTCTGACGGATACAAAAAATCGCAGCCCCGATTTCATCATCGGGACTGCGATTTTTACTTTTACAGCGTTTTCAGCAGCACCTCGTCCATGCTGCGCTTCGGCACGCAGTAGCCGCGGTTTTCATCGAGATAATACTTGACGCTGCCGTCCTGCATTTCGACCAGCTTGCTCGCGTGCGTCGGGTAGCCCAGTGCGACCATGTAGCACAGGCGCACGCCATCGGGCAGGGCCAGCAGCTCGGTCAGCGCCGGGCGGTCGATGGCCCCCATGATGCAGCTGCCCACGCCGTGGGCCCAAGCAGCGGCGGTCAGGCTGCCCAGTGCCAGGCCGACGTCCACATCGGACGCGCCGGGCAGGTTGTCGTCCTGCAAAACCGCAATGAACGCGGTGGGCAGCTCGTCGGGCTTCGGTTGGCCCTGCTCGGGCGGCAGGTAGGCGGCCCAGTGTACCAGCGGCTGCACGGCGGCCACGGCGTCGGCACTCTGCACAACGATGTACCGCACGGTCTGGCGGTTGGCACCGCAGCTGGCTATCCGTGCCGCATCGACGGCCTCGGTCAGGATCTCCGGCGCAACAGGGCGCTGTTCAAAGCGGCGGTAGGTGCGGCGGGTGCGCAAAAACTCCAGCATATCCATGTGGGAACACTTCCTTATATAATATAGTGCAGCTCCTTGGCCCCCTCCCAGAGGGAGTCTAGTTTATTATACCAGCAGATACATCAAGAATCAATAACCGTCGCCGTTTTGCCGATCCCCACCGTCGCCTCGGCGATCTTTTTCCAGCTGGCGCAGCCGCATACGCCGTCGGCAGTCAGGCCGAACCGCCGCTGGCACGCCTTGAGCGCGTTTTCCGTCGCATGGCCGAAGATGCCGTCCAGCGTGTTCGTCGAATAACCCAGCGCGTTCAGCGCGTCCTGCAAAATCAGCACGTAGGTGCTGCGGCTGCCGCGCCGCACGGTGGGGTAGCCTGCCGTCGTGCTGCGGCACGCGGGCTTGCCGTACCGCCGGTCAAAGTGTACCCAGGTGGGTGTCATCGACAGCGGCTCCACGTAACCCCACGCTCCGGTCCGCACAGCGGCGTTGTAAATTTTGCGGCGATTTGCGGCAGTGCTGCGCTGCCCCACGTCGAACGCCACGCCCGCATAGTGCTGGCTCGTCGTGCCGTGGCCGCCCTCCCAGATGCGCTTGAAGGCATACCCCACCGGGATACCGCTGCCGTAGGTGCGGCGGGTCAGGTTCCACGCCTCCATGGCAGCGGTGGTCGTCCAGAGCACGTTGCTCTTGCTGGACCCGCGGAATTCCCGCACCCGCAGCGTTGTATCGGTGCTGTAGGGCATCGGGTCGTCCTCACGCAAAGTATAGCGGAAAAACTTGTTGTCATAGGAGTCGTACACGTAGACCTTTGGCATAACTTATCCCTCCTGACATTCGCGGCAGAGCCCCTGCGCGGCCAGACGCAGGCTCTCCCATGTGTCGGCGTCCACGACGCCCAGCGTTTCCAGCCCGGCGGTCAGCTGGTAGCTTTCCAGCGCGGCCTGGGTCTCGGTGTCGAACAGGCCGGTCTCGGGCACAAAATCGGCGGTCTGGTCCGCAGCGGCAATAATGTTCAGCCACTTCTGCACCTGTAGGACCGCAGGCCCGGCGCTGCCCGGTGCCAGCGCACTGGCGGGCCAGACGCCGCCCGGTTTGGGGCTGGGCCCGGCGGGGTTCGCGGCTAACAGCTGCTCGGCGGCATCGCGAAACACCTTCCAGTCCGCCGCCGTCACCGCGCCGGTCTCGGTCAGCCCGAAGTACCGCTGCGCACTGCGCACGGCAGTTTCCAACTCGAGGTCAAAGGTATTGTCGGGCGTGTCACTGGCCGTAAAGTTGATTTCCGGTATCCACTGACTCAAAAAGAGCAGCAGCCGATTCAGCCGCAGCACCGCCGCGCCGGTGTCGCCGGGGCGCAGCGTGGCGGCGGGCGCGGGCAGGCTGACCGTGCGCACAACGGGGCCGCTGGCTTCGAGTGCCTGCGCGGCGTCGTACAGGCTTTGGAACGTCAGCCGCCCGACGACGCCGTCCACCGTCAGTCCGGCGCGGGACTGCCACGCCTTAACGGCCCGCGTGGTGGCCGCACCGAATTTTCCGTCCACGGCCACGCGCGGCACATCGCTGTAGTAGGCCGCCAGCCGCCGCAGGTAGTATTGCACGGCCCGCACGGCGGTGCCGCTGCTGCCCGCCCGCGTGGTGGTCGTGAACTGCCCGGGCGCGACGTTGGCGGCCACAATTTTGTTTGCCACGGCCAGCCCGACCTCCTTCAGCTTGTTCCACGTGCTGCGCCCGACGACGCCATCCGGCGTCAGCCCAAACAGCGTTTGAAATGCCTCCACCGCGCTGACCGTCGCCGCGCCGTAGCTGCCGTCTACGGTCACGGTGCGCAGTGCGCTGTAGTTGTCCGCCGCCAGCCGCAGCCAGAACTGCACAAGCCGCACCTCCATGCCGACAGCGCCCCGCCGCAGCGCCGTGCCAGGCCACGCTGTACCGCCCAGGTCGCTTTGCGCGTCGACCCACGCGGCGTACAGCGTGTTCCAGGTGCGCTGCCCGACTGCGCCGTCCGCCGTCAGGCTTTGCTTCTGCTGGAACGCCCGCACGGCCCGCTCAGTTTCCGCGCCGTAGCTGCCGTCCACCGTCACGCGCACCAGCGACGAATCAAACTGCGCTAAATCCGAAAGCCAGAACTGCACCTGTTCCACGCTGCTGCCCGTGCTGCCGCGCCGCAGAACAGTCCCCGGCCAGCCGCCCGTGCTCTGGGTGCCCTCGGCAGTCTCGCCCTCGCTCGTCAGCTCAGCCAGGTCCTTGACGCTGACATAAATAAAGCTCACCTTGTTCCACGTTGCCCTGCCGACCACGCCGTCCGCCGTCAGGCTGAACTGCTTCTGGAATTTCTTCACGCTGTTCTCGGTGGCCTCGTCGAAGGTGCCGGTCACGGCTGGCTTGCCGAAGGACGGGTAATCCTTGGCAATGCGGGAAAGCTGCTTTTGCAGGATGCGCACATTCGTCCCGGTGCTGCCGCGCCGCAGCGGGCTGCCCGGATAACTGGACGGGATGGCGGCAATGTTGTCGGTTGTGACCAGCTGCACGCGGTTTCCGTAGTAGTACCGCAGGATTTGCAGTGCGTTCATGCCCTCCCGCGCGCGGTCCACCGTGCCCCACTGCTTCATGCCGGGGCAGGTCACGGTCTTGCCGTCGCAGTATTCGGTAAAGTACGGTTCGGCGTCGCCGCTGCGCTGGACAAAGGTGTTGAACAGTTCGGCGGTCAGCCGCTCCATGACCGCAAACACCGTGCGCCCGTTGACATAGGCCTGGTCGTACCCCGGCGACCCCGTGATGTTGAAGCTGTAGCCGCGGCTGGGGTACCACTCGGTCCAGATGCGGTTCAGCGCCAGACTGACCTGCGCGATAATGTTGGCGCGCAGGGCCTCTTCCGGCCAGGAAAGCGCGCCCACCCCATTGCAAGCCGCCGCGAAAAATGGTATACTGATTTCATATTGGTTTAAGCACAGGAAAAGGGGAATGTTGATGAAGATCGGATTTGATAACGACAAATATCTTGCGATGCAGTCCGCCCATATCCGGGAGCGTATCGCCCAGTTTGACAATAAGCTCTATCTGGAATTTGGCGGCAAGCTGTTTGACGACTACCATGCGTCCCGCGTGCTGCCGGGCTTTCAGCCTGATTCCAAGCTGCAGATGCTTTTGCAGCTCAAGGAGCAGGCCGAGATCGTCATCGTCATCAGCGCCGAGGACATCGTCGCCAACAAGATGCGCGGTGACTACGGCATCACCTACGATGTGGACGTGCTGCGCCTGATCGATGCCTTCCAGGGCGTCGGCCTGTTTGTGGGCAGCGTCTGCGTGACGAAGTACACCGATGCGCCCGAGGTCACGGCGTTTGAGCAGAAGCTCAACGGCCTGGGCATCCGCACCTTCCGCCACTACAAAATTCCCGGCTACCCCAACGACGTGGCCCACATCGTCAGCGATGACGGCTACGGCAAGAACGATTACATCGAGACCGAGCGCCCGCTGGTGGTCATCACGGCCCCCGGCCCCGGCAGCGGCAAGATGGCGGTCTGCCTGTCCCAGCTCTACCATGAGTACAAGCGCGGTGTCAAGGCGGGCTACGCCAAGTTCGAGACCTTCCCCATCTGGAATCTGCCCCTCAAGCATCCCGTCAACCTGGCCTACGAGGCCGCCACCGCCGATCTGAACGACGTCAACATGATCGACCCGTTCCATCTGGAAGCCTACGGTAAGACGACGGTCAACTACAACCGCGATGTGGAGATTTTCCCTGTCGTCAATGCAATGTTTGAGCTGATCGCAGGCAAGAGCCCTTATCGCTCTCCGACAGATATGGGTGTCAACATGGCAGGCAACTGCATCATTGATGACGATGTCTGCCGTGAAGCGTCGCTGAATGAGATTGTGCGCCGGTATTTCAAGTGCCTCTGCGACCAGAAGGCCAGCGGTGTTGTCAAGCCGGAGCGTTTCAAGCTCGAGCTGCTCATGAACCAGGCGGGCATTGCCCTGGGTGAGCGTGAGGTCGAAAAGCGTGCCCATGCCATGTCCGAAGCCACTGGCGGTCAGCCTGCCGCTGCGATTGAACTGGCCGACGGCACGATTGTCACAGGCAAGACCGGCCCGCTGCTGGGTGCGGCATCCTCGGCCCTGCTGAACGCGCTGAAAAAGCTGGCCGGCATCGATCAGGAAACCGATCTGGTTTCCGCCCGCGCCATCGAACCGATCCAGACGCTCAAGACGAACTACCTCGGCAGCAGGAACCCGCGCCTGCACACCGACGAGATTCTGATCGCCCTGTCCAGCTCGGTCTCCGAAAATGAATACGCCGCCAAGGCCATGGAGCAGATCCCCAACCTGAAGGGCTGCGACATCCATTCCACCGTCATCCTCTCCAGCGTGGATGCTGACACTTTAAAGAAACTCGGCATGTACCTGACCTGCGAACCGACCTATGAGGAAGACGACAGGATGTACCATAAAAAGTAAGCTATATAGCTATATAAATAAGTAGAGGAGAGGCCCGCCTCTCCTCTTTTGTTGTAGTGGGACAATTCACCCCTCCCGCGCACCCTTCCGGTAAGCAACTAATTAATCAATTCACCCCCCTGTAGGGGCCGGGCATGCCCGGCCCGCAACCTCCCCACCGACTGCCGTCAATCTTCCACCGCCCACCACCCCCATAATTTGTGCCCACCAACCGCCGTCACCCCAATATACACCTTGCCCAAACTTCGCCCTCAAACTTTGTCGAAAAAATCAAAAAAACTTGCAAAAACCTGTTGACAAAGGTCATACTACTTGCTATAATAATCAAGCTGTCTCGCGAGCCCAGCCCGCGGCGGCAGCCGCTGGAGCCTTTACCTACAGCTTGTACGCCGTTTTTTGAAGAAAACTTCTTCAAAAAACTTTCAGAAAACCTCTTGACAAACGAGAGAATCTGATATATAATATACAAGCTGTCACGGAAACGCGACAGCGCAGCAGGACCTTGAAAATTGAACAAAACTGAAACTTGTGGAACCTTGATCGTGGGTTTGGAAACCCACGTTAATCAATTCCAAATTTACAAGTAATTCATACAGGACGCAAGCGATTGTGTCTGAGTGATTACAGTGATTTAACACTTTGTAAGTGATTAAATACCATTTATAAAGAGTTTGATCCTGGCTCAGGACGAACGCTGGCGGCGCGCCTAACA
>OMEH01001025.1_pt1 | contig 12243 bp, 10 predicted proteins | sample 1645391 | NCBI WGS metagenome assembly OMEH01 (sample SAMEA103958133, study PRJEB25191) | human gut metagenome | biome: human-associated habitat [ENVO:00009003]; feature: intestine environment [ENVO:2100002]; material: feces | place: Germany | collected 2013/2015 | reverse complement strand
AAATCAGAAAGTCTGTTCAAACAGATAAGAACCTGCTGATTGACTTCTTCTGTTTCAGATAAGCGGAGCAGACAGCGCTCGGCACGACGAGTAGTTGTACGCGCGATGTCCAAAGCAGCTGATCCGGGGGTGCCTCCGGGGATGATAAAATGACTCAAAGGCTGGAGCATATTATCGAATTTATCGATAGTTTCTTCAAACATTTTCACATGCTCTTCTTTGATATAAGGCTCAGGCAAATTCAAGCTTGCTATATCAGCCATCAGTGACATCAGAAGCTGCTGAACTTTGTAAATCGTTTCCCTGACATCTTCGCGTCTGACTGTAGCTCTTGCCAGGCCAAGCGCCGAACTGATCTCATCAACTGTACCGTAAGCTTCAACTCTCATGCTTTGTTTTGGTACACGTTCGCCTGTATAAAGTCCGGTAGTGCCTTTGTCACCAGTTCTGGTATATACTGCTGCTTTCATTTTGTCACCATCCTTCCGGAAAATTTTAAATTAATAAATTTCTTCAGCTTTAAAGAAATTTTTGATTTCGCGTGCAGCGGATTCTTCACTGTCACTGCCATGAACGATATTTTCGCCGATAGTCAGCGCGTAATCGCCGCGGATAGAACCAGGAACAGAATCTAACGGATTAGTAGCACCCATCTGGCCACGAACCGCTTTAATTGCATTCTCACCGGAAATAACCATTGCTGCAACAGGGCCGGAAGTAATAAATTCAACCAATTCACCAAAGAAAGGTTTGCCTTCATGTTCAGCATAATGATATTTAGCTTGTTCTTCAGTGATTTTTACTAATTTTAAAGCCGAAACTTTCAAGCCGCGGCGTTCAAAACGAGCGATGATTTCACCAATCAGATTTTTTTTGACACCATCGGGTTTTACGAGTACGAGTGTTTGTTGCATTGGAATCTCTCCTATCTAGACTATTTTAATTTATACTAAATCGCAAAACGATTTTAGCCTTTTAAAAGCTGCTGATACTTTTTCTTATCCAGTTTCTCGATCATTGCTGTGATCAGCTGAACAGCACCTTGATAATCATCCATATGAATAATGGATTGATGACTATGTATATAACGGGTAGGGATACTGAATGTTAATGTCAAAACACCGGCATCGTGTAAATGTATACGACCGCCATCAGTAGCACCGCCCTCTGAAATACTGATCTGTGTTGGCAGCTTCAATTCTTCAGCAACTTCTTTTGCAAAATCACGCAATGCTGTATTGGGAATCATACCAGCATCAAAAATTGTTATAGCAATACCCTTTCCCAATTTCGCAGGAGCTACATCATCACTTACACCTGGCGTACCACCAGACACACATGTATCAATAACGAAAGAAACATCAGGGCTCAGCAGATTAACGCTTGTTTGAGCACCACGTAACCCGACCTCTTCCTGTACTGTCGCTACACCATATACAGTATTAGGATGCTTTGTGCCGATATTTTCCATAACGTCTGCCATGACTGCACAGCCGATGCGATTATCCCAGGCTTTACCAAGCAGAGTTTTACCATCGCCCATAACTGCAAATTCAGCATATGGCGTCACTGGACAGCCTTCGAAAACTCCTAAATTGCGAGCCATGTCTTCGTCGGCAGCTCCAATATCAATATACATATCGCGCTTGGCAACCACTTTTGTTCGTTCTTCCGGTGTCAGTATATGTGGAGGTTTACTGCCGATAACGCCAACAAGATCACCCTTGCTGCCGTGTACAGTAACGCGCTGGCTCAGCATAACCTGCTCCCACCAGCCACCTAAACAAGTAAATTTTAAAAAACCTTCTTTTGTTATATGCTTAACCATAAAACCAATTTCATCCATATGGCTGGCAAGCATAATTTTTGGCAAGTCCCTGCCTTGACCTTCATTAGTAAAAACAGCGCTGCCTAATTTATCATAAGATACTTTGGCTTTGCCCTGCAGCCGCTTTTGAAGCAAATTTTTAATTGGTGTTTCAAATCCTGAAACACCGCAGGTTTCAGAAAGCTGTTTTAACCAAGTTAATTTTTTATCCAATTATTTCGCACCTCCACTGCTGCGCATAGCTTTGGCCTGCGCGCGTAACCGTGCCACACGGTCTGCGGTGCTGGGATGTGTACTGAATAACTGCTGCATATCTTTTGCGCTAAAGGGGCAAATGATAAACATATGAGCAGTATTTTCAGTAGCTCCCGGCATCGTTCTGTTTTTTGCATACGATTCTATTTTCAGCAAAGCGTCAGCCAAAGCATCCGGATTACCGCTTAACTCACCACCGGATTTATCAGCCATATATTCCCTCGAACGCGAAACAGCCATCTGAATAATACCTGCAGCCAAAGGCGCCAGTATCATCATAGCCAAACCAACAATAGCACTGCTGCTGCTATTGCGGTCTCTGTCGCCACCACCAAAGAACATCCCCCAGTGAGATAGCGTCGTAATAATACCTGCCATAGATGCAGCTATTGTACCGATTAAAATATCACCATGTTTGACATGACTCAATTCATGTGCCAAAACGCCTTCAATCTCATCTTTATCTAAGGCATTGGCCAAAGCGGTAGTTACTGCAACCGCAGCATGTTCAGGGTTACGGCCGGTTGCAAATGCATTCGGCACAGGGCTGTCAATAATATATACTTTAGGCATCGGCAAATTGCCTCTTTCCGCCAAACGCTGCACCATTTTATATAAAGCAGGCGCACTTTTTTCATCAACCTGTTTGGCATTATACTGTGCCAAAACCAGTTTATCGCTGTTCCAGTACGAAAATAGATTCATGGCGAGGGAGATGATAAGCATCATCATCATACCGCGGGCACCGCCGAAATAATCTCCGACCAGTACCAATAACACAGTAAGAGCCGTCATTAAAAAAGCTGTTCTCATACTTTTTTGTTCCTCCTCAAAATAAAAACTATCGAACATTATCTATAAGACCTGCGTAAGTCTTATAGCATATTATACCAATTACTGCACTATTTTTCAATTTGCGCTTTAACAGCTGTCAACATATTTTCACTGTTTTCACGAACTTTTTTCTTTAAAATAGGATTTAACAGCCCGGCAATCATCGGAATACCAAATTCAAAATCTACCAGCAGGGAAACTTCTGTCCCTTCACTCACAGGTACAAGTCTCCATTCCCCTTCCATTTTTTTCAAATCACCCTCGGTCTGACAATAAGTGATACGCATTTCTTCCGGATAAAAGGTATCGCGTTCAGTCCAGACGATTTTACGACCATCAACATTAGATACCCAATGTGAAACAGTAGTATTTTCTCCGCGTTCTAAAATTTCTACACTCACCAGATCATGCATAAAAGAGGGGTAAGCTTCCATATTTTTTATGATTTCAAAAATAGGCTTACTATCGCCGTTGATCACAATCTTTGTTTCTACGCAAGGCATAATTCTGCTCCTTTTATAAATCTTCAATCACTTCAGCCGTACTGCTGACAGCTTCTCTAAAGATAGTCAAAACCTGATCAATAACATCTGTAGGCATGATCAGAGGCGGTTCAATACGAATAACTTTAGGATTATTTAGAGTATAAGCAATAATAACTCGTTTATCGATCATCAGCGACATCAGCATTCCACCGGCGCCTTCTTTTGTAAGCTCAATTCCGATCATCATTCCGCGGCCGCGGATCTCTGCGATGACCGAAGGATAATCTTTTTGAATTGATTCCAACCCTTTTTTAAAGTATGCCCCCGCCGCAGCACTGCGATCCAGCACATCATTTTTTTCAATGTAATTCAGCGCAGCATTGGCAGCAGCACACGCTAATTGATTACCGCCAAAAGTTGAAGTGTGTAAAAAAGGTGCTTCTATTAATCCAGCCCAGGCATCAGCCGTAGCGGTTATAGCTCCGATCGGCATCACCCCTCCACCTAACGCTTTAGCCGTAGCCATGATATCCGGAGTTATCTGCTCATGTTCAACCCCAAACCAGGTCCCGGTTCTGCCAATACCAGTCTGTACTTCGTCCGCAATCAGTAAAGTACCGTATTGGTCACATAACTCTCTTACTGCTTTAAAATAACCTGCCGGCGGAACGATGATGCCGCCTTCCCCTTGAATCGGCTCTAAAATAACGGCAGCTGTTTCTTCATCAATAGTTTCAGCAAGATCATTTATATCCCCATATTCTACATGTGTAAAATTATCCAGCAGCGGTTTAAACGGATCTCTAAACAAATCTCTGCCAGTAGCTGTCAACGAACCAAAAGTTTTTCCGTGAAACGCATTCCTTGCCGCAATAAACTTTTTCCTTTTTGTAGCCAGTCGCGCAACCTTCAGGCATCCCTCAACAGCTTCTGTACCGCTGTTAACGAAAAAACTGTATTGCAAAGCACCGGGAGTAATTAAAGCCAGGTTTTCAGCCAGGTCTGCCATAGGTCTGTTAAAAAGCACTTTACCGCTCATTGGCATTTTATGCAGTTCTGCTTCTACAGCAGCTACGACATCAGGATTGCGATGTCCTAACGCAAACATTCCGTAGCCGCCAAGACAATCAATGAATTGTTTGCCCTCGCTGTCAGTTATAGTCCACCCCTCTGCATATCCTTCAACGCTTGCCAATCCCATAAACCGAAATAATTTCGCCTGAGCAGGGTTAATATATTTTTCATATTTACTGATCGTTTCTTCAACATACATATGTATAATCCTCCGACTACTTCAATAAACTACTTACAGGAACTAATTGAATACCAGATGCATTTACCTCGTTGATAACTTTGCTCCACGCTGCGGCAGTATGCGGTCTGGCATGACAAATGGCAATAGCACTTCCATTTCTGTCCGCCATTTCTACAGCCTGCCATATTTTAGCAATAATGTCATCTTCGTCGGAACTGTTGTCCAAAAATATATTGTTACGGGCAGTAGGAACACCCATACTGCGTGCAACCTGATCACCTATAGATTTGGAGTATGTACTGCTGTCTACAAAAAACAAGCCTTGTTGTTTTAAAACTTTCAGTACAGCTTTCATCGTTGCTTCATTACTTGTTGCTTTAGAACCCTGATGATTATTGACACCTTCGATACCTGGTAAACTATCTACCGCTTTCCGAGTTAATTGCTGCACCTGTTCAGCAGTCATATCAGTCAAGATTGTACTCTTACCCTCAGACATAGCTGTTCTGTCCATAGGTTCCATAGGCAAATGCAGCATCGCAGTCTGACCGCCGCCTTTTATAACATGCAAAGCGTCACTGCTGAAATCTTTATAGGGAAGAATAGCGTAACTGAAAGGCGCATTCAAATTGACCAGCTTTCTCACCGGTGCCAGATCGTAACCACAATCGTCAATAATGACAGCCAATTTTCCATGATATTTCTGAGCAGTTTTTTTGTCATCTTTCTTCGTACTTTCGTCTTCTTTGATATCTTTATCTTCTTTAGTCAGATTTAAGTTATGATAAAAGTAAACCGTATCGGTGATAAAATTCATTTTACCAGTTCCTGCTTTAGCTGAAATAGCAATTTCCATACGTACAGCTTCCCAACCATTATAAGTAGCCTCACGCTGATTGAGAACAATCATTTTCGTACCGGAAATCTTTTCGCCAAGCCAGGCTGCCGCACCTTCTAATCCAGTACTTGGCGGAACTCCAATAGCCAGCTGCCGCTTATTCCAGACAACTTCTCCACCTGTTTCTTTCATACGTTCGTGCTGATCTTCACGACCATTATCAGTTAACTGCCAGTTATCCTTCGATAATAAAATATCATCGACTGCCCTATGCGCTTCTTTGGACTCTTCCCGCAAATCAACCGAAGAAGAACCAGTCAAGCCTTTATCAAGCACATCTTTTTCTCCGTCTCTGCTCGCCGCATAATAAATGCCTCCAGCAACAGCTATAGCTAATAATATTAAAATCAAAGTCAGTACAAAACCTCCTCCTGACCCTTTTTTTCTATTAGTCCTTCTTGCCATAGTAGCCTCCTCTATGCCCGCGGATGCGCTTTTTCATAAATATCGCGCAGGCGTTTATTTGTCAAATGCGTATATATCTGTGTCGTAGAAATATCCGAATGGCCTAAAAGCTCCTGGACAGACCGCAGATCAGCACCATTGTCAAGTAAATGTGTTGCAAAGGAATGCCTCAGCATATGTGGTGTAAGCTCCTTATTTAATCCTGCCTGATGCCCATAACCGCGAATGATTTGCCAAAACCTCTGCCTTGTCATTTCATTTCCGCTCATACTTAAAAATAAATTCTTTATATTAGGATTTTTAGTATGAAGCAGTTTGGGCCTTACCACATTCAGATATTTATCCAAATATTCAACTGCTATGCCGCCAATGGGTATTAACCGCTCTTTAGATCCTTTACCGAAAGCGATGATATACTTCATTTGCAGATTAACGCCGCTGACAGGCAAACCCAATAATTCAGAAACACGCATTCCCGTTGCATAAAGCACTTCCAGCATCGTTCTGTCACGATAGCCTTCATCCGTTCTCAAATCAGGCTGTTCCAAAAGCTTCAAAACCTCTTCCTGATTTAAAACTTTTGGCAGCTTGATACCTTTTGTTCCAGCTTCTACAACTTCCGCAGGATCAATCTCCAAATACCCTTCTGCTGTCATAAAACGATAAAAAGATTTTATAGCAGCAAGTTTTCTGGCAATCGTTGCTGCGGCTAAACCTTTATTTTTCAAACCTGTCATATAGCGAATAACCTGCTCACGCGATACAGTTGCCAAGGCGTCATTATCCTTTAATCCTAAAGCTTCTTTAAACAAACGCAAATCACGCTCATAAGCTAATCTTGTATTTAACGCTAAACCTAATTCAACTGTCAGATATTCAAAAAACAAATTTAATTTATCGTTCATATTTCATCCTCAAAAAAGAAAAACAACGCTCAAGCGCTGTTTTTCAAAACATTATTGTTCGCGCTTCTCTGGCTGCATAATTGTAATATTAGCAGCCGGCGAAATAGTCGATATAGCGTGCTTATAAACAAGCTGTTGTTTGCCTTCATTTTCAATAATAACAGTAAAGTTATCAAAACCTCTTACCAGACCTCTGATTTGGAAACCATTAATCAGGTAAATAATGACGCCAAGGTTTTCCTTACGCACATGATTTAAAAAACTGTCCTGTAAATTCATTGCTGGCTTTGATCCACTATTATTCATAGCTTTCCCCTCCAAAATAATTTCTATCTATTGTTATAATTTTACCGCAGTTTAAACTTTTCCACAAGCGTTTGCTGCATCTCGTCAATAATCTTTTCATACACAGGCTCTTTTTCCAAATCAAACCATTTAATATACGGCATCTGACGATACCAGGTAAATTGGCGTTTAGCAAAATTACGTGTCGCCTGTTTCAATTTCTCAACTGCTGCCAATTTATCCATCTGGCCTTGTAGATACCAGACTATTTGTCTGTAACCAATGCTGCGCATCGACTGAGCATCCAATGATAGCCCACTGTCGAGTAAAGATTTAGTTTCCTCTACCAGACCATCTGCCATCATTTTATCAACTCTGGCATTGATCCGCGCATATAAACTTTCTCGTTCCATTCGCAGACCAAAAACAACAGTTTCATAAGGCCATTCCTCCGACTTCCTATGAGCTATTTTTTCACCACTCTGTGCTGCTTCAATAGCTCTGATAATTCTTCTGCGATCATTTATATGTAATCTTGAAGCGGTCTCCAGGTCAAGTTCCTGCAGTTTTTCATACAAGGCGCTGTTGCCGTGTTCTTCAGCAAATGCTTCCAATTCACTGCGTAGTTCACTGCATTCTTCAACAGTATTAAATTCATAATTTTCAAGCAGGGCCTTGATATAAAGACCGGTACCGCCAACAATTACAGGTAATTTACCACGACTATTGATATCAGCAATTATTTTTTCCGCTTTTTCTTTAAAATCAACAACGCTAAAAGCAGCATCCGGCGGCAAAATATCGATTAAATGGTGCGGTACTGCCGCCAGTTCTTCAGCAGAAGGTTTAGCTGTACCAATATCCATTCTTTGATATACAAGCATGGAATCACCGGAAATTATCTCGCCATTCAGACGTTTGGCTAAGGCTATGCCGCAATGGCTTTTGCCTGTTGCAGTAGGACCTAAAATGACTGCAACTCTCGGTTTCATGCCGTTACCTCCTTCGGATACCATATTTTACACGGCTATAACGGCCGCCCAGAATTTCCGTACACCCTAAAGCTTCCAATAATTTTTGTCCGCGTTCTTTAACCACTACACAAGGAGCTACTCTAAGTGCCGCCTTAACAGTCGCTTCTGTTAACGGTTTCTCACAGGAAATAGGCCTCAATGGCTCCATATTCGAAGAAGCATTTATCGGTATTCGAAACATTGGGTCAAAATAAACAACATCAAAGCTGTCGGCTGGCAAAGTGTACAAATACTCATCTGCTTCCGCATATACCGTTTCTATTCTGCGCATGGCGTTGTTTAAATCAACATCTTCAGCCTGATAATTCTGCAGACCTTCGCTGACCACAAAATGTAACAACGGAGAAGCCTCAACAGCACAAACAGTTCCTGTCCGGCCTGTAATAAAACTGGCAACAACAGCATCACTTGCCAGCCCCATCGTACAATCCAGTACTCTCATTCCCGGTTTAAGAGCCAATGCAGCACTAAAGTGATCGGACTCGTGCTTTTTTAAACGCTGTACACGCAAAACGGCCATACTTGGATGAAAAAAGAAAGTTCCAGAAGCAGTATATACCTGCGGGCCTTTATTTGTTGCTACTAAAAGTGCTTCTACCCGTTCTTGATCTAGTAAAAACCCCAAAGACCCCCTACTGCCACGTTCCACATATTTTACACCAAATTTTGCTGCCCATGTTTGCGCAAGTTTTTCTAAGGCAACATTTTCACTGCGTCCAACTGTTACTGCAAATTTAAACGTTTTCTGCATATTTAAGTTCGCTTAAACATCTTGTATAACTCGGCAGAATTTATTTCAACCATACACGGTCTGCCGTGAGGACAAGTAAAAGGATGCTCTGTATTGCAAAGATCAATAATCAGCTGTCGCATTTGCCGCATATTCAGCACCTCACCGGCTTTAATTGCTGCTTTGCAAGCAGTCATATGTAAAATATTCTGACGCAAATCACTGGGATTAATCGTTCTTAATTCACTCAGCATTTGAGTAATTTCACGCACAAAGTCCTCGGCATCATCAGCCTTAATATCTGAAGGCAAGCTTGAAACGCGCAGCATAGATTCGCCTGCAGCCTCAATATCGACACCCAAGCGCAGAAATTCTTCCCGATGTTCCTCTATCAAATTTACATCCTGGGCAGTAACATCGATATATAAAGGAATCAACATCTGCTGGGCCGGAATATCATTATGGGACGCAACAAGCTTATCGTATAAAATGCGCTCATGCGCGGCATGCTGGTCAACCAAAAACAAAGAATCATCAGATTGGGCAACAATAAAAGTTCTGTCAATCTGTCCCAATGGCCAAATCGTATCAACACCACTATCGGTATCAGTGAAGTCGATAATATTAGAAGCAATGTTATCCTGCTTGTCAAAAACATCACGAGTTTCACTGATCGTATAAACAGGCTCCGTTTTTGGAGGCCTGTATGTGTATTCAGGTTCTTTCCAAACGCTTTGCTGTTGTGACTTGTAAGCCGAGTAAACCTCAGCCTTTGCTGTACTGATATTTGTCTCAGTTGTTTTTAAGGCCGGCAACTCTGTCTCAGGCACTTTAGTTTCAGCGGCTGTTGTTTCAACAACTATCAATGGTTCTGTTGCTGCCACAACTGCTTCAGCAGACTTGAATACCTGCAGTTCAGAATCATCCAATAATGTCAGGTCCTGAGGTTTAGCGCTCATAGGTCTTGTCAGTGCATCAGTCAAAGCTTTATACATCGCTTTATAAACAGTACTGTCATCGCTGAACTTAATTTCACTCTTCTGAGGATGTACGTTAACATCAATACTTTCAGTATCGACGGTAATATTCAAAACAGCAAAAGGGAAACCGCTTTTCGGAATCTGAGACTGATAGGCATGATCAATCGCCTTGGCGATCATTCTGTTAGTAATGATACGTCCGTTTACCAGCAACGTCTGCCATTGACGCGTGCCTTTTAGTAAAGTAGGTTTACCAATAAAACCTCTTACCTTAACTTCGCTGTCAGCAAAATCAACGGTCAAAAGCTCCTCACTAACATTTTTACCATATAGTGCCTTAACAGTATCAACTAAATCTCCGTTACCCGGCGTACTCAAAACCTCTTTATCATTGCTGACAAGCTTAAACCGCACATCAGGGCGTGATAAAGCCAATTTTGTGATCAATTCACTGATATAACGGCTTTCAGTCTGTACAGTACGTAAAAATTTACGCCTGGCCGGAACATTAAAAAATAAATTCTCAACAATGATCGTCGTACCCGTGTGCCCGCCAGTAGCAATACATTCTGCCTGATCGCCGCCTTCAATTTTTATTGAAGTAGCAAACTCCTCGGTAACAGGACGTGTCAGCAGCTGGAAGTTACTAACAGAAGCAATACTCGGCAACGCTTCACCGCGAAATCCTAAAGTGTTCAAATGCAGCAGGTCTTCAGCAACTCTGATTTTGCTTGTAGCGTGCCTTAAAACTGCTAATTTTGCATTTTCTTCCGACATACCGCTGCCATTATCGACAACACGAATATATTCTGTACCACCGCCAAAAATAGTGACCTCGATGTTATCTGCACCTGCATCCAAAGAGTTTTCTACAAGCTCCTTTACTACAGAAGCAGGTTTTTCAACAACTTCACCGGCAGCGATCTGATTCGCTGTATTTTGATCTAATAATTGCACTTTTTGTTCGTTCATAATTCACCGCCTTCCCTTTTTGCTTCATCCTGCAATTTATACAAAGCATTCAAGGCTTCGATTGGCGTCATCGCCATAACATCCATTTTTAAAATCTGCTGCTGCAGACTGCTGGCAAACAATGATCCCATAGGTGCTGTTTCTTTTTCTGCCCTGGGTGTTATCTGAACGCTGCAGGCAGTTTCACAATTATCATATTCTTCCAGAATATCCTGGGCCCTGTCAATGACCTTTTTAGGCAGTCCTGCCAGCCTTGCCACATGTACGCCATAACTGCGGTCAGTACCTCCAGGCACGATTCTGCGCAAAAAGACAATATCATTACCACGTTCTTTAACTGCCACAGAATAGTTTTTTACTCCGTTCATCACGTCTTCCAACGCGATCAACTGATGATAATGTGTAGCAAATAATGTTTTTGCTTTTATTTTCTCATGAATAAACTCCATGACAGCACGTGCAATACTCATACCGTCAAAAGTACTTGTACCACGTCCAACCTCATCCAAAATAATCAAACTGTCTTTAGTTGCGTATCTGAGAATCTGTGCAACTTCATTCATTTCTACCATGAATGTACTTTGACCAGTCGCCAAATCGTCACTAGCACCTACACGAGTAAAAATCTTATCTACCGGGCAAATAGTTGCCTGACGTGCGGGAATAAAGCTGCCCATCTGTGTCATCAAGACCAGCAGAGCAACTTGGCGCATATAGGTCGATTTACCTGCCATATTCGGTCCTGTAATAATAATCATACGCTCATCATTATTATTGAGGGTTGTATTATTAGGAACGAAAATCTCACGTTCCAATAAACGCTCTACAACAGGATGACGACCGTCATAAATCTTTATTTCACTGCGATTATTCAATTCCGGACACACATAGTTGTATTTAAATGCTACTTCTGCCAACGATACTAAAACATCAATATTGGCCAAAGCACGAGCAGTTTCCTGCATTTGAACAATCTGAGCCCTTATTTTTTCGCGCAGCTGTGTAAAAATATAATATTCAAGCTGTTCGATTTTTTCTTTAGCGCTTAAAATTTTATTCTCAAAATCTTTTAATTCCGGGACAATATACCGTTCAGCATTTACAAGTGTTTGCTTACGTACAAAATAATCCGGTACATTTGCACTTTGACCTTTAGATACCTCGATATAATAACCAAAAACTTTATTATAACCAACCTTTAAGGTTTTGATACCAGTTTCTTCTTTAATCTTAAGTTCAAAATTCTGCATCCATGTTTTGTTATCACTGGCAATTGAATGCAGTTCATCTAACTCTAAATCAAAGCCGCTGCGGATCATGCCCCCCTCACGTACGGAAAAGGGCGGCTCATCAACAATTGCTGCCAGCAAAGTAGTA
>OMEH01001023.1_pt1 | contig 12253 bp, 10 predicted proteins | sample 1645391 | NCBI WGS metagenome assembly OMEH01 (sample SAMEA103958133, study PRJEB25191) | human gut metagenome | biome: human-associated habitat [ENVO:00009003]; feature: intestine environment [ENVO:2100002]; material: feces | place: Germany | collected 2013/2015 | reverse complement strand
ATTACAGTAAATGAATGGATGACAACTCTTTCGTCAGAGCTTGGATACCCTTCTGAATCTTTTCCAGTTGTTGTCTGCGCGGTTTATGCACACCGGCGGCATAATGCCATAACTGACGTTCGTTAATTCCGGTTATCCGGCTCAGGGCTGCTTTGGTGAAGATATTACTGTAATAGTTTATAAAGGTAGCAGCGTCAACCTTAAACTTCAATTCCAATTCTCCGGACAATAGTTCACAAGGATTGGGATTATCTTCCAGATATAATTCAATCGCTTCCTTCATATTTTCCTCAATCTCTCTCATGTCATTTCCAACAGTGATAACCGGAGCACCTTCGATATAAGCACTCAAGTTCTTCCCTGCGTGTTCCACAATTACTTCTACTGTTTTCATTTTTATCTCCTATTATTTAATCAAGAGAACAAGGGGGCTATTTTTCCAGCCCCGCTTGTCTCAAAATGCTGTAATAAGTGCCTTTCTCAGCGCCTTTGCTGTTATGATTCGGTACAATAACTATTTTGTCGTCTTTCTCAAACTTCATATGGCTACCTTTCTGACTCTTTAGTACAAAACCGTTTTCTTGCAACATAGTTACAACGTCTTTAATTGATTTGTAACTTATAACACTTCGGACTTAATTACCACACAAATATAGTAATAATATGAATACTGTTTATACATTTATTCATTATTTTACTATGAATTGAGCTAATATCCCGGATTCTGCTTCAGTTTTGTATTCATCACCCGTATTTTCTCCGGAATCGGGAATACGGTGGTATATCCACTTTCTTCATCCGGAAGTTGCGGACGACTGCTGTATGCTCTCGTGAACTCCCCGAAGCGGATCAAGTCCTGACGTCTCCACCCCTCCCAAGCCAGTTCGAGTTGCCGCTCGGCAAGGATGTTCTCCAGTGTAGCCGTACGGGAAGAGGCATTGACACGCCTGCGTACTTCATTCAGTTCTGTATCTCCGCTCTCGCCATTGCGTACTTTGGCCTCACTTTTCATCAGCAAAGCATCTGCATAACGGAAAAGAACGATATCATTTTCCATCAGCTTTCCATCTTTGGTGGCCGTTTCGTCTATCTCATATTTCTTCATACGGGCTCCTGCTGTCTGTACATACGGGGTGTTCGAAATATCCAGGGCGACTTTCCACGGCAGATATTCAAGAATGGTTCCGTTATCCAGACGGACTACATTCCCCTTTAGGTCATAAACGACTCCGGCAAAATAACAGATGTCAAAACGCGGGTCCTGTCCGGCTGTTTCATAGCCGAAGGTTTCCAACGCTTCGATCGTGGCGCTCGGCCCGTTTTCGCCGCTCAGCCCATAGGCTTTGGCGTGATTGTAATGACGGGAACGGAAAAGGTATTGCATCTGGTTGGTGTACAAGGTCTTATTCATCGGAATCGTGAAGATGTTCTCGACAGAGGGTTCGTTGAATACGGTAAAATTGGTTTTGTAATCCGGTTCCAGACGATAGCCCATTTCTTGCAGCTGGTCACAGTATGCGATCACCGTCTGCCAGGCATTGAGACGGTTGCCGTTTACCTCGAAAAAGAGATTCTTTCCGTCGGGACGTTGTCCGTCTGTCCAGTCATTGTCGGTGTAGACTTCAGCATTCAATGCCAGTTTCGCCAGCAGGAAGACAACTACGGGACGGGTGATGCGTCCGTAATACGGACCGGACTGATTGCTATGAACTTCACTAAGCAAAGGGGCTGATTCCTGCAACTCTTTGAACACAAAGTCGAATATTGTTTTCCGTTCGCTCTGTACGACGTCCTTCATGGATGGAGATGAGGTGAGTATCAGCGGGACACGTCCGAACAGATCCATCAGGTAATAGTAATACATCGCGCGCATCGCCCGTACTTCGGCACGATAGGCGGGAAGTTCGGCATCAGTGTGAGTTTCGGAGAACTGGTCGATCCGTTCCAGCGATTTGTTGGACAGCATGACTACTTTATAAAGATATTCCCAAGTGGCTTGGATGGCGTCGTTTTCAATTCCCCATTGGTGCAGGAACAATCCTTGCCAGAATCCGCCGTCGTACCAGTCGCCGCCACGGGTGGGGATGATGGCTTCGTCGGTGGTGAAGGTGTTCAGGTCATAAACTCCCCTACCCGTTCCCTGCAATCCCTGACTGTCGCTATAACCACCGATGTAAGTATAAAGAGAGGCCACGGCATTCAGATATAAATCCGAGAGGTTATTGTAGACTTCATCTTCCGGCAGTTTGTCTTTGGGACTCTCTTCCAGAAACTTGTCGCACGAGAACAAAGCCGTTGCCGTCATCAGTGCGATAGCTGTATTTCTTATATATTTTTTCATGATTTACTCCTCCGTTAAAAGTTTGTACGTTGTTCTGACGTCGTTAGAAATTAATACTCAATCCCAGCATATAGGTTCTCGCCAATGGATATCCCCGTTTATCATCCAGCCCCAAAGTGGAATTGACCGTTGAGCTGTTGATCATGGGCGAAAGACCCGAATAGCCGGAAATCGTCGCCAGGTTGTTGACCGTAAACGCCAGTCGCAGCGAGCGGACGTATTTCTTCAGTTTCTGCACTTTCTCTATCGGCACGTTCCAGCCGAGTGTCACGTAGTCGAAGTTTACATACGCCCCGTTCTCCAACCAATAGTCGGTAGCAGTCTGGTCTTTGATATTCCGTTGCGGAGCCTCCTCCATCACGTTGTAATCGGGGAATATATTCATGTTCATATAGGTCAGGGAGGTTCCGTTGTATATTTTATGTCCGAAAGCGCCATTAATCTGTACTGAAAGGTCGAAGCGCTTATAACGGAAACTGATGTTCGATCCGAGAATTGTCTTGGGCACGGCCTGTCCCGCTACATAGCGGTCTTCGCCATCTTCCAGACTGACACCACCGCCATTCAGATCGGCAATATCATAGGTGTAGCCGCCGTTTCCGTCGGAAACGAGTCCATTGGAATGAGGCAGGTAGAAGACACCTAGCGGCTGTCCCACCACTTGGTAGACGATATGATTGTAGCCGCCATGAAATCCGGCTCCGTCGAGGCTGGCGAGGCTCTTATACTGGGGAGCGGAAATCATTTCTCCGTTGTACATACCGCTCAGAGAGAGCAGTTTGTTTTGCTGGAAGGTGATGTTGGCATTAATGTTCAGTTCCATGTCCTGCGTTTTCAGCGGAGTGATACCGATGGCTATTTCCAGACCGCTGTTGCGCATGGAGCCGATATTAGCCAGCAGCGTATTGTAGGTGAAAGGCGGGACACTGACGTTGTAGAGGTAAAGCATGTCCGTCGTCTTGGAGTTGTAATAATTGGCGGAGAGCAGCAGGCGGTTGCCGAACATAGCCAGGTCGATACCTGTATTGAAGGTATGTTTCACTTCCCATTTCAGATCGGGGTTTGTGTTGCGCAGGTCGCCTAAGGATACGGCTGCCGAATTTCCTACAGGAATCACACCGTTCGGTTTAACAAGACTCAGCGTAGTGTATGAGTCGATTCCGCTTTGATTTCCTGCCAGACCGTAACCTATACGGAATTTCAGATTATCAATGATGGGAAGACGCTTCATGAACTTTTCTTCACTGATCACCCAAGCGGCGGAAACTGACGGAAAGAAGCCCCATTTGTGGTTGGCGCCGAATTTGGAGGAGGCGTCGGTACGGGCGTTCACTGTCAGGCTGTAACGGTCGGCATAGGTGTAGTTGAAGCGTCCCATGAAGGAAGCCAGATGCGGCTGTTCGTAATATGAGTTGGTGCCTTCCCAAAGACGGAGAGCACCGGCTTGCAGGTTGTTGTAGCCGAATTTATCCGTGTTGAAGTTAGTGACTGTGGTATAGAATCCTGTATAAGTCTCCTTCTGAAGTTCCGCCAGTGCGAGGGCGTCGAAGAAATGTTTCTTCCAGCCTTTCTTGTAGGTCAGCATCATGTTGCCCAAGAGAGACTCCATCTTTTTTGTGCCTTTATATGCTTGTCCATGCGCCCAGACGGAAGTGGGCAGGTACTGTGAATTTTCGACTATATTATAGGTATAGGCACCGAAGAGTACCAACTTGAGTTCGTCCATCAAGTTAAAGGTCAGACGGGCATGGGTGCTGATATGGGAAGTGGCGTCATGATCCTGCACTTCCATCCATGCCAGCGGATTGGTAATCTGGCTGGCGGTGGTGATTCCGTCCCACGAACCGGTCACAGGGTCTTTGTGGTTGGGATAGGTGGGATTGAAAGTAGCGGCAGAATAGAACGTTTTCTGAAGGTCTACCAGATTGTGGTTCTTCTGGATAGAGCCGAACATACCCAGTTCGCAGTTCAGAAAACCGTCAAACATCTTTTGAGTCATGTTCATATTGGAAGTGAAGTTCTTCATGTCTTCATTCAGAATGACTCCCTGACGATCCATGAAACCGAGGGATACACGGTAGCTGGATTCATTGGAACCGCCATAGAAGGCGATGTGATGGTTCTGCTGCAATCCTGTTTGCTCAATTTCTTTCTGGAAGTTGGTACTGTTGCCTTTGTCGAGAATAGAGATGCCCCGTTCGGAAGCGACTCTCCGGAAGTCATTTGCCGACAGCATATTCAGGTTCTTGTAGACGGTGGATATTCCGAAGATACCGTTGTAGCTCACTTGCGTCTTACCGCTCATCCCTTTCTTCGTAGTGATTTCGATGACACCGGAGGCCCCCCGCGATCCGTACTGTGATGTTTCGGAAGCATCCTTGAGGATGGTAAAACTCTCGATATCCGTAGGGTAAATGGAGGCAAGCATGCTCAAATCTCCGAATACTCCATCGACGATAATTAACGGGTCGTTCCCGCTGGTCAATGAAGTGGTACCACGCAGGCGGACTGCGTCGAGAGCTGCAGGGCCATTGGTTCCACGCTGAATGGTCAATCCCGGAACCCGTCCGCGAATAGCCTCCAGCGGGTTCGTGATCTGGTCTTTATTCATCTGTGTCTCCGTGATTTTCTCCACCGATCCGGAGATCGTTTTCATACTTCCGGTGGCATAGCCTACCGTTATCAGGGAGTCTACGGGAGGAGGAAGAACTGGTTTTCTCTGAGCAAATACACTTCCGCATGAAGCTACCAGAAAAAAAAGGCTCCAAATAGTAAGTCTGCTGTGTTCCATAATTATCAGTTTTTTTAAGGGATAATACAAATATAACAAAAAAAGCGAGTATCTGGTTGTGCAGACACTCGCTTTTCTTCTTTGTATAGGGCAGTACGATTTTATGGTACTCCTGTAGCTTGTCAATCAAATACGGCTTATCATGCTGATATGATTGACAAGTGTTCCTATGATTTATCAGTATTTCTATGATTTATTATTTTCCTGACCGTAGCCATAACCGTAGCCATAGCGTTTACCATATCCATAGTATTTGCCATACTTACCGTAGCCATAATAATAGCCATACTTTCTGCGTTTCAAGTCTACGCCGTTGATAACGGTACAGATATTAGGCAGTTTCTTTTCTTCGGCAAGTTCGTTGATCAGCGTGTACTCTACCTTGTGAGTATAGTCGGCACGGCAAACGTAGACAGACAAATCTGCTACACGTCCGATCAGTAAGGTATCGGTAACCATACCTACAGGTGCAGTATCCAAGATCACATAGTCAAAATTCTTCTTCAGTATTTCAATGGCTTTGTCCAGTCCGTCACGAGCCAGCAATTCCGTCGGATTAGGAGGAACCGTTCCACCCGGAAGGATGGACAGATTCTTATTGACATCTGAAGGCTGTACCAGACTCATCAGGTCTGTATCCGGATTTGCCAGGTATAAAGTAATACCTTTCTCCTTCGTCGAAAGGCGGAAGACCTTATTCAGTCCCGGTTTACGAATATCAAGTCCCACAATGACTACTTTCTTCCCTAAGAGAGAAAGACTGATCGCCAGATTCGCTGAAATAAACGATTTTCCTTCTCCACTGACCGTAGAAGTAACCAGTATTACTTTCTTGTCATTCTGCAGCATAAACTGAAGATTGGTACGGATATTTCGGAAGGTCTCGCTCATCAGATTGTTCTGATTCTCAAATACGGCAATAGAACCATCCTTCTCGTTCTTTTCGTCTGTCAACGGAATATCGCCGACGATAGGAACGGTGGTCAGCTTTTCAACATCTGCCCGTCCTTCGAGCTTGAACTTGGTCAGACCAATCAGGTAGATAATGCCTACGGGGATGCCAACGCCCAGTACTAAAGCAATCAGATAAATTATTTTCCGTTTCGGAGATACAGGGATGTCGTCAGCAATAGCTTCATCAATGATCTTCGCATTGTTTGCGGTAGCTGCCAGTGCTATTGCATTTTCTTCACGCTTCTGCAAAAGCATCAAATATAGTCCGGCCTTAATTTCTTGTTGACGGGCAATACTCACAAACTGCCTTTCTTGTCCCGGAGCATCACTAATACGACGAGAAAAACGATTTGCTTCACGATCAAGATCGGCTTTTGTAATCAACATCCCCTGCAATGTACCATCAAGAGTAGCCTGAACATTCGATTTCATAGCACGGATACTCGTATCCAAATTTACAATAGCCGGATTATTTTCTGTCGAAGTACGCAATAAACGTTTCCGCTCAACCAACATTTCATTATATCGTTCAATCGTTGCTACTAATGCAGCATCCTGTAAACCGACGTTACTTGGTAATACTTCGTATTCATTCCCTCTTATATATTTCCGCAAATCCTCCAGCAGACTGATTTGTGTCCGGTTTTCCACCCTCTTCTTTTCATATTCCGCATTACCGGTCAAGGCTATTTGAGCCTCACTGGTCAGGTCGGTTATACCGGCATTACGCTTGAAGTTCTCCAGATTCGCTTCCGTATTTCCAAGCTCCTTCGAGATAATATCAATACGTTCGTCAATGAATTCTGCTGTCTTCTGGGCAATCTCGTTTTTATCGTTATTCGTATTGCGGTTGTACATTTCCAGCAGTTGGTTGATGAAATCCTGTCCGCGTTGCAGGCTGGAGTTCTTCAGAGATATTACAGCCACTGAAGTAGTTTTAGAGGTCGGCTCAATAGTCAGATTCTCACAATATACCCGAGCCACCTTCATCGGCGAATTGATTTTTGCCGTGATACGACGGACATTCTGAGCTGAAGACTCTTCCGTTGTATCTTTATTCGCCATCAGTGAGTCCGGTGACTGGAAGAATGCCAGGGTACCTTCGTCCATCGGAAAGACAGCAGGAAGTTTCTCAAAATGTTTCTGGTATTCTTTATCACCAATCGTCACCCCTACGTCCAGACTGCCTTGCGGATACAATAACATTTCAACAATCATCGGATCGCTCAACTTCTCTGCTTCTTGTGGAGTCAGGCTAACGATAATAGGAGAAGTCTTATACATATTCTTGGAAGGGAACTCGTCTTCGTCTGTATATGACACATACAGGTTCAGCTGATTGACAACTTCCTTCACCAATGTCTTCGAACGCAAGACTTCCAACTCATTGTCTATGTTTTGAGAAGAGCTGATCAAGCCGCTTAACCCCAGTTCTTCCAGTCCTGCCATGCCTCCTGTATTCCCTCCTTTTTTATCATCTTTGATCAGGACCGTAGCCGATATATTATAGACAGGAGTAGCCATACGCAAGTATATCCATGCACCGATAAGGCAAACTAAAACTGCACCGACAAACCAAGGCCAATGGATGATATATTTGAAAAGCACTTCCTGAATATCTATCTTCTCGTCATCAGCTTCACGTTGTCTTTCGTTTGCAAATTCTTCTTTCATTATTTCAAAACGTTATTTTAAGATGTTAAATAATAAGCTGGCTAAAGACACCAGAATGGAGGTAGCGGAGAACCACAGGCTTGTGCTGTTACCGATATCCGAGTTACGGGCTTTTGCTTTGTTGGGAGTTACATATACGACATCATTCTGTTGCAGCCAATAATATGGAGAAAGAATGGTTTCCGACTTATTCAAGTCGAGAGTAATAATTTCCTGCTTACCGGTAGCATCTTCACGAATCAGCTTCACGTTATCGCGTAAGCCATATACCGTCATATCCCCTGCCATAGCAAGCGCCTCCAGCAAGTTTACTTTCTCATTAGAAATAGTAAAAGTACCCGGACGGGTTACCTCTCCTATCACCGAAATCTTATAGTTGACCATACGCACCGTTACGATAGGCGCCTCTTTCATATAAGGTTTTAACTTATCTACAATCATTTGTTCTGCCTGTTTCTTGGTCAATCCACCGAGTTTCAGTTCTCCCAGCACAGGGAAAGAGATTTTTCCTTCATTATCTACCAGATAGGTTTGCAACACGGGTTGTGTAGTAGCCAAGGTATTGGCTACTGACAAATTCGTCGGACTGGCAACTGTCAGATTAAAAGGTGCTGCCAGTTCCGGACTTGTACAGGATACTACGATGGTCAACAGATCTTTAGGCATGATCTTTGCATCGTACAGTTTTTCTTTCTGCTCTGTTTGATTTATTACTTCTGTATCCTGCAAATAAGGTACTTTCTTGTAGGACTGGCAGGCCGTGAACAGAAAAGGCAGTAACACTACAAAAATCAATTTACTCAATATTCTCATAACTGTGATGAATTAGATATCTATTCTTTTATTTTTTGTTGTTTAGATTATTTTGTCAACAAGCTTTCATGCATCATTAATCTGCAGATATTCATGTACTATCATCTGTCTGCAGATTTTCATGCATCTCTATTTCTTAATACGCTTCCTTTTCTCCGTGGACAGCATTATATACGGTTTTATAGATTATATACAGGTCAAGCATAAATGTCCAATGTTCAATATACCATATGTCACGACTCACACGACCTTCCATCTGCCAAAGTTCTTTTGTCTCGCCGCGATATCCGGTCACTTGTGCCCAACCGGTAATTCCGGGTTTCACAAAATGACGGACCATGAATTTATTAATCACCTGTGCGTATTCTTCTGTATGCTTCAGCATATGAGGACGAGGACCGACAACGGACATATCTCCTTTCAGGACATTGATAAACTGAGGCAGTTCATCAATGCTCGTCTTACGGATAAACTCGCCAATACGTGTTTTACGAGGATCATTTGCTGTAGCCTGAAGAATATCACACTGCGCATTCACCTTCATAGAACGGAATTTATAGCACCAGAACTCACGTCCGTCTTCGCCGCTGCGTTTTTGTTTAAAGAAGATGGGGCCCGGCGAGCTAAGTTTGATAGCTATCCCTACGATTATATAAACTAAAGGAAAAATAGTACACAGAAATACCGATGAGGATATGATATCAAAGATGCGTTTTAAAACACGATTCTCACGAAGTTCCAATGGTTCGCGGCGGATAGATAACACGGGAACATTGCCCAGCAATTCAAAATACATCCTCCGTTTCAAATAGTTACGAACGTTGGGCACACTAAAAAAACGTACCAAGTGGTTCTCGCAATAATTAATGAGCGGAACAATCTCCGCACTTCGCACGGAAGGGAGACTGCAATAGAGTTGTGCTATCTTGCCTGCATTTTGTTCCAGATATTCAACTGCTTCTTTCGGCTGCCCCAAATATGCAACTTCTTCCGGATAGCAGCCGGAAGGAGAATCTTCAAAATATCCCATCACACGATAACCGGAAGTAGGATCGTCCGTCATTGAATGATAAAGTTCCTGCATATTCTCGTGACTGCCGACGAGTACAACCATACGGACATTTCCCCCTTTTTCACGATAAAGCTCCAAGAAATAACGAAAGGCAAGACGGTAGCAAATTAAGATGACCAGCAAAGCTACATAATACAATCCAAATAACCGTGAACGGAAAAATTCAAAATGAAAAAGTGACAAAAAGCAAATGGAAAACAAAACAAAAGGAACCATGTTGCGAAGCACACGGATCATGATCTGCTCCGGACGAACTACCGGATGATGCAAAATTACTCCAGACTGAATATTACATACCAAATAGCATAAACTCAACAGCACCATTCCCTGATAAAGGGAAGAAGAAACTCCTGAATAGAACCGGTTTCCAAAAATTAGTTCAAATCCCCACAACAGCAAGTTCAATAAAAGAACATCTCCTAAAAGGACAATGAATTTTAGGACTTTATTAAAACGTTGGACTTCCTGCATAAATTATTCATTTATATATTGACTAATGATATTTTAGATTTTACACCTGCATATTAGACAGTAAACGTTTAGGAATTCCGTTCATATCCATCCACTGAATTTATTTGAGCTAAATAGAAACTCTGCATTCTTAATGCTTCACTCTTAGAGTCAAAACCATTTATCTTCACTTCAGCTGCGTAACTCCTGCGTTTAGGCATATAATCTTCAACCACTTTAACTATTTTATCAGCCCATATAACCGGAGATTCTTCTAATCCAATGTAATGTGCAAGTTCGGATGCCGTTGTCTCCTCAGTGATATTCTTAGAAAAAAAAATAGGAAGTCCTGCACATTGTGCCTCTATCCCTACAACAGGCATTCCTTCATATAAACTGGGCAATAAGAAAGTATCAAAAGCATTATAAAACTGGTTTATATCATCCCTGCGCCCTAAATTCATAACTCTGTCAGTAATCCCATAACTCTGAATCCGATCATGCATTTCATTCTCCAACTCTCCAAATCCGATCATTACCAGAGTTGCATTTTCCTGTTTTTTTGTAATTTCATTGAAAATATCTATTAGGAATAATGGATTTTTCTGTGGAACATATCTACCAATAAACCCATATATCACTTTATTTTCCCAGCCAAACTTCTTTCGGGTACTTTCTCTAAGTTTGTCATCAAAAGCATTAGTATCTGCATTAATCACTGTCTTAAATATACTTACCTCTCCTTTATCATAAGTCTTCTTACCAAATTGCCAAATGCCACAATCTATAGAATTAGCCATATAACAATTTGCAAACCAATGAGAAAAAGGACGTAAGGCATACTTTATGAGTGTTTTCTTTTCATTTTTATCACCTTTCGATATACTTTCGGATATCCTCACTTTAACTCCGGCTATTCTACCCAAAAACATAGGAAATATATTGAGCGTATTATCAAAAGCATGCATCACTTCATACTTATTCTCCTTCAGAATCTTATATGTATCCTTCAAATGTGTAATAAGATTCTTATATGGTGCCACCTTATATACTCTCCCACCCAAAGCTTTGATTTCTTCTTCGGGAATACCATTTGAATCTGAATCGCAGATAAAATCATATTGCACTTTTGTACGATCTATATGACGATAGTATTCCATTATTAGATTACGTTTACCGCCCGAGTGCAATACACCGGCTATTACAGCTATCCTTAACATAGTATTATATCTTTATTGATTCATGATAGAATGAAGAAATACCATCCAACATTGGCGTCAAAGTCACATCTACAAACTGTTTCATTTTTTCTATAAACTTTTCTTTGCTGATACAATTTTCCAGTGCCTTTAATACCGCCATTGCACAGTCCGCTACAAAACTGTCCTTTACCTGCTGACGGAACAGATTATATTTGTCTTTGCTCCATGCAATGACTTCCCCTTTTTCAATCTGGCTTCCATCAAAGTGCTTTCCTTTCTCGGTAACTGTCAGTCCACGTTCTCGGCACATCTGATTGGTAAGCTGTTTCATACGTTCCAGATCCTTTTTGGTGTTATGCAGCTTTCTCCCATCTTCATAACTCACTGAATTAGTAACCAAATGGCAGTGGACATGGTCTTTATCCAGCCATTAAGGTCTGGAATCCACTGAACCAATTTTCTGCAAACTCTTTTCCAAATTCTAATGCCTGCTCCGGAGTAATCTGCTCGTCCTTATGCCAGGAAATAATGTTGTGAGCGTACATTCTCCCAGAATCTTTATCCCACATCTTCTTTTCTTCTAAAAAGGTTCTATACACCAGATCATAGTTGATCTCATCATGGCAGTACGGACCTGTTACATAAGTAAGCAGTTCACTTGTCTTGTCCTGTCGCAAAACATATTCGATGCAGTTTCTCATTGCTCCATGTGAATTTGTCCGCTTATTAATCGTCTTATTAATAGCCATATCTTTTCACTCTCCTTCCGGTACTTAAGAATATTTTTATTGAGGAAATACAGTGTACTGTCATTTGGAACTTCTCCATCTGTATGCAGCTTTCTTGCAATCTGATTGATATTTGTAGTCGCTCCCCGGAGCTGACAAAGGATATCCGCAAACATCTGGTTCAGTCTTTTCAGTTCTTCTATTTCCTCTGCCGTTGCTATCTTCAAG
>OMEH01001016.1_pt1 | contig 12327 bp, 9 predicted proteins | sample 1645391 | NCBI WGS metagenome assembly OMEH01 (sample SAMEA103958133, study PRJEB25191) | human gut metagenome | biome: human-associated habitat [ENVO:00009003]; feature: intestine environment [ENVO:2100002]; material: feces | place: Germany | collected 2013/2015 | reverse complement strand
TCTGCCCTCCATGGAGGATATGGAGGCCACTGGCAGCATTGCCCGGGCGCTGGGGCATCTGGGTATTCTGGACGATTGAGTTTGAATTTATCGAAGATATGAGCTTGATTCTATGTGTCGAGACCGGTACGGACGTTTGTTCGGTCGGTATTGCAAAGGACGGGGAGCTGCTTTCGCTGCGCGAGAGCGACGAAGGGCGCGACCACGCCCGCAAGGTCGGCGTGTTCGTCGACGAGCTTTTGCGCGAAACGGGCATTGCGCCCGACGAACTGGATGCTGTGGCCGTGGGCAAGGGCCCCGGCTCCTATACGGGGCTGCGGATCGGCGTTTCGTTCGCCAAGGGGCTGTGCTACGGGGTGCGTAAGCCGCTGGTGGCCGTCGGGTCGCTCGATGCGCTGGCCGAAGTGGCGCTCGAAGATTACGAAGCCGGAATTCTTTCCGTCCCCGACTGGGAACATGCCTACCTCTGCCCGATGGTCGATGCCCGCCGCATGGAGGTCTATGCGCAGGTATTCGATACGGCCGGAAAGCCCCTTAACGAGGTTTCGGCCGAGGTCGTCGACGGGGAGAGTTTTGCGCACTTCCGTTCGCAGGGGAGGCCGTTCGTGATCTTCGGCAGCGGGGCCCGCAAATGCGCCGGGATACTGCCCGACGCCGTGCTTGTCGAGGTAGCCCCTTCCGCACGCGGGCTTGCGCGGCTGGCCCAGCGTGCGCTCGATGCGGGATGCACGGAAGATATCGCCTATTTCGAACCTTTCTACCTGAAGGATTTTGTCGTTACGACGTCGAAGAAAAAGTTGTTTTGACGGTGTTTTTCATGCTGTGGCGTCCGGCATGGCCGTAAGACCCGGGGCTTTTCGGGGTTGCTGTACCGCGAACCCACAGAATCGGGGGGGGGCAGCGGGAGTGTATCGGTATGACGGAAGCGGAGTTGATAAAATGCCTGTCGGAGCGGTTTTATTCCGATTTTGCCGACACGGTGGCCCGGCGCGTGCGCGATGCGGGTGCCGTGGGGTTGCTGTATGAGGTGGTGACCTCCCGCTGCGAGGGGTTGCCGCGTGCCGTGGGGCACAAGGTGGCTTTCCGGGGTGCGTATGTGCTCGAAAAGATCTATTTCGACGCCCCGGATTCGTTCATGCCCTATGCCGGCCTGTTTTGCCGGACGGATTTCCCGGCCTGCGCCGATCCCAGCGCCCGGCGCCATTTCGCAAAGGTCATGGCCGACCTGCTGGGGCGTTTCACGCCCGAGGTGCGGGATCTGGAGCGGATTGCCGAGGCTGCCGCCCGGTGGGCGGTCGATCCGGGGGCGAAGGTCGCCGTGAAGATTTGGGCGGTCGAGGTGCTGAAGCATTGCCGGCAGCGTGTCGGCTGGGTTCAGGAGGTGTGGGACGACCTTGTGGAGACGATGGCGCACGACGCAACGCCGGGGATCGAAGTGCGGATGCGCAAAAGCTGGAAGAAATCCCGCAGGCCGTGAATCGGGTTTTGCGCACGACATAGGAAATCTCCTGCCGGGAAATGTAAAAGCCCGCCGAACATCGGCGGGCTTTTACATATTATAGGGGGCTTTGCCCGGCCCATATTTTCCAGGTTTCCATGTTCCTCTGAGCTCCGGTGCCCGGTTCCTCTGTTCCCGGTTCCTTTGTTCCCGGATTCCTTTGTTCCCGGATTCTTTTGTTCCGGCGTTCCTCTGTTCCTCGCTTCTCGTGTTCCCGGGCTGGCGCGGCGGGCATTTCGGTTATTCTTTGCCTCCGGCTCCGGGTTCCGGACTCCCGCCCCCGGTTTCGGCGGCGGGGATGCCCGGGAGGTCGTCCTCCCCGGCGGCTTCAAGCGTGCGCGCGGAGTGCTGTTTCTTGGTTTGCAGGCGCGCCGTCCTGCGCAGCCGTTCCCCGACGCGGATGATGTTGTCGTTGCCCGTGCAGAGCCGTTTGTAGGCGTCGTCATAGGCGTCGCGTGCCTTGTCCAGCGCTGTGCCGACCCCTTCGAGCGAACCGGTGAAGGCCACCAGTTGTTCATAGAGTTTCAGCCCGCATGCGGCGATGTCCCTGGTGTTCTTGTCCTGGTCGTTGTATTTCCACAGGTCGGCGACCAGTTTGAGCAGGGCGAAAAGGTTCGTCGGCGACGAGATGATGACCTTCTTGTCGTAGGCGTCCGACCAGATGGCCGCGTCGTTCTGCAATGCGGCGAGGAAGGCCGGCTCGTTGGGGATGAACATGATGACGAAGTCGGGCGAGTTGAGCAGGCGCTGGTACTCCTTGCGTCCCAGTTCGTTGACGTGCTGGCGGACGGAGGCCGTGTGCGCTGCGAGGTAGCGGCGGCGCTCCTCTTCGGTCTCGGCCGAGGTGTAGCCTACGAAAGCCGTGAGCGAAACCTTCGAGTCGATGACGATGTCTTTCTTCTCGGGCAGGTGCAGCACGACGTCGGGGCGCAGGTTGTGTCCCTCGGCGTCCTTGATGTTGTATTGCGTTTCGTAGTGGATGCCCTTGATGAGCGCCGAACTGTCCAGGATCGTTTCCAGCAGCATTTCTCCCCAGTCGCCCTGCACTTTCGAATTGCCTTTCAGTGCGTTCGTCAGGTTCGTGGTCTCGGTCGTGATGCGCCGGTTGAGCTCCATCAGGTTTTTCAGTTCGGCCTTCAGTTCGCCGCGCTGAGCCGTCTGCGTGGTGTAGATGTCCTCGACGCGCTTGCGGAATTCGGCGATGTTGTCGCGGAAGGGTTTGAGCAGCACGTCGAGCGACTCCTTGTTGGTCTCCTTGAAATGCTTGGACTGCTCGCCCAGTATCTCGGTCGCAAGGTTGCGGAACTGGGCCCGGAAAGTCTCCTCCAGCTTTTCGCGCTCGGCTTTTTCGGCCGCGCGATCCTCGGCGTTCTTCGCGCGCAGCGATGCGATCTCGGCCTCGGACGAGGCGCGGAGTGCCGCCAGTTCCGCTTCGGTACGCGTCCGCTGCTCGGTCAGCGCCTGCACCTGTCCTTCGGCCAGCCGGGCTTCGGCCGCCGCCAGCCGCGACGTGGCATCGCGCTCGCGGGCTTCGGAGGCTTGGTTGTCAGCGGCAAGCCGCCGGGTGTCCCTGCGCCAGAGTACGAGGAACAGGGCGACGGGCACTGCCAGGCTGCACGTAGCGGCCAATATGAAAAGGGTGGTAGGAGTCATCGTGTGTTTTTGTGTCTGTTTCCATGCAAAAATAGCAATTTATTCCCGGAAAAACACCCCGTACCGGGGCATGTGCGTTAATTTAGCCCCGCAACGCAATTTTTAGTCCCGATGTCGCAGGTTGTTACGTATTTTTTTATAGCTTTGTTTGTTCCAAATACGGATTCAAATAATTTCGAATATGAAAAAAACGTTACGATCCCTGAAGCTGGCCTGCCTCGCTGCAGTGTCCATGCTAGTTGTTTCCTGCGGCGGAAGTGCCGATTACCGCAATTTCCTGCCTGCCGATTCCTTTATGACGATGTCGGTCAATCCCGCTTCGCTTCTGCAGAAGAGCGATGCCGGCGACATCGGGCAGCATCCGCTCTTCATCCGGCTCAAGGCCGAGCTCGACAAAGCCGAGGGCATCACCGCCGAGGAGAAGGAATACCTGCTGGCCCTGCTGAAGAACCCCTGCGAATCGGGTGTCGACCTGAAAAAAGACCTGTTCTTCTTCATGTCGATGGATGGCGCGATGCAGTCCCCGAATGTCCGGGGCGGTATGCTGCTGCCCGTCGGCGACAAGGCGAAACTGGACGCCCTGCTTGCACGCATCGGCGAGAAAAGCGGCATTGCACCCCGGCACGAGGGCGGTGTTTCGGTCATCGCATTGGGCGAGGACAGCTCCGTGAGCGGTTTGTGCGCCTACAACGATGTGGCTGTCATGCTCTATTTCGCGCAGGGGTCGCCGGAAAGCGCAATCGATGCCGTTAAGAAACTCTTTGCCCAGAAGTGCGGCGAGAGCCTGATGGGTGACAAGGTCGTTGCCGACCAGCTCTCCGAGAAGAACGACATCAACATGGTGGTGGTCTATTCTGCGCTGGCGTCGATGCTGGACAGCAACCCGATGGTGGGTTCGATGCCGATGATGGATGCCCTCAAGGGTGCCACGCTGGCAAGTTCCGTCAATTTCGAGAAGGGCCGGATCGTTTGCGATACCGCCATGTCGTACAAGGACAAGGAGAGCGAGCAGAAAATGATGGATTTTTACGCCTATGTGAAACCCCAGACGGGAGCCCTGTTGCGCTACGTGCCCCGGAATACGATCGGTGCGATGGCCTACGGCCTCGACGGCGAGAAGATGTATTCGGTGTTCTCCGCAATGCCCGGTTACGGTATGCTGATGGCCAATCCGATGGTCAAGCAGGTGATGGATGCCTTCAGCGGCGACTGCGTGATCTCGTTCTCGGGAATTACTCCCGACCGGTATCCCGTGGCATCGCTGCTGGCCCAGGTGAAGGATCCCGCCGTGTTGCAGACGATTGTCTCCAACCTCTCCGGTATGCCCATCCAGAAGGCGGGCGAAGGCGAGTATACGATCAGCATGGGCGGCGTCACGGTGATGTTCGGCGTGAAGGGCGACGTGCTCTACTGTACGACCGATGCGGTTGTGAAATCGGCGCTCGACGGTGCGGATATCGAATCGCTGGCTTCGATGAGCAAGATATTCAAGGGCCAGTCGGGAAGCTTCTACGTCGATTTCGAGGGTGTGAACGCGCTGACCGCACAGCTTGTCGGCGGGAATGTCGACCCGCAGGTCGAGGCCGCGCTCTCCGTGCTGGCCATGTTCGAAGACCTGGAAGCCTATGGTACGATGAAGGGCGGAACTGCCGTAGTCAATATGACGGACAAGGAGCAGAACTCCTTTAAGACCATCTGCGACAAAATCGGCGAGCTGATCCGCCTGTACGTGCCGGAGGCAAATCTGTAATAACCTCCGGGGTTTATGGGAAACGGCCGTCCGGGATTCGAACGGCCGTTTCCCTTGAAATAAAGAACGTATGGAATCGATAACTTTGCAACGGGTGCTGCCCTGCGTGTTCGCGGGGGAGGCAGCCCCGCGGGATTCGGGGGTCTGGTCGCAGGAGGTAACCTTCCGCAAGGGGGAGTACTGCCTGCTCGAGGCGGCTTCGGGGACGGGAAAAACTTCGCTGTGCCACTTCCTCTACGGCATCCGGGAGGATTACGCGGGGCGGATACTCTTCGACGGGGCGGATTGCCGCGGCTTTTCCGCCGCGGCGTGGAGCGGCCTGCGCCGCAGGTCGCTGAGTATGCTTTTCCAGGATTTGCGTCTTTTCGGCGAATTGACCGTCGCGGAGAATATCGGCCTGAAAAACGAGCTCACGCATTTCAAGACGCAGGAGCAGATCGGGCGAATGCTCGAGGCTGCGGGTATCGCCGATAAGCGGGATGCCCCGGTCGAAAAGCTCTCCTTCGGACAGCAGCAGCGCGTGGCCTTCATTCGCTGCATGTGCCAGCCGTTCGATTTCATCCTGCTCGACGAGCCCGTCAGCCACCTCGATGCCGCTAACGGGGAATTGCTCTCCGGGATGTTGCTGGAAGAGGCGCAGGGGGCGGGCATCGTCGTCACCTCGGTGGGCAGCCGGCTCGGGCTTCCCTACCATAAAACCCTTACGCTATGACGCTGCTTTGGAAATTGCTGCGCAGCCATCTGAGCGTCGCGCAGACCGTAGGTTTCGCCCTCGCCGGGGTCGTGGGCATGACCATCGTGCTCACCTCGGTGCAGGCTTACCGCGATGTCATGCCGGTCTTCGATGCCCCCGATTCGTTCATGCGGGGCGATTACCTTGTGCTTTCGAAACGGGTCGGCGCGCTCCAGACGATCGGGTTGGGGAGCAGCGACTTTACCCCCGGGGAGCTGGAGGAGTTGGGCGGACAGCCTTTCGTCCGGGATGTCGGGGCTTTCACGCCGGCGGACTACCGGGTGAAGGGTACGGTGGGCATGGGCGGCGTGCAGCTCTCGACCTACCTGTTTTTCGAGGCGGTGCCCGACCGCTTCCTCGATGTCGCCTCCGGGAAGTGGAAATACGAACCCGGCGACGGGGACATCCCCATCATCATCCCGCGCAATTACCTGAACCTCTACAATTACGGGTTTGCCAAGTCGCAGGGGCTGCCGCAGATTTCGGAGGGGATATTCCAGCGGGTTTCGCTCGGCATCGAGGTCGCCGGCAACGGGCGGACTGAACAGTTCCGGGGCCGTATCGTCGGGTTGTCGAACCGCCTCAATACGATCCTCGTTCCGGAGTCTTTCATCCGCTGGTCGAACGGGCGGTTCGGCCAGGGCGGGGAGAAACAGGCATCGCGGGTCATCGTCGAGACCGACCGTCCTGTCGATGCCGCGATTTCGGCTTACCTCGACGGCAAGGGCTATGAGGCCGAAGGCGACCGCCGTGACGACGGGAAGGCTGCCTATTTCCTGCAACTTGCGGCCGGAGGACTCGGAGGGGTGGGGCTGGTGTTCAGCGTGATGTCCTTCTACATTCTGATGCTGAGCATTTTCCTGCTCTTGCAGAAGAACAGCGCGAAACTGGAGACCCTGCTTCTGCTGGGTTATGCACCGGGGCGTGTGGCACGGCCGTATTGGTTGCTGACCCTGTGGCTCAACCTGGGTGTCCTCGTCGTGGCCGTGGTGCTGTCGTGGCTGGTGCGTATGTGGTACCTGCCCGAACTGGCGGCATTGCAGGAGGGGTATGCCCCCTCCGGGGTCGGCGTTACATGGGCATGCGGCATAGGGCTTGCATTGCTGCTTTCACTGTCCAACGGCATTGCGATACGCCGGAGGATCGACACCCTGAACCGGAAAAGATCCTGACCGGCAGTTCTTTCGGGACGGAATCCCCGGAAAGACCGTGCGACAGGGAACCGGCATTCGGAATCCCGAACTGCAACCCCGAACCCCAAAACCCGGGTTTGCGGGGACGGAATCCCGCTCCGAAGCATGGGAAACTGCCGGGAAATGACTATATTTGTCGTAAGTAATATTCGAACCATGAACAGAATCGTAGCACCTTCGATGCTTTCGGCCGATTTCGGCCACCTGGAACGCGATACGCAGATGATCGACCGAAGCGCCGCCGAATGGGTGCATATCGACGTCATGGACGGCGTATTCGTCCCTAATATCTCGTTCGGATTCCCGGTGATGAAAGCCATCCGCAAGGCCACGTCCAAACTGCTGGACGTACATCTGATGATCGTCGAACCCGAAAAATACGTCACCCGCTTCGCCGAGGCAGGCGCCGGAATCGTCACCTTCCACTACGAAGCCACGTACGATCCCAGGGGGTGCATCGAAATGATCCGCAAGGCCGGTGCGAAGGCCGGGGTGTCGATCAAGCCGGCGACTTCGGTCGAGGTGCTGCGCGATATCCTCCCGCTGGTCGACCTGGTGCTGGTGATGAGCGTCGAACCCGGTTTCGGCGGGCAGTCGTTCATCCCGGCTTCGATCGGGAAGATCGAAGTCCTGCGGGCGATGGCCCGGGAGCTGGGCTTGCAGACCGTCATCGAGGTCGACGGCGGCATCTCGTCGCACAATGCCCGCGAGGTTTATCAGGCGGGTGCCGACGTGCTGGTTGCCGGCAATGCCGTTTTCGGTGCCGCAGACCCGCAGGCCGAAATCGTGCGGATGCTCAACGCCTGAACCTGCGTTCGGCCTCGCGGATGAACCGCAGGTGGCGTTCCGACTTTTCCATGACTGTGTTTGTTTCGAACTCCAAAGATACCATATGTCGGATTAAATCACTAACTTTGCCGTGATTTTAGACAGACCATGATATCTCTTGACAACCTTACAGTAAGTTACGGGGGCTGGACGCTCTTCGACAACATATCGTTCCTGATAAACCCCAAAGACCGCATCGGCCTCGTCGGCCGGAACGGGGCGGGCAAAACCACGCTGCTGCGCATCATTACGGGCGAGCAGCAACCGACCTCGGGCAGCGTGACCCTGAACGGCGACTGTACGATCGGCTACCTGCCGCAGACCATGCGTGTGGCCGATACGACGACGCTCGTCGAGGAGACCGCCAAGGCGTTCGAGGAGGTGCTGCGCCTCGAGGCCGAGATCGAGCATCTGACGCGCGAGATCGCGGAGCGTACCGACTACGAAAGCGACGGTTATGCGCAGCTGTTGCACCGCCTGAACGATGCGCAGGATCACTACCATATCCTCGGCGGCGAGACCCGCGAAGCGGATATCGAAAAGACGCTGCTGGGGCTCGGGTTCAAACGCGGGGATTTCGGACGCCCGACGAGCGAATTCTCGGGCGGCTGGCGCATGCGTATCGAGCTGGCGAAACTACTGTTGCGCCGTCCCTCGATCTTCCTGCTCGACGAGCCGACGAACCACCTCGACATCGAGTCGATCCAGTGGCTCGAGGATTACCTGAAGAATTACAGCGGCGCCGTGCTGCTGATCTCTCACGACCGAGCTTTCCTCGACAACGTCACTAACCGCACGATCGAACTCTCGCTGGGCAAAGCGACCGATTACAAGGTTTCCTATTCGAAATACGTCGTGCTGCGCGCCGAACGCAGGGCGCAGCAGATGGCTGCCTATGAAAACCAGCAGCGCATGATCGAAAAGACCGAGGAGTTCATCGAGAAGTTCCGCTACAAACCCACCAAGTCGAACCAGGTACAGTCGCGCATCAAGCAGCTCGAACGCCTCGAACGGCTCGAGGTCGAGGAGGAAGACCTGGCGACGCTCAATATCAAGTTCCCGCCCGCACCCCGCTCGGGACAGATCGTGGCCGAGATCAACGAAGCCGGGATGTCGTTCGGGGCGAAGCATGTCTTCAGCGGCGCGAATTTCATCATCGGGAAGGGCGACAAGATCGCCCTTGTCGGCCGTAACGGCGAAGGCAAGACCACGCTGGCGCGGATGCTCGTCGGGCAACTGACGCCGACCGAAGGTTCGGTGCGGCTCGGTGCCAACGTCAATATCGGCTACTATGCCCAGAACCAGGATGACTTGATGGACGGCGAATTCACGGTGTACGATACGCTCGACCGCGTGGCCGTAGGGGACATCCGTACCCGCCTGCGCGATATCCTCGGGGCGTTCCTGTTCCGCGGCGAGGATATCGACAAAAAGGTCAAGGTGCTTTCGGGCGGCGAGCGGGCACGTCTGGCCATGGCCCGCATGATGCTCGAACCGCGCAACCTGCTGGTACTGGACGAGCCGACCAACCACATGGACATGCGTTCGAAGGACATCCTCAAGAATGCCATCATGAAGTACGACGGCACGGTCGTCGTCGTGTCGCACGACCGCGAATTCCTCGACGGCATGGTGCAGAAGGTCTATGAGTTCCGCGACGGCGGGGTGAAGGAGTACCTCGGGGGTATCTACTATTTCCTCGAAAAGCGGAAGCTGGAATCGCTTCAGGAGGTCGAACGCAGGGACACCCCGCAGAAACCCGCCCTGCAGGCAACTCCGAAACCCGAGGCCGCCGTTTCCGGCAAACTCACTTACGAGCAGCGCAAGGAGCAGGAGAAACAGCTGCGCAAGCTGCGCCGGACGGTCGAGGGGATAGAGTCGGAACTTGCCGCAATCGAAAAACAGATCGCCGCCTACGATGCGAAATTCGCTGCGGCGACCGCCTACGACGAAGCCGACTACAAGGCCTACAACGACCTGAAAGCCCGTTACGACCATCAGATGCACGAGTGGGAGAAGGCATCGTACGAACTGGAACTCGTCGAAGAACAGTGATTTCCGGGAAATCCGGCTGAACCTTGTGCCGCCCGCCCCGGGGCAAATGAAAAATAAGCTGCTATGGACAACATTATTTTCGGGATACGTCCCGTGGCCGAAGCCATCGAGGCTGGACGCCAGATCGAGAAACTCTACATCCGCAAAGGTGCCGAAGGGCAGCTGATGACGGAGTTGAAAGACCTCTGCATCCGTCACCGCGTGCGGATGCAGGAGGTGCCTGTCGAAAAGCTCAACCGCCTCACACGCGGCAACCACCAGGGTGTCGTGGCGCAGATTTCGGCCATCGAATATGTCGGGCTGGCCGACATCCTGGAACGGGTGCCCGAGGACGAGACGCCGCTGGTGGTGATCTTCGACGGGGTGACCGACGTCCGCAATTTCGGCGCCATCGCCCGCTCGGCCGAGTGCGCCGGGGCGCACGGTCTGGTGACGCCGCTGAAGAATTCGGCCCCCGTGAATGCCGAGGCAATCCGCTCGTCGGCCGGGGCGCTGACGACGATCCCGGTCTGCCGCGTGGGGTCGATCCGCAATACGATCAAGCAGCTCCAGACCGAAGGGTTTCAGATCGTCGCCGCGACCGAGAAGAGCCGCAAACTGCTCTACGATGCCGATTTCCGCAAGCCTACGGCCCTGGTGATGGGCGCCGAGGATACGGGCATCTCGAAGGAGGTACTCAAACTCTGCGACGAACAGCTGGCAATCCCCCTGATCGGGCATATCGAATCGCTGAACGTCTCGGCCGCAGCGGCCGTGATGCTTTTCGAGGTCGTGCGCCAGCGTATCGGACAATAAACGAAAACCATGAAAGCGAAACTCGGACATTACGTGCAGTGGCTTCGGGAGGGGTTTCTGCAAATGCTGCGCCTGCACCCTGTGGAGGCGGGATTGATTGCCCTCGGTTGCGTGGGCTGCATGGTCGCCTACGAGACGGACAGCGACGACATCCTGGTCAGGCTGGCGCTCGTGCCGCTGGCCTTCGCTGTTGCGCTGGCCTTCAATAACCTTGCGGGGCCGGGGCCGTGGCGGAAAGTCTACTGGGTATGCTGGGCGCCTTTCGTGCCGTTCGCGCTCTGGGGAGGTCTGGAAGAGTGGCTCGCCAGCGAGCCGTCGTTCATCACCTTCGGCATCCTGGCGCCCTTGGCGCTGCTGCTCTGCCGCCGTGCCGTGTGCAACAAGCGGTTCGTCGACGACATCATGGTGTGGCTGCGTTCGGGCATCCTCGCTGCACTCTTCGCCAATGTAGCGCTGGGGTTGTTCTCCGCCATCTTCTTCTCCACGACCTATATCTTCGGGCTCGAAGGGAGTTGGATCGAGCATGTCTGGATCTATGCGCTGATCCTTTTCGAGACCTTCGCCGGCCCGGTGCTTTTCCTGATGATGTACGACCGTTGGGCCGGTGCCGAATGCCGCGGCACTCGCATCCTCGACGTGTTGCTGAACTATATCGTGACGCCCGCACTGCTGATCTACACCGCCATACTCTGCCTTTACATGGTCAAGATCCTCGTTACGTGGTCTTTGCCCGAGGGCGGGGTGGCCTATCTGGTGTTCGGGTTCACGCTGCTGGCCATTGCGGTCAAGGCGTTGCAGCCGTTGTTGCAGAAACGCATGTACGACTGGTTCTTCGACCGTTTCAGCCTGGTGTCGTTGCCTACGCAGCTGCTGTTCTGGATCGGCGTCCTGCGTCGTACGAACGAATACGGGCTTACCGAACCGCGCGTATACCTGCTTGTCTGCGGCGGGCTGATGACGCTCTGCGTGCTGTTGTTCCTCTCGCGCCGTACCGGGCGCTACCTGTACGTCGGCCTGGCGGGGTTCGTCTGCTTTGCGGCTCTGGCCTACCTGCCTGTGCTCGAACCGCAACGCATAGCGACCGGCTCGCAGGTGCGCCGTGCCGTCCGTGTGGCAAAACAGCTTAACATGCTCGACGGCGAGGGCCGGCTGCAACTGGACGCCTTTGTTCCCGACACCCTGCTGCGCGGGGATTACCGCCGCCTTTACGAGGCGCTCGACTACGTTGCCGACCATGATACGCTGGCCTTCGCCCGGTTCGGGGTGGAGCTCGGCAAAGTCCGCGAGGCAGTGCCGGATGTGTTCCGCGATTATGTGGTCTACGGCTACGATTACCGTACCGATGACAACTGGGTGTCGGTGTACCCGGACGGGGTGCGACGCATCGACCTTGCCCCAGGGTATCGGGTGCTGTATGCCAATCTTTCGTACAATCGTTACGACCAGGGCCGTATCCCGTATTACCGGTTCGAGGATGATACGCTGCGGATCGACTTCGGCACGGAACGCTCCGAATTCGTAATTTCCGCACCCGCCCTGTTGCAGCGGCAACTGCGGCATGCGGGTAAGGGAGATTATCCCCTGCCCTCTGAGCTGGAGAACGCTGCCGATGAACTCCTGACCTATTCGGATGAAGAGTTGTTGATCCTGTTTTCCAGTATGAGCATCGAACGGCGGGATTCTGCGCTTCGCCTCGACGATGTGGATATCTCGGCCATTATGGCCCGTTAGGCATGCTTACGACCGTCGAACATCCCCGGCTGGGTGAGGTCGTCCTCTCCCAGTCGCGCCGCGCACGCCGCATTTCGATCAGCGTGCGTGG
>OMEH01000993.1_pt1 | contig 12558 bp, 4 predicted proteins | sample 1645391 | NCBI WGS metagenome assembly OMEH01 (sample SAMEA103958133, study PRJEB25191) | human gut metagenome | biome: human-associated habitat [ENVO:00009003]; feature: intestine environment [ENVO:2100002]; material: feces | place: Germany | collected 2013/2015 | reverse complement strand
GCAACCACATTATTGATAACATCGGAAATGATTTTCTTCAGTTCCTCTGACATATCTCCAGTAATTTTGTCCGTGTAATCGGTTAAATCTTCCGGAGCAGGGTAGTAGTCTGTAGGACGATTTCCCTTTTCCAACTGAATATAGTCGATTGCATAGTAGTCATTATTGTTCATGTTGTCAGTGATTCTAAGTACGTTAGAAGTAATACCTACGCTACCAGTAGAGATAAGCTGACCAGACGATGTAACGATGTTGTCACGAGCATCAGATACAAGATCAAACTCTGTATCTTCCAAAGTCAGAACTGTATAAACTTTGTTCCATCCAGATGTGAGCTGTATCTGTTGCATATCTGTTGTTTGCATTACACCATTTGTGTTTGCAAGACACACATTGATTGTCGTACTCTGACGAGAGTATACATTCATAGATACAGTCAATTTCGTACCAAGTTCTACAGCAACTAAGTTGTCGGTATACACTTCGTAGTAAACCGCTTTAGCCGCATTAGACCCAGTTCCGGATTTAACCTTGATTATTCGTTTTGCATCAACTTCGTCTTCGGAAATAGAATATACGCCGTCTGTTCCATAGTAATGGCAACCTTCGAGCTGGTTCGATTTCTTCAATAAGTTTCTCGCTCCGATAAGCATGTTTGAGCTATCTACTAAAATTGGTATTGTCTGGATGTCGAGCATGTTGTCATCTGTAGGAGTCTGGTTTGCCTTATGCATTTCTATCGTATAGAATGTAGGCATTTCGCTTTCTCCGTAGATAGTAAAGCTCTGCTCCGCAACATTACCCGTAGAACTCAGAACTTCTTCGGTACGGTTATCGCTATAAGTCTTAGATATAACAAAACGGCATGGATAAACCTCTCTGTCGGCATCTCCATCCCGATAATATCCTCTGACTTTAATAGTGTCAGGCGTGATTATATTGTTTCCATCAATCTTTACAGTAGATGTATCTACCTCAAGGAAGTATGTTCTTCCTGCAACTCCGACATCTCCCTGCTTTGCATTTGTATACGTAACTGTAGAATTCCCGTCAGAATACTGAACGGTTGTTCTAGTCCATAAATACATACCGTCTGTGAGATCAGGTATTGTATCAGACCATTTGTTAGTTACGAATGTTCTTGATGAGTTATCCACGAGAGATAAACCACCGCTTGTAACAAGCTCTATTGATTCAGGAGGTGTAGTGCTTTTCTCAGTTGTTGCAATATACTCTACCTTCGTAGAAGTAATTTTTACATCGCTTCCTTTAATAAGAGTCCATGTATACTTTGATGGGTCGGTGCTGTCTGCCTCGATGTTATCTGTATACTGTCCGATGTATTTCTTGTCTGTTCCGACAGTTGTATCGAATCCGGTTTTTCCATCGGCAGAATCTGCGTATGCAATATGGACATATCCATTTTCTCCGGCAGTTCCATTTTCACCGACATATTTAGACCACTTGTATGCACTTGCTTGAGTAGGAGCAGTAGAAGTGGTTGTGGACGCAGTACCAATGTATTTCGTAGCACTTGATGGTGTTTGCGTCATTCCAGTACCGTTTGCATCAGTAGCGTAGCGAATCCAAAGATATGACGACACTCCATCGAAGTAATCGACTCCCTTGACAGGAGTTTTACCGTCAGCTCCTTTGATAAGAGACCATGCGTAATCCTTATAATTTCCGCTATCAGCTTGTATATTGTCAGAGTACACACCGATATATGTAGCACCAATAAATTCGGATTTTGAGAATCCTTCTTTACCATCTGCGCTTTTTGCATATGCAAAATGTACATATCCATTCTTACCCGGAATACCATCTTCTCCGTCTTTACCAGCAAACTTAGACCAAGTGTAAGAACTTGCAGTATCTGGGTCTTTAATCACATCGTTCACGCAGATACCAATGTAATCTGATGGAACTTCTGATATCTGACTATCAGTAGGATTCGGATAAGCAGAATATTTGATATGAACATAGTTGCTCGAACCATCTCTACCATCTCGTCCATTGATACCATCGATACCGTCCGTACCATCTATACCCTGTCTTGATACACTGTACGTTACTGTTGAATGACCGTCAGAATAGTTGACAGTTGTTCTTGTCCAAAGATAAGATCCTTCGATTACCTCCGGTATTGTTGTAAGCCACTTATTCGTAGCAATCTCATTCCCGTTGTGATCCACAAGTATCTTTCCATCACTGGTTGCCATAGAGTTAGCGTCAGGAGGAGTAGTACCGTTGTCACTCGGTATATACACAACCTCTGTAGATTCAATCGTTACGCTCGTTCCGTCTTCTCCTCGAATCTGAGACCATGCATATTTCTTATAGTCCGTACTGTCTTCTTTGACATTATCCGTATACACACCGATATGCGTTGCACCTTCATACTCAACTACGCTAAAGTTTACGCTACCGTCTGATGACTGTGCATATGCGAAGTGTACATAGCTATCTATGCCATCTCGACCATTCGTTCCTGGCGTACCGTCTTTTCCGTCCTTGCCATTGAATCTACTCCAAGTATAAGAACTTGCTGTTGTTGGGTCATTGAGGTTAGTATCTACGCATATACCGATATAAGCAGCCGGAACCTCTGTCAGCATCTCGTCTGTTGGATTCTCGACCGGACTATATTTGATATGTATATATGAAGATGTACCATCAACACCATCTCTACCAGGTATACCTTGAATACCCTGACCGCCATCAGCACCGGCTTTCAACTTTGCAATACGGAATTTCTTGCTGACAGATAACTTATCCATATAGATTAAGTCAAACACAACCTCGCCCATACTTGTGGTAAGATTCTTGATTGTATATCTATGAAGTGTTTTATCCCATTCGCCTTCGATTCCACTTGTAGCAGTAATTGTCCATTTCAAATCAGATGATTTCGTAATGTCCGTACTGCCTGAGAACACAAGAACATCCGTGTAGCAGTCAGCAAAATTTCCACCATCACCGTTTGAGTCTGTGGTTATTCCTATATATTCATTTGTAAGCTGAACGACAAGAGCAGCAGCTTCTTGTTTGATAGTCTTATCAATATAGGAACCAAGGTCATCGCTTGTCGTCATTTGGATGTGTTTGCCGTTGATTTTGATATTTCCATCATCATCTACATACACATATTTCGTATAAGAACCGTCTTCATTCTTACGCTGAAGTGTAAATAGATCCTTGTTTGTATCAGCGGCATCCGCAGTAATTGTCATTCCGTTCTGGTCGATTTTTACAGAACCAGAAGTATTGTAAATACCGAGTTCGTTTCCGAGAATGATATTTCCTACAATTTTGTGTGCGATAATACCATAGTCTTCTTTATATGTTCCAGTTTCCGGGTCGTAGTAAATGTATTTACCAAGACCAGTCTTAACTGTTTTCCATCCATCATTGGTGTAATAAAATCCATGATTGATAATCTTTGTCTGCTCCGCACTATAGTCATCTCCGAATTCATTCTTTTCTCTCATTAAGAGACCGGACTCATCAACAACCATATTCTGATTATCAGCTGCATTGACAATCTTCTTATTTGTCAGATTCAGACCGTTTTCAACCATGTCCATAATCTGCTTATTAGCATTGTTTCCTTTATTAGCCTGATGCTGTACCATAGAGTATGATGTAGCCATAGATTGAGCCTGTGCCAAAATACTTTGTGTATCTGACATATAGTCCAGTCCATATGTGACATCAGAGAACTCCACATCTAACTTATCAAGATTGTCATAATCAATCTTATAAGAGGTAAGTCTCAGTTTATATACCACTCCATCAATTTCGATGTGAACCCAGTTACCGACCTCGAAATTAACCAGAAGAGGAGAGAATGTCGCATTTCCTTTAACAAGATAAAGCTGGTCATGAGTAACAATCTGAATGCCATCCAATGTTACGATTGGTACTGGTGATTCTTCTACGTCTTGTTCTTTAACCAGAAGGAAATTGTTAAGGTTGCAACTGATTGTATGCTGTAATGTTGCAGATTTTATGATTTCACGTTCTGCGTTTTTAACAAATTCTTTCGCCTGAGTGATAAGCTCTGTATCTGATAATCCATCAGATATGAAGTTATCATTCTGGTATGTATCGTCACGGCGGAAAGAACAGAATTCTACCCACAGTGATTCTCCAAGGTAGGTTCTAAGGTCGAGCTTATTTGCAATAGCCTGTCTCTGCTTTTCGATATAATCCAGAACTCCATCGGGGTTACTTCTTGTTCCCCTTAATTTCAGAACTTCGGATTCACGCTCTCGTAACTCATCCTGAATCCATACGCTGCGGTTGTAGTACGGTAAGTACATAGACGTATATAATTCGTTCTCAGGATCAGCAACACCTTGCTGAATTAGGATATCCAGGCATCCACGGGCGATACTTGCAAGAATATTCAGGTTATCTACGCTGTAATAAGATAATGCCTGTTTGAATTCGGATTCACTCTTTTTAAACAGAGCAACGGTTCCGGTGGCATCAACCTCATTTTTCTTCATTGCCTTTTCAATCTGGCATTTAATGAAATCAGGAGTTGCATCTGATACATATACAGTCAGCTCTGCAGATGTTGCTGTATCTTCGTCATCAGCATATCCTGTCAGTGTAATTGTTCCTTTCCATACCTTTGCTTCGTAGACATTACATTTAGCTGTAATCCGGTAGAGAGAAGTATCAATGAATACTTTTGCATAATTCTGGACTGCGGAAGTGACAGTAGCAGAAGATGCAATATCTCCATTTTGAATTCCAAGTGGTGACAACGCACTGGATGTAAGTTTCGTAAGTTCTTTAGCAGCTGTTGTCTTTTCTCCATGCTCAGATGCAGGAGCGAGAGTTGTTTTCAACAGACTATAGAAATTCAAAGCAGAGTAATACAAATCTGTCAGTGCTGAATAACCTATGATAGGATACTTGACGTTTACAAGAGTGTTATCATACAGTTTGTATTTGTTGATGAGTGCGTTGTATTCTGAGATAGCAGTAGAGGGGATATCAATCTGCTTCTCATCTGAATATGACGCATACTCTTTATCGTAGGCATTCAATTTATCCTGTAACTCTTTTGACATATCTGAGCGTACAGAATCACTCAGATACCAGATATACTGACTTCCGCTCGGATTGATATTACGAATCGTTGCGGTCATCAAATCGTCCCCGGCTACAAGACGGAAACAGTTCTTTACACTGTCTTTATTTGATGAATATGTAATATCACCAGCGAAATTTTCATGACTCAAGAATATTCCGCTATCTGTTCCATATCCATAATTGATATTCGCAGAACCACACTTCGGGCATACTTTAGTTGTGAATGATCCACGCTCGCCACATCCCATACATCTATCATTTAAGTCATATACAGAAATGGTACGGTGTATCTTCCCGTCATTATTCGTGTATTCACCATACACAAACAAGCATTCAACTTCGTTTGCGATATCATCAAATGCATCTTTTATACTTGAACCATCCCATGAGAATGTCCTTTGCAGATTTGCGATAGAAGAATCTACATGAACAATCGTATAATGAGATGCTTTATCTTTTAAAATTCTATCCAAAGCAGAAGCTTCCGGATTCTTTGGGTCGTAAATGATAGTAGGAGAGTAGTCATCTCTCGCAATATCATCCTCTGTGTTTATCTCAACACCATTTAATGTGAGCTGACCAAGCTCAGCCTCCTGCAAATGAACACCCTGACAATGCTTGATTGTGCAGTCGTTTTCATCAACTTCAACAGAAAGCTCATACCACGGATTAAATGTAGATGTATCCAAATGTGGTATATACACCAGTCTGAAATCTCTGATGTCATCCCATAACTGGCATTCAGTACCATCGACTTCCTTATATACATCGAAAGATATCTCGGCGGTTTCTACAAGTGCATTTGCATTCGTCAGTGATTGAACATTGTGAATAATTCCCTGTTTGGTTCCGCCACGATAAGCAAGTACGAGGTCTGGTGTAATCGGCTGACCGTCAGGACTTATTTCAATAAGACCTCCGTATAAAGAAGTATTCACGCAATCACCACCTTCGCAATCGGATTATATGAAATAGAGTATGTGCAAGGGAGATTGAACGTCAGCTTGTTCAACGTATTGCCATACTCATTGTTAATTCTGATAAATTTATAGTTGAAATCGTCTCCAAGCTCGTGCGATTTGTTACTCGACAGAATTTGAAGAAGATGTGTGAATGTCAGCGTCTCTCCGGATGAGCAGCCTCTAACCACAGTTTCTCTTTTATCAAATTCATTCATAATCTTTAAGTCACCAGCCGATTTCAAAGTTATTGTGATATCCGGATAAATATATCCCTCATCGTCACTTGTATCGTCAATACTTACAGACCCATCCTTGGCTACAGACCCACTGATATTCACTTTATCTTTGTACCCGAATGGAGCAGTAGCTGTGAATGTTAATTGGAATCCAACACAAACAGAGTCTGAATGAATCTCTTCTACATTGAATGTTCCGTTCCAGAAGATGCCTTCATAATCAAAACCTCCGGCTCTGAATTCGGACGTTACTGGACTTTCCAGCCAACGCTTTAATGCAGCAGCTTCCTTTGGTGTTATTGCATTTCCGGCATCATTTCCGAGTCTGCATATCGACATCTCCGCTACAAGCGCACCGTCGTAGACTGAATATATAATAGGAAAGTATCTTCCACCGAACATTGATATTGATGTCATCTCTCTTTGCGAATCCGTTGTAACATTTTCAACAGATCCAGAACCATCGAACTCACAGAGCATGTATCCATGATCGCTCAATGACTCACCTCTAAAAGTAAAATCGCATCTATCCATGCGTCCTCCTCCTTTCGCTTATACTTTGAATTGCTTATTTAACTGATTGAACTTTTTCTCATAATCTTTACGTATTTTCCGTATTGCAAATACAGCGTCTTTATATTGCTTTCTATACGCAATAGCTTCCTGAATGTTTTTATTCCATTCATTGCGAAGCGAATCTACACTTCCGATTATTTGCTCGTAACGAGAGACTTTATCTGAAAGCTCAGCATTCTCTGTATGCAAAGCTTTGTTTTCACTTTCAAGTTTTTTGTTTTTATCACGCAGGCTTTGAATTGTACGTTCCTGCATTCTGACTTTTCTGTCTAAATTCATATCCTTTTCCTCCAATAGAAAGAGAGGCAACGATTAAATTGCCTCTCTGATTGCTACCATTGATATTTATTTTTTGATAACTTGCTGCCACCAGATAACTGGTCAACAGTCATAGAACGAATCATCTTTTCAAACTTTCCGTCCTTACGCATCTGATTCATAAAATCATTGTAGTCTTGTACATGTTCTATCGGAATTGTTACCTGATAGGTGATGTCTCCGATATTTGTTTCTCTGCCTGAAATTGGCGCACCAATCTTGGCAAGTTGAGATAACACATTCGCAGCACCTTCATCTCCTCCAAACAGTTCGCTCAAAGGATTGTTTCCGGCTGCGATACTCCTCATAGCATCTTTCAATGCAATAAAGTTTTGTGTATCTTTTGGGTTAAGAACCATTTCAGGTTCTGTAGGCGTACCATCAAGCCAAGCCATTCCGGTATAATCAGCTAGACCACCCTTCTTAAATGCGCTGTAGTAATATTTAGAAAGATTGCTCTTTCCTGTACTTACCCAGTATCTATACAAATCTCCGTTATTTGCATGAGCATTGATGTAGCTCTGCACAGCAGCTGCATTAGATGCTCCGAATTTAGCGGTAAGACGTTTCTTTCTGTCTGGGTCATTTCCCCATCCAGATTTAGAACCGTAAATCCAGATAGCAGCAGCAACGCCACGTTTTACATCCTCATTGAATTTCGGAGTATTGTTGGCTGGCTGCTTAGCAGGAGTATTTGCCTGTGTAGGTGGTTTTGCGGACGTATCCGTCTTCGTTGATGGAGTAGCAGAAGATATAGTTGAATCAGCTTTCTTATCACTTTCTTTTACCATAGCACCAATTTTGTATGCTATTTTTGTGATAACATCATTTACTGATGTCATCTGTGTTAAGAAAGATTCTCCATATTTTGTAATAATGGAGCCTGCACCACCTTCGTTTGTCCAAATAGACTTCATGGCAGTGGTTAAATCGTAACCAACTTTATCGCTCTGCGTTTGCAGTGTGGTACTGATATTGGCTGAATTCTGATTGATAGTGTTAATCATATCAGCCATTAAAGCATCGATGTTATCCAGGCGTTCATTTAGGATAGCTTCATACTCATCATACAGGTTGTCGAGAAGCTTTTTCTGTTCACTGATATAGTGTTCATACTGCGTCTCTTCAAGGTCGTCCATAGCATCGGCTAAGTCAACCTGAATTTTCTGTATGGTCGCTTTAGTCTCCTCCGAGTTGTCGCCGGAATAAGCAGCTAACTGTTTCTGAAGCTTAGAGATTTCGGATGTCTGTTCCTCAACCTTTTTCTGATAGTCATACAGATCTTTGGCTGTATCCATAGCATCTGTGTATTTATCAATCAAATCCTGTAATGCATCAAGCTCTTTCTCGATACCATCAGCAACAAGGTCTTTAATAGCCTGTTTCTCATCCTCTGCAGCAAGGATAGAATCACGCTGAGCCTCAAGTAAATCTTGACGGTGCTCCAGAAGTTTCGTGTTGTTCGGGTCTTCTGCAATTTCAGCATTTAACTTCTTCAATTCCTCTGCGTACTTATCAGCCTGAGCCATGTACACATTGTAGTTCTGACCGTGAAGACCTAACGTTGCCATTCCTGTATCAGTAAACTGTCCGTTATCGGTAAATAAGTTAGAGTTCTCCATTAGGTCGATCAGGAAGTCCGCCTCGTCAGTGATATTACTGATTTGCTCCTGCAGATAATCGAATCTATCCCACTTTGTCTCACGAATTGAGTTCTGGAATTTTACAAGAGCTGTTTCAGATTCCTGGATTTTCTCCTTAACTCCGTTGATATCATTCTGCATGTCATACCATGCTTCACTGCCTTCTTTGATTTCTCCAGAGTTGACAGCCTCTGACATAGATCGAACAAGAGAGTCAAGCTCTTTCTTCTGAATATCAATGTTTTGTTTCTCAACATTTTGCATTGCTTCGTAGAACTTAGTGCTTGCCATATATCCTCGTTCTTCAAGGTCGTCTATGCCATTATCATATGTATTCGTGAGATGCTCTAAGAGACTGAGCTGGTTTTCAAAATCGTTTGATAGATTATCGAATCTGTCTTTGTATAAGTTGGCGATTTCTTCGTGCAGATCCGCAACAGCGTCCTTCGCTTCAATAGCCTTCTCGTAAAAGTCCTGATAATCCTTAATCTTATCGGCGAGGTCTTCATCAGTAACAGTCGTGATTTCAATCGAACCGTCTCTGATTTTTCTAGCCCAAGATTCGTCCAGACCGAGAGAATTGGCTTTTGCCATATATCCCTCATACGCTCTGTTCTCTACATCAATCTTATTTGCAATAGCAGACATTTCAGAAACTAATGCACTATTACGTGTGCTAAGAGTCTTGAATGCACTATCAGCAGTTGCTTTCAGTCTATCTATTGCTTCGGTCGCTCTATCGACAGCAATCGCAATAAGGTCAAATACTTCTTCAAATTCTTTTTCAGACGAAGAGGAGCTTGATTTAGATCCACTTGATTTCGATGACGAAGAACCTCCGGATGAACGAGATGAGCTTCCAGAACTTTTCTTCGATGAAGAAGATGGTTTTCTGCTTGTAGAAGATGAGCTTGGCTTATATGGTTTGTATCCGCCAGTAACCATCGCTGTACCGCTAACTAGAGCAGAAGCCCGTCCAGAAACATATCCGTTCTCAAGTAAGCTTTCGGTCTGCTTGTGATTGAATACGATTGCTCCTGCTGGTATATCTCTAAACTCCGCACCATTGTCTCCGACTGTATACCATCTGCCGGTTCTACAACAATTTCGCGACCAAGTTCTCCAACAAGAGTGCTGCCGCCAGGTGCTGTTCCCCAGTCTCCGCCAGCTCTCGCAGTTCCGCCAACATGAGCGGTACCGCTTACATTTGAACCAGTTTTTACATAGTTTACATACCGTGTAATCGTACTGAATGAGCTAGGGAGGTTTGCAGTATTAGCTATATAGTTTACAGTTCGATTGATAGAAGAGAATGATTCGGGTAATAAGTCTGTCTTCGGGTCATAGATAACATCGCACTTCTTTGACTCAGGATTATACCCGTCTATTGCCGACGCATCGACATTTGCCTTCACATTTATAGTCTCCGCAGATAGTCCAGCGATAGATGTTTTGATGGAATCAACCGATGTTGAATCAATATTCAGCTTCGCTTTGATATCTGGAGAAATTCCTTCTATTTCAGAAGCCAGAGAATTTACTTTCGATTCAGCTTCAGATGTATCAGTTTAATCTCAAGGTCGTTTGTTGCGTTCTGGAATTGCTGTAAAAGAGATATTGCGTTTCCAATTTCGCCTTCTACCTGAGATGTATCAACCCTCATTACATCAGGCTGTGATAAAAGCTGCTTCTGAGTGAGGCAGTATTGAATAACAGCATTGGCATTATCAATGCTTGACGCATCTACGTCAGGTCTGGCTTTTACGCCATCCATTTCTGCTATAGTTGCATCCAATGCATTTATCTGTTCTTCGGTCGTTGAAAGGTCAGAGACATCCATTTTGATTTTTAAATCGCTATTTCCGTCCATCTGTCTTAGAGATTCAGCAGCCTCATTAGCTTCTACAGCTAAATCGCCTATAGTCTTTACGGCTTCATCTCCCCAGTCGAAATTCGCACCTTTAAGCTGAAGCTCATCAAAGAATGCCTGAACAACACCTGATGATAAATTAAGACCTTCTGCAAAATCCTCCATCTTCTTGCCACCGAGGACTTTAAATCCATCGTCTTCACTGTATGACATAAGACCTGCATCAACAGATTTCTGCAAGAACTTATCTACATCAAGTCCCTCTACAACTCCGTCATTATCAAATTTCAAATATTCTTTGAAATTTGCCATATATGATTCGATTGCACTAAGGTCTTCGCTATCTACAGAATCTGGAACGATGAAATCTACAGCTGCTTCAAATTTCTTTGAGCCAAAGTTTCCATATATATCTGAATTTGCATCGTATGTATCTCGAATTTGCTGTATAGCACTAACCGTATCATTTGCCATGTCGCCATAGTCTGATGCGCCTTGTGCGTTCAGCCAGTTCTGATATGCTCCGACAGCTTCCTGAATAGAAGCAGATAATAAATCATACTGAGCACAGTTATCTGCAATAGCACTATTTTCGGATAATAAGGCATCAATAGAAGCTTGAATACTTTCCGCAGTTTCTCCTTCTGCGAAGCTTGCGTCTTGCAACTGCTGACGATACTGTTCAATCTGTCTTGCATTCTCAAGGTACTGAGCCTGTTCAAGCGCCTTGTTCGTGTTGTTTGTTGCAACCTGTTCTTCGGCTTTAGCCTTAGCAATCTCACGAACTTTCTCTGCATTTAACTGCATTGTACCATTGACATACTCAAGAGCACCTCTGTAATCTGCAAGTTCGTCTGAATTGAAATCTGCAAGAGATACAGACTTGCCGTTCTGCTGGCTACTAAGAACACTCTGTACAGTTGTAAGACCATTAACAAGATTTTCAGCAGCAGTACGCATATCTGACATAGATACTGTTGTTTCTTCCATTCCTTCTACAGGTTCTCCAGAAACAACGCCGAGTTCAATAAGCATATTCGCGAGTGACTGCAGGCTCTCGGAAGATGTATCACTGATTACACCTGCGTCAAGCGCAGCCTGCACCAATGCGTTTATCTGTTCTTCGCCTTCCTGTACACCATCTGTTTCAAATGCATATATGAAATCTTTATCATCCAGCTTTAAGTCTTTCAGTTCCTTCGCCGCGTCTGCAATTTCTTTTGCTCCGTCTGACGTATCAATACCATTGACTGCATTCTTAAAATCATTCGCACTGATAGCAGCGGTGTTTAGCTGATCGCTAATTTCTGTGAATGAGTCAGCGTATCCGCTCATATCAGATTCCAGAAGTGATTGAACGGACTTATCTACAGCGTCAAAGTTTGTCTTTGCTTCAGCTATTTTGGATGAGTCTCCGCTCGCAAGAGCATCATTATATTCTTTTACCGCCTTAGAATAATCACGCATCCATTCAGCAGCTGTCTTAGAATCTCCACTTTTGTCTTTGTACTCGGTTTTATCACCAGCAATTTCTGCAGCCTTTGCCTGTTCATATACTTCCTGATATTTATCCAGTATCTTGTTAGCACTTTTTAGACTGCTTTCAGAGTAGCTGAAAATATCGTCAAGCATATAATTGCCGCCAAGTTCATCTGATGCATTACGAACATCTGTCATGAAGTCATTCAGCGCAGCTTCAGCCTGAGATGCATCTCCGTCAAAGTACAATAGTAATTCTCCGCCTATGCCTTCGCTTGTTGTTATCAGATCTCCGTATTTTTCTTGAGAATTTTTAATTGCTTTCTTCAGAGCTTCTGATGCTTCGTCTCCCTCGATATCATAAA
>OMEH01000955.1_pt1 | contig 12890 bp, 10 predicted proteins | sample 1645391 | NCBI WGS metagenome assembly OMEH01 (sample SAMEA103958133, study PRJEB25191) | human gut metagenome | biome: human-associated habitat [ENVO:00009003]; feature: intestine environment [ENVO:2100002]; material: feces | place: Germany | collected 2013/2015 | reverse complement strand
GATCGGTCGCGAGCGAGATGGCCTCGCTCAGATCCTCGGTCATCGGCAGGATGAGCACGTCCGCCGGCGCGGTGCAGATGTCGCTATTCAGAAGGCCCTGCTCGCCGAGGACATAGAACAGGCGCGTCACGCCGATCGAAATGCCGACGCCGGGGAGCTTGCGGTCAGTATAGTACTCCGCAAGGTTATCGTAGCGGCCGCCGGAGCAGACCGAGCCGATCTCGGGGTGGTCGAGCAGCGTCGTCTCGTACACCGTGCCGGTGTAGTAGTCGAGGCCGCGCGCGATGGTCAGGTCGACCGCGAAGTTCTCCTGCGGCACGCCGAACGCGCCGAGGTACTTGGCGACGGTCGTCAGCTCGTCGAGGCCCTGGTCGAACATCTCGTTGCGGCCGCGGTACTTTTCAAGAGAAGCGAGCACCTCTTCGTTCGTGCCCTTGATGCCGATGAAGGCGAGGATCTCATCCGCCTTTTCGCCCTCGATGGCGTAGTCGTCGACCAAGATCGCGCGCACGAGGTCAGGGCCGATCTTTTCGATCTTGTCGACGGTGCGCATGATATCGCCGGACTTGTCGGAAAGGCCCAGCATCGCGTAGAAGCCGTTTAAGATGCGGCGGTTGTTGATGCGGATCTGGAAACGGGACAGGCCGAGGCGGGAGAAGACGGTATAGATGATGGCGGGGATCTCGGCATCGTTCGTGATGTCGAGCTCGCCGTCGCCGATGACGTCGATATCTGCCTGATAGAACTCGCGGAAGCGGCCGCGCTGCGCGCGCTCGCCGCGATAGACCTTTCCGATCTGGAAACGGCGGAACGGGAAAGCGAGATCAGCATAATGCAGGGCAACGTATTTCGCCAGAGGCACCGTCAGGTCGAAGCGAAGGGACAGGTCGCTGTCGCCCTTGGAGAAACGGTAGATCTGCTTTTCGGTCTCGCCGCCGCCCTTGGCGAGCAGCACGTCGCTCGCTTCGATGATGGGCGTGTCGAGCGGGGTAAAGCCATAGACGCCGTAGGACGAGCGCAGCACCTCCATAAGGCGCTCCATCTGGGTCTGCGGCGCGGGAAGCAGCTCCATAAAGCCGGATAAGGTGTGAGCTTTGATCGTTGCCATGATAGTGTGTGTCCTTTCCTAATAGAATGCATGGACAGCGTACTGCACTGTGGTGGCACAGCAGCGTATCGGAGTGGTTGACAGATATTTTACGGTACGGCGCAGGGATTGTCAAGCGTCCGCGGCCGTTTTTTCCACTTTCGAGACAGTATAGCATTTTCCGCGCGGAATTGCCATAGCTTTCGCCGCCTGCGGTGCAAAAATTTTTCTTTCCGTCGCAGACAGTGTTCACGAAAAATGAAGATATCCGCCAAAAAGCACGAATTGCGCTTGACGGAACTGCCGCTTTTTGTTACCATAGAGACAATATCAACGGGCAAGCTCCGAAAACCGAGGTTCGCCCGCAAGCAGCTTCCGGGCAGCCGTCATTCGGCGTCCGCCGCGGCCACACCGCGCGGGCAGGAGTCGATCCGATCGGATCGTTGAGGAGGAACGTTGGATGTACCAGAGCAAAATGAAAAGCGAAGAGACCGATCACCTGTTCAAGGCGATCTTATCTTTGAAAACGGAGGAAGAATGCTACCGCTTCTTCGACGATCTCTGCACCTTCAGCGAGATCGAGGCGATGTCCCAGCGCTTCGAGGTGGCGTCGCTTCTCGCCGATGGCAAGACCTTCACGCAGATCTCGCAGAAGATCGGCGTCTCGTCTACGACCATCACGCGCGTCAATAAGTGCCTTTGCTACGGGGCGGACGGCTATAAGCTGCTGCTTGAGCGGGCCAAAGAAGAAAAGTAAGCCATTCGTCATTTTGATCAGAGCAGGCGCTAAGCGCCTGCTTCTTTTTGTCTGTTTTGCTTTATTGCGATGCCGTAAAAGCATATCAGCATAACATCACGTCATCCCGATATAGAAGAATTAACTAAAATATTTTTTGGAATCTGCGCGAATTTTATTGCTTTTGCTGAACAGGTATGTTACAATTAGTTCACAAATAGATTAGGGCATGGGAAACAGCGTGCAAGAAACCGTTGCCCGACGGTGCTGTTGCCTAAGTTCTGTGTCTGTTTTTCTGTGGGACCCCTCCACAGAAAACGCACGTCCCCGCGTGCGGTGTGCAGCGTGTTCGTCATGGGGAGGAGCGGCTTCCCGCTTCCTGACGGGCAAGTATTTTTATGAAGAGAGAGGTATTTTATCAATGGCAAACGAAAAGAAAGTCGCACGGGAGCCCAGTTTTCTGCTGGCGTTAATTCCCATTGTGGCAATGATCGGGTTCATGCTTTACTGCTTCCTCGGTCATTCCGAATCCGGTTACCATGACGCCCATATGCCCCTGGTCATGTCCATCGTCGTCGCGTGCATCGTCGGTCACTTCTGCGGTCACGACTTCAAGGATATGCTCGCCGGTATGATCGAGCGCCTGAGCGCTTCCATGGAAGCGGTCCTGATCCTCTGCACCGTCGGTTTCCTGGTCTCGAGCTTCATGGCCTCCGGTGCGATCCCCTCCCTGATCGTCTACGGTCTGGATCTGCTGACCCCGAAGCTGTTCCTGCCCATCGGCTGCATCCTCTGCGCGATCGTCGGTATGGCGTGCGGCTCCTCCTGGACCACCACCGCCACCATCGGTCTTGCGTTCCTCGGCATCGGCGCGGGCCTTGGCATCAATCCCGCCCTCACTGCCGGTATGATCATCTCCGGCGCGTATGTCGGCGATAAGTTCTCCCCCCTGTCCGATACCACCAACCTCGCCGCGGCTGTTGCCGAGACCGGTCTTTTCGACCACGTCACCGCGATGGTCTCCTCCACCGGCCCGACCTTGGTCATCGCCCTCATCCTCTACACCATCATGGGCCTGAACATCGACGCCAGCGCCTACGATCCGACCGTCGCCCAGTCCATTCAGGACGCGTTCCGTGGGGCCTTCGTGATCTCCCCCGTTCTGCTCATCCCCATCATCGTGGTTATCGTGATGTGCATCCTGCGCGTGCCCGGCCTCGTCGGTATCGCCATCTCCGTTGCCACCGCGACCATCTTCATGATGATCTTCCAGCCCACCTCCATCTACGGCTCCCGCGCCTTGGGCGACATCTTCAACATGCTGCACAACGGTATCGTCGTTGAGACCGGCAACGAAGTCGCTGACTCCATCCTCGGCAAGGCCGGCGGTATGAACGGCACCATGTGGACCATCAACCTCATCCTCCTCGCACTCGCCTACGGCGGTGCTCTGGAGCGCTGCGGCTGCGTCGAGCGTCTGTTCGGCGGCCTGAAGCACAGGATCCACTCCGTCGGCAGCCTCATCCTCGCGACCCTGCTGACCTCCATCTTCTGCGACGCCACCATGTGCGACCAGTTCCTCGGCATCGGCGTTCCCGCCCCCATCTATGCTGACAAGTACGACGAGCTCGGTCTCGGCCGCAATATGCTCTCCCGTTCTCTGGAAGATGCCGGTACCCTCTGGGCCGTTATGTTCCCCTGGACCGGCTGCGGCGCTTACCAGACTGGTGTTCTCGGCATGAGCCCGCTGGTGTTCTTCCCGTATGCGTTCGTCAACCTGCTCAACCCCGTTTACGCCTATGTGACCGCTCTGTTCGGCCGCAACATCTTCTGGGCTGACGGTTCCTACACCAATATCTTCGGCAAGACCAAGGCCGGCAAGCCCGCCGGCGCTCCCGAAGAGGCTCACGCCAAGGCCCTTGCGAACCTCGAGGCTCGCCGTGCCGCCGGTAAGGCCCCCAAGATCAACGCGTAAGCTCCCTTCCCCGCTTACTTAGAAAGGAATCACCGCTGTGAAACATTCGCTTCCCTGGGAATCCGTCCCGCCTCCGATCTACCCCGCACAGTCGTCGCTCAAGCCACGTAAAAAGTGGGTGCAGACCGGCGGATGGATCTTGGTTGTCGTGCTGCTGCTGTTCGGCATTTCGACCCGCAGCAGAAATCCGCTGCTCGCCTTCGTCTCGCTCGCATTCTCAGTGCTGTATCTGCTGACGCTGATGACCAAAAAGGACGCCGCTCTCACGAGCCGCGGACTTGAGATCTTCTACGATATGCAGTTCACCACCAACTACGAGTTCTTCCCCTGGGAGGACATCAACGCGATCGTGTGCGAGGACCGCGGCCATGCCGACATGGTGCGCCTGCACATCGGCCACGGCAACACGGAAAAGGCTCTCTTCTTCCCGCGCGAGGATCTCGACGAGATCTACGCGTTCATCAAAAAGAAGAATCCGGCGATCCGCATCATGGATTATGCCGCGCCCGAACCGAAGTCCAGCAAGAAGCACAAGAAGTGAACAACTGTGACCTTTCCACAAAGAATCAAAGGCGCTTTTTTTATCTATTCTGTCTAATTCTATCACTGTACCCTGATAGTGTGTTATCCAAATGTGGTGATAACGCACAACAAAGAAAACTTTTTTCAGCAAAAAACTATTGATTTTGCACAAAAATGTGCTATACTGTTTCCAGAACAATCCTGTGGGACTTTTCCACAGGCGGAGCGCCATCCACGCACGGGCATGCGCGGAAAGTAAGGGGAACGCTTCGACACGTTTCTTGCACCTGAGGCGGTTCGGGCGACCGGACACGCCGACCGGGTCACACCGGAACTTTGAGAAAAGAGAGGACACTACCATGATCATGAATCCTACCGCGATCAAGCATGTCGTCGTCGATGGCCACAGCCTGACGCTCGAATCCTTCGTCGCCATCGCTCGCTACAATGCGACCGTCGAGCTGGCTCCCTCCGCTCTGGAAGCCATGAAAAAGTCCCGCGCCCTGGCCGAGAAGATCGCCGCTGAGGGCCGCGTCGCTTACGGCATCACCACGGGCTTCGGCGAGTTCCAGAAGGTCGCCGTCCCCAAGGAGATGAGCAATCAGCTCTCCACCAACCTGATCCTCAGCCATTGCACCGCCGCCGGCGAGCCGTATGCTGACGAGATCGTCCGCGGCATGATGCTGCTGCGTGCCAACGCTCTGTGCGGCGGCGTGAGCGGCGTTCGTCCCATCCTCGTCGAGATGCTGCTCGAGATGCTCAACAAGGGCGTGACCCCGGTCGTCCCGCAGAAGGGCTCCCTCGGCTCCTCCGGCGACCTGGCTCCTCTCGCTCACATGACGCTCCCCATGCTCGGCAAGGGCGAGGCCATGTACGAGGGCGTGAAGATGCCCGGTGCTGAGGCCATGGCCAAGGCTGGCATCAAGACGCTCGACACCCTGGTCTCCAAGGAAGGCCTCGGCATGACGAACGGCACCTGCGCGATGACCTCCGTCGGCGCTCTCGCGCTGTACGACACCATCTGCGCCGCCCAGCTCGGCGACGTGATCGCGTCCATGTCCTTCGAGGGCCTGACCGGTCTTCGCAACGCCTTCGACCCCCGCATCCATCAGGTGCGCGGCCAGAAGGGCCAGATGCTCGTCGCCGCGAACATGCGCAAGCTGCTCGACGGCTCCGAGATCCTCGACAACTGCCAGAAGGACCGCGTTCAGGACGCTTACGCCCTGCGCTGCATCCCGCAGCTGCACGGCGCCTGCCGTGACGCTCTCGATTACGTCCGCGAGAAGGTCGAGATCGAGCTCAACGCCGTCACCGATAACCCGCTGATGTTCCTCGACGACGAGGCCGTCATCTCCGGCGGTAACTTCCATGGCGAGCCCATGGCCCTGCCGTTCGACTTCCTCGGCATCGCCGCGAGCGAGCTGGCCGACGCTTCCGAGCGCCGCACCGAGCGTATGGTCAACCCTGCGCTCTCCAACGGCCTGACCGCGTTCCTGACCACCCAGGCCGGCGTCAACTCCGGCTTCATGATCGTTCAGTACGCTGCCGCCTCCATGGTCAGCGAGAACAAGATCTACGCTCATCCCGCTTCCGTCGACTCCATCCCCTCCTCCGCCAACCAGGAAGACATCGTCTCCATGGGCACCACCGCTGCCCGTAAGGCCAAGATGATCCTGCAGAACACGCAGGACGTCCTCGCTGACGAGCTGATGACCGCCTGCCAGGCCATCGACATCCGTCGCCGCCTGAACACCCACGGCCAGGGCATGACCCCGCTGCATGAGGCTCTCTATCAGCACGTGCGCGAGAAGGTCGCTTTCTATGAGATCGACCGTGAGATCTGGCCCGACATCCGTGCGGTGGAAGCGATGATCCGCTCCGGCGAGCTGCTGGATATCGTCAAGGAGTATATCCCCGACTTTGAGTAAGTCAAAAACGGGCAAGCCCGTTTTTGAGAGGGGTCTCAAACTTTTTCACTCACCGTGAAAAAGTTTGCAGAGTGTCCCTGCGGACGCACAGGTCGTCCTTCGGGACGTATCCAATTTGTTTGCGGCGTGCGCGGCCGCAAATGTGATGCGTCTCAAAAATGGTTATTGCAACCGATTTGGGGACAATAATGCTGAAAGATTTGTGTTTTGACACGAATTGACAGGATGTAAAAGAAGGTGTAAAGTTATTTTGGCTTTACACCTTCTTTTTTTAGGAGGAACTTACTATGGAACTGAATATTTTACGGGCGGACCCGGCGGGGAACATTACGGTGTTCGTGCTCGATCCGGTCGAAAAGGCACAGCGCGCGGCCATCGCGGAGAAGATCATGGCGATCCCCGCACTCAAGGCCGAGCAGGTCGGCTACGCCTGCCCGTCGGAAGACGACGTCGACGGCCACATGGAGATGATGGGCGGCGAATTCTGCGGCAACGCGACGCGCGCCTACGGCATGTATATTGCCCAGCAAAAGGGCGGCCTTTCCTCGGTCAGGCTGCGCGTGAGCGGCTGCGACCATGCCGTCACCGCGCAGGTCGATCTGAAATCCGGCACGGCGCGCGCTGAAATGCCCTGTCCGCGCAGCGTGAAGCGTGTCACGGTGAATGGTCACGAGGGCACGCTCGTCGACTTAACAGGCATCGCCCACTTCGTCGTTGAGGGCGTGGAGCCGAGCGAAGGGTTCTTCCGCGCGGCGGAGTCGATCTTTTCCGGAATTGCAGGGCTTGACGCCTGCGGCGTCATTTTCCTCGATGCGGAAAAGCGCAGCATGACACCGCTCGTCAAGGTCATCGAGACCGACTCCCTCGTCTGGGAGGGCAGCTGCGGCAGCGGCAGCGTCGCCTGCGCCGTCGCGCAGAGCGAACGCATGGAAAACGGCGGTTTTTCGTGCGAATACCGGCAGCCCGCGGGCGCGGTCCGCGCAAGCGTCGAGCGCCAAGGCGGAAACGTCATCGCCGCGAGCATCGGCGGCGAGGTCACGCTGGATGAGCCCATGCGCATCACGCTGTGACGCGGCAGAGTGAAATGAAAGCCGGGCGCTGGCAACTTTCGCTTTTCTTGTTTTGACCTTTGCCGCAAGCGTTGAAAATTCGTCCAAGAATCTCCCGTTTTTTCTTTTTAAGGCACGCGAACCAACGCTTAATTTTTTAAGGTTTTTGGAAAAAAGAGGCTTGCAAAACAGTTTACCTTTCTCTATCGTTCGGCTATAATTGATTTTGTCAATAAGAGACAATTCTCCGCTTTTAAATACATAATTATTTAGGAGGTATCCCCATGACCGACATTGAGATCGCCCAGGCACATGAAATGAAAAAAATCGTCGACGTCGCCGCCAAGGCCGGCATTGACGAAAAGCACCTTGAGCTCTACGGCAACTACAAGGCCAAGATCGACTTAAGCGAGATCCGCAAGCTGCCCCGCAAGGCAAAGCTGATCCTCGTCACCGCTATCAGCCCCACCCCTGCGGGCGAGGGCAAGACCACCACGTCCGTCGGCCTTGCCGACGCGCTCAACAAGCTCGGCAAGAACACCATGGTCTGCCTGCGCGAGCCCTCTCTCGGCCCCGTGTTCGGCGTCAAGGGCGGCGCTGCCGGCGGCGGCTACGCTCAGGTCGTCCCCATGGAGGATATCAACCTGCACTTCACCGGCGACTTCCACGCCATCGGCGCTGCCAACAACCTGCTGGCCGCTCTTCTCGACAACCACATCCAGCAGGGCAACGTGCTCGGCATCGACCCTCGCAAGATCGTGTGGAAGCGCGCTGTCGATATGAACGACCGCCAGCTCCGCCACATCATCGACGGCCTCGGCGGCAAGGCCAGCGGCGTGCCCGCAGAGCGCGTGGGCGAAGCCGAGAGGGAGCGGCTTGCTAATTTGGAACAGCGCCTTGCCGCCGAGGTCATCGGCCAGCCGCAGGCCGTGGCCGCCGTGGCATCCGCCATCCGACGCAGCCGCACCGGCCTGCGGGAGAGCGGGCGGCCCATAGGAGCTATGCTGTTCCTCGGGCCGACGGGCGTCGGCAAGACCCAGCTGGCACGCACGCTGGCAAAATGCTGGTTCGGCAGCGAAAAAGCCCTGCTGCGCTTTGACATGTCGGAGTATATGGAGCGGCATACCGTCGCGCGGCTGCTCGGCGCGCCGCCGGGCTATGTCGGCCACGACGAGGGCGGCCAGCTGACCGAGGCCGTGCGCCGCCGCCCGTACAGTGTTGTCTTATTTGATGAAATCGAAAAGGCGCACAGCGACATCCAGAACCTGCTGCTGCAAATCTTGGAGGACGGCAATCTGACCGACTCCCAGGGACGCCGGGCGGATTTTTCCAACACGATTATTTTGCTCACCTCTAATTTGGGTGCGCGGTGTCTGTCCGGGCAGACGTCGCCGCTGGGCTTTGGGGCCGCCGCTGCCGAGACCCGGCGCCGCGGCCAGCAAGCCATCCAGGAGGCTAAGGAGTTTTTCCGCCCCGAGCTGATGGGGCGCCTGGATGAGACCGTCCTCTTTGACCCGCTCGGCCCGGAGCAGCTGGCCGGGATCGCAGACCGGCTGCTTGTCGAGCTTGAGCAGCGCGCAGCTCGGCAGGGCTACACGCTTCACCACACGCCCGCCGCAGCCAAGGTGCTAGCCGGGGACAAGGTGCCGCCCTACGGTGCGCGGGAGCTGCGCCGCACCGTCAGTCGTGCCGTGGAGCAGGCCCTTGCGGACCGCATCGCTGCCGGTACGGCCCACCCCGGAACCGTTTACACCGCCGATGTGGACGCCGACGGGCACATTATCCTGACCGAGGATACACTGGCGGCGTGCGTGTAGCATAAGCAAAACGAGGTACCTGCTTTCCGTTGCAGATACCTCGTTTTGCTTATTATAATTGTTGTAAAGGGGAAAAAACCTCAATCCTTCACATACAGCCCGCAATGGCACGCCCCGTGGTAGTCCGGGTCGGCCAGCTGCTCCTTGAACTCCTTGCAGATGCAGATATTCTCCGGAATGTGCTGCAAGCGGCAGGGGCAGTAGCCGCCCGTGCGCTTGAGGCCCTCGCGGATGGTTTTGACGATTTCCTCATTAGGGTTCAGGTGAAATTTCGGCTTTTCCATAGTGTTACCTCGTTTACGGTTTTACGCGGAACTCCTGCTCGCAGTAGATGCAGCGATAGCGTCCGCTCGGCGTCAGGGCAAAGATGTGCTCACAGCCCTCCTCAATGGAAGTGATGCAGCGCGGGTTCGTGCATTTGATGACGTTGACCAGCCGCTTGGGCTGCTCTGGGTGTTTTTTCTCCGTCACCCTGCCGTCCCGGATAAAGGTGATGGAGATTTTCGGGTCGACATAGGCGAGAACGTCAAAGCTCATCTCGCTGACATCGCCCTCGATCTTTATTATGTCCTTTTTTCCGTCCTTTTGGCTGCGGACGTTCTGCAAAAGTGCCACGCTGGCATTGTTCAGCTTTTCCAGCTCCATCATGTGGTAGAGCGCCAGACCCGTGCCTGCGGTAATGTGGTCAATGACCACGCCGTTCTGGATTTCATCAACCTTCAACATTGAACGCTACCTCCCCGGTCTTGGGGTCTTTGAGACCCAGCAAAGTCATGATCAGCGCCATGCGCATATAGACACCGTTCTGCACCTGGTCAAAGTACGCTGCGCGCGGGTCGTCATCCACGTCCAGCGTGATCTCATTCACACGGGGCAGGGGATGCAGCACCGGCATATCCGCGGGGGCCAGAGCCAGCTTTTCCTTTGTCAGGACATAGCTGTTTTTCAGGCGGATGTAATCTTCTTCATTAAAGAACCGCTCTTGCTGGACGCGGGTCATGTAAAGGACGTCCAAATCGGGCAGAGCCTCCTCCATGCTGCGTGTCTCAACATAGGGGATGTTGTTAGGCTCGAGGATCTCGCTGATGATGTAATCCGGCACGCGCAGCTCCTCGGGTGAGATGAGCACAAACTTCATGCCCGGCAGACGGGACAGGCTCTTGATCAGGCTGTGCACCGTGCGGCCAAACTTGAGGTCGCCGCAGAAGCCGATGGTCAGATGATCCAGGTGCCCCTTGCGCTGGCGGATCGTCATCATGTCCAGCAGCGTCTGGGTGGGGTGGCTGTGGCCGCCGTCACCGGCGTTGATGACCGGAATGCGGCTGTAGCGGGACGCGCGCAGCGGTGCGCCCTCCTTGGGGTGGCGCATGGCGGCAATGTCTGCCACACAGCTGATCACGCGGATGGTATCGGCTACGGTCTCGCCCTTGGAGGCGCTGGAAACACCGGCATCGGGGAAGCCCAGCACCTGACCGCCCAAGTTCAGCATGGCCGCCTCAAACGAAAGACGGGTACGGGTGCTCGGTTCGTAGAACAGTGTTGCCAGCCGCTTACGGGCAGCTACATCTTTATAGGCAGCCGGGTCATCATGGATACGGTCTGCAAGGTCCATCAGGCTGAGCGTTTCTTCCAGCGTGAAATCCGCCGGGTCGATCAAATGTCTCATACACAATCCCCTTTGTTTACTCTATTTATTCCAAACGGCGCTGTGCCGTTCAAAATCAAATCAGCTTGCGCACCATCGCAAAGTCAAAGAAATCCGTATAGCAGGTCTGGCAGCAAAGCACCGGCTTGCAGGTGCGGGAATAGCAGATCTCATCCAGCTGCAAAAGCGCCTGCTCCGGGCGCAGCCCCAGCTGGCGGCGGATGCCAGGCACCCCCTGTACGGCGTGCAGCGTCGTCAGCGTCTCGGTGACCTCCACATGGCAGTGCTGCTCCACGATCTCAAAGATCGGGCGGCTGAAATCGATCGTATCCAGCCGCTTGCCGCCAAACAGCGCCAGCGGCAGAATATCGGTGGAGTAGAGCACCGGCGTTTCATCGGCCAGTACCCGGCGGCGCACAAACACAAGTGTGTGCTCGCGCTCCGGGTCAAGGCCGAGCTTTGCGGCCAGCTCCGGCATGGCAGTCTCCCGCGTGACCATCAGGTTATCGCTGTGGGGCACGCGGCCAATGGAGCGGATCATGCGATTGAATTCCAGCTTCTGGTCCATGCGGTTCTCGACCCGGACCACATCGCGGTTGACAAGGGTGCCGATGCCGCGCACACGCTCCAGATAGCCGTCGCGCTCCAGATCGCTCAGGGCATCGCGCACCACGGTACGGCTCACGCCCAGAACATCGGCCAGCTCCAGCTCGCTGGGCAGCTGGGCGGCGTCTGCATAGTGTCCGCGGCGCAGTTCCTCCAGCAGGCGCCGGGCTGCCTGATGGCTGCGCAGCTCACCGCCCAGGCGGTTTTCCGTCGTTTTATTCATGCAAAAATTCCTTTCGTGCCCGGCATACGTCCGCCAGGCAGCATTTGTCGCAGTAGGGCTTGGTGCGGGCTGTGCACACGGCGCGGCCATGGTCCACCAGCCGGTGGCAGAAGCCGTTGCCCTCCGCAGGCGGGATGATCTTCCACAGCTCCCGCTCGACCTTGGCCGGCTCCTTGACGTTGTCCACCAGCCCGATGCGGTTGCACAGCCGGATGCAGTGGGTGTCCGTCACGATGGCAGGCTTGCCGAATACGTCCCCCATGATCAGATTCGCACTCTTGCGGCCCACGCCGGGCAGGGCAAGCAGCGCGTTGAAATCATCCGGCACATGGCAGTCGTACCTATCGCGCAGCATCCGCATACAGGCTGAAATATCCCGTGCCTTGCTGTGGCCCAGCCCGCAGGGCTTGACGATGGCCTCAATATCCGCAGGATCCGCTGCAGCCAGTTCTTTTACGCCGGGGTACTTGGCAAACAGCTCCTGCACCACCACGTTTACGCGGGCATCGGTGCACTGGGCCGCCAGCCGTACCGACACAAGCAGCTGCCACGCATGGTCATAATCCAGCGTGCAGTCGGAATCGGGATATTCTGCCTTCAGGCGCGCAATACAGATCGCAGCCAGCTCTTGTTTGGTCACAGCATTTTCTCCGTTTCAATCCTTTTCTCTTGATTCTACCACGCCGAGCCGTTATAATCAAGTATAGAAGTATGATGTTTTGGTACACTATCTCAAACTTATCTAAAAAAGGAACGCAAAATGGAACCATTGGCACAGCGTCTGCGCCCGCGCACCCTGGATGAGGTCTGCGGCCAGCAGCATCTACTCGGCAAAAATCAGGTTTTCCGCCGCACTGTCGAGAGCGGCAAGATTCCCAACATGATCTTCTACGGCCCGTCCGGCGTCGGCAAGACCACCGTTGCCAGCATCATTGCAGCGGGCAGTAGTATGCAGCTGCACAAGCTCAACGGCACGACGGCCTCGACGAGCGACATCAAGTCGGTGCTCGCGGACATCGGCACACTCGGCGCGTCGGGCGGCATTCTTTTATATCTTGACGAGATACAATATTTTAACAAGCGCCAGCAGCAGAGCCTTCTGGAATGTGTGGAGCAGGGTACCGTCACCCTGATTGCCTCCACCACCGAGAATCCCTACTTTTATGTATATAACGCGCTTCTGTCCCGCTGCACGGTGTTTGAGTTCAAGCCCCTTGCCGCAGCGGACGTGGAGCGCGGAGTGCGCAACGCCGTGCAGCGCCTTTCCGAAGGGGAACAGGTGCCGGTATGCATGGACGAGGA
>OMEH01000953.1_pt1 | contig 12907 bp, 10 predicted proteins | sample 1645391 | NCBI WGS metagenome assembly OMEH01 (sample SAMEA103958133, study PRJEB25191) | human gut metagenome | biome: human-associated habitat [ENVO:00009003]; feature: intestine environment [ENVO:2100002]; material: feces | place: Germany | collected 2013/2015 | reverse complement strand
ATTTGACTACTTGCTGCGGCATATCCTCGCCATTGATGCGGATGGTCGGCGCAGTGGAACAGACGGCATCCAGCATGATGTCCATGATCTCCCGGAAGCGGTCTTTATCGAACTTCGGATCCTGACAGAGAATGTCGTAGTCAAGATTCTCTTTGATAATCTCTTCATACTCGCTTCGCTCATCCATCCTGTCCATCCCATCAAGATTGATGGATTGATAGTTCTTTGAGAGAGTATTTCTTTCTTGGGTAATTACTTGATCAGTATTTATTTGTGCGGACTTATCCCCGCGTGGATTATCCACATCTGGCTTCTCCACACATGGATTTTCCGTGTGTGGTATTTCCCGTTCTGGCGTGGACTCCTGCGGCTCTTCGTATATCTCAAAGATTGTGCTGCTCATCCTGCCTTTACCGTCTCTCTGCCGGTGCCGGACAAGGTAGCCGTGCTTTTCAAGCTCACGGAGCGCGGAGAGAATGGCATCCGGACCTTCCTTGCAGATTGCAGAAAGTCCCTTGGTTGAGAACTTCCAGCCATCATTGAACGAGAGCATCTTTGAGAGAAGACCGACCGCCTTGAGTGACAGGCTCTTGTCTCGGAGGTGGAAGTTCGCCATGACGGTATAGCCACGATTTTTATTTACGCGATAGACTGCCACGAAAATCACCTTGCCATCTTGGAAAGCAGTTCTTCGCCGCACTTTTTCTGGAACTTCATTCGGATGACCTCCTTGCCCTTCGGCGTGAAGTAGGTCTGAGAACCGGTGTAGCAGAACGTCACAAAATCGCGGACGATGAACAGTCCGGCATTGCTGTCCTTGTTGTAGGGAAGTAGCTGCCCGGAAGGAGAGCGGAACAGGTACTTTTCTTTGAGAAGGAACTGGACGAACTTGCGCTCCGGGATTTTCAGTTCCTTCGCCGTCGTTCGGATATTGGTGCAGTCATCCGGATTGATGAAGGCGTCGTAATAATCAGCTTTGGGCTTTGCCGTGATCAGCTCACACTCAAGAGCCTTTACGCGATTCCTTTCCAAAATCAACGCCTGAGCAAACTCCACAATGACCGCAGGTTCCTTCTGAATGCGTTCCAGAAGGGAGTCTGTCATGTAGCCACCGGTTTTGCGGATCATGGGGATGACATCATGCGTGATCCAGCGTTTGAAGGCTTTGGCTTCGGGCTTGCGGCTGCTCAGAATAAGCGTGTAAAGTCCGGGTTCGTTCACCACCGTCATGTTGGGATTGCCTCGCTTATTACCCTCATTTGAAATGAGGGTAATCATCTTCTCATCTGCATCCAGCCGTGAAATGGCTTGAGAGGAATTGCCGATCTCCAAAACCCTGCACACGTCTACCGCCACAAACCACGGCTCGTTTTCGATCAGGGCTGTTCGGATTTCTCCAAACTGTTCATTCTTGAAGACTTCGATTTTGTTATCCATGATTGACTTCCTTTCCGGCAGCAGATGTGCCACTTTGATTTTTGAGAGTAGAAACGGGCTTGCAGCAGTAGGGACACTCTGCAAACACGCAGGACTGATATTTCCAGAAGGGGCGATGAAAGCGGCAGCTTCGGCACTCAGGGAGAATGCCATCCGCGCCGCTGTCAAAATGATCAAAGCCGGGTGTGGTCTGCATCAGCAATTCCAGTGCTTGCAGATCATCGGCTGTCATGCGTTTCATGCTTAAAAACTCCTTTCTTTCGCCGCATCGCCAGCAAATACTCCGGCTTTTGGGCAACAAAAAAAGAGGGTTTGCTTCTTACTCCAAATTGGAGAAGAAACAAACCCTCTTCGTTTACGATGTAGTTCAGATGATTTCTCGGATGGTATGAATGATACCGAGCAGCAGCCCGATGAAGAAGGCGAGTCCTCCGATGAGACCGCCTATGATTAAGTTCAATGCGAAGATGCCGACTGAGCCGGAGATGCCGTAACCGCTTGGAACGAGCCAGAGGCACATCCTCCGGATGCCGAATGGCAAGCCGACGCAGATCCACATTAGGAAGTAGTCGCATACGCCGTCAGGCATATAGATCGGCTTGAGAAATGACGCGAGGCAGAACGCAAGCGCGATTGGAAGCACAACCTCCTTCAAGAAGACTTTGATAGCACCCACTATATCCTCCTTCTGCCGGAAGTGTGCAGCGGCACCCTCCGGCTTGCTTGATTATTGTGAAAGTCCTTTGTTTTCGGTCAAAAAAAGAAGGGACTAAGCCAGAATGCCTTGGTTTTCAAGGTCTTTCTGATTTAGTCCTATTATCGCACAATAATCTATATACAAAATTGCAAGTTTAATTATAAAATACGCAAAAAAGAAATGCAAATTGTATACATTATATTTTAAAGTCTTTGACAAGCGGAATAAAATACTGTAAAAATTAAACAAAAACAGCTTGCAGCAAGGCAGCAACTGTAAAAAGACAGAATATTGAAATGTTTGTGAAAAATCAGTAAGAGTGGCTTTTGCACTATACAAAGTTTATTTAATAGTGTAATATTAAATACTGTAAGGCAATGAATATTGCAGATAGGGGAGATGAAGATGAGTAAGGCCGCAAAATTTGATGAATTTTTAAGTTCCAATAATATCAATTGTTTTTCAAAGGAAGAAATCGATAACGAAATGCACAGCATCGTTTATCGTGCCCATATGGAAGTCAGCAGTCAGAATCTGCCGACGATGATCGTGCTGGACGACAGTATCTATACGATGATCCAGGTGCGCGTTGCCGCTGGCGTTGTCAATGCCGGCAACCGCGAAGGCGTTTTGATGCATATCAACGAGCTTAATAAAAAATACAAGGTTTTTAAATACTATGAAGGCGACAACGGGGATATCTGCCTTGACAGCTGCATCACTACAACTGACGAAGGCTTTGAAGCGCCTGTTATCCACACAGTGATCGATGTTATTTTAAAACATCTGGTAGAAGAATACCCTGTCCTGATGCGTAAAGTCTGGGGCAATTAATTTATAATCATAAATAGCAATGAAGCTGTGAGGCCTTGGGTCCCGCAGCTTTTTTGTAAGGAGGAGCAAACACAGTGAACAAGTTCGGCTTGACTACTGAAGAAGCGAGCAAAGCATTATCCGAGCAGGGCAATAATGCCCTGACTCAGCCCCCGCGCGAAACCTTTTGGGATAAGCTGTGGGAGAATTTTAAAGACCCTATCATCCGGATCCTGATCCTGGCGCTGTTGGTCAACGTAGTTTTTGTTTATATGGGGCACGGCGACTGGATCGAAACGATGGGTATTTTTCTGGCCATCATTCTGGCGACTTTTGTTTCTACTTATTCTGAGTACAGCAATGAAAACGCTTTCCAGAAACTGCAGGAAGAAGCCAGCCGTATCCGCTGCAAGGTTTGGCGTGACGGCGAGCCGGTTGAGCTGCATATCGATGATATCGTCGTCGGTGATGCGGTAATTCTGGAGGCCGGCGATAAAGTTCCGGTCGACGGTATCTTACTGGACGGCGATGTGAAGCTTGACCAGGCGGCCCTGAACGGCGAAAGCAAGGAAGCCCATAAGCTGATCGCTCCGCCCGATTTTACCTGGGGCGATGGTACTATCGATTTTCTGGACGAGCATAAGCTGTTCCGCGGCAGCGTCGTTGTCGAGGGGCAGGGCATCATGCAGGCCGTTAAGATCGGCGACAGCTCTATCTACGGTCAGCTGACCCAGGAGCTGAAGGATGATGAACGTGACAGCCCGCTGAAATTAAAGCTTAAGGGACTGGCGCATCATATCAGCCAGTTTGGTTATGCCGGCGGTGTGCTGATCGCTTTGGCAGTCATGCTGCATAAAGCCTATCTGTACGGCGATTTCGGCGCTTATTTTGCTAATACGCCGCTTTTGCTGTCTGATCTGGTGCAGGCTGTTATTCTGGGTATCATCATTATCGTTATGGCGGTGCCGGAAGGGCTGCCGCTGATGATCGCGATCGTTTCGTCGCTGAATATGAAAAAAATGCTGCGCGATAACGTACTTGTGCGGAAGCTGGTCGGTATTGAAACTGCGGGCAGTCTGAACCTGCTTTTTACCGATAAGACAGGCACGATCACAAAGGGCAAGCTGGAAGTCGTACGGTTCATTACCGGCGACCGTCAGGAATACCCTGCGTTTGACGTACTGCCTGCAAAGCTGAAGGCCTTTACTTACCAAAACGTTGTGCTCAATACCTCGGCAGCCGTTTCTGACGGCGCTATGGTCGGCGGCAATATGACTGAGCGGGCGCTCAGCAACTATGTAGGCAGCTACCGTATGGAAGAAATGCTGCACCGTGATAAATTTATTCCTTTCAACAGCGCCAATAAATATTCTTGGGCGGCAGTCAGCGGTAACGGCGAGCGTTACTGCCTGGCTAAAGGCGCTCCGGAAAAGCTGATTTTGCAAACCAGCCACTACTGGGATGCGGAAGGCAACCGCCAGCCGCTGACCGAAGAAATGAAAAAAACACTGGATGACAGAATGCTGGAACTGGCAGCAGATGCGATCAGGATGCTGGCACTCTGCACCTATGAAAGCGATATCGAAGGCGATGAGCTGCCGGCAGACGGACTGACGCTGGTAGGTATTCTGGGTATTCGCGATGAAGTCCGTCCAGAAGCGATCGAAGCGATTGCTGAAGTTCAGGATGCAGGCGTACAGATCGTTATGATCACCGGTGACCGCCGCGAAACCGCGGTAGCGATCGCTAAAGATGCAGGCCTGCTGCAGCGTCCGAACGAGTTGGTCTGGACCTCGGCCGAGCTTGCGGAAATGAGCGACGAACAGGTGAAACTGGAGCTGCATAAGCTGCGCGTAGTAGCCCGCGCCCTGCCGATGGATAAATCACGGCTGGTGCGCCTGGCACAGGAGATGAACCTGGTAGTAGGTATGACAGGTGACGGCGTCAACGACTCGCCCGCACTCAAAAAAGCCGATGTAGGCTTTGCGATGGGCAGCGGTACCGAAGTTGCCAAAGAAGCCGGTGACATCGTAATTCTTGACGATAATTTCCTCAGTATCAAACAGGCGATCTTATACGGACGTACGATTTATAATTCTATCTGTAAATTCATCGTCTTCCAGCTGACGATTAACTTCTCAGCCGTAGCGATAAACTTCATAGCACCGTTTATCGGCATCGATAAACCGCTCACCATTACGCAGATCCTCTGGATTAACCTGGTCATGGATACTCTGGCGGCACTGGCCTTCGGCGGTGAGCCAGCGCTGGAAAAATACCTGCGTGAAAAGCCAAAAGACCGCAGCGCACCGATAGTCAGCAAAAAAATGCTGTCTACCATCACTATGGGCGGCGTGTATATGACCTTTATCGCGATCCTCTTTTATAAGAGCAGCTATGTCGATCATCTGTTCCGCAATGCGCCCGACCATATCTACACATATACGGGCTTCTTCTGCACATATATCTTTATGGCGGTAGCCAACGGTTTTAACGTGCGTGTTTCCGGTCTTAACCTGCTGGAGCACATCGACAAGAACAAAGGCTTCCTGAATGTAATGGCGCTGATCGTGGCGATCCAGGTGCTGCTGACCTATGTCGGCGGCCGCATCCTGCGTACGACACCGCTGAACCTGCACGAATGGAGCGTAGTTGTTTTGTTCGGTCTGTCGATTATCGTTGTTGACCTGCTGCGCAAAAGCGTTTGCCAAATGTTGGAGAAAAAATAAAAGCCAACCCCTAAACAGAGATTATAAAAAATAGGAGTGATGACTGTATGGATCCTCTCGGGTCTATCAAAGAAGTATTTATTGTTATTGTTTTGATTTTAATGAACGGCCTGCTGGCCATGCTGGAAATGGCGCTGGTCTCGGCGCGTAAAAGCCGGCTGGAGCAGCTGGCTGATGAGGGAAGCAGCAAAGCTGCGGTGCAGATCGGTATCACACTGGTCGGCATCGGCACCGGCGTATACAGCGGCGCCATGCTGGCAGCGCCTTTGGAAGGACTGCTGCGTGAGATCAGCGTACTGCGTCCTTATGCCGGCGTAGTGTCGTATACCTTCGTCGTGGCGCTGGTGACCTATCTCAGTTTGATCTTAGGCGAGCTGATACCAAAAAAAATGGCGCTCAACAACCCGGAAAAGGTTGCCATGAGCTTTGCCGGTTTTATCAAGGTCATTATTACCGCGTTTAAACCGCTGACTGTCTTTTTAAGCGTTTCGACCAGGTTTTTACTGAAGGCGCTGGGGCTTAAGCCCAGTGACGAACCTCCGGTCACGGAAGAAGAAGTGCGCGTACTGCTGGAGCAGGGCCGGCTGCATGGCGTATTTAACGTCGGCGAGCAGAAAATGATCGAAAACGTTTTTGAACTGGATGACCTGCGCGTAAGCGAGATCATGACGCCGCGGACCAAGATCACCTGGCTTGACGTCAACGATCCGCTTTATAAGCACTTGGAGGTCATTGCGGAAAAACAGTATTCCTGCTATGTTGTGGCCGAAGAAGATTTGGAACACGTCCTGGGAGTTGTCTATACGAAACGGTTTTTAGCCGATGTCCTGGGCGCTACCGGCGCTTCGATGCGCAGCTCGGTGCAGCAGCCGCTGTATGTGCCTGAAGGTATGTATACCCAAAAGCTGCTGGATATGTTCAAGGACACGCGGATCAAGGTGGCGCTGGTCATGGATGAATTCGGCGGGCTGGCAGGTATGGTGACCCTGCGTGATATTATTGAGCATCTGGTCGGCGATCTGCCTTCCTATGATGAAGAATTCAAACAGGAGATCGTCGAACGTGAAGACGGCAGCTGGCTGGTAGACGGCTTACTGCCGATCAGCGAATTTAAAGACTTCCTTGATCTGGATGAGCTGCCGCTGGAAGAAAAAACGGGTTTCAATACTGTGGCCGGTTTCGTCGTTACCAATATCGGGCATATCCCGACTGCCGGCAACTACTTCCTGTGGAATGGCTACCGCTTCGAGGTCGTCGATATGGACGGCACCCGCATCGACAAAATACTGGTCGAAAAACTGCCGGAAGCGGAAGCTGCAGAGACAGATGCAAAGGACCAATAAACAGAATAATAAAGCCCCGGCCGCTGGCCGGGGCTTTATTTTTATACAGACGCTGTTTTTAAAATTTAAGGGATGCGGCACGGTCTAAAAAGCCGCGCAGAATATCGCAGGAAGCGGCAAACTTGGCTTGTTCTTCGTCAGTGAGTTCGACTTCTAAAATTTCTTCCACACCGTTTTTGCCGATAACGCAGGGAACGCCTGCCGCCACATCGTGCTGACCATATTCGCCGCGCAGCAGGGTCGAGCAGGGCCAGACAAGCTTCTGATCGTGGAAGATCGCGCTGATAAGCATTTTGGCCACATTGGCGATACCAAATTCGGTGCAGCCTTTGCCGTCGATTTCAATATCACCGGCTTTTTTGACCTGCGTTTGCAGATCTTCCAGGCTGATTTCTGCCAAAACCGGACGTTCCCGGCGCAGCTGCAGAAAGGGCTTGCCGCCGATAAAAATACGTGACCAGACGATAAAGCTGGAATTACCATGCTCACCCATACAGAAGCCGTGAATAGAACGGCGGCTGTAGCCGGTGGCCTTGCTGAGTACCCGCAGCAGGCGATAGGTTTCCAGGCTGGTGCCTGTACAGAAGCAGCGGGAAGGCTGCCAGTCCATCTGCCGGCGGATGTATTCGCAGATGATGTCCGCAGGATTGGAAATACTGATCATGATACCGCGAAAATCGACCTGTTTTAAATGTGAAACAACTTCGTTGGCCATTTTGATCGAATCGTCGAACATATCCAGCCGGGTCTCACCGGGTCGACGGCTGCGGCCAAAGGCCATGACCATGATATCGGCATCGTGCAGCTCTTCATAGGAGCCGGCGCGGATACTGACATCTTTGCCGCACAGCGAGCCGCTGACACAGTCATCCAGATCCAGCGCCTGACCGATAGCTTTTTCTTTCAGGATATCTATCAGGACGATATCGTCGGCTTCACCGGATTGGATCAGTGCCAGTGCGACATGTGAACCAACGTGTCCGGCACCGACGATAACAACTTTACGGGTCTTGAACATAAATATTCCTCCTCTGCGATAAATGATTACTTATAGTATAACACTTTTTAGAAACATTGTTGAAATGAAGAAATTTACTGATTTTAGGAATAAGTTATTATTGGGCAGCAATCACAAAAAAGAACGGCAGCTATTGCTGCCGTTCTTTGATAATTATTTAAGCTGTTTACGTTATTGGATAACGCCGCCGGAAACAGTACCGATGATTTCTATATCCTTCATCGTAGCCTTATTGGCTTCAGTAACTTCTTCGGCCAGGACGGTGAAGTCTGCCCATTTTCCGGTCTCGATCGAACCGAGCCTGTCTTCCAGATGCAGCAGCCAGGCGGCATTTAAGGTGATGCAGCGCATTGCTTCATCGGCGGTCAGGCACTGGTCTTCACCATAAACTTTACCGCTGATGCCGGATTTGCGGTTGCAGGCGCACCAGGCGGAAAAGAGCGGATTGACCTCTGTAATCGGGTCGTCGGAATGCACGCCGAAGCGGACGCCGTGGTTGACAGCACTGCGCATCGGCTCCATGCGTTTGACCTCGTAAGGCCCTACGGTGTATTCAGCATGGACGTCGCCCCAGTAGTACAGATGGTTGGCGAAGAAATTAGCGCCGATATTCAGTTCATGCAGGCGTGCCAGCTGGTTTTCAGTTGCCAACTGCACATGCTCCACAGTATGGCGGTAGATGCTGGTTGGGTTTTCTTCCCGCAGGCGTTTTATTACGCGCAGTACCTGCTCGGTAGCGCCGTTGCCGTTAGTATGGATAGAGACCGAGTAGCCGTGTTCCTCACATTCCTTCAGGATATCGAACATGGTATCGTCGTCGTAGATCAGCTTGCCGTTTTTGGCGCCGCTGTAATATTCCTTATTCAGTAAATTGGCAGTATAGCCCTGGATAGAACCGTCAGCCAGAATCTTGGCGTGGTTAAAAATGAAACGGTCATTTTCGATCTGCTGACGCAGCTGCTGCAGGCCATTCCAGCCGCCGAAGACACCATCCATATTTTTACTGTAGAAAGGTTCCACAACAAAACGTACAGGCAGCTGTTCTTTTTTCAGAGCGTTAGTATAACCGTCAATAGCCTTCGGGGTCAGGATAAAGCCGAAAGCCTTATCAGCAATCGTGGTGCAGCCGTTGTGTTTGGCCAGCTTGGCGATATAACGGGTCGCTTTTTCGGCGGTTTCCGCAGCGTCGCCGCTGATCCTCATACCGCCTGCCTTTAAAACATAGGACATAAATTCGGGTTCAGCAACGTTGCCGTTGCAGCTGCCGTCCGGATAACGGCCGATATTGTCGTCGTGGACAGCATCGATGCCAGACAGCTCGATCGCGCGGGTATTGACGGTCATCAAATGGCCGGAAGCATGGTTCAGGCAGATGGGTACAGTGCTGGAAACCTGGTCTAGCCATTTGCTGTTGATGTTTTCCAGCTTGGCGTCGCCCAAGATCAGCGGATCGATACCATAAGTACTGAGCCAGTTCTGATCGTTATATTTACCGGGGTTCTTTTCTATTACCTCACGCAGCTTGGCAATGATCTCGTCCGGCGTTTTGCAGCCTCTGGAAATCTCGCTGTCAGCAGTATGCCGGTCAAAGTAGCCGATATAAACATAATTCATATTATACAGGCCGCTTTGCTGAGCGTGCATATGGGCTTCGATAAAACCGGGATAAATAACATTGTTGATAAACGTATCATTGATCTGATAAGAAGCAGCATGCGCTTTAAAATAAGCCTCCATATCGATAAAATCACCGACTGCGATAATAGTGCCGCCGGCAACGGCAACACATTCTGCCCACGGCATCTGCGGGTTCATGGTCACTACCTTCTGCGCGCGGTAGATAGTAACCTGAGCGTTCTGAAAGACTACCGGATCGGAAATCACCTGAAAATTTGCGGACATATACATAAGATCACCTCATTATAAATTTACTGATTAACAGTTAAAATCATTTAGTTATTTTTTCATTGGGCAGCGGTCCGGTGCTGAGCCAGAACAGAGCGCAAATGAAGCCCAGGACATACAGGCCCAGCTGAGTGGAATTTTGGCGGGTGCTGCGGTTGATAGCGGTCAAGACAGCGGCGTCATCGGCATTTGCCGCTTTATCCGCAATATATTTTGCGAAAGCAGCGTCTGGCATAAAGCCGATGGAAGCCTGCTCGCTGATAACGGTTTTGGAAGTACTGCTCAGATCGGCGCTGCTCAAAGCGGCGTCCTTAAAGGTGCCGGTGATGGAAAACAGCATGACTACGCCCAGAATAGCGACGCCGATCGCCTGACCGACATTGCGGGTCGCGGTCTGGATACCGCTGGACTGCTGAGCGTCGCGGGCATTGACTGCCCCTGCGATGATATTGGAAGACTGTGAAGCAACAAAGCCCTGCCCGGCGCCGAAGAAGAACAGACCCACATACATCAGCCAGTTAACTCCGTAAGGATTTAAGGACAACGCCATCGGGATCGTCGAAAGGGCAACCATAGCGATACCCGTGCGGCAGATCTTTTTCGGCGAAGCATCGGGACTGAACTTGGGGATACCCATAGAGAACACGATCATCGGGATCGCCATAGCGCTCATGGCTATACCGGTCATAATGGCGCTGAAACCGGCGACCAGCTGCAGATAAGTGATGACCAGGAAGAACGACCCGCCGAAGCAGAGGAACAGCATCGCTGTAAGATACAGTCCACTGCGTACCTGCGGCGTCGTTAAGAAGGAGGAAGGAATAAGACAGGAACCATAGGTTTTTTCAACATTACGTTCGATACGGACCAGGAGCACCAGAGTGATAAGCCCCAGCAGCGCGATAAACAAAGCCGGTGACATACCGAACAAAACTAAGGGACTGCCGCCGATAACAGGCGGCGCGATCGGATCGATCAGGCCCCAGACGGGGATCTTGCTGATACCGATGATCAGTAAAAACAGGCCGGCAACGGCAACGACCGTACCTTTCAGGTCAAAACGCACTTTTTGTTCGGGCAGCGGAACATCGCCTACCAGCAGCGAACCTACAAAAACGATAGTAAAATAAACGGCCATGCAGCTAAAGGCTATGCGCCAGTCAAAAGTATCGATCAAAAAACCGGCGGCGATAGGGCCGAGGCAGGAAGCGATACCTGTAGCAGCGCCGATAGCCCCGAAAGCGAAAGCGCGGTCATTGCCCTGATACAAACCGGGGATCAGCCCGAGTACAGAAGGGATAAGGAAACTGGCGCCGATACCGACCAGCAGACGGCCGCCCCAGGTGAACATAAAAATGTTGCCGGAGAAAGCTACGACAAGTTCGCCGACGGCGCACATCGCAGCGCCGATGCGGAAAGTTTTTTTCCAGCCAACGATCAGGCCGACCATACCGCCGACGATCATCAGGCAGCCGGCGCACAAAGAATAAATAATGTTGGCCAGCTGGATGTCTGACATTGTCGCATTAAGACTGGCCAGCAGGGAAGCTGTAGCCACGGTAAGCACCGAATTATCGCCGGAAGTGCCGATCTGGGCCATGACCAGAGGAAAGAGACCGAGAAACTTGTATTTACTGAGAGCAGAGTTAGTAGACATAATGACCTCCCCAAAACTTTAGAATTTAAATATCTTGCAAGATTTCTTCTTGTCTTTATTGTAAAACCTGGGGTAGAATAAGTATAATACTAGTTATTGTATGTACTCATAAGCTATTTGTTATGAAAGGTGACGGTCATGGATCTATTACAGCTCAAGTATTTTAAAGTAGTCGCCGAACAGGAACACATCACCAAATCAGCCAAGCTGCTGATGGTATCACAGCCCTACCTGAGCGCTATCGTTGCCCGGCTGGAAGAAGAAATGGGCGGGCAGCTTTTTGACCGCGACGGACGTAACGTAGTGCTGAACGAATACGGCAAGATCCTGCTGCACCATGCCAACGAAGCCCTGCAGCATCTGGAGGACGCCAAAAAGGAAATCGCTGACATGCGCTCGCGCGATACTAAATACATTCGTTTTGGCAGCAGCAGTACCATGCTTTCCAAACGCTGGCTGGTGGATTTTCTTAAAGAACATGACGATATCAGGCTGGCGCATCTGCTGGCAGCGCATAACGAGATCATGGACGGACTTCTGAGCGGCCGCTTTGACTTTGGGCTGACAACGGGCAGGCTCGATCATCCTAAAATCATTTCAGTGCCGCTGTGGAAAGACCGTTATACACTGCTGGTCGGAGCCAGGCACCCTATGGCCCGCCGCCGGAAGATCTATCTGCAGGATATCCAAAACGAAAAGATCTGCGCCCTGCCGGAGGATCAAAGCAAGCTGCGGATCGTTGACGAGCTGTGTAAAAAAGCCGGCTTCGAGCCGGACTTTGTCCTGGAAGGCAATGTTGAGCTGCTGAGCGACTATATGCGCGAAGGGCTGGGCGTTTCTTTCGGACTGGCGAGCGTCAGAGATGCTTACCGCGATATCCGTTCCATACCGCTGGCTGACGAGATCGGTGAAGCCAGTATTTACCTGTCGTGGTGCGGTGAGCGTTATCTCACCAATTCCATGCTGACGCTGCAAAGCTATCTGCGGGACGTAGGCAAACAGATAGAAGCTGAAAGGTAACTGCTGCATAGTATAAAAAAATAACGTATAAATAAAAAGACTGAGCTTAGGCTCAGTCTTTTTATTTATATTGCCAGACAAGGCAGGAACTGCGCAGACGCCGACAGTTTTAAAGCCGCTGGCGTAATGCGCCGGGCAAGACTCGCAGACATTTTACACAAACAAACAGTAAGTGTCTTGCGGGGGGGTACAAACGTGCTATAATGATTACAATTATTGCTATAACAAATGTTTTTGATATAAAACAAAAAAGTGATGCTTTAGTTTCGATATTTTAAACTAAAATAC
>OMEH01000943.1_pt1 | contig 12979 bp, 10 predicted proteins | sample 1645391 | NCBI WGS metagenome assembly OMEH01 (sample SAMEA103958133, study PRJEB25191) | human gut metagenome | biome: human-associated habitat [ENVO:00009003]; feature: intestine environment [ENVO:2100002]; material: feces | place: Germany | collected 2013/2015 | reverse complement strand
CAGGACCTCGACCTCGAAACACGTCCCGTGACGGCGGATATGTGCGTGACGGAGAAGCGGCCGACGGAAAGGCAGCTCGCCGATCTCGATTTCGGCTGGCGTATTGTCAAGCATGTGAAGTCGAACGCTATCGTAGTGGTGAAGGACGGTCGTACGCTGGGTGTCGGAGCGGGTCAGATGAATCGCATCGGCTCGGCGGAACTCGCGCTCAAGCAGGCCCATGCCCAGGGTGTGACCGAAGGGCTGGTACTGGCTTCGGACGGCTTTTTCCCCTTCGACGACTGCGTGAGCCTGGCGGCTGCGAGCGGCGTCGAGGCGATCGTGCAGCCGGGAGGCAGCGTCCGGGACGAGGATTCGATCCGGAAGGCCAATGAATCGGGTATTCCGATGTTGTTTACCGGGATGCGTCATTTCAAACATTAAACTGCGGATTTCGTGTCCGTCGGTCGGATTATTTTTTATGGACGATTTCCGAGCCGCTCTTTGCGGAAAGTGCGGTCGGGAATAAACGATAGGTTATGAAAGTTTTAGTCGTAGGCGGCGGTGGCCGCGAACATGCCGTCGTCGATGCGTTGTCGCGTTCGCCGCAGGTTTCGAAGATATATTGCGCTCCCGGCAATGCGGGTATCGCTCGTCAGGCCGAGTGTGTGCCGGTCAAGGATACCGATGTCGAGGGATTGCTTTCCCTTGCTCGTGAAAAAGAGATCGACCTCACGGTGGTAGGGCCCGAAGCGGCGCTCGTGGCCGGTATCGTCGATCGCTTCCGTGAGGAGGGACTTCGTATTTTCGGCCCGACGAAGGCGGCGGCCCGCATCGAGTCGAGCAAGGAGTTTGCAAAAGATCTGATGGGGCGGTACGGTATTCCGACGGCCGGTTACCGGGCCTTCACCGATTATGCCGCGGCGATGGACTATGTCGCTTCGCGTCCGCTGCCTGCCGTGCTGAAATACGACGGGCTGGCCGCGGGCAAGGGCGTGGTGATCGCCGAGACGATGGAGGAGGCCGATGCCGCCCTGAAGGACATGTTGCTCGACGACAAATTCGGCGCGGGCAAGGTCGTCGTCGAGGATTTCCTCACGGGGCCTGAATTTTCGTTCATGTGCTTCGTCTCCGGGCATAAGGTATGGCCGATGGTGCTGGCGCAGGATCACAAGCGGGCATTCGACGGCGACAAGGGGCCCAATACGGGCGGTATGGGCGCATATTCGCCCCTGCCGTTCATTACGGCCGAGGATGAACGCTATGCGCTCGAGAAGGTGTTGCAACCGACCGCTGACGCGATGGTCGCCGAGGGCTGCCCGTTCGAAGGCGTGCTTTACGGAGGCCTGATGAAGACCCCGCAGGGGATCAAGGTCATCGAATTCAACGCCCGTTTCGGCGATCCCGAGACCGAGGTCGTGCTGCCACGCCTGAAAAGTGACATCGTGGATATCTTCTGCGCTGTGGCCGACGGCGGCGATACGCAGCTCGTATGGCACGATTTCGCCACGCTCGGCATCGTGCTCGCCTCGAAAGGCTATCCCGGAGCCTATGAAAAGGGCTGCGAGATCAAGGGGCTCGACCGGGTGGAAGGCGCCCTTTACCACATGGGGACTAAGGCCGACGGCAGCCGCATCCTCACCTCGGGCGGCCGCGTGCTGTTCGTCGTGGGCAAAGGGGCCACGCTGGCCGAGGCACGCGCCAATGCGCTGCGGGATGTCGCACGCATCGGATGCGACAACCTCTTCCACCGCACCGACATCGGACATTGGGCATTTGAAAATTAGTTATATATAAGGTATGGTTATCAGCGGAAAAGAACTCTCAGCAAAACTCAAGGCCGAAATGGCCGCCGAAGTGGCTACTTTCGGCGCGAAATACGGACGCGTGCCGCATCTGGTCGTAATCCTCGTGGGCGAAGACCCGGGCAGCGTCTCCTATGTGACGGGCAAGGCCAAGGCCTCGGCCGAAGTCGGCATCCGCAATACGACGATCCGCAAGCCGGAGTCGGTCTGCGAGGCCGAGTTGCTCGGCATCATCGCCGACCTGAATGCCGACGAAGGCGTCGACGGAATCCTGGTGCAGTTGCCCCTGCCCAAGCATATTGACGAGGACAAGGTGATCGCCGCGATCGACCAGGGGAAGGATGTCGACGGCTTCCATCCCCTCAATGTGGCGGCTTTGTGGCAGAAACAGCCCTGTACGCTGCCCTGTACGCCGAAAGGTATCCTCAAGATGCTGCGGGCTGCGGGCGTGGAGATCGCCGGCAAGGAGGCCGTGGTGATCGGCCGCAGCAATATCGTCGGGCTTCCCGTCTCGAAATTGCTGTTGGATGCCAATGCCACCGTGACCATGGCGCACAGCCGTACGCGTAACCTGGGCGAGGTGACGCGCCGCGCCGACATCCTGGTCGTGGCGATCGGCCGCCCGAAGTTCGTAACGGCGGATATGGTGCGTGACGGGGCCGTGGTGATCGACGTGGGGGTCAACCGCGATCCCGAAACCGGCAAGCTGTGCGGCGACGTCGATTTCGCCGCCATCGAGCCCAAGGCGTCGGTCATCACCCCTGTTCCCGGCGGCGTGGGGCCGATGACGATCTGCTGCCTGATGGAGAATACGATCGAGTGCTTCCTGCGGCGTATCGCACGGAAATAGCCCCGAATCGCCTGCCCCGGACGTTGTCCGCCTCCGGTGCCCTCCCCCGCAAAACCCGAAGTGAAAACTTCGGGTTTTTTAGTGCCTTGCCTTTTCCCGGCCTTCGCCGTTGGGGGAGGGCGGCGGTTTTTCTGCGGCCTGCTTCGAGCAATGCATGTCCGGCATTTTGCCGGGTTCGGGCTCCTCTGATGTCGATTTTCAGGATGCTTGTATACAGATACGCCCATGGGCTATATCTGAAAGCCCGAATAGGTATACAAAAATGCTTTTTATGTAGGCTTATTCGGTTCATATGGTGCAATGATGCGGTTTTTATTTAACTTTGAATATCATTAATGAACGAAATTGTGTGATGAAGTGTGAACAATTCGGTGTAATGTGAATAATTACGTTCTGTAAGAGAGGATAATTGGGGCTGTCGGTTGAATTCGTTTGAGCGGGTTGCAGGCCGTCCAAAAAATGTATAACAATTTAATAAACTATCTAAATGAAACTTTTTTACTATGCGGCAGCCGCTGCAGCCATGGCTTCGGCCGTTTTCTGTTCTTGCGATAAACAGGACGAAGTTACCCCCCCCCAGCCTGAAATCGCGTCTGTACAGTTCGTAGGTGTGACGGCACTCGATGTCGTTACGCGTGCCGAGGCGAAACCGTATGCAGCCGATTTCAATGTTTTTATTCCCGGCGTTACCGCTGCAACGAAACTGGTGAAATTTAGTGCCGATGCATGGACTGTCGATGGCGATCCCATCTTGGTGGATCGCAAGGGCGGTACGCTGGTGGCATGGGCGCCTTCGGCTCTGGCGGTGACTACTTCTGCCAGTGGTGCCGAATATACGCTGACGGCGCAAAAGGATGCGGCCGCACAGGATTTGATCTACCAGCCCCAGCCTGTCAATGCTGCCAATGCGAATGCTGTCGCCGTCGAGATGAAGCACGCCTACTCCAAACTCTCTTTCCTGGCAACGGCCGGCGATGGATATAAGGGTGCTGCCAATCTTACTCAGGTGCAGATTACCGGTGGAATCCATGCGACCGGCACGCTCGACATGGTAGCCGGCACGGTGGATCCGGCCGGCACGGCGACGGGGACGCTTACCCTGGCTGCCGGCGAAAAGGCGCTTGTAGTACCTACGGACGATCAGCCTACCATTGCCGTGACCTGCACGATCGACGGCGAAGAATTCACAACAAGCATTACGGCTGATACCATGCCGTCGCTGCTGGCTGGCGTGGAATACGAAATTACGTTGACGGTCATCGGCCAGGAGGCTGTCATCTCTTCGGTGAAGGAGGTTCCCTGGACTACGACCAAGGTGGACGGCGGAACCATATTCTGACGACTTTAGGTGACGATATGCAAAACGGAAAGCCGCAGACTGTAAAGTCTGCGGCTTTCTTGTCGTGGGTGCGATATCGCACCTTGCGTTGCGGCGCAGCAGGGCGGTACTACCTCTTGGCGTAAGTGCAGTGCAGTGCCTCGGGCAGCGGAGCCCCGGGGGCTCGCCGCCAGACCATGGCCCTGTCTTTCGAGGCGTCGCCCGTCCCGAAATCGAAGCCGTCTTGCGATGAGAATGTCACCGGTACGGCGCCTTCGAAGCCGTATTTTGCATAGAACCCGTGCAGCCACTCCTCGCTCGGGATCAGGAAGGCCGCCTCGTCGCCCTGCTCGCCGATGAGCCGCATCGCTTCGCGCATCAGCTTGCCGGCCAGTCCCCTGCGGCGGAATTCGGGCGCTGTCGCTACGCCGTAGATGTAGGTCGACCGTCCCAGCTCGCTCTCGAACGGCAGCATGTGGAGCATGGCCGCCGTACGCCCTTCGCATTCGGCCGTCAGCATTCTGCGGCGGCTGTAATAGCGCATCAGGAACGAGTCGACGAATTGTTCGTCGTCGCCGAATGCCGCCGTCCAAAGTTCCTTGCAGGCGATTTCGTCCGGGTGCAGGTGGATGGCCGCATATTTGTGCTGGATGACGGCGGGGTGGTAGGAGAGCTTCGACTGGCGCAACCCGTCGATCCCGAGGTCTTCCTCGCGGTTTATCATCGTGAAACGCGCGGGAAGGTGCTGTGCGAAGAGTTTGTTGATGATCGTGAAGGCGCCGTCGTAGTCGGTGTCCGCCTTCTCGACATGCGTGTCGAACGTATGGTCGTTGACCGCCGAACCGTATGTGAACGCGATCAGTTTGTCGCCTACGTAGATACAGCCGCCGATCATTTCCAGTTCTTCGAAATGTTCGAAAGCCCGCTGCATGGCCCGCTGTTCGGCGCACAGTTCCGAGGTGTGCCCTTCGTGGGCCCGGCGCCATTCGCGTTCGAGCTGCATGCACTCCCCGAACCGCTCGCGCGTGAGTTGCTCGTACCGGAAATCGGGGTATTCCGCCATGAAACGGTTGATATGGTTGCGTTTGGGCTGGTACCTGCGTCCCGTGAGGTTGCGCAGGTCGTCGGCGTTGTAAACGTAATCTTCCATGCCGCGGTCGGATTCGAACGCGAACAGCCCGGCGTGCATGTTGCGAACCATCTCGCGCCCCTCGTCCGTAAGCCCGATGATGCGCAGCCGCTGTCCGTGCGCATGGGCATCTTCGCGCAGGGCGGGGATGATCCGGGCGAAATCCCCTTCGCCGACGGGTTGCATGTACCCGATCTTCTCCCCGCCCCCGATCTGGAAGCGGATCACCAGGAAGCCGTCGATCACGGCCCAGGCACTGTGGTACATCGCCTGCCAGCAATACATGTTGGCGAATGCGAGGTCGCAGTTGTAGATGCCCGAAGGCATGGTATAGCGCTCGATGGTCTGTTTATCCTCGAGGCGCACGGGTTTGAATTCAATCATGGACGATGTAACTCTTTTTTTCTGCGTGGGAATAGTATTGCTGGACAAGGGCGCGGAAATCCTGCAGGAGGGAGTCCCCTGCGTCCGACGCTTCCGGTTTGTCCTGCGCGTCGTCGAAGCGGATCGTGCCGTCGTTCGTCACGGCCTGGAACGCCCCGTCCCAGCTCACCGACCACTGCTGTCGCTGCGGTTCGTTCAGCACGTCGCGGCCGAATGCGAAATAGGACTCCGTATTGCCCAGCAGCCCCAGGAGCGTGGGCATGATGTCGAGCTGCTGCACGACCTCTCCGACCTGGCCCCGCAAGGCGCCGTCGGGGGTATACATGAAGCCGATGATATGGTAGTTGCCCGGATAGCTGCGGGTTTCGGCGGCGAATTTTTCGGAGGACACATGGTCGGCTACGAATACGAATACCGTGCGGCGGAACCATTCTTCGCTTCCGAAGCGCTCGAAGAAGAGCCGGAAGGCATTGTCGACATAGGCTACGCCCTTGTGCAGTTTCGTGTAACCGGCCGGGAGTTTGTCCTCGTATTGTGCCGGGACGACGAACGGGTGGTGCGACGAGAGGGTGAACAGCGCGGCGAAGAAAGGCTCCGGTGTCCGGGAGAGCTCCTCGCCGGTGAATTGCAGGAACGGTTCGTCCCAAATGCCCCAGTACCCGTCGAAATCGCCTTTGCCGTACTTCGCCTCGTAGTCCTCGCGGCTGACGAGCCGTTCGACGCCTGCCGAGCGGGCGTAAGCCCCGAATCCCATCGAGCCGTATTCCGAGCCGCAGAAGAATGCCGTCGAATAACCCTGGTCGCGGAGCATGGCCGGCAACTGCCGGCTTTCACCGAGCGATTGCGGCATCAGTACGAACGGCGTCCGGAACGAAGGGATGCTGCCCAGCACCGAGGGCATGGCCTGTATCGAGCGCGTGCCGTTGGCATACATGCGTTTGAAACAGAGGCCGCCGCGCATCAGCGAGTCGAGGAACGGCGTGAAGCCCTTGGTTTCCCGCCCGGCATAAACCTCCGGCATCAGGTAGGCCGAATGCTCGGCTGACATGCTCTCCATGATGAAGACCATGACGTTGCGCCCTGTCAGGTTCACCGCCGCGCTGTCCGCGGGCTGGTGTACGGGCGTGAAATGCTGCGGCAGCTCTTCGGGGGTGAAATATTTTTTGTAATTGACGCTTCCCGCGCTGCCGATCGTCCGCAGGATGCAGAACGGGTTGCTCAGGATGAGGTTCGCCTTGCCGCTGTCGTCGGTATAGAGGGTGGCGTTCGAAAGGGTGATCGGCCGTGTCATGCGGGTCATGCCGCCGCGCATACCTGCGATCGAGAGCCCTGCGCCTGCGGTGAAGATCACCGTACTTCCGACGTAGTAGGCCCAGCCGCGGCTCAGCAGGCTTTCCTCGCGCACCTTGCGGCCGTAACCCCATGCCAGCAGCGCCACGAGGGCTGCGGCGACGAGTACCAGGTACCAGTTTTCAGCCATGAACTTACCGACGAGCTGCACCGAATTGCTGTTGTCGGCAAAGAAGATTTCATCGGCGGTGAACCGTTTCTGCGTGTACCGGAAATAGACGCAGTCGGACATGTTGACAGCCACGACCAGCACGGCGTTCACTGCGACGTAGTACCAGTACATCAGTTTGCGGTACCAGCCGCGTTCGCGCACATGCAGGGGCAGCAACGCCAGCAGGATGAATACCCCGTTGGCATAGATGACCGATGCCGTGTCGAACTTGAGCGCCCCGGCGAGCAGCTGCCACAACTCACCCCGGCCGATCGTCCCCAGCAACTGCGTATTGTAGAGATAGAAAACCGCGCGGCAGAGCATCAGTACCGCATAGAGCAGTACGATGCGCCGTAGTAACAGGGCCAGCGGGGTATGGAGCAGGCGTTTCATGGATTAACCGTTGTCCGGACGATTCTGTGACGACAGCGCGTCCTGATTATTCGCAGGCCTTGAGCGACATGTCGAGCGACTTGATCTGGTGCGTCAGGGCACCGACCGAGATGAAGTCGACGCCGCATTCGGCGTAGTCGCGCATCGTCGAGAGCGTGATGCCGCCGCTCGATTCGGTCTCGCAGCGGCCTGCGACTTTCTGCACGGCCTCGCGGGTCATTGCGGGCGTGAAATTGTCGAACATGATGCGGTCGACGCCGCCCGCGGCGAACACCTCGTCGATGTCCTCCAGCGAACGTACTTCGCACTCGATGGGAATATCCTTGCCCTTGGCCCGGAGGTACTCGCGGGCGCCGTGGATGGCTTTGCGGATGCCGCCCGCGAAGTCGATGTGGTTGTCCTTCAGCAGGATCATGTCGAAAAGTCCCATGCGGTGGTTCTCGCCGCCGCCGATCTTCACGGCCATCTTGTCCAGCACGCGCATGCCGGGCGTGGTCTTGCGCGTGTCGAGCACCCGGGTATGCAGCCCTGCGAGGCGGTCGACGTAAACGGCGGTCTGCGTAGCCACGCCGCTCATGCGCTGCATGATGTTGAGGATGATGCGTTCGGCCTGCAGCAGCGAGCGCAGGCGTCCCGAGACGTAGAACGCCACGTCGCCGGGCTTCACGCGGTCGCCGTCGCTGAGTACCTGCTCGAATTCCATCTCCGGGTCGAGACGGTGGAATACGACCTGCGCGATCTCGATGCCGGCGATGATTCCCTCCTGCTTGCACAGCAGGCGCATGCGGCCGTGTTCGTCGGAGGGGATGCACGAGAGCGACGTGTGGTCGCCGTCGCCGATGTCCTCCTTGATGCAGAGCTCGATGAGCTCGTCTACGAATGGTTTGTATTCTGCCTTCATATCGTTACGTTTTTCGGTGCAAAGTTACAAAAGAATCGTTCCCTTGTACACGGCCTTGTGGTCGAGTGTCTCGTCGCCCACGGGAATCTTCGCGTTGCGGCAGGTGAAGATCACCTCCAGGACGCCGTTGGCGAGCCTGCCGGTGAACATCGGGATTGCGAATCCCTTGCCGGTTTGCGGGTCGTAATACGGTTTGCCGCCGATGTAGGGGATGATCGGATCGGCCGTGCTCGTTAGTTCGTAGATGCCGTCGCCGTCCGAGTCCTCGTATTTCAGTTCGGGGATAACGATATTGAGTGACATCGGCATGGACTGCGCGAAACGCACGTTGTACATCGTGAGCTTGAATAGGCCGCTGTTGTCTTCCGTAAGTTCGAAACTTATGTTGTTTGTCACAAAGGGTGTCGCCGACGGGGTCTGGTTGCTGGTAATGGTGAGCGTGCCCCCGAAAGTGGCTGTCTGCCGGTTATCGTTGTCGTCTTCGGTGTTGCATGCCGCACAGGCCGCGAGGGCGAGCAGGATAAGGAGTTTTTTCATTGTTTTATTGTCGTTATAGGTTAATATTCAGTGTTATGCCGAATGTCCTGGGACGTCCGCGCTGTACGAATTCGTTGCCGATGGACTTGAAATAAAATACGTTGTAACCCGCGTCCGCGAGGTTGCGCCCCCATATGTCGACCGAATAGTGTTTCTGTTCGAAACGCAGGGAGGCTTCGACCAGCGCATAAAATGGCTGCGAGAGCGAATTCTCCTCGTTCCACCAGATGCGCCCCGCGCAGCGGACACCGGCCTGCAGGACGATATTTCCGAGCCACTGCACCCCCGTGGGGATCGTCCACGCCCCATTTGCGGACAGCGTATGCTGCGGCGCGTAGGGCAGGTAGTTGCCCTTGTAATCGGTTTTCCCGTCGTTATAACGGACGAATTTGGCATTTGTGTATCCATAGGCCGCATTGATGTCGAGGTTCTGCCACGGCGATACCTGCAGCGACAACTCGCCGCCGAAGCTGCGCGTGCGTCCGGCATTGGTCATCATGCGCCCGGTGGTCGTCCCTTCGGGGAAGATTGTGAGCTGCTGGTCGCGGCAGTCGATGTAGAAGAGCGCGAAATCGCCCCGCACGGCGCCTTCCATGCACGAAAAGTGCCCGCCCAATTCGTAGTTCCAACTGTATTCGGGTTCGTAGCTCACGACTTTATCCGCGTCGTAGACCGTCCCGAACCCCATTTCGTTCATCATCTTCTGCTGGAGTACGTCGGAGAACATCTGCGTGTTGAACCCGCCGGCCTTGTACCCTTTGGCCACCGAAACGTAGAGGTTGTGGATCTCGTCGAAGGCATAGAGCACCGAAAATTTCGGCAGTACTTCGGTGAAATTCCGCTTGAGCGTATTGCGGATGTCGATCGACAGGGGGTAGTGCCCCGTCGTGCCGCTCACGCGGTTGGTCGCCGTGTAGCCGGTCTGCGTGGAGCTGCGGTAGCGCAGGCGGGTGTGTTCGTAGTCGAAGCGCAGGCCCGCGGTGAAGCGCCAGCGCCCGGCCGTGTAGTTCGATTCGTGGTAGAGCGCCCCGCCTGCCGAGGGGTTGCGGAAGCGGCTGCCCAGCAGCAGCTCGTCGTTGTCCCATGCGTCGTAGGTGTATTGCGGGTCGTGTTCGTTGGCGTTCTTGAGGATCAGCTCCTCGATGCCGGTCTGCTTGAAATGCACCGGGGCGTTCATCGTGCCGTGGCGGTAGAATCCGAATGCGCCCAGCAGCCAGCGGTACGCCCCCTGCTCGTGCGAGCGGAATACGATGTCCTCGGTGAGGGCGTGTTCCGTACGCGCCTGTTTGAGCGTGAAATACGAAAGGGGCAGGAAATCCTGGTCGAGGATCATCTCGTCGTCGGAATACTGGTAGCTGGTGATCGAGGCCACCGAGAAACTGCCGGCGTCGTAGCGTACCGTGAGCCCGTCGCTGAGGGTCGTGCGGCGGTAGGAGCACGGGTCGTTGTAGCGGATCTCGCCCGGGCGGATGACCGTCTGCCCGTTGTGCACGATCTCCTCGCCGACGTAGGCATAGGGATACCCGCCCTGCTCGAGCACCGAGAACGACAGCGTATTGTCGATCCGCAGCCCCGCACGGTTGCGCCACTGCGCCTTCCAGCGTCCGCCGCCCATCCGCTCCCAGTCGCATTTCTCGCCTGTTGCGAGGTTCTCGAAGAATCCGCCCGTATGCGTATAATAGCCCGTCACGGCCATGCCCAGATCGGGGTTTATCCTGTAATAGGACGAAGCCCTGAACCGGTAGCTGTCGCCGCTGCCGTATTCGGCGCTCAGGCGGATACCCTCGTACGCGAGCGGCGAGAGCGTGTATACGTTGATGACGCCGCCCATCGTGTTGCGCCCGTAGAGCGTCGACTGCGGGCCCCGCAGCACTTCGATGCGCTCTGCGTCGGCCAGCTCCATGTCGTAATTGTCCTTGTTCAGCACCGGAACGTTGTCGATGTTGAGCCCCATGACCGGCTGGTCGATCCGTGCCCCGAGCCCGCGGACGTAGATCGACGAGGTCATGCGCGATCCGTAGTCGGGGACGTAGAAGTTGGGGACGTTCTGCGAGAGGTTTTTCAGGGCGTCGACATGCCCCCGTTCGATGGCGCGGCTGCCGACGATGGCTGCCGCCACGGGCTGCGAGCGCAGTACCATGCCCTGCTTGATGGCCGTTACCTGCACCTTGTCCACCACGATCACCGTGTCGACGGCCGTGGGGTCGGCCTCGCCTGCGTTCGCAAACTCCCCGGTTGCCGTGCCCCCTTCCGTTTCCGTCTGTCCGCCGTTCCCGTCCAGCCTTGCGGCCGCAGTGATTTCTCCGGTCTGCGTCCGTTCTCCGGCGGCCGCATGTCCCGCCGCGGTTCCCGCTGCCGGGAGTGGCGCAGACGAATGCCTTCCCGCGGCGGCCGAAAGGAGCGGCAGCAGCAGGAGTGCTATGAACAGTTGTTTGCGGTGCACGATAAGACGTTTAATTCAGCTGCAAAGTAACGGAATTATTTCGGAAGCTGCAATCCTAATTTGTGAGGAGGCGTTCAAAGCTCGTCGACCGCGACATATCCGGCCGTCATGGCGTAGATCGCCAGCCCGGCCACCGAGCGAATGCCCAGCTTTTCCATGATGTTGCGGCGGTGGGAGATGACCGTCGTCAGCCCGATTTGCAGGCGGTCGGCGATCTCCTTGTTCATATAGCCCCGGGCGATGAGGGCCAGTACCTCGGTCTCGCGTCCCGTGAGCTGTACGCCGGCGGGGTAAGCGGCGCTCCCGATGTCGTGTTCGTGGTGGTGCGCCCCGCGGTGCATACGCAGGATATCGCGTACGACGGTCTCTTCGCTGGTGCAGACGTCGATTCTGTGCATGTCCGCATAGGCCGGCTGCGGCTGCCCGTTGCAAAGCAGGATCGTCTTGTGGCGCAGCGGGCGGAAATACGAACTGTGCGTGACGAACAGCTGTGCCGCGACGAAGAAGTGGAAGAACCGTTCCGGGGCTGCCTCCGCGAATGCTTCGAAATCGCCGAAAAGCTCCACGTCGGCCATCGGGATGATCTTTTCCAGGATGGCTTTCAGCCCGACGCCCATCAGGACGTTGGGGGCTACGACGGCTATGGCGGGGCGCTGCTGCATCATTCGTGGTGGTAGGGTTCGTTGTTGAGGATGGTGAAGGCCCGGTATATCTGTTCGGCGAAGATCGCCCGCACGATCTGGTGCGAGAAGGTCATGCGCGAGAGCGACAGTTTCGCATCGGCGCGCCTGTAAACCTCGTCCGAGAACCCGTAGGGGCCGCCGATCACCAGTACCAGGCGTTTCACGCCGCTGTTCATCCGTTTCTGAAGCCAGTAGGCGAATTCCACCGAGCGCATCTCCTCGCCCCGCTCGTCGAGCAGTACGACGTAGTCGCCGTCCGTTGTCTGGCGCAGGATGGCCTCGCCTTCGGCCGTACGCTGTTGTTTTACCGTGAGGTTCCTGGTGTTTCGGACGTCGGGCAGGGCCGTGACCGCGAACCTGCAGTAGAAATTCACACGCCGGGCGTACATCTCGACCAGCGCTGCGACCTCCTTCGAATCGGTTTTACCTATGACGATCAGTTCGACGGTCATTGCCTACAAATCCGAATTCCACTCGCCGTCGGCATCCGCACAGATCACCGGGCGCGACTTCTCCACCGACTTGAGCCACTCATAGGCTTTGTACATGTTGTATCCGTTGCCCGATTCGCCGCCCAGCGCGAATGCGATGACGCACGAATGGTTGCGCGAACGGTAGTACATCGCCTTCACGCGTTCGAGGTATTCGTCCGCCAGCGACGGGTCGTTCGACGGCGTGCCGCCGACCTTCCGGTCGTCACGCTTTTCGGGTGCGTTGATGTTGGCGCAGTCGATGACATAGAGCCCCAGCTCGTCGCACAGGTCATAGAACCACCCCGGCTGCGGATAGTCGGGGCATATCGTGTTGTTGCCCTTGGCCTTGAGCGTTTTCAGCTCCGCGAGGGTCGTCTTGCGGTCGGCAGCGGCGTTGTACCTGGCCTTGACCAGTTTCAGCTCCTTGTCGAAGCGCGTGAGGCGCCCGTCGACGAGCTCCGTCTTGCCGAAGCCGATCTTCAGCGGCATGTATTCGCGGTAAGCCCCGTCGCGGCGCGTGAAGAGCATGACTTTGCAGAGCGGCGGATTCTTGGCGCCCGGTTCCCATTTGTTGGCGTTGGTG
>OMEH01000937.1_pt1 | contig 13026 bp, 9 predicted proteins | sample 1645391 | NCBI WGS metagenome assembly OMEH01 (sample SAMEA103958133, study PRJEB25191) | human gut metagenome | biome: human-associated habitat [ENVO:00009003]; feature: intestine environment [ENVO:2100002]; material: feces | place: Germany | collected 2013/2015 | reverse complement strand
TTTGAAGAGTTTCAGTATTGTTGGGAAAATATCAGACATCCATACCTATCCAAACAAAGAGATAGCAAAAAAGCAACCGATCTACCCGATCTGTGTAAAGAAGCCGAAGCCGAGCGATGGATACGTACTTCTCCCGAAGCCTTCTGTAATACAAAAGACAAGAAAGTACTGTCTCAGGTACTGAATAACTATGATCAGGAAACTACCGACTTTTATCGTTGGAAAGTAGAATATGAACAGGAAGAACTGTCCAAACTGATTCTGAAACGCTCAGGAATTGACTACGGACAAATTCTCGACTTGGTACCAGTGGAACGGGGAACTTCCGGACGACTTGTCAGATTCAAAATAATAGGTACTAAACGGACCATGATCATTGGCAAAGAACTGGAAATACGTCGTACCCTCTCCCCATCACACCTCTATAGTTCTGCTTTCACCATTGATAAAGTAGACGTCACAAACGGAATACCGGATCGCTTTATCCTTACCGGGGCCGGATTGTGCTGTTTCTCCATTAACAGATAGAGTTTGTTGAGACCGTACATCCATGTTCCGTACTTTTTCTCGTAATACTCCAGAGGTTTGAGCAGCCGTATCATGGCAACGCCACATTCATGTTTCAATTGTTCCATCTAATTTATTTACTATTTAATCATTCCACAGTTACCGACTTTGCCAGATTTCTAGGTTGGTCTACATCCATTCCTTTGCACACCGCAATGTGATAAGCAAGCAATTGGAGAGGTACCGTAGTAATTAACGGATCAAGGCACTCGATTGTTTCCGGAAGTTCGATACTGCAATCGGCTATTTTACTGATCACTGTATCTCCCTTAGTTACAAATGCAATTACCCGGCCTTTTCGTGCCTTGATTTCCTGAATATTGCTCAGTACTTTCTCGTACAGTCCGTTCTGGGTAGCAATGACGACTACCGGCATTTCAGCATCAATCAAGGCAATCGGTCCGTGTTTCATTTCGGCAGCCGGATAACCTTCGGCGTGAATATACGATATTTCTTTCAATTTCAACGCACCTTCCAAAGCAACAGGATAACTATATCCGCGTCCGAGGTAAATAAAGTTATGCGCATAGGTGAAAGTTTTTGATAATTCCGCCAACTTATCATTCAGCTTCAGCACCTCCTTCATTTTTTCGGGAATATTGTTCAGTTCCTGCACAATTGTGAGATAATGCGCCTCATCCAGCGTACCTTTCTCTTTGGCGAGAGTTAATGCCAACATTGTCAGTACACTCACCTGTCCTGTAAATGCTTTGGTAGAAGCTACTCCAATCTCCGGGCCGACGTGGATATACGAACCTGTATGAGTGGCACGGGGAATAGAGGAACCAATCGCGTTGCATATACCATATATAAAAGCACCGCGACTTTTCGCCAGTTCTACTGCCGCCAGTGTATCCGCCGTTTCTCCACTTTGCGAAATGGCAATCACCACATCATGCTCGTCGATCACCGGATCACGATAACGAAATTCGGAAGCATACTCCACTTCTACCGGAATACGGCAGAAACTTTCAATCAGGTGTTTACCGATCAGTCCCGCATGCCAGGAAGTACCACAAGCCACAATGACAAAGCGTTTGGCATTCAGCAACTTCTCTTTATAGTCAATCACGGCCGAAAGCACCACATTATTCGCTTCCACATTGATACGTCCGCGCATACAATCACGGATACAGTCCGGCTGCTCAAAAATCTCCTTCAGCATAAAATGCGGATAGCCCCCTTTATCCAGCTGTCCGAGGTTCAACTCTACCTTTTTCACTTCGGGGGTCATTTCCACATTATTCAGATTGACTACCTTCAATTCTTTTCCCCGGTTGATCACCGCTATCTCACCATCTTCCAGATATACCACCTTATCTGTATATTCTACAATCGGCGTGGCATCCGACGCCAGAAAAAATTCCTCTTCACCAATACCTACCACCAGCGGACTGCTTTTGCGGGCCGCAATAATTTCCTCCGGGTGCTCCTTATCAAGAATCGCAATCGCATAAGCACCAATCACCTCGCCCAATGCCAACTGAACGGCAGTGAGCAAATCAACCTGATGGGTAACTTTCATATATTCGATTAGTTGAACAAGCACCTCGGTATCGGTACTACTTTTAAAAGTGTAACCTTTGGCCTGAAGTTTTTCTTTGAGAACAGCGTAGTTTTCAATGATACCGTTGTGAATGAGAGCGAGCTTTTCGGAAGAAGAATAATGAGGATGGGCATTAGCTGAACAAGGTTCCCCGTGTGTAGCCCAACGGGTATGGGCAATTCCGACTGTACCGGAAATATCTTTGTGTGTGACGAAATTTTCGAGTTCGGAGACTTTTCCTTTCGTCTTGTACACATTTAATTGTTGGTTATCACTGATCAATGCTACCCCTGCACTGTCATATCCACGATACTCCAGCCGCTTCAACCCTTTAATAAGGATGGGGTAGGCTTTTCTTTTACCAATATAGCCTACTATTCCACACATATTATGATATTTTTATTTCGGTTGCAAATATACGAATTCTAAATGACATAAAGATAAATTTTTCTATATTTATTTGACATAAGCACATAAAAAAGTTGTAAACACATCAAAAAGTTAAATAATATATTATTTTTAGCTCAAAAAGAAACAAGTTACAATCAGAATAAAATAAAAGCAAACAACTAATAAATTTGATACAAATCCGCAGATTTTGATTACAATCTAAAAGAATAAAGAGCAGGCTTTTTATTTCGTGTTACAGAAAACTAACAAAATACTATCATTATGAAATTAAATCATTAATTTTGCCGAACATTTTGATAGAATAAATAGGTATTATCATACAATAAAGCTAGAAAGAATGAAAAAACAAGAACTTTTTAACAACGCAACAGAAGGATTCACCTACCAACGAGCACCTCAACAGATGGGGTTGTACGACGCGGCATACGAACACGATGCCTGCGGAGTTGGCATGCTGGTGGACATTCACGGAAAAAAGTCACACGACCTTGTTGAGTCGGCTTTAAAAGTATTGGAGAACATGCGCCACCGTGGTGCTGAAGGGGCGGATAACAAAACCGGAGACGGTGCAGGTATTATGTTACAGATTCCGCATGAGTTTATTTTACTGCAAGGCATTCCTGTTCCCGAAAAAGGACGCTATGGTACCGGCCTGCTTTTTCTGCCGAAAAATGAGGAAGACCAGGCAGCTATTTTAAGTATCATTATTGAGGAAATAGAGAAAGAAGGACTTACATTGATGCACTTGCGCAATGTACCTACCTGCCCGGAAATTCTGGGTGAAGCAGCTCTGGCTAATGAACCGGACATCAAACAGGTATTCATCACCGGATTTACGGAAACGGAAGCTGCCGACCGCAAATTGTATCTGATCCGTAAGCGGATAGAGAATAAAGTCAGATTGTCAGCCATTCCGACAAGAAATGATTTTTATGTCGTTTCGCTCTCTACCAAGAGTATTATATATAAAGGTATGCTTTCGTCATTGCAGCTACGCAACTATTATCCCGATCTGACGAACAGCTATTTTACCAGTGGACTGGCACTGGTACACTCCCGTTTCAGTACCAACACATTCCCGACATGGGGATTGGCACAACCCTTCCGTTTGTTGGCCCACAACGGCGAAATCAATACGATTCGCGGCAACCGCGGATGGATGGAGGCCCGTGAAAGTGTACTCTCCACTCCTGATCTGGGAGATATCAAAGAGATCCGACCGATTATACAGCCGGGCATGAGTGACAGCGCTTCTCTGGACAATGTGCTGGAGTTTCTGGTTATGTCGGGATTAAGCCTGCCACATGCCATGGCAATGCTCGTACCGGAATCTTTCAACGAGAAAAACCCGATCAGCGAGGACCTGAAATCTTTCTATGAGTATCATTCTATCCTGATGGAACCATGGGACGGACCGGCAGCCCTGCTCTTCAGTGACGGACGTTTTGCCGGTGGTATGCTCGACCGTAACGGTCTGCGCCCTGCCCGCTATCTGATCACTAAAAACGACCTGATGGTAGTTGCCTCCGAAGTAGGTGTAATGGACTTCGAACCGGGAGACATAAAAGAAAAAGGACGCCTGCAACCGGGAAAGATTCTGCTGATTGATACAAAAAAAGGAGAAATCTACTATGACGGTGAATTGAAAAAACAACTTGCCGAAGCGAAACCGTACCGTACGTGGTTGTCGACCAACCGTATCGAACTGGATGAACTGAAAAGCGGGCGCAAAGTACCTCATCACGTAGAAAATTATAACCGGATGCTCCGTACTTTCGGCTACTCCAAAGAGGACATCGAACGGTTGATTATGCCGATGGCAAGCACAGGTGCGGAACCGATTCATTCAATGGGGAATGATACGCCTTTAGCTGTACTCTCCGATAAACCTCAGTTGTTTTACAACTATTTTCGCCAGCAATTCGCACAAGTGACTAATCCACCGATCGACCCGCTACGTGAGGAACTCGTCATGTCTCTGACGGAATATATCGGAGCGGTAGGCATGAACATTCTGACTCCCAGTGAAAGCCATTGCAAAATGGTACGTCTGAATCATCCGATTCTAAGCAACACACAGCTGGATATTCTCTGCAATATCCGCTACAAGGGTTTCAAGACTGTGAAATTGCCGATGTTGTTTGAAGTATCGAAAAGAAAAGCCGGCTTGCAGGAAGCACTGAACAGGCTGTGCAAAATGGCGGAAGAGTCGGTAACGGAAGGTGTAAACTACATTGTGCTGACCGACCGTGAGGTAGATGCCACCCATGCGGTAATCCCTTCATTGCTGGCAGTAAGCGCCGTTCACCATCATCTGATTTCCGTAGGCAAACGTGTTCAGACAGCTTTGATTATAGAAAGCGGAGAAATACGTGAAGTTATGCACGCTGCCTTATTGCTCGGCTTCGGAGCAAGCGCACTGAATCCATATATGGCATTTGCTATCCTCGACAAGTTGGTGAAGGACAAAGATATTCAGCTGGATTATGCTACAGCAGAGAAAAACTATATCAAATCTATCTGCAAAGGTCTGTTCAAGATCATGAGCAAGATGGGTATCTCCACCATCCGCTCTTATCGTGGTGCGAAAATTTTCGAAGCTGTCGGGCTCAGTGAGGAATTGAGTAAGGCTTACTTTGGTGGAATCGGGTCACCAATCGGAGGTATTCGTCTGGAAGAGGTAGCCAAAGACGCAATCGCTTTCCACGATGAAGGTATCCGGGAGGTGAAGAGTGAAGAGTTACTGAATAGAGGATTGTATGCCTTCCGGAAAGACGGAGAAAAACATGCATGGAATCCGGAAACAATCAGCACGTTGCAACTGGCTACCCGCTTAGGCAGCTACAAGAAATTCAAAGAGTTCACTCATTTGGCAGACGATAAGGAGAGTCCTATTTTTCTGCGTGATTTCCTGAGTTTCCGTCGCAATCCTATCTCTATCGACCGAGTGGAACCTATAGAGAATATCCTCCGACGTTTTGTGACGGGTGCCATGTCTTTCGGTTCTATCAGCAAGGAAGCCCACGAAGCGATGGCAATTGCCATGAACACCATCCATGGACGCAGCAACACAGGGGAAGGTGGTGAAGACGCTTCCCGTTTCCACCCGCTGCCGGACGGAACTTCCATGCGAAGCGCCATCAAACAGGTAGCTTCCGGACGCTTTGGTGTCACCGCCGAATATCTGGTTAATGCTGATGAAATACAGATTAAAATAGCTCAGGGAGCCAAACCGGGTGAAGGCGGACAGCTTCCGGGATTCAAAGTGAACGATGTGATTGCCAAGACACGCCACTCCATTCCGGGGATCTCGCTGATTTCTCCTCCTCCCCACCATGATATTTATTCCATCGAGGATTTGGCACAATTGATATTTGACTTGAAAAACGTGAATCCACAAGCCAAAATCAGTGTCAAACTGGTGGCAGAAAGTGGAGTCGGCACAATCGCCGCGGGTGTGGCAAAGGCAAAAGCGGATTTGATTGTCATTTCCGGTGCCGAAGGCGGTACGGGAGCCTCTCCTGCTTCATCCATCCGCTATGCAGGTATTTCTCCGGAATTGGGATTGAGCGAGACACAACAGACACTGGTTCTGAACGGCCTGCGCGGACAAGTCGTTCTGCAAGCCGACGGACAATTGAAAACCGGACGCGATATTATTTTAATGGCATTGATGGGAGCCGAGGAATATGGTTTCGCTACTTCCGCACTGATCGTATTGGGATGTGTGATGATGCGTAAATGTCATCAGAATACTTGTCCGGTAGGTGTAGCTACTCAGAACGAAGAATTACGCAAACGTTTTCACGGACGTAGTGAATATCTGGTCAACTTCTTCACATTCCTGGCACAGGAAGTCCGTGAATATCTCGCAGAAATGGGATTTACCAAGATGGATGACATCATCGGACGCACAGACCTGATTGAACGCAAATCCGTTGCGGGTGATCCGAACCCGAAGCATGCCTTGATCGACTTCACCAAATTACTGGCACGTATAGACAACAGTGCGGCTATCCGTCACGTCACCGATCAGGAGCACGGCATCTCGACCGTAAAGGATGTGACAATCATAGACGCTGCCCAAGAGGCGATTGAACACGAAAAAGAAGTTTCGCTGGAATATACGATTGCCAATACGGACCGGGCGACAGGTGCCATGCTCTCCGGTGTCATTGCCAAGAAGTACGGAGAAAAAGGCTTGCCGGAACATACCTTGAATGTAAAGTTCAAAGGTTCTGCGGGACAGTCATTCGGCGCTTTTCTGGTGCCGGGCGTAAATTTCAAGCTGGAAGGTGAAGCCAATGATTACCTGGGTAAAGGTTTGAGTGGCGGACGTATCGCCGTCCTGCCTCCTATCCGCAGCAACTTCGAAGCCGAGAAGAACACAATTGCAGGTAATACCCTGCTTTATGGGGCAACCAGTGGCGAGGTATACATCAATGGGCGTGCCGGCGAACGTTTCGCCGTACGTAATTCGGGAGCTGTCGCTGTAGTAGAAGGTGTAGGCGACCATTGCTGTGAATATATGACCGGAGGCCGCGTAGTGGTTCTGGGACAAACGGGACGAAATTTTGCAGCTGGTATGAGCGGCGGTGTAGCTTATGTGTGGAACAAAGACGGCAATTTCGATTATTTCTGCAACATGGAGATGGTAGAATTATCACTGATCGAAGAGGCCAGTTACCGAAAAGAACTGCACGAACTGATTCGACAGCACTATCTGTACACCGGTTCGAAACTGGCACGTACCATGCTCGATGACTGGAACCATTATGCCGATCAGTTTATTCAGGTAGTACCTATCGAATATAAAAAGGTGCTACAGGAAGAGCAGATGAGAAAGTTACAGCAGAAAATTGCAGATATGCAGAGAGACTATTAATTCAAGTAATAGGTATCAGGTATTAACGATGCAGAAGGCTACGGCTAATACTTAATACCTAACACTTAATATTTAAGATTAAAGAAAATGGGAGATCCAAAAGCATTTTTAAATATACCTCGCCAGGAAGCGGGATACCGCCCCATAAGCGAGCGCATCACTGACTATAGTCAGGTAGAACAGACATTGAATACAAACAGCCGCAAGTTGCAGGCTTCCCGCTGTATGGACTGTGGCGTACCATTCTGCCATTGGGCATGTCCGATAGGCAACAAACAGCCGGAATGGCAGGACGCATTATACAAAGGAAAATGGAAAAAAGCGTATGAAATTTTATCCTCAACCTGCGACTTTCCGGAATTTACCGGACGTATATGCCCTGCCCTTTGCGAAAAGTCCTGTGTGCTGAAACTATCCTGCGACCAGCCGGTGACGATTCGCGAGAATGAAGCGGCTATCGTAGAAGCCGCTTTTCGTGAAGGATATATACAGGTACAAACACCCCGAAGAAACGGAAAAAGTGTAGCAGTGATCGGTGCCGGTCCTGCCGGACTGGTAACTGCCAATCAGTTGAACCAGAAAGGTTACACCGTCACCCTGTTTGATAAGGACGAAGCACCGGGAGGATTGTTACGTTTCGGCATTCCAAATTTCAAACTGGATAAAAATGTCATTGACCGGCGTATGAAAATATTGGCAGCAGAAGGTATCCGGTTTGAGATGGGAGTAGAAGTAGACGTCCATCATTTGCCGAAAGGTTTTGACGCTTACTGCATTTGTACCGGAACCCCCGTTGCCCGTGACTTGAGTATTCCGGGACGTGAACTGAAAGGTATTCACTTTGCACTCGAAATGCTGGCACAGCAAAACCGGACTCTGGAAGGTCAGACTTTCGCAAAGGATAAGTTAGTGAACGCTAAAGGCAAAAAGGTACTTGTCATCGGTGGCGGCGATACCGGATCAGACTGTATCGGAACCAGTGTACGACAGGGAGCAACCAGTGTTACACAAATTGAAATCATGCCCAAACCGCCCGTAGGTCACAATCCGGCTACTCCGTGGCCTCAATGGCCTGTAGTATTTAAAACGACTTCCAGCCACGAAGAAGGTTGTACACGTCGCTGGTGCCTGGCCTCCAACCAGTTCCTCGGGAAAGACGGTAAGGTTACAGGTGTAGAAGTGGAAGAGGTGGAATGGACTCCGACAGCAGACGGCGGACGTCCAACGATGAAGCCTACAGGCAAGAAGGAAGTAATCGAGGCGGATCTGGTACTATTGGCTATGGGATTCCTGAAACCGGAGCAACCTAAATTCCCGGAAAACGTATTCGTTGCCGGAGATGCGGATACAGGCGCAAGTCTGGTAGTACGGGCTATGGCAGGAGGACGGGCGGCAGCAGCTAAGATAGATGATTACCTGACCAAATAGTACTACGACAGGTAATAAGAAAAAGTTGGATTACTATGATTCTTTCGTTCCACCTGGGTAGAACGAAAGAAAAACCTAGGTGGAACGAAAGAATTATAACCAATCCATTTAAAAAGAATAGCGAGAAAACAATATATTATATAACCCCCAAACACTTAAAGTTATGTGTGGAATAGCAGGTATACTCAACATAAAAGTTCAGACTAAGGAACTAAGAAGCAAAGCACTGAAAATGGCTCAGAAAATCCGTCACCGCGGACCGGACTGGAGTGGCATCTACGTAGGCGGAAGCGCCATTCTGACACACGAGCGTCTCTCCATCGTTGACCCGCAAAGTGGCGGGCAACCCCTCTACTCTCCCGATCGCAAACAAGTGCTTGCCGTAAATGGCGAAATCTACAACCACCGTGATATCCGTGCAAAATATGCCGGTAAATACAACTTCCAAACAGGAAGTGACTGCGAAGTAATCCTTGCTTTATACAAAGATAAAGGCATTCATTTCCTGGAAGATATCAACGGTATCTTTGCTTTCGTTCTTTATGATGAAGAAAAAGACGAATTCCTGATTGCCCGGGACCCTATCGGTGTCATACCTTTATATATAGGGAAAGACAAGGATGGAAAAATCTATTTTGGCAGTGAGCTGAAAGCACTCGAAGGCTTCTGTGAAAAATACGAGACGTTCCTCCCGGGACATTACTTTTATAGTAAAGAGGGGAAAATGAAACGTTGGTATACCCGTGAATGGACAGACTACGAAGTTGTAAAAAACAACGGAGCCAAAGCCTATGACGTAAAAGAAGCATTGGAAGATGCTGTTCATCGCCAGTTGATGAGTGATGTTCCTTATGGAGTCCTTCTTTCAGGCGGGCTAGATAGCTCCGTCATTTCCGCTATCGCCAAGAAATATGCAGCAAAACGTATCGAAACAGACGGAGCAAGTGACGCTTGGTGGCCTCAACTCCACTCCTTTGCTATCGGACTAAAAGGGGCACCCGATTTGAGCAAGGCACGTGAAGTGGCAGAATACATCGGTACGGTTCATCACGAAATTAATTATACGGTTCAGGAAGGACTGGACGCTATCCGGGATGTCATTTATTTTATCGAGACATATGATGTGACTACTGTACGTGCTTCTACCCCTATGTATTTGCTGGCACGTGTTATCAAATCAATGGGAATCAAAATGGTGCTGAGCGGTGAAGGGGCCGATGAAGTTTTCGGAGGCTATCTTTACTTCCATAAAGCCCCTACTCCACAGGCTTTCCACGAGGAAACCGTACGCAAGCTCTCAAAACTTCACATGTACGACTGCCTCCGTGCCAACAAAAGTCTGTCTGCCTGGGGTGTAGAAGGACGTGTTCCCTTTCTGGATAAAGAATTTCTGGATGTGGCAATGACTTTGAATCCGAAGGCTAAAATGTGTCCCGGTAAAGAGATCGAAAAACGAATTGTACGTGAAGCTTTTGCCGACATGTTGCCGGAAAGCGTGGCATGGAGGCAGAAAGAACAGTTCAGCGATGGTGTAGGATATTCATGGATTGATACATTAAGAGAAATGACAGCTGCTGCCGTCAGCGACGAACAGATGAAACATGCAGCCGAACGTTTCCCCAGTGAAAGTGCGGCACGCAGCGTACCGAGCGTACCCAGTGTAGCATGTTCCACAGCAGAAGCACTCGCATGGGATGCAGCTTTCAAAAATTTAAATGAGCCAAGCGGCAGAGCGGTAAAAGGAATACATGAAGAGGCTTATGACGAACGGATAAAATAAATCGGTTGAAAAATGATAGATGTCTGAAATAAACTCATACCTTTGAGAATATATTTATCATCTATCATTCAATAAACAAATGAACATTAAGTTTTTATGGTGCTGGTGTATCTTTTCCTTGCTAAGTATTACTTCTGCATTCTCTACTTCACAAGAATCAGAAATACTATTCATAGACGGAGTGAAATGGGATATGCTGGCCCAACCGATTGACATAGATTCCATACATAACACTAAATTCAGAGAATTTTTGCCCAAAGAGCGACATTGGACGACTGCAAACTGGGACGGATATACAGGAGTCTGGGAAATAAAGAATAATCAATTGTACCTTCAAAAGGTCATTATTGAAATATCGGAAAACCATAGCACAGAAAAGAGAGAAGTTAAGGGAATAGATTCTTTTTTTAGTGAATATAAAACAGACGATGGAATCTTTGCTTCCTGGTTTAGCGGAAAAGTACGGTTAGGCCGGGGTGATATTATACGTTTTGGTGCCGGAGGTTTCGACAGAAACTACATGGAGGAGTGTGTATTGACTATCAAAGACGGTGTTGTCACAGATAAAGTGTTTTATCACAATAGCCGAAAGGAAGGGATCAAGCTATTACAAATCAGAGATAGTCTACAGGCACATTTCCCTTGGGAAAAGTTCCCCGAAATAAGCGGAAAAAGACATATTATCTTTTTATCTGATTTCGATTTATCCGCTGACGGACACTATATAGACAGCAATGTCAAAATCCGACTGGATAAAGTCATGACCGAAGACCAGAGCCATCCGATAATAACAGCCATCAAAAAGAAGCTAAAAGAAATCTATCCTTGGGAGGTTTTATATATTAATGGGAAATACCGTCCGGAATATCAACATTTCACTTTCCCTATTATCATCAAAAGCTCAAATGATGAAACTCCTGATTAGTTGTCATTATCTTCTCCATAGATGATATCGGCCAATGTTTATTCATCAGTTTGTAAAGTCAAGAATAAAAAGTCTATATTTCTATGCATAAAAGCAGCCAATTAACGCAGATTAGCATAATAACAAGCTAATCTGTGTTTTATTTTTTATATTTTTGGACTCATAAACTCTTTAAACGTACTATCAATGAAAATAAAAAGAATTATTCTAATGGCCGCCCTTATCATTTCAGTAGCTAGCGTTCAAGCACAAAAGTCACAGGTTATCGCTCATCGTGGCTATTGGAAAACAGCAGGTTCTGCCCAAAACAGCATCACATCTTTGCAAAAGGCGGATTCTATACATTGCTATGGTTCCGAATTTGATGTATGGCTTGCCAAAGACAATAAGCTGGTTGTCAACCACGATCCTGTCTACAAGATGAAATACATGGAATATTCCAAGGGAGATGCTCTTACAGGATTGAAACTATCAAACGGAGAAAATCTGCCCAGCCTGCAAAAATATCTGGAAGCCGGCAAAAAATGCAATACTAAGCTAATACTTGAACTGAAAGCGCATAACAGCAAAAAACGTGAAACAAAAGCCGTACAGGAAATCCTTGCCATGGTGAAAAAGATGGGACTGGAAGATCGTATGGAATATATCACTTTCTCGCTGCACACAATGAAAGAGTTTATCCGTCTGGCACCTGCCGGAACCTCGGTATTCTACCTCAACGGAGAACTATCTCCCAAAGAACTGAAAGACCTCGGCGCTGCCGGACTTGACTACCACATGGGAGTAATCAAAAAACATCCCGAATGGATCAAAGAAGCACATGATCTCGGATTGAAAGTCAATGTCTGGACGGTAGACAAAGCAGAAGACATGAAGTGGCTGATTGACCAGAAGGTGGATTTCATTACGACCAATGAACCGATTGTGGCACAAGATATGCTAAAATAATCACTCACAGAAAATTTCTAAGAGCTAAAACAATATTAAGCACCATCATGCAGTAAACCAATATGCATGATGGTGCTTTTTACATAAAATCCCAATAGAAGCTATTTGAAATCTTCCAATACCTCTTTCAACTCTTCTACCGTCAACTCACCTACTTGCCTCCACAGTTCATGTCCCTTATGCAATAGAAGGAAAGCTGGTACCGTCTCAATATTATATGAATCGGCTACGGCTTTATCTCCTTCAATGTTCACATTTATCAGTTCTATCACTCTCTGCTCATAAGTGCGGAGCACAGGTCCTATCCATTCATAATGAGGCGACCAGTCAGCGTAAAACACAACCAATACCAAATGATTGCTCTGTGCGGCAACTTCCAATTGTTTCTCTATATCCATATCTCCTACATTTATTATGTTATTGTTAGGAAGAGAACAATGAATATATAAAAAAGGTTCTTCTCCATATTCGATAAACAATATGTCATACAAATAAGCAAATTCACTTTCATATCGTCAAAACCAAAAGAAGTCATT
>OMEH01000931.1_pt1 | contig 13100 bp, 15 predicted proteins | sample 1645391 | NCBI WGS metagenome assembly OMEH01 (sample SAMEA103958133, study PRJEB25191) | human gut metagenome | biome: human-associated habitat [ENVO:00009003]; feature: intestine environment [ENVO:2100002]; material: feces | place: Germany | collected 2013/2015 | reverse complement strand
CTCGGTGTGCTTGCGCAGGACCCGCGCCCGCAGTACCAGAACGACCCCGAGCGCGTGTACGGTATGAGCTTTGGCGGCTGGGACGTTAAGTTCCGCGTAAAGGACGGCGTGCTGACTGTTTTATCTTTAGCGGAAACTGAACATCAATAAAAACGTTGTTAAGGGAAAAACTCTTCGCGTTAAGCCGATGCTAAGAGGGCTTCCAAACGGTTGATATGCAAATTCTGCGCGCTATAATAGCGCCAGAATACATAAAAGGAGCGTATCCGCCGATGCAAGTTTCCAGCGCATTTGTTGTTGTCATGGGTATGGGCGTCACATTCGTGGGCCTTACCTGCATCATCTTCCTGACGATCCTGATGGGCAAGATCCTCTCGAAGCCCGAGGCTCCGAAGCCCGCCGCAGCAGCTGCCGCGCCGGCAGCGCCCGCTGTTCCCGCTGACGGTCTGACCGACGAGGTCAAGGTCGCCATCATGGCGGCGATCGCCCAGCAGCCCGGCTTCAACATGGCGAATGTGACGAATGTCAGCATCCGCAAGATTTAATTTTGAATTCCACTTCTTCCTTTATCAGCGAAAAGGACGGCATCGCGCCGTCCTTTTTGCTACCATGAAAAAAATATTCGATTTAGCACAAAATTAGCAGGCTGTATGCTATAATGGGGACGGAAAGCATGCGGAGTCTTTCTCCGCGCCAACGATCAAGCGAGAGAAGGCGGCGACATGGCAAAAATCCCCGAAAAAATGCGTTGGATCTACGACCTTTTGCTGACGGCGGCGATCCTGGCTATGGCGACGGTGCTCTGCACGCTGCTGCGAAGGATCGACGACGGCAGTGGCTACGTGAACCTCATCTTCGTGCTGGCGGTCGCGACCATCTCGCGCTGGACGGAGGGCTATTTCTGGGGGATATTCAGCGCTGTCTCGGGTGTGCTGTTCGTCAACTACGTGTTTACATATCCCTACTGGGAATTCAACTTCACGATCACCGGCTACCCGTTCACCTTCCTTGCGATGCTGACGGTGTCCATGATGATCAGCGCGATGAACACGCAGATCAAAAAGCAGGAGCGGCTGCGCATCGAAACAGAAAAGGAAGCCGTGCGCGCCAATCTCCTGCGCGCGATGTCGCACGATATCCGCACGCCGCTGACGAGCATCGTCGGCAACACCGCCGCGATCCTTGAAAACGAGGATTCGTTTTCTCCCGAGCAGAAGCGCCGCCTTTTGGAAGACGTGAACGAGGACGCGCAGTGGCTCATCCGCATGGTTGAAAATCTCCTGTCTATTACGCGCATGAGCGGCGGACAGGCAAAGATCGAAAAGGACTGTGAGGCGGCCGAGGAGATCGTCGGCGTCTCGGTCAGCAAGTTCACCAAGCGCTTCCCCGCGATCAAGGTTTCGATCGAGGTACCGGACGAGGTGCTGATGGTGCCGATGGACGCGACGCTCATCCGTCAGGTCATTATGAATCTGCTGGAAAACGCCGCCATCCACGGCGGAAACGTCACGCAGATCCGTGTCTGCCTCTCACGCGAGGGGACGAACGCCTGCTTTTCCGTCAGCGACAACGGCGTCGGCATCCCGAAGGAGATGCTCTCGACGATTTTTAACGGCGGGCTTTCCGGCGTGTCGCACAACAACTTTGATATGAAGAAAAACATGGGCATCGGCCTTTCCGTGTGCTACACCATCGTCAAGGCGCACGACGGCACGATGACCGCAGAAAACTTAGATTCGGGCGGAGCGTGCTTCCGCTTCTATCTGCCGCTGGAGGAGGGCATCAACAGTGAAATTGAAGGATAAAGTGCTCGTGGTGGAAGACGAGCAGAACATCAGCAACTTTATTTCGACGGTTCTCACCGCGAACGACTTCGACGTGCTGGTGGCGCAGACGGGTGCCGAGGCGGTCTCGATGATCACCTCGCACTGCCCCGATCTCATCATTCTCGACCTGGGGCTTCCCGACATGGACGGGATGAACATCCTCAAGGAGGTTCGTTCGTGGTCGAGCCTGCCGATCATCGTCGTTTCGGCGCGCACGCACGAGCATGACAAGGTCATGGCGCTCGACCTCGGCGCGGACGACTACATCGAAAAGCCGTTCGGCACGAGCGAGCTGCTCGCGCGCATCCGCACGGCCATCCGTCACACGCGCACGCCGCTCGACAACAACGAGATCGCGCAGTCGGGCAAGTTCACCGTCAAGGACCTGACCATCGACTATGACAAGCACCACGTGCTCATCGGCGATCAGGATGTGCACCTGACGCTCAACGAGTTCAAGATCGTGGCGCTGCTCGGCAAGTACGCTGGCAAGGTGCTGACGTATGACTATCTCATCAAGCAGATCTGGGGGCCGAAGGCCAAGGCCGACAATCAGATTTTGCGCGTGAATATGGCGAACATCCGCCGCAAGATCGAGAAGAATCCCGCCTCGCCCGAGTATATCTTCACCGAGATCGGCGTGGGCTACCGGATGCTCGAAAACGACGCATGATGATAGAGCCGCTCGCGGCTTTATGATACCAGGGCGCGTGCGCGCCCCACACGATCACGCAGACGGCTCCTGCCATTTGGGGATGGCAGGGGTCATTTGCGCACTTTTGCACTTTTATGAAAAAGGTGTCGGACTGAAACAGTGAACGTTTCAGCCCGGCACCTTTCTTTTTTGCGTGTTTTCATGCAGCAAAATCTTTTTGTTTGCTTATAAATATTCCGTACTGTGCCGCAGCGAATGTTCGATCGTCATAGTTATGCTGACTTTTGTGTATATTTTTACCAAATCGTTTGCCGCTCTATTTCGACTCTTTATTCAGTGCTGCAATCTTGACATGAATTGTTATTCTCATTATTGAGATTTTATGAACATAAATATACAATCAGCATCACAGTCAGTCCTACGAAAGAGGAAACCACAGCACATGAACATTTGGGAAATTGCAACGAATTATTATCAATACTTCCTGCGAGGGACGCAAACGACCATCCTCATCTCTCTGCTCACCGTGTTCTGCGGCTCGATCCTCGGCTGCCTGATCGCTTTCATGCGGCTATCCAAGTTTAAGCCGCTGGAAAAGTTCGCCAGCATCTATATCACCGTCATCCGCGGTACGCCGATGCTCGTGCAGCTCTACATCGTTTACTACCAGCTCGACTTTATCAGCTATCCCACCGGAACCCTCTTCGGCGTCGATCTGGAGCGGGCGCTGCCGTGTATCATCGCTCTTTCGATCAACTCCTCCGCCTACGTCGCCGAGATCATCCGCGCGGGCATTCAGGCGGTGGACAAGGGCCAGATGGAAGGCGCGCGCTCGTGCGGCATGACGAATGCGCAGGCCATGCGCTACGTGGTGATGTCGCAGGCGGTCAAAAATATTCTCCCCGCCATCGGCAATGAATTTGTCACGATGGTCAAGGAGACCTCGATCATCCAGTACCTCGGCATCGGCGATCTGATGTACAACAACGGCATCGTGGTCACCTCTACCTATAACCCGCTTCCTTGCTACTACATCTCCGCCATCATCTATCTGGCGCTGAATATCATCCTCGGCAAGGGCCTGAACATCTTTGAAGGGAGGCTGAGAAAGAGTGAACGGTAACGTATTGTTCGAGATCAAGGACTTGCAGAAAAAGTTCGGCAGCCTGACCGTCTTCGACGGGCTGAACGAGACCATCTGCAAGGGCGACGTGGTCGTCATCATCGGTCCCTCGGGCGGCGGTAAGTCCACCTTTATCCGATGCCTGAACCTCTTGGAGCAGCCCACCGCCGGCAAAATTTACTTCGAGGGCGAGGATATCACGGCCAAGGGCTTTGATGTGAACAAGCACCGACAGAAGGTCGGCATGGTGTTCCAGCAGTTCAATCTCTTCAACAACCTGACGGTGCTTGAAAACATTACGATCTCGCTCACGAAGGTCAAAAAGCAGTCGGAAGAGGAGAGCAAGGAAAAGGCCCTCAAGCTTCTAAAGCGCGTGGGGCTTGAGGACAAGGCGAACGCCTATCCCTCCCAGCTCTCCGGCGGGCAGAAGCAGCGTATCGCCATCGTGCGGGCGCTGGCAATGGAGCCCGATGTGCTGCTCTTCGATGAGCCGACCTCCGCGCTCGACCCCGAGATGGTCGGCGAGGTGCTGCAGGTCATCTCCGACCTCGCCCGCGACGGCATCACGATGGTCGTCGTCACGCACGAGATGGGCTTTGCCCGAAAGGTCGGCACGCGCGTGCTCTTCATGGACGGCGGACAGATCGCCGAGCAGGGCACGCCCGAGGAGATTTTCGAGCACCCGCAGAACGCGCGAACCAAAGAGTTCTTATCCAAAGTCATCAACGTCATTTAACAAACAAAAAATAAAATTTACGATATTATTGGAGGAAACAAAAATGCTTCACACGATCAATCCCGAAATTCTGTTCCTTAAGCAGGAAGATGTCATCAAGGCCGGCCTTCTCGATATGAAACAGATCTTGGCCGTTACGGAAAAGACCTACGCGATGCTCGGTCAGGGCCTCATCAAGAACCCGCCCAAGACCAACACCAGCATCCCTGACAAGGAAAACTGGCAGTCGTTCTTCAACGCCATGCCTTGCTACATCGGCGGCGACATCAACATCGGCGGCATCAAGTGGGCGGCGGAGTCCAAGAAGAACGCCACGATCCCTGGCATCCCCTACGGCATCGACATTTCCATCCTGAGTGACCCCGAGACGGTGCTGCCGTTCTGCATTCTGGACGGCACGCTCATCACCGCGATGCGCACCTCCGCCGTCGGCGGCCTGATGGCCAAGTATGCCGCCCCCTCCGATGCGGACACCGCGTGCCTTGTCGGCGCGGGCGTTATCGGCCGCACGATGATCTCCGCCGTGCACGAGGCGCTGCCCCAGATCAAGACCATGTACCTCTGCGACATTGATGTCGCCAAGGCCGAGGGCATCGCGAAGGAGTACGGCGACAGCCTCGGCGTTGAGATCATCCCGACGAGCGACAGCAAGGCTGCGGCGCTCAAATCTCAACTCATCGTCGGCGAGACGACCGCGCCCAAGCCGTTCATGGACACCTCCTGGCTGACGCCCGGCTGCGGTCTCGTCTCCATGCACTCCAACGAGGTGATGGAGGACGTCTTCCTCAAGGCCGACGGCATCGTCGCCGACTACTGGACACAGCTCAAGCAGCACACGAACCCGCTGTCCAAGCTCACGAAGGAGGGCAAGCTCGATGAGAGCCAGATCATGGACCTGAGCGAGCTGGTGCTCGGCACGAAGAAACTGCGCACCTCGGACGATCAGTTCGTCGCCGCCGCGTCCATGGGCCTCGGCGCGCTGGACATCATGATCGCCTATCAGCTCTACCTGAACGCGACGGAAATTGGCATCGGCATCAAGGTGAACCTTTGGGACAAGCCCCTGTGGGAATAAGACACGCAGGAGGGAACAAAGATGGACGCATTCAAGAAATTTGCGGCGCTGCTTCTGGCGCTTATGATGATCCTGTCTCTCGCCGCCTGCGGCAGCAAGAGCGATGACAGCGCGCAGGGCAGCTCGGACGGCGACGCGTCGTCCGATGACACCGCCAAGTCCAAGATCGAGCAGATCAAGGAGGCGGGCGTGCTCGTGATGGGAACCTCTGCCGACTATCCCCCGAACGAATTCCACACGGAAGTGGACGGCAAGGACACCATCGTCGGCTTTGACGTTGCTATCGCGCAGTACATCGCCGATGACCTCGGCGTCGAACTCAAGGTCGTCGACATGTCGTTCGACAACCTGTGCATCAACCTCGCCAAGGGTGATTTTGACATTGTCATCGCCGGTATGGCCTCGACCGAGGAGCGCTTGAAGTCCGTCGATTTCTCTGACCCGTACTTTAAGCAGCAGCAGGCCATTCTGATCCGCGCGGAGGATGACGCGCTCTACAACAAATCCGAAGACCTGAGTGGTCACAAGGTCGGCGTGCAGAACGGCACCATTCAGGTACCCATCGCCAACGAGCTTGCGGGTGAAGAGAACGTCGTCGGCCTCGTCAAGGCGCAGGATCTCATCATGGAGCTCAAGAGCGGCAAGCTCGATGTTGTGTACATCGACTACACCGCAGCTCTTGCATTCGCCGCGGCGAACGATGACCTGACGGTCAAGGACATCGGCATCGAAAGCGACAGCGAGGGCCAGTGCATCGGCGTGCAAAAGGGCAACGAGGACTTTGTCGCCTACCTGAACGAAAAGATCGCCGAGATGCAGGAACAGGGCCTCGTCGACCAGTACGTCGCCGAAGCCCAGACGCTGGCTGGCATCGAGTAAAGCCCGTCCCCCTTGCATGATATGAACAGCACCAGCATACCCTCTATCAAGAGAATTGGGGAGGATATGCTGATGCTGTTTCATTTTGACCGCAGGAAGAAGTCTGAAAAGGAGAAGAAGCCGCCGCGCTTTCTGGTGCTCCGGCGCAAATGGCTGACGCTGGGCGCGGCGGTGCTGGCCGCCGCGGCGATCTTTGCCGCCGTCAATTATCCCGCCGCCGTCAGTGCGTCGGCCGCGGCGCGCCAGCTGCCGATCTACTGTGTCCAGCGCGACCAGAAGGTGTGCTCCATCTCGTTTGACGCGGCGTGGGGCGCGGACAACACGCAGAAGATCCTCGACGTGCTCAAGGAGTACGGTGTCACCTGTACCTTTTTTGTCGTGGGCAACTGGGCGGATCAGTATCCCGAACAGGCCAAGGCCATCGTGGACAGCGGCAATGAGCTCATGAACCACTCCAACGCGCATGATCATTATAATTCCCTCACCGCCGACCAGATCATCGCAGACGTGAACACCTGCAACGATAAGATCGAGGCGTTGACCGGCGTCCGCCCGACGCTCATCCGCTGCCCGTTCGGCGAGTATGACGACCACGTCATCTCCACCATCCGCTCGATAGGCATGGAGCCGATCCAGTGGGACGTGGAAGCGCTGGCAGCGGTTGGAAGAAGGAAATCAATGAAAAAATGAGCGGTGTTGATGAAGGACATCAAGCCATCGGGCTCATTCCACACAATACCCCTATCAAGAGAGATAGGGGTATTTTTATTATGGAATACTATATGACCGACGAGAGAATTGCTGAGTATTTGAAAGCACTCGAAAATGAAGAGCGTGCTACGGCGACGATCGAGAAGTACCGCCGCGCGCTGCTAAGCTTTGCCGCATTTTTGAGCGGCGCAGCGGTCACGCAGGAGATGATTCGGCTCTGGAAGGACGACCTGCGCGCGAGAAACTACGTGCCGTCGACGATCAACACTTATCTGGCCGCGCTGAACGGCTTCTGCCGCTTCTGTGGCTGGACAGACTGCCGCGCACGGTTTCTGAAAATCCAGCACCGCCTGTTTCGCGACAGCAGGCAGGAGCTAACGCGAGGGGAATACGAGAGGTTGGTCGCTGCGGCGGAGGCCACGGGCGACCGCGCCCTCGCGCTCTTGATGGAAACCATCTGCTCCACCGGCATTCGCGTCAGCGAGGTGCAGTATATCACCGTCGAAGCGGCGAAAAACGGCAAGACCGAAATTGCGCTCATATATTCATAACTAAAGTGCATGCAGAGATTGAGCTGTCTGCGCCAGAGAACGCTCAAATGGGTGCAGAGGCACAAGCTTACAGTGCGTTTTCCCCTGTAAACTCCATAATTTATATTTGGAATCATAATTTCCCTTGCCTTTGCCGGAAGATTGTGCTATATTTTGCTACGCGTAAAGGAAACGATAAGATCGTTTCGCTTCCTTTGCATATACGGTATATAGATTCCGTTCTCAAAATCTCATATTTTGGCAAAACCGCCGAAAGGCGGCGACGCAAAGCCAGATGGGTCTAACGCCTCTCCGAATGGAGAATACGCTATGACAGCCGGTTGCACACTTACTGATGTATTCGCTTGTCACTGCTCCGTCCGGCTTTGCTGGAACGGAGCTTTTTTCGTGAGGGGGTGGCTGACGATCCGACGAACATTTCGAGCGTTTTGCACCGAACAGGGAAAGACTACTTTGATTGCCCAGTGGGATATTGAGCAAAATTTACCACTCACGCCGGATGCGGTCACTCGTGGCAGGCGATGGTCTACACCCGTAGCGAGGGCACAGGTTGCCCCTACTGCACAGGGCGCAAGGTTACGCCTAAACAGGGCGGCCTGGTGAAGCAGTTTCCGCTGCTCGCGGCAGAGTGGGACGTCGAGAAGAACACGCCTCTGACGCCGCAGGATGTGACGACCGGCAGCCACAAGCTCATCTGGTGGCGCTGTCCGAAAGGCCATTCGTGGCGCGCGGCGGTGTATTCGAGGACGACCCTCGGCACGGGCTGTCCGGTCTGCACCGGACGGCAGGCGCTCGCAGGCGAAAACGACCTCGCGACGCTGTACCCGGCCATTGCCGCGCAGTGGGACGAGGAGAAAAACGGTGCGCTTCATCCAAGCAATGTCACCGCGGGCTCGAACCGCCGCGTGTGGTGGCGATGCGAAAAGGGGCACTCCTACCGTGCTGTGATCGCGCAGCGCGTGCAGCGCGGCGACGGCTGCCCTTACTGCGCCAACCGAAAGGTGCTGCCGGGCTTCAACGACTTAGGCGCGCTGACACCGGAGATGGTCACAGCCGGCAGCCAGAAAAAAGCGTGGTGGCAGTGCTCTTACGGCCATGTCTGGAAAGCGGCCATCTACTCGCGCGCGGGCGTGCAGCAGTGCGGCTGTCCCGTCTGTGCCGGGAAAACCAAGCGAACCAAGTAAACCCAGCCCGTGGAGGCGGGCAAAAGATAAAGAAAACTTTAGGAGGTAATGAAATGAAACGGCGATTATTGGCAAGTATACTGTCGCTTGTCATGATGCTGAGCCTGCTGTCAACGGCAGTTTGGGCAAGGGAAAAACGGGCAGTGGCGGCTCTCAGGAAACTGAGGATACCGCAAAACTCAAACCGCAGAGCGGTGAGGGGGGAACTCCCCATGAGACTGCGACGAGTAAGGAGCTTGATTTGGCTGATGGCTCCATTGTCATCACGGAGACTGGTTATACCCAGGGCAACGCTGAAAGCGAAACTGCGTATACCGGCGAATACACCATCAGCGGTACGACCACCGAAAACACCATCACTGTCACCGGCGGCGATCACACGATCAAGCTGAACGGCGTGAATATCGATGTGTCGGGTATCCCTCGCTGGTTCCACGGTTTCCTTCATCAAGGCGACTGCTGAGGGTGAGACCGGCACGGTCAAGCTGGTCTACGACGGTCAGACGTTCTTCACCACGGAGATTACTGTTGCGCAGAAGCCCTTGAGCAAAGATGATGTCACCATTACCGGTATCGACGACAAGTACCCCTCTCATGAGGCTGCCGAAGCTGCCAAGGACGGTATCGGTATTGTCTATGACGGCAAGAAACTGACCACAGACGACTACACTGTGTCCCGTGAGGATGGTATGTTTACCATTACCTTTGAGGGCAACTACTCCGGAACCATGAAGCAGGACTACCAGGTAGAGACCGGCCTACCCACTGTCACCGTTTCCGACGCTACCTTTACTTACGACGGTCAGAATCACACCATCGTCGTTAACAACCCCAACAATGACGATGTGAAGTTTAGCCTGAGCCAGTCCGGTTACGGCGCATAGATCGAGAAGAAGGCTGCCGGTACTTATGTGATCTACTGGGCCGCTGAGAAGGACAGCAAAACTGTTTCCGGTTCGGCCACCCTCGTGATTACCAAGGCCCCGCTGACCATCAAGGCAGACAACCAGTTCATGTACGTCGGCGGCAAGCTGCCTGAGTTTACCTACAAGGTGAGCGGCCTTGTGAAGGGCGACACGCTGACGACCGCACCGACACTGACCTGTACGGCGGAGGGTATGACGGTCGGCAAGTTTGATATCGTTCCCTCTGGCGCTGACGCCGGCAATAACTACGAGATCACCTATGTCAACGGTACGCTGACGGTCTCGCGCCGCCACAGCAGCTCTTCCACGACGCCTGAGCCGACGCCGGATGACAGCACCAGCTTTGTGGACGTCCCCGCGAATGCTTATTTCGCCGACGCGGTCGATTGGGCGGTCGAGAACGGCGTGACCAACGGCACGTCCGCTTCCACCTTCAGCCCCAACGCAGGCTGCACCCGCGCTCAGATCGTCACCTTCCTGTTCCGCACTTATCAGGGCAAGTAAGGGGCATCAGCCTGTATAATGCAAAGCGAGGTCACCAGATTTTCTGGTGGCCTCGCGCTTTGCTCATGAACGGTATTCTGTTGATGTCCTTATGCGGGAGTGCCTTTAGCGCCCCGCTTATGGTATTAAGGAGATAAACCGACAGAACAATATCGCCCTGCTATATTATTACGCTGGCTCAGAAACTTTTTCATCGGTGCCGCCAAGTGCGGCCATAAGCGAGTTCAACCAATTGGAGATTTGATCGTTTCCTTGAGTATTATCACACCAGGCCTGATAAAATGCTGGAATTTTAAAGTCGTTGGAGTTCAGTGTGCTTCTGCCGGAGCCGTCGTTTTTAAGATATGTTTCTGCAAATTGCGCCACAAGTGTGGAATATTGTAAGATCAATTCGATGATGTATTCTTTGGCGCACTTTACATGGTCGGCGCTGTAATCGAAATTGGCAAACGAACGCTCTGCTGTTAAAGGCTTGCCTGCGTGGTTTAATGCATGCCGGATATGTTCTTGATACTTTTCGTGTTCGGTCATGGAAAATCCCCCTTTCTGAATAATGGCAGAGGGCGGCAGCATCTTGTGCTGTCGCCCTCTTGATTACCGAACAGCAAAGACGGGCGGGGCTGTCAACGGCGGCGCATTTGCGCCGTTCATCTTGACCGTTGACAGGCTCGGCTGGGTTTGCTATCTGCTCACGGCAATTCACTCTCATTGATAGGAATTGCCTCAAGTTCCGTATTCAAATTGTTCCAATAAGAGCCGATATCCGCACTTGTGAAATACTTAAAACCGCCTGCTGCTGACTTCAATTCGCCGTTTTTAACCCCATAGCAGGCGTAAATCAAATCGTAGCTTGTTCCATCTGAGAGGTTAAATCTAAAGCTGGTCACATCTGCTCCGGCAGTTTCCTCAGTCGTTTTGTCTTTTAGGGATAAGCCCTTGAACTTATCATACAGGGTCTTTATATCATTTTCAGCAACAACTACTTTCTTTTCTGCTGATGCAGGCACTCCGTCATAGTGGTACATTTCAACGTTTTCGACATCTTCAACCTCAAATGGGAAGTCGATTTTGACAGGCTCATAAGCAATGTTTATAGGTAACAGAAAGAGAGCTGTAAAAATTGCAATGATACAAAGAGCGATGGAAACGAGAACAGCAATCGTTATCTTTTTTCTGCCTCTCTGCTTTTCTTTTGCCTCATGGCGCATAATAACGCTTTCGCTTTCTTCGTGAAGAACATCTTCGCTCGTGTGAGAAAGCAATTTCTGATAAATTGCGTTACAGTCAGCACAGGCGTTCAAATGCTCTTTTACCATCTCTGCGCTTGCTTCGCTGCAAGCACCGTCAACATACAGCGGAAGAATATCTCGAACAATATCGCATTGTTTACTCATGCTTTTCATCCATCCTTTCTTGAATTTTTAGCTTTGCACGATGATAAGTAACTCTCGCCCATGATTCTGTTTTTCCAAAAATTGCAGCGATTTGTGAAAAAGATAGTTCCCCGAATACGCGAAGCTGAAAGACTTCTTTGTATGGTTCTTCCAAACGGTGAAGAACGAGGTGTATGCGGAACGCCATGTCAGAATCTGCAACTGAGTTCTCAACATTTTCATTTGATGGCAAGTCATTGATTTCACTCACATCAGCTACTCGCTGACGGCTTCGCATTTCATCATGGTAAAGATTTTTTGCTATGGAGCAGAGCCATGTCAATTCATCTGACTTACCTTTGAATTGTGATGTTGTAGAAACAGCCTTATAGAATGTGTTCTGCGTGATTTCCTCTGCTATCTCACGATTTTTGGCAAGAGAAATAGTATACGAGTATACCTGTAAATAGTAGGCTTTATAGAGCTTTTCATAGTCCATACTTGTCATCACCTCCTTCAGCTTCATAGGTTAGACGGAGAAATCGGAATTTCGTTACAAAGAAGTTTGAAATTTTTATACCTTTACGCTACTCTTGCTTTCTGCGGACTATTGGTAGACGCGCATTAACGGCAAGCAAAGAGATTGCTGTGTCAGCTTGATATGTTCAAATGCTAATTAAGTATAGCATACAGCTATGAATTTTTCTATTGCGTTCCCCTGACTTCGGAATAGTGGCAGGGCTGGCTATCCTTGTTTTGCTTTGTGCTTCTTTACCGTACATGAGCTTTGGCGCAGGGAATGTCCCTGTGAGAAGCGATGCCGCGTTTATCGTTTTGCCTTATTTTGCCGCGTGCTTATAAAGTGAACGGCTTTTTGCCGCTGACGAGGTCCTTCCACAGCGGGGACATGCCGCGTAAGTATTCTACGACCTCGGGCACGGCATCGAGGATGCGGTCGATTTCCTCGTCGGTGTTCCACTCGCACAGACTCAGGCGCAGCGAGCCGTGCGCCACATCGTGCACGCGGCCGATGGCCAGTAGTACGTGGCTTGGGTCGAGCGAGCCGGACGTGCAGGCGCTGCCGGACGACGCGCAGATGCCCTTTGCGTCGAGAAGAAGCAGCAGGCTTTCGCCCTCGACGCCCTCGACGCAGAAGCTCACGTTGCCGGGCAGGCGATTCACGGGATCGCCGTTGAGCGCGCTGTGCGGGATCTTGGACAGGCCGTCGATCAGGCGGTCGCGCAGGGCGCTGACCCTTTTCGCGTTCTCGTCGAGGTGCGCGCAGGCGTCTTCGAGGGCTGCGGCCATGCCCATGATGGCGGGAATATTCTCCGTGCCCGCGCGCTTGCCGCGCTCCTGCGCGCCGCCTTCAATGATGTTGGTCAGAATAATCCCACGCCGGGCATAGAGCGCGCCAACGCCCTTGGGCCCGTGGAACTTATGGCCGGACAGGCTCAGCATATCGATGTGCTGGGCCTGGACATCGATGGGCAGGTGGCCCGCCGCCTGAACGGCGTCCGTGTGGAACACCACACCGGCCTCCCGGCAAATTTCACC
>OMEH01000903.1_pt1 | contig 13355 bp, 8 predicted proteins | sample 1645391 | NCBI WGS metagenome assembly OMEH01 (sample SAMEA103958133, study PRJEB25191) | human gut metagenome | biome: human-associated habitat [ENVO:00009003]; feature: intestine environment [ENVO:2100002]; material: feces | place: Germany | collected 2013/2015 | reverse complement strand
AATATATATAATGTTTTACTCTTTAAAACAACAGGTATCAACAAACCATAACCTGGGAAAGCTGGTTTCTTAATGGATCACCTGCGCTCAATTTTCCAAAAGAACAAAAATCTGCTCGTTTTCTGCTGCTGCCTGTTCTTGCTGCTTTACCCTTTCAGCGCCGCTGCCACTGGCATGCGCCCTCATCCCATCAGGGTCGGCTACACCGACAGCCCTGGTTTTATCGAAAAAACCGCAGCCGGAACCGTCGACGGATACGGCGTTGCATATCTCAACGAAATCTCGCACTATACTGGCTGGCGTTATGAATATGTTTATGCCACCTGGCAGGAATGTCTGGAGCGTTTAGCCAAAGGCGAGCTTGATCTTTTAGGCATGGCCCAGTACACGCCTGAGCGTGCCGCCAGCTACGAATTTGCCTCGCTGCCCAGCGGCGTCGAATACATGGTCATGTACGTGCGCAATGACGATAACGAAGTTTACTATAACGATTACCAGAGCTTCAACGGTCTGCGGATCGGCGTTCTCAAGGGTAACTTCCAGACCGAAATTTTAAGCGATGTTGCCCGTAAAAATACATTTACCTATCAGCCTGTACTTTTTGATTCCAGCAAAGCTATGGTCGAAGCGCTGCAAAATAAACAGATCGATGCTGTAGTTACCGGCAGCATGCCTTTATATAAAGATCTGCGGTTAGTGGCCCGCTTTCAGGCCGACCCGATCTATTTTATTACGACTAAAGGCAATAAAGCCGTCCTGCAACGTCTAAACGATGCTTTGATGAACATTCACGCCAATACGCCTGAATTTGAAAATACGACTTATGCCGCCTATTACGAACAAAGCTCCCTGCTGACGCAGCCGCTGCTTACCAAAAAAGAACGAGACTTCCTGGCGCACCGCGGGCCTATCACCATCGGTTTTCTCCCTAACGACGAACCGCTTTCAGCACTCAGCTCCGACACTAATCTGCCGGCAGGTATCCTGCCCGGAATAGCCAAAGAGCTGGAACGCTTATCCGGTGCCCAGGTCATTTTAAAGCTGCTGCCGGCCGGTGCCCGTCTGGACCAGAGCCTGCAGAAAAAAGGTTTTGACCTGATCGTCGGGATCACGGATTACGAGCCTTACCGAAACAACATCTCGATCCGGCTTTCCAAGCCTTTCTTTCAGGGACGCGTTATGGCTGTCGCCAATAAAAATAATTTTATCGACATCACCAAACCGCAGAAGGTGGCTTTGCCCTTTAATTATATTGCCTATAAAAATCTTATTTTAAATACCTATCCCCATTTTTCCATTATCAATAAAGCCAATACCAGAGACTGCCTGCTGGCAGTAGCGGACGGCGAGGCCGACATTGCTCTGCAGAACAACCATATCATCAGCTATCATCTGCAAAATCCCCGCTTTACCGATTTAAAGATTTTATCTTTATTTAATTTTCCCGATAATCTCTGTCTGGCAGCAGCTAATAATGCCGACGGCAGCCAGCTGCTGACTATTTTCAACAAATGTATCGACACGCTGAATCCAAAAACGCTGGATAACATAGTGATGTATGAAACCGTACAATCGCCTTACCGGCCTTCGCTGTCTGATCTGGCCTATAAATACGACTATCTGATCGCCGCTTTACTGGTCATGCTGGTCATTTGGCTTTATTTCACTTTGCAGCGGCAAAAATATCTGGAACTGCTGGAAGCTAAAAATCTGGAGCTGGAAACTGCTGCCAAACAGGCGCTGGCCGCCAGTGAAGCTAAAAGCAGCTTTCTGTCGCGAATGAGCCACGAAATCCGCACGCCGCTCAACGCCATCCTGGGCTTTACCAGACTGGCCCTGCAGCCGGAAAAACAAAGCCGCAGCACTGAATATCTGCAGAAAATCAGCTATTCGTCAGAGCTGCTTTTAGGTATCGTCAACGATGTTCTCGATATGTCCGCGATCGAAAACCAAAAACTCAAGCTGGACAATTCTCCCTTTAAACTTTCTCAAGTACTGCGTGAACTCCAGGGCCTTTACAGCATCCAATGCCGCGAAAAAAATATCAGTTTCAGCCTGAACAGCGAAGCCTTCAAACACGATATCCTGCTCGGCGACAGCCTGCGTCTGCAGCAGATTTTAAGCAATCTGCTGTCAAACGCCGTCAAATTCACTGCCGCAGGCGGACAGATCACGCTTGACATCACTCAGCATCAGGCCGACAGCGCTGATCAGACTGTCCTGACAATGGTCGTTACAGATACCGGCTGCGGTATGTCGGAACAAATGCTCGCTCAGGTCTTCCAGCCTTTTGAGCAGGAAGACGGCAGCACCGCCAGAAAATACGGCGGCAGCGGCCTTGGACTTTCTATCGTCAAATATTTAGTTGAATTGATGGGCGGCAGCATCAGCGTCAACAGTGCCAAAGGGAAAGGCAGTACGTTCACCGTACAGCTGACACTGCCTTACGCCGAAGAACTTGCTGAAAAAGACAGCACAACGGCTGAACAAAACCTGCATGGTCTGCATCTGCTGCTGGCTGAAGATAATCCTCTCAATCAGGAGCTGTGTCTGGAGCTTTTAAAAAGCCGCGGCATCAGCAGCGACTGCGCCGTCAACGGCAAAGAAGCACTGGAACTGTTTACAAACAGCGCCCCCGGCTCCTATGCGCTGATCCTGATGGATATTCAGATGCCGGTCCTGGACGGTTATCAGACGACGCAGGCGATCCGCAGCAGTATGCACCCGCAGGCACAGACGATCCCGATCATCTCGCTTTCGGCAGATGCTTTTACAGAAGATATCAGGCGCGCTTACGCCAGCGGCATGAACGACCATGTCAGTAAACCCATCGTTCCTGAAGAGTTATTTGCTGCGATCACCCGCGTCCTTAAAACACTTAACTAAAAAGAAAACGCTCAGAGCCTAAGCCCTGAGCGTTTTTATTTTTAAACAGCACTACCTCAATAAGTCAGCACTTCGTTGCCGGTTTCCGTAATCAGCACCGTATATTCCCACTGAGCACTCATGCCGCCGTCCTGAGTATAAACAGTCCAGTCATTGCCGGCATCAACATAAACCTCGCGCTTCCCGGTATTGATCATCGGCTCGATCGTAAAGATCATGCCCGGCACCAGCAGCATTCCTGTCTTGCGTTTGCCAACATGGCAGATGAACGGTTCCTCATGGAAATCGATACCCACACCATGACCGCCGAATTCGGTGACGACAGAATAACCATGCTTATGAGCAAAACCGGACACGGCTGCGCCGATATCGCCGACAAAGCTCCACGGCTGTGCTGCCTCAAGCCCGCGGCGCAGGCACTCTTTAGTGATCGCTACCAGATCCTGTTTCTTTTTATCGACTTTGCCGATCATAAACATTCTGGAAGCATCGGCATAGTAGCCGTTATAAATAGTTGAAACATCGACATTAACGATATCGCCGCTTTTCAAAACGTCCTGTGCCGACGGTATTCCGTGGCAAACCTGATCGTTGATCGAGGTACAGACACTTTTAGGAAATCCGCAGAAATTGAGCGGTGCCGGGATCGCACCATGACTAACGGTATATTCGTGTACGATAGTATTGATCTCTTCCGTTGTCATGCCTGTTTTGATATTTTTTTCTACTTCGTCCAAAACTGCCGTATTGATCTTACAGGCCTCTCGAATACCTGCGATCTGTTCCGGCGTTTTGATCATCTCCCGGTCAGGCACTTCGTGACCGGCCTTGCGGTACAATTCGATTTTAGCGTCTATTTCGCTGTGACAGTCGGCATAAGCTTTGCCGCTGCCGCACCAGCATAAATCAGTTGTCATAACTTCACTCCTCTTCCATAAAGAACTATCACCATTATCACAGACGGGCCCTGCTTCCTGCCTGCTGTAAACTGTAAGAGCATGCTGTTTGTGACTGCAGGTCAGCATCAGGCGAGATCATTGCCGCACCTGCAGCTTAAATTCCCGTCGCTTTACGATATTGTCATTATACCATATCCATCTAATTTTCTCATATCAAATTCAGGTATTTTATGATAAAATAAACTTAGTTTTTTGCGAAAGGAAGTAACCTCTGACAATGGAAGCACTTTATTCTAATTTTTTCGATTACATCCTGCACTTTGACCGCTACCTGCCTCTCGTCATGGAGCAATACGGTCACTGGATCTACGCGATCCTCTTTACGATCGTTTTCTGCGAGACAGGACTTGTTGTGACTCCCTTTCTGCCCGGCGATTCACTGCTTTTTGCCTGCGGCGCCCTGGCAGCTACAGCAGGCGGCCTTGACCTGACGACGCTCGTGATCATCTTTCTGGTTTCCGCAATTTTAGGTGACGCCTGCAATTACATGATCGGCGAAGAATTCGGGCACCGGATCCTGCGGAATTATCCGAAACTCATCAAACCACAGCATATCCAGAAGGCTGAAGCCTTTTATGCCAAACATGGCCATAAAGCGATCTTCCTGGCCCGCTTTGCCCCTATCGTCCGTACGCTGGCGCCTTTCGTAGCCGGCATCGGCAGTATGCATTACCGTACTTTTGCTATCTATAATGTGACCGGTGCTGTGACCTGGGTCTTTTTATTCGTCGGCGGCGGTTATCTGTTCGGCAATATGCCCTGGGTCAAAAACAATTTTTCCCATGTTACGCTGGGCATCATTATTTTCTCCCTGCTGCCGATTTTTTACGAAACACACCTTAAAGGCTGGCTGGCCAAACGGAAAAACAAGTAAAGGAAGTGGCGCGTTATGTATTATTTTACCAGCGACTACACAGAAGGCTGCACTCCTGAAATACTGGAAGCACTGGCAGCAACTAATTTTGAACAGACCGGCGGTTACGGGATCGACCCATACTGTGAAACAGCAGCCCTGCTGATCAAAAAAGAATGCGGCCGCAGCGATATCGATGTACATTTTATGACAGGCGGCACGCAAACCAACCTGACGATCATCTGCGCAGCACTGCGCCCCTTCCACGGCGTTTACGGTACTGTACAGAGCCATATCAACACGCACGAAGCCGGCGCGATCGAACGAACCGGCCATAAGGTAATCGACCTGCCGACATCTGACGGCAAAATCACAGCTGCCATGATCAGACAGCAGCACGAGCTGTATTTAGGCGACCCCAGCCGCGAACATCTGGTCCAGCCCAAAATGGTCTATATCTCACAGCCGACAGAGATCGGTTCCCTGTACCACAAAGAAGAGCTGGAAGCTCTGTATGCCGTCTGCCGGCATTACGGACTTTATCTTTTTATCGACGGAGCCCGTCTGGGCTACGGCCTGACAGCTCCTGACAATGACCTGACACTGGCGGATATCACAAACAACTGCGATGTCTTCTGCATCGGCGGCACCAAATGCGGCGCGCTTTTCGGCGAAGCGGCAGTTATCATCAATCCGGCTCTAAAAGACGATTTCCGCACGATCATGAAGCAGGGCGGCGCCGTACTGGCCAAAGGACGCCTGCTGGGCCTACAATTTGAAACGCTTTTTACAGACGGACTTTATTATAAGATCTGCCGGCACGGCGTTGAACTGGCTCTGCAGATCAAAGCAGCTGTCCAGGAACGCGGCCTGGGCTTTGTGACCGATTCCACAACAAACCAGCAGTTCATCATTTTCCCGCAGGCAATGTACGACGAACTGAGTAAACAGTTTGCCCTTGCACCCTGGGAATACATGGACGACGGCAGGATCGCCGCCCGTATCTGCACCAGCTGGGCCACAGACCCAACTCAGGTCGACAGACTCTGCAACATGATCAAAGCACTTTAAGACAAGCTTATAAACAAAATGACCCGTACGGATTTTATCGTACGGGTCATTTTTTATTCGCTTTCCGCAGCGGTTATCTGCGACATGAACGGTTCATTTTCCAGCTCTTTACTGTAAATGACACAATTATTTTTGCCACGCTTTTTCGCCTCATACAAAGCCTTATCTGCTTTATATAAAAGCACTGCATCATCTGTACCATCTACGGGATAAAACGATACGCCTACGGATATCGACAGCGGCACCCGGACATCAGCTTCAAGTCCCAGTTTTTCGATGCCTGCTCTCAGCTCATCCGCTTTCATCAGCGGCAGACGGCTATCCTTAATGTTACGCATAATGATCAGAAACTCATCGCCGCCGATGCGGCAGACGATGTCGTCAATCCGGAACTGCTTGCTGATTTCATTGGCGATCCGGCAGAGAACCTCGTCACCGAACAAATGCCCATGCCTGTCGTTGACCATCTTAAAATTATCAACATCCAGGAACATGACCGCAGCCTTTTCCTTCTGCGGTTCGCAGAGCATCTGCTGCAGCAGGCGCTCGCCATAAGCCCTGTTGCCAAGCTTGGTCAAAGCATCACTCTCAGCCTGCCTTTTCCAAAGTCCGATCTCACGTTTCATTTTATCGATACTGACCATCCTGCCCACGATACTGAGCATGACGCCATAATTTTCTTTATCCCAGATAGAATTTATATGGATCCTGTACCATTTTTCTTCGCCGAACTTATTGATCAGCCGGACATCTTTAACATAACCGCTGTTCTCTTCTGTCAATGCCTTGGTCAGCTCCGCCAGCAGCTGCAGATCCTCCTGTAAAATAGGCATACTGCTGTAAATGGCCTCTTTTGCGTTTGTAACAACACATTCACCGCCAAAAATATTTTTATATTCATCCGAGAAAATGATCAGGTCTTTTTCAAGATCATAGTCAAAAATTATATCGCCGCTCATGGCAAACAGCGCCTTCTGTTTTTCGCGTTCTATTTCCAGCAAACGCGCAACGCGGCTGTTTTTATCCATATCACAGCTATAGCATTTTTTACCGCTGAATTTCTCGGTATTGGGATGCTGATAGTGATACACTACCGCCGGCAGCCCGTCGTCTGACTGTAAAATTTCCGGCAGTCCCGGAGCGATTTTCAGAAAGCACTGCAGAAGATCGGGGCTGAATGCGCCGCATTCGCCTTTTTCAATCATTTGCACCGATTCTTCATGGGTAAAAGCACCTTTATAACAGCGGACACTGGTCAAAGCGTCATAACAGTCGGCCAGCGACACGATCTGCGCATAAATAGGTATCTCTTTGCCGATCAGTCCGTCAGGATAACCGCTGCCGTCCCATTTCTCATGGTGCCAGCGGCAAATATTGTAATGATAGCGGTACTGCTCTTTATTCTGCTTCAGACTGTCGATACTTTCCAGAATCTCACAGCCGTACAGCGTATGCTCCTTCATAATTGCAAATTCTTCTGCCGTCAGCCGACCGGGTTTATTCAGGATATAGTCCGGGATCGCGATCTTGCCTATGTCATGCAGTGCCGCCGCCATCGAAATATCCTCGATGGTCTTATCGCTCATTTTATATTCGGCATTCTGCCGTCCCAGCTCCTTCAGCATGATCTTGGTCAGCTGACGGATACGCTGGACATGCTGTCCTGATTCGCAGTCGCGGAATTCAACGATCGTACTCAGTGTATCGATCATAGCCACGTTGAAATTACGCAGCTGTTCATTCTGCTTTTCGATTTTCGTCATCTGTTCCTGGACCAGCTTTTCCAGTTTATAACGATAACGGTACAATTCGATGATATTATTAACACGCTGGCAAATATTATCTGGGTTGAACGGTTTTAAAACGACATCAACCACACCCAGACGAAAGCCTTTGGAAATAGCATCGTTGGACGATTCGGCCGTGATCAGAAAAATAGGCGTTTTCTCAGTCAGGCCTTTGCCGTTCATAATTTCCAGAGCTTCCAACCCGTCCATGATCGGCATCACGATATCCATCAGCACGATCGCTATTTCCTCGTGATACTGCTCCATCAGATCTACAGCCGTTTTACCGTTATCTGCTTCCAGTATTTCATAGTCACCGGCAAAAAGCTCACACAGGATCGCCCGGTTAAGCTCAACGTCATCGACTATCAGGATTTTATCTTTCTGCCTCTCCAAGCCTGTCTGCCTCCTTTTGCGGTTACTTATATCACAGATTGCAAACAACTGTAAAATTCATAATCATCACAATTCTATATGTTCTATTATATTATTTTTTTGTATTTTACACAATAAAAACTTCTTTTTATAAATAAAAGATCACTATTCCTTCAATAATTGCTGCAGCTGCAGTACCTTCTGCCGCCAGTCATCGCTGTACGCTCCGCCGCCCTGAGCAAAATGCTGCGACCCGCCGCCCCTGCCGCCAAACAGCTCGCCTGCCTTTCTGCAAAGACTGCGGCAATCAGCCTGCGTCTGTTCCCCGCTTCCCAAAACGAAATTGATCCGCTCCCCGGATCTGTACGCCCGTCTGCCAGCAGTTTATTCAGCAGCAGTCTGGCATCGGCGGCGCTGCAATCCTCCTGTGCCGCCGCGACATATTTAATGCCGCCCTCATCGACAGCAGCCTGCGCTAAAAGCTGCGGCGCTAAAAATTCATATAATTTGGCAGACTGTGCTTTTAACCGTTCATTCAGTTCCGTTACTTCTTCCTGCAGCTTCCTCAGTCCCTGCGGTACGCCCTCCGGCTTCATGGAAAGCAGGCGCCCGGCCTGCCAGACGTATTCATTTTTGCGGCGTGCATCTTCCAGTGCCCAGCGCCCGCATAAAAACTCTACTCTGATCCCATCCTTATGTTTATCAAAACGATTGATCCGGATCAGACCGATCATACCTGTACGTAACGGATGCGTACCGCAGCAGGTACAAATATCCCCGTCTGCCACCGTCACGATCCTCAGCGTGCCTGTCAGCTTTTCATTTTTCTTACGCATCACTAGCGCTGACAGCTCCGTATGCGGCAAATAACTGACCGTGATCGGCTTATCCTCCCAGATCTGGCTGTTGGCATAATCCTCGGCCTGCTCCAGCTCAGCCGCTGTCAATTCTTTATCCAGGTCAATAGTCACCAAACGTTCGCCCATATGAAAACCAATATTATTAGCTCCGAACAGCTTCCAGACCGCATGCGAAAGAATATGCTCGCCGGCATGCTGCTGCATATGGTCCAGCCGGGCCTGCCAGTCCAGCACCGCTTCGACCTGCTCCCCAATCGGCAAAGGCCGCTCACAATAATGCACTACTTCGCTGCCGCGCTGCGCAGCATAAGTCATCTTCACGCCGCCCAGCGTTCCGCAGTCACTCAGCTGACCGCCGCCTTCCGGAAAAAATACCGTCCTGTCCAGAACCACGGCATACCCGCGTTTATCTTCTGCACAGCTCAGCACCGTTGCCAGGCAACTTTTCAGCATCGAATCTTGTTCATATAATTTTTCTGTCATCTTAAAAACCCCTCGTCAATAAAATTTATATTTTTATTATAACACTGCCGACGGCAACGGTTAAGCAATATCAGCCGCAGTTTTCTTCAGCATTTAATTTATGTTATAATGTGAACAGTTAAGTGAGCACCGTTTAGTCACGAAGTGAATAAACGAAATTGCGAACTTAGCCAAAAGACGCGATTGTATAATGAGCGTCGTGGGTTTCCTTTTCCGACGAAGTCGGCAAATATATTTTCGAGCCTAGTGAGAACATATGCCCTTGCGGTATCGTTTGATTGCTTAATGAGGTTTTTTCGAATTTAGCAATCATACATGCCCTTGCGGTATAATGTGAACACAAAATCAAACTATCATAATACACTCAAAGGAGCAGGCAATGTATAAATATATCCTTTTCGACCTTGACGGCACCCTTACCGACTCGGCACCCGGCATCATCCGCTGCGTGCAGTATGCCCTGGAAAAATGCGGCAAAGGCACCTGCCCCGACCGCGAGCTGCTGCCATTTATCGGCCCGCCGCTGACAGAATCCTTCCAGAAAATCTGCGGCATGACTGCCGCAGAAGCAAATACGGCCCTTGAATATTACCGCGAGCGCTTCGCACGCGTAGGTATGTACGAAAACTCCGTCTACGACGGTATTCCCGAATTACTGCAAAACCTGCGGCAGGCAGGCAAGACCCTTGCCGTAGCCACCAGCAAGCCGCAGCTTTACGCAGAAAAAATCCTGGAACACTTTGGCCTCGCCGCTCACTTCTCAACAATAGCAGGCCCCGGGTTCAACGGCGAGCTGCCAACCAAAGCCGACGTGATCAGCGAAGTGCTGCAGCGGCTGCACCTTACCACTGCTGATAAGAACGCCGCCGTTATGCTGGGCGACCGCGAGCACGACGCTATCGGCGCACAGCAAAATAAAATCGCCATCATCGGCGCAGGCTACGGCTACAGTTCCCCGGGCGAACTGAGTGCCGCCGGTGTCAGACAAATCGTTTCTGCTCCGCAGGATTTTGCAGACTTTTTATTATGACAAAAAAACACCCAACGCTATGCGTTGGGTGTTTTACTTTAATAAGAACATCAGTACCGCTTCTCCTGCCGTTACAGCCATTGTCCCAGTACTTCCTGCAGCCGTTCGATACTGACCGGCTTGCTCAGATGCTCGTTCATCCCGGCATTGAGCGCCATCTTGATATCTGAAGAAAATGCATCGGCCGTCATTGCCACAATTGGTATCTGCCGCGCATCTTCACGCGCCAGCCTGCGAATCTCCCTGGTTGCTTCATAACCGTTCATAACAGGCATCCGCACATCCATCAATATCATTTCATAATGACCGGGCGCAGATGCATTAAACATTTCCACTGCCCGCAGGCCATTTTCAGCACCCTCGCAGACTAACCCCAGGCTTTGCAGAAACTCCAGAGCGATCTCCATATTCAGGTCATTATCTTCAACTATCAGTACCCGATGTCCCGAAAAATCGCTCCTGCCCGCAGGCTTTACTGCCGGCAGCGGTTTTACTGCATCATCGCCCAGCCAGCGCAGCGGCAGCGTTAAGGTAAACTTTGCGCCGCCTTCCGGCCTGTTGGCGGCTTCGATAGTGCCGGCCATCAAATTTGTCAGGTTCTTGCAGATTGCCAGCCCCAGTCCCGTCCCCTCGATTTTACTTGTACGGCTGTCTTCACCGCGTTCAAACATATCAAAAATTTTCGGCAGCAGTTCTTCCGACAGCCCCGGACCGTTATCGCTGACAGTAAAAACATACTGCGAACGCTGCGGGATCACTGCGGAAAGCTCCTGCAGCCCCAAAACGATTTCTCCACCTTCCGGAGTATATTTGACCGCATTACCTAAAACATTAAGCAAAATCTGCTTGAGATGCGTACTGTCAGTCATAACCTCCGCATGTTTCAGCTCTTCAAGCTCCAGCCGCAGATTTTGCATTTTTTACCGGCCATCGGGCGGATGATATTTAGTACATCCTCCAGCAGCTGCGGCAGGCTCAGCTCATCATCTGTTAAAATAACTTTACCGCTTTCGATCTTCGACATACTTAAAATACTGTTGATCAGCTCCAGCAAATGGGCGGAGCTGCTGCCAATTTTATTAAGACAGTCCAGCGTTTTGACTTTATTCTCAATATTCTGCCTGGCGATAGTCGTCATTCCGATGATCGCATTCATGGGCGTACGGATATCATGGCTCATCTGCGACAAAAAAGCGCTTTTCGCCTCATTAGCAGTATGCGCCGCCACCAAAGCTTCCTTCAATTCCTGCTGCTGTTCCATCTCACGGCGGCGCTCATCATCAATAAAACGCGCCACCAGGACCGCCTGTTGTTTTTTCGAACCGCTGTAATCCGGCAGATATGAAACCATCAGACTGATCCATTTATAGACCCCGCCGTTTTTGCGACGCAGCTCCATTTCCAGCTTATCACCGGTTTTAGTCAAAACCCGGCGCATCTCCCGTAAATTAAAACGCTGCCTGAATTTATGCCAGTCCTCGCGCGGTACTACATCTCTGGTATAGGCCAGAAATTCCTCACACGTGCCGTTATACGGATAGTCCACGCATTTTTGCCCGGTCAGCTCAACAAAATGATAAGTACCTGCGTCCAGATCAAAATGCACTACGGCATAATAAATATCGCCCAGCACATGATTGATCTCATAATTAAGGCTTTCGACCAGCTGCTTTTCCTGCTGCATCCGTTTCCAGGCGTCGATATCGCGCATCGTACCCACAACGCGTACCGGCAGTCCCTGTTCATAAACAGTCGTTGCCTGCACTAAATACCACTTGTTATCTACCTGTTCGTCAATATAACGGCGCATCCTGATTTCCAGGGCTTCTTCGCTGCGTTCACCGCGCAACAGTCCCAGCCAAGCCTCCCGATCCGATGGATCGACAAGATTTTCTTTTATGACCACGGAAAGATAATCCGGGATATAACTGCGCCGTGTTTTTTCCTGAGAATTTTCAGAAGCTATATTGCTCCAGGAATGCATCACCTGTAATCTGATATCATATTCAAACAGCAGATCTATACTGGATTCCATCGCGACCCGGTAACGTTCTTTTTCCTCGTACAGCTGCCGTTCCATATCCCGGCGCTGGGTAACATCGCGCATAAAACAGCCGCAGTAGCCGTACATCGGCTGATAGCAGTCGACCGACAGATATTTTTTTAAATTTTCGTTATAATCCTCGATATTTTGGGTCAGACCTTCCAACGCTGTTTTCGTATAGATATTCAGCCATTTGGCGCCGTTATCGCCCCAAATATCGCTGAAAGACATTCCCAAAAGATAATTTTTACCGTCGATACCCAAAAAAGAGGCACAGGCGCTGTTGGCATAAACAAAGATAAAATCCTGAGGCAGTCCGCTTGCATCGGCCTCTACCCTCAATACATATACTGGCAGCGGCAGCTTATCAAACTGCATCATCATACCACGCTGCATCGCGGCAAAATCTTTGTTGAATTGTTCTAATAAAAGCTTCTTTTCCAAGCTTTCTCACCCTTCCGCGGCCAAAGCCAAGGTTATCTTACAGCATGCCCGTACAAAAACCTGTCGACGATCAAATCCGCCAGTTCAGCATCGGTAAATTCAGGCAGACCCACATAGTGCAGCACCGACATCGTTACACCGCCGAATAAATGGTGAGCCGTGATCGTAGGCTGCCCCTGCTTCATAAAGCCAGTCTCCATGCCTTCGCTGATGATCGTTACCAGACATAAGACCTGCTCCCTGATCAGATTGCGGTACCGCAGGACACGGTTATATTCATCTTCAGACAGAGTATCGCCGTACAAAGAACTCATTTCCCAGGAACCATCGTTTAAAAATACCGGATGAAAGCCACGCTGATTGCCGCTCACCTCATACCATAAAATCCGATACAGATCCTTATTATCCCGCAGAAACGGCAGCAGCGCCAGCATATAGCTTCTGATTTTTTCGCTGGTGCTTTTACCTGAAGCAACCACTTCCTGCAGGCATTGCAGGAAAGGCTCTATCTTACTGGCGACAAGTGTATAAAATAAGTTATCCTTATTGCCGAAATATTTATA
>OMEH01000891.1_pt1 | contig 13474 bp, 11 predicted proteins | sample 1645391 | NCBI WGS metagenome assembly OMEH01 (sample SAMEA103958133, study PRJEB25191) | human gut metagenome | biome: human-associated habitat [ENVO:00009003]; feature: intestine environment [ENVO:2100002]; material: feces | place: Germany | collected 2013/2015 | reverse complement strand
AACGCCGCCAAGGCTGCTATCTCCAGCCCGCTGCTGGAGACCAGCATTGCCGGTGCACGCGGCGTCATCATCAACATCACCTCCAGCCCCGACATCGGCCTGGAGGATGTCGAGACCGCTGCCAGCATGATCACCCAGAGCGCGCATCCCGATGCCAACATCATCTGGGGTACTGCGTTCGACGAGCGCCTGAGCGACGAGATGAGCATTACCGTCGTTGCCACAGGCTTCGAGAGCACGCCCGAGGTCGACGAGCCCATTCAGGCCCATGTTGACGCCAAGCGTGCCGCACAGGCCGCTACCCAGCCCGCCGCACAGCCTGCCGCTGCTCCGGTCCAGCCCGTGCAGCCTGCCCAGCCGCAGGTCAACCCCGTCATGCCCAACCCGATCTTCACCCAGTCCTTCAGCACCGGCATGGACACGCCTGTGGCCGCACAGCCCGCAGCCCCTGCCGAGGAAGAGGATGACGGCGATTACTTTGACGACCTGCTCAGCATCCTGAACAAGCGTTCTTAATGATTTTTTTGCGAGAGGATGTAAAAAGCCATGCCGTCTGAACCGATGAACATTCAGGAACAGGGTTTTCGTTCCAGCTTGTTCGGCTTTGATAAAAATGACGTGCTGGCTTACATGAACGCACTGGCCAACGAGGCCCAGCAGCACGAGCTGGAGTACAACCGCCAGCTGCAGCAGCTGCAGTCCAAGCTGGACGAGCTGCGCAGCGAGCGGGGCACCGCCGACAGCCGCATGGAGGCCCTGAAGGCCGAGCTGGCTGCCGCGACCCAGCGTGCAGACACGGCCGAGGCCAAGCGCCGCGAGGCGGACGAGCAGCTGGAGACCATCAAGAAAAAGACGGCCTCCTTCCAGTCCACCCAGCGGGAATCCCAGAAAAACGCCAACATCTGGCAGCTGAAATGCCACGATCTGCAGCAGCAGGTGGACGAGCTGCAAAAGCAGCTGACCGCCGCGCGCGCGCTGAACACTGCCGCCGCCCCGGCTGCCCCCACATCCGATCTGGTGCGGGAGGCCAAGCTCGAGGCCGGCAAGATCCTGGCCGATGCCCGCCTGTACGCCGAGAGCGCAGAGCGGGAGCTCAAGCAGCAGGCCGAGACCCAGAAGAACCGCATGGCGGAGAACGCCCGCAGCATTGCGTCGGGCGTCATGCTGGTGCGGGAGCGTCTGGCCCGCGTGGACGAGCGCCTGAGCGCCGCCACGCTGGATTTAGACGGCCTGACGCAGGCCATCTATCAGGCGCTTGACCAGACCGAGGCCGAGCTGAAGGATCTGGGCACCGATATGCGCAGCTTTGCGCAGGGCACACCGGAAACGGATATTCCCGCACCAGTGCCGCCGCGCCCCGCTGCCGCCGCCAAGCCTGCCGCCCCGTCTCCCGAAAAGCCCGCCGAGCGTCTGCGCGTCAAGGCCAAAGCACAGCCCGTGCACCACACGGCCCCTACCGCCCCGGTCCACCGTCTGCGCAACACCCGCCGCCCGATTTCCCAGCTTTTGCAGGATCAGATCGACAAATTGGGCCGGGAGGAGCAATAAGTTTTTACATAGCCCCGTTTGGTGAATAACCAGACGGGGCTTTTTGTTGGCTGCCGCAAAGCCTCCCTTGTCAAAGGGAGGCTCAGACTGTCGAAAGACCTTCTTTGGCTTTATGTGGTATTTACAACCTATCGGTTGGTTTGTAGGGAACGGTCTTGACCGTTCCGTGCTGCCTTGCCAAAAGCACGACGCGACGGGAAAACCGCGCGCCATTCGGCGCGATTTTATGCGCTGCGCGCGGCCAGATGTGCGGATGGGTCAAGACCCATCCCTACAAACATCCCGGAAACAGACTTTTTCTACACGCTACACCTCCATTTGACAAGGGAGGCTCTTTCTTTTGTTCACAAACCCTTCTTAATTTGTTGAATTTTCCTTCACGACTTTAACACAAATGGCGGGTATACTATAAGTGTTCTCAGGAAGGGAGCAGGGACCCGGGCCTGAGAACAGAACCCCAAGTTTTTCATCCATACTCCTCTTTTCTTTTGATGCCGAAGCGGTGCAGGACTTTCCTGCACCGCTTCGGTGTTTTTTTAGGACAGATTTCTGCATTTGACAACGTGTTTTCCTGCACCGTACTCTTGCCGAATCGTGCAGAACCCTGTATAATATAGTCTGATATTGTATCGCCGTGGGGCAGACCCGGCGCACATATCCCGCAATTTCACTCCATCCGCAGGAGGCAAAATCCTATGAGAGTTGGTCTGGACATTGGTTCCACCACCATTAAATGTGTTGTGCTGAACGACGCCGGGCAGATCGTCTATTCGACCTACGAGCGCCATTTCAGCCATATTTTAGAGAAGGGCAGGGCGCTGCTTGAGAAGGTTGCCGCCGAATATCTGCCCGATGGCCGCGCCTACTTAGCCATCTCCGGCTCCGCCGGTATGGGCCTGGCCGACAGCTGCAAGGTCCCCTTCGTGCAGGAGGTCTTTGCCACCCGTGTGGCCGCCAACCGGCTGGCCCCCGGCACCGACTGCATCATCGAGCTGGGCGGCGAGGACGCCAAAATCCTTTTCCTGACAAACGGCACCGAGGTCCGCATGAACGGCAGCTGCGCCGGCGGCACGGGCGCGTTCATTGACCAGATGGCGACCCTGCTGAAGATGGGCGCCGACGAGATGGACAAGGCCGCGCAGGCCGCGACCCGCACCTACACCATCGCCAGCCGCTGCGGCGTTTTTGCCAAAAGCGACATCCAGCCCCTCATCAACCAGGGCGCACAGGCTGGCGACATCGCGGCGTCGATCTATCAGGCCGTTGTCAACCAGACCATTGCAGGTCTGGCACAGGGCCGCCCCATCAAGGGCAATATCCTGTATCTCGGCGGCCCGCTGACCTTCTCCGTGACGCTGCGCCGGAGCTTTGACAAGACTCTGGGTGTCACCGGCACCCTGCCGGAGAACAGCCTGCTCTTCGTTGCGATGGGCGCGGCGTTCTATGCCGACGAGGAATCCGACCTGCGCGAGGTTGCCAAGCGTCTCGACGACTACAGCGCCACAGCGACCTACGTCAGCCTGCCGCCGCTGTTCGCAAACAAACAGGAGTACGAGGACTTCCACGCCCGCCACTTAAAGGCCACCGTGCCCTGCCTGCCCTTTGGCGCAGACTGCGGGCCGGTACATATCGGCATCGACTCCGGCTCCACCACCATCAAGCTCGTCGTCATCGACAACGACGCGAACATTCTGTTCGAGCGCTACCGTCCGAACCTCGGCAACCCGATCCCGCTCGTCAGGGATACGCTGCTTGGTCTCTACAGGGATCACCCGGGCCTGCAGATCGCCAGCGTGACCACCACCGGCTACGGCGAGGAGCTCGTCAAAAATGCGTTCCACTGTGACCGCGGTCTTGTCGAGACTGTCGCGCACTTTACCGCCGCCAAGCACTTTTTGCCCGACGTGGATTTCATCATCGACATCGGCGGTCAGGACATGAAGTGCTTCAAAATTGAGGACGGTGCGATCAGCAACATCTTCCTGAACGAAGCCTGCTCCTCCGGCTGCGGCAGCTTTTTGCAGACGTTCGCCCAGGCGCTGGGCTACGACGTCAAGGAGTTTGCCGCGCTGGGCCTGTTTGCCGACAAGCCCGTTGACCTTGGCAGCCGCTGCACCGTGTTTATGAACTCGTCTGTCAAGCAGGCGCAGAAGGACGGTGCCTCGATTGAAAATATCAGCGCCGGTCTGTCCATCTCCGTCGTCAAGAACGCGCTGTACAAGGTCATCCGCGCGTCCAGCCCCGAGGAGCTGGGCCGCAACATCGTGGTACAGGGCGGCACCTTCTACAATGAGGCTGTGCTCCGCGCTTTTGAGAAGGAGATGGGCGTCAACGTCATCCGTCCCGACATTGCGGGCCTGATGGGCGCTTTCGGCGCGGCTCTGTACGGCAAGGCCAAGGCAGGCGCGCACGCCCGCAGCACCGTGCTGACCCAGCTGGAGCTGGAGCATTTCAGCCAGAAGGTCAACACCGTGCAGTGTCAGGGGTGCGGCAACCACTGCCAGCTGACCGTCAACGTTTTTGCCGATGGCAAGCGCTTTATCTCCGGCAACCGGTGCGACAAGCCCGTGACCGGCAAGGCCAACAACGAGGACCTGGACCTCTACGCCTACAAGCTCAAGCTGCTGGACGGCTACCGCAAGGCAGCAGCCCCCGCGAACAGCCGCGGCAAGATCGGCATCCCGCTCTGCCTGAATATGTACGAGCTTTTGCCGTTCTGGCACACGCTGTTCAGCCGCCTCGGCTTTGAGGTCGTCGTCAGCCCCTTCTCCAACCGCAAGCTGTACCAGAGCGGTCAGGCGACGATCCCCAGCGACACGGCCTGCTTCCCGGCCAAGCTGAGCCACGGCCACATTCACTGGCTGTGTGAGCAGGGCGTGGACGCGATCTTCTACCCCTGCATGAGCTACAACTTGGACGAGCACCTGGGCGACAATCATTATAACTGCCCTGTCGTGGCCTACTATCCCGAGGTGCTCGAGGGCAACTGCCCCGAGCTGAAGGCGACGAAGTTCATCTACGATTACTTCAACCTCGAGCGCCGCAAGGATTTCTACAAGAAATTCCAGCAGACGCTGGACCATTATTTCCCGGGGCTGGACCGAAAGGCCGTGCACGAAGCCATTGATGCGGCCTACGACGAGTACGCCCGCCACATGCAGCAGCTGCGCGACAAGGGCACCGAGATCATTGCGCAGGCCCGCAGGGAAGGCCGCCGCATCATTGTGCTGGCGGGCCGCCCCTACCACGTTGACCCTGAGGTCAACCACGGTATTGACCAGCTCATCATCCGGCAGGGCGCTGCCGTCATCAGCGAGGACTCCGTCAGCTGGCACGAGCAGAAGTTCCAGACCTCCGTCCTGAACCAGTGGACCTACCACAGCCGCCTGTACGCCGCCGCGAAATACTGCACCGAGAACCCCGACATGGACCTTGTGCAGCTCGTCTCCTTCGGCTGCGGCCTGGACGCCGTCACCACCGACGAGACCCGCGAGATCCTGCAGGCGGGCAGCAAGCTGTACACCCAGCTGAAGATCGACGAGATCACAAATCTGGGCGCGGTGAACATAAGACTGCGCAGTTTGTTTGCGGCGCTGGAAGAACGCAAAGAGGATAAAAAGTAAGAGGCAATTCCATGGAATACATGACCCCCAACTTTACCAAGGACATGGTAAAGACCCATAAAATCCTGATCCCGAACATGGCCGTGACCCAGTTCCGGCTCATGCAGGCGGCACTGGCCAGCGAGGGCTACCAGACTGAGGTGCTCGGCAACTGCGGCAGCGAGGTCGCGCAGCTGGGCCTGAAATACGTCCACAACGACACCTGCTACCCGGCGCTGCTCGTCATCGGGCAGTTTCTCGACGCGCTGAACAGCGGCAAATACGATTTGGACCACACCGCGCTGCTCATCACCCAGACCGGCGGCGGCTGCCGTGCGTCCAACTACATCAAGCTGCTGCGCAAGGCGCTCGTCAAGGCGGGCTACGGCAATATTCCCGTAGCATCGCTGAACTTCTCCGGTCTGGAAAAAGGCAGCGGTCTGCCGCTGACCGTGCCGCTGCTGCGCAAGGTCATTGCGTCGATCTTTTACGGCGATATGCTGGTCGCCCTGCGCAGCCAGACCCACGCCTACGAGAACCACAGGGGCGACGCCGACGCCATGACCGAGAAGTGGATCTCTACGATACAGGGCTGGATCCGCGACGATAAGAACTACTCCGCCCATGACATGAAGCGCCGGTTCTACGACATTGCCGCGGACTACGCGACCATTCCCATCACCCGCGTGCCGAAGGTCAAGGTCGGCGTCGTCGGCGAGATTTATGTCAAATACTCGCCGCTGGGCAACAATGATCTGGAAAAATTTCTGGAAAGCCAGGACTGCGAGGTCAACCTGCCCGGCCTGATGGGCTTTGTGGAGTACTGCGTGGCCAACTACAAGCTGGACATCGACCTGTACGGCGGCAACAAGCTGGTGGCGGGCGGCGCGGACGCGTTCTTGAGCTGGCTGGACGGCATCGGCTGCGCCAGCTATGACGCCATGCGCAAGTACGGCTTCTACGCGCCCGGCTCGTTCCGCGAGCTGATGAAAAAGCCCGAGGGCATCATCTCTCTGGGTGCCAAGATGGGCGAAGGCTGGCTGCTGACCGCCGAGATGATCGAGCTGGTCGAGGGCGGCTACGGCAACATTGTCTGCGCCCAGCCGTTCGGCTGTCTGCCGAACCACATTGTGGGCAAGGGCATGATCAATAAGATCCGCGCCCTGCACCCGGACGCGAACATCACCCCCGTGGACTACGACCCCAGCGCGACCCGCGTCAACCAGGAAAACCGCATCAAGCTGATGCTGGCCGTGGCCCGCGAGAAGCTGGACCAGCCCGGCGAGGTACAGCCTGTCACCGCGGAACAGCTGGCAGGCGGCGCACCGCAGGTGGAGACGGTGGTACGATAAATGTATAAAAAAGCCGCTGGCATAAAGCCAACCACCGATAAGGAAGTATTGAAAACAAACTAACTTAACGGCTGGCAGATAGGTTGCAACAGAAAGCGGGCAAGAGGTCAAAGACTTCTTGCTCGCTTTTCCTATACTACTGCGTGGAACGATAGAACAGCATTTTTGCAATTCTGAGGGATATTGTATTACCTGCTCCACTTTGGCACTCTGTAAACCGCATAAATATAGGCTTTTTGCCCGTCTAAATATCCATGCTGACAGGAAAAATAAATACCATGTTTAAGGGCGCAAGCGGTTTATCCGGTTGCGCCCTCTTAATTGCCTAATAGCAAAGGCGGGAAAAGCCGTCAAGGAGGCGAAGCGCGAAGTTTATCCTTGACGGCTTTTTCTGGCTTTGCTACTTGTCATCTGTCAAAACGGAACTTGGGTAAGGCTTCCATTAAGTATGCTTTGAGGTAGTCTTGAATATCATCGTTGATGCTCCCTTGAAAGTAGGACAAATATTTGATGTAGCCGGTGTAGTGCTGGATAACTGTGCTTACTGCTTCCGGCTCCCCGGTGGCAGCCTTTACAATCGTTTCATAGGGCAGCAAGTGGTATTTCTTATTCCTCATTTTCGAACGCATCCATTTCTTTTCGCATTAAGTGTAATGCTTTTTTCCGTCTGCGGAAGACTGCGCTTCTGCTAATGCGGCACATTTTACTGATTTCCTCATCGCTGTAACCGAGGTAATACCACAAAAATAACACTTCCCGCCGCTTTTCCGGCAGACGCGAAAGCGCGGCTGCTAACTGCTCGCTTTCCACAATGACCGCTTTCCCGCGAACGGTAAAAGCGGTAGGCACATCGTATTTCACGAAATACTCGTCTGTTGTGGCAATCGGCTCAAAAGCAAACTCCCGAAGATAGTCGAGTGATACTTCAAACTGCTGCTTTTTCCGCAGTTTCTTGTAAATGCCCAGCGCCGCATGGTAAAGGACAATCTTGCAAAAAGCGTTAAAAGTGCGCTCGATATGTTCCCGGTACTGCTCTGTATTCATCATTTTCTCACCCCCTTTCTTCCCCAAGTGGGGGTGATAACAGCAAACGCCCATGCAGCATAAAACCACATGGGCGATGAGAACAGGAATTATAAGAGATAACTATATGACTTGTGTGTTCATACTCATAGGCGCAAAATCCCGTATAAGTGCAAAGGCTTTTTTTGACCGTAGGTTATGAGAAATTGCAATCAACATATTTACACCCCCAAATAAAATAACAGAGCCGATAACCGCATTTTTATCTGCGTGTTATCGGCTCTGCGTCTGTGCGTCCGGCTCTTGGATAACGGATATTCTCATGTGCTTTACGCTAATTAGCGTTTCCTGTTTACACTTCGGACAGAACAACGGGAAGTGTTCAAGTACCGTGTCTTCCCGCAACCTTATCCGCGTCTTGCTCTTGCAAATAGGGCATAATAGCCAATGTTTTTCTTTATTATTTTGACGTTGATCTTCGTCCATAGATAAATCAATCTTTTTATTCAAAACGGTTACACCTGCTTTTTCTTTACAGGTATCCAAACCTCATAAACAGTATTTTGCGGGTCGGGATTAAAGTAAACTTCAACATCCGGTCCATAGGTAAACTCATAACCGGAAGTTGGAAGCCACTCTGTTACAATGCGTTTTTCTAATTCTTGAATGGATTTTCCTGTTCCCGCGCCCGGAAAAATTGCCCACATACAGCTTGGAATGGTGTACTCTTCCAACGAATTGTCAATTTCAGCAGAAGAGGAAACCGCTATATATATAATATCTCCATTCTTCATCATCGCTGCAAGCACTTACACCTAAAACTCCCTGCGGCTCGCGATTCATCAGCGAGATGATTTTTTTAATGGTGCCGTCTAAAACTGCACCTTGCCACATTTGCGGCACTTCCGAAAAGTTCTGTTCGATTTCTCTGCTTAACGGGAATGACTTTCCAATAATACGAAACGCCTCTTTGGTTTCAATCCGATAATTCATTTCTTCCACTCCTTTGACGGTGATTTTGATGGTAATGGGTGGAAATGATTTGATTACGATACCCTCGCTCTTTACTGACGAAGGATTTACGCCATGAACCGATTGAAACGCCCTGTTAAACGCAGTAGGCGAAGCATACCCATATTTTGCAGCTACATCAATAATTTTTGCGTCGCTGCCTTGTAGGTCAACAGCCGCAAGCGACATCTTCCTTTTACGGATATACTCGGACAAGGGCATACCGGCTATATACGTAAACATTCTTTGAAAATGATACGCAGAGCAACAAGCAATTTGTCCGAGTTTTTCATACTCGATTTCGCCTGTTAGATTTTCTTCTATATAGCGAATTGCCTCGTTAAGTCGTTCAATCCAATCCATATTCATTCCCCCTCTACCTATTCCATTTTATCAACCTACAAAGGACAAGTCCTCTCTTTTCCTGCACAAAAAAGAGAGGCAAAAAGATGTTACATTCAGTAATCATCATCTGTTAATTACAGGGGTGATCTTTATCCTATTTGCCAAGCATACGCATTATTGCCATTAATGGGTTTTGTATTTCTGCGGCAATCTCATCTTTATCTTTTTTGTATTTTAAATAATCCAAAGCCTGCTTAATTTTGTTATCGGTATTTTCGTTTATCCCCATAACAGCTTCGATATTTGGCACCATCCAAAATAGTTGTGCAGTTGGTACAAATTCTTTTAATGCCTTGTTTTTCTTCGTATGATTATCATTTTCTTTTTCAAGTTTTTTCCTCTTTTCTGGGTCAGTAATGGTACTCACATCTTTTATATCATCATCTGCAACAACTACATAAGGAATTTCAAAGGCCGATGCAACTTTTGCGAAAGTTAGCAAGTTACCTTTACCGCCGCACTCAATAACAGATATTCCGTACCGGTCAATGTCAATACCTAACAAACGTCCTGCATAAGGAAAAGCAAATTTTTCTGTTGCTCCCTCGACCAAAACAATCCCTTTAGCAAAGAACATTTCGTTTCGTTGGTTGTCAAAATAGTTCTCAAGTTTTAATGCTTGTTTTTCACTTGATATAATGTCGTCTCTTTTACAAAGCTTTGCTGTTGTTCCATTTGTGTTGTTCCTTCGGATTATACAAATATTTTCTGGTTCATACAAACGAACAAAGGTAGGGGAATGTGTCGTTATAAAGACTTGATTTTGCGCTCCCAGCCGGGAAAGGATATTACTAAAATATCTTTGCTTTTGTGGGTGCAAATAAACTTCCGGCTCTTCGATTGCAAAAATTGCACCCTCTTTTTTAATTTCCTCATATGTTCTGAATATTGCTATCACAATCGCACTTTGTAATCCAGCACCTACCATGTCAGCGGTTGTGCTTATTCCCATTTGATCGACATAAAGCTGCAAGTTTTTAAATACATTCATTGAGTCGTAAGTATCAAAACGGATAGCTATATCCCCCTCTGCGGGATCGATTCCCATCTGTTCTAATGAATTATCACGTATCTTATTTTCAATTTCAAGAAATTTCTCTGTTTGCAGAAAGCTATATGCTTCTTTAATTTTTAGTTCAAACGCCTGCTTCCTCGTCAGTTTCTTTTTTCCCTCTGTCGTATCAACGGTTACAGTTGTTTTATCTGATGACAAACTCGTATTAATGTCGTTGAAAAGACGACGCAATATCGACCAACGATTACTCGGGTCTTGCCTATTATAATCGCGCATTACATCAACATAGATAAACGGTATTCTCTCGCGAAGTTCCTTTGATACTTTTAGCTGATAGTATTGACCTGTGTATCGCTCCCCATCTTTATACGGTGTAGCGGGATATTGACAAGGCTTACCTTTTTTATCTATGCAAACAAAATCAACAACCAAAGTACCAGCCGGCTTCGTCCCAACGCGCTTTTTATACGCCTTGCCTTTCAACTCAAATCCTGCAATTTTACATGTGGTGTTTTTCCAAATCTCTATAATTTCATCAAAATATACTTGAATGACAATGTCTTTGGAAGTATCGCAATTATTAAAATCTTCTTCTGTGAATGTTCTATCAGTAGGCCATGTTTCACCCAATACAAGATTAATTGCTTTAAGAATATTGCTTTTTCCTGCATTGTTTTCGCCTATCAAAGCACAATAGCTATTCGGAGAAAAATCAAGCTGCTTAATACTGCGGTAGTTTTCAATATGAACTCTTGATATTTTCATTTTCGCACCTCCTTGTATAATAAGTTTCAAAGTTAATATTTTGGGTACCAACAGGCTTAGAGATGCCCGTGATACAATAGCTGTAGGACAGCAGGGTCAAGTTCTGGCACCTCCAGTTGAGCCGTAAGGCTGCTTCAAAGTGAGTCCGTTCCCCTGAGCCGGAAGTTAGCTGCAAACTCATTGGCTGTTTGCCAGAAGCAAAGCCGCCCTCTTAGCAGTGAGGGCTATCGCATCGGCCTTTTCTGGAATGATTCTGATAAGCAAGGGTGCAGATGCTCCGGTTATCATGGGTATCTCAAAGCCTGCTGGCCTGAAATCTCCATGCGGGGAGGTGAAAATGTGAACCCACTATTCGTTGGCATTGATGTGAGCAGCAGAAACAACGTTGCCTATCTGATGAAGTCAGATGGCAGCAAGCATTCCAGTTTTTCCGTGCAGAACAACCTGGGCGGTGCTAAAATGTTGTCAGAGAAGATTGTGTCGGCGCTGCGCTCCATGCAGCTTGAGCGTGTGGTAATTGGTCTGGAGGCCACCTCCATCTACGGGGACAGCTTGGTTTACGCTCTCTGGGAGGATGGCAGCCTTGGCCGCTTCCAGCGGAAGATCCATGTCCTCAATCCCAAGCAGGTCAAAAAGTTCAAGGAAGCTTATCCCGATCTGCCGAAGAATGACTTCGTGGACGCCTTTGTGATTGCCGACCATCTCCGTTTCGGCAGGATTGCCAAGGAGGTTTATATGGACGACTATCGCTACCAGGCGCTCAGAACCCTTACCAGAGCCAGATTCGACGTCATTCAAAACCTGACCCGGGAGAAACAGCGGTTCGCCAACTACTTATTTCTGAAATGCTCCGGCATGGCCCAGGACAAGGATATTCCAAACACCAGCGCCACCACCATCGCGCTCATGGAACACTTTGAAACCGTGGATGACCTGGCAAACGCTAACTTAGAAGAATTGACAGCTTTTATCACCGAAACAGGCCGTGGTAGATTTGCCGACCCAGATGCCACTGCCAAAGCGGTACAGGCTGCGGCCAAAGGCTCTTACCGTCTGCCCAAGACAGTGAATGATACCGTGAATCAGGCCATGTCTGTTTCTATCGCCTCCATGCGAGCATTGAAAGAGCAGGTCAAGGTTCTGGAGAAGGCCATTGAGCAACAGTTTGAAATCATTCCGAACACTCTGACATCCGTCCCCGGTATTGGAAAGGTTTACTCCGCTGGTATTATCGCTGAAATTGGTGATATTCACCGCTTTGAATCCCAAGCCTCTGTTGCCAAATACGCTGGCCTTGTTTGGAACAGGAACCAGTCCGGTGACTTTGAAGCGGAGCATTCCCGGATGATTAAATCCGGAAACCGTTATCTTCGTTACTACCTGCTGGAAGCCGCCAACTCTGTGAGAAGATGCGACTCCGAGTTCCGGCGCTACTATGACCTCAAATTTAAAGAGGTCAACAAGTATCAGCATAAACGCGCACTCGCTTTAACTGCCAGAAAACTGGTTCGGTTGGTCTTTCGACTGCTGAAGGACAACCGCCTGTATATCCCGCCGGGGGGCTGAACACACTGCTTGCCGCTCTGGTGTCCAAGCCCTGTTTCAAAAAATGACAGGAGCAGGGCTTGGGTTGGTGTTGCCTTTTTGCGGTTGGTACTGTCCTTTTCGATTGTTTTCCTTTAATTTTTTCCTGCATCACCTACTTGACTTCATACCATTGGACTTATCTCTGCGCTTATATCCAATCCAATTTCCGTTTGTAACTCTCTCGTCTTTCGGTTTTTCCGTATTGGCAGGCATGACCCATGACGTACCAATTTTATATGCGCCTTTTATTCGACCATTCCGGCATAATTCAGATACTCGCCGAGAAGACACACTCCATAACTTTCCTGCCTGTTCTGTTGTCATAATATCCACGATGTGTCCTCCATTTCTGTAACTTTATAAAATGAATTATAGCATATTTGCGGAAGTATATCAATTTGCAAGCGTGCTTATGTTTTACTGCTGCACGTGGTATTTTATATTCTTTCTTCGTAATTGAAAATGAAAATGCTCAAAACCGTTTGGCAAAATCGATAAGTATGGTGTTGTATAAAGCGAAAGGCAAAGTGCAACAAAAGCCGCCTTTCAAACGGGATATTGAGTGAGGGGCAAGATAAGGGTTTGGGATTTTCCCAACAAGCCAAAAATCGCAAATGGGTACTCATTTGCTGTGCTTGCTCCCTACTCAAAACAAGGAAAGGACGGGAAAGGAATGGAAAAGAAGCGAGAAGCAGAACATACAGATTTGTTGCCTCAAAAGGGCAATCCCCTGCATGAAACTGTCTGCTATAAAATCGGCGGGACAATTTTTGAAATCGAAACTTCCTGCGGCGGCTCCGAACTGCTCTACGACAAGATGACGCGCCTTATCAAAGCGGAAACCGTCGAAACGCCTGCTGACAAGAAAAGCAAGGAGCGTTATAATAGCGATAGCAACCTGTTTGTCGGGCGTTCATTACAGGAGGAATGAACCATGAATACATATCCCGACAACATCACCGCTTTGTATGCAAGGCTTTCTCAAGAGGACGCTTTGGACGGAGAGAGCAACAGCATAGCCAACCAAAAGAAAATCCTGCTCAAGTATGCAGAGGACAACGGTTTTCATAACCCAACCTTTTTCATCGACGACGGCGTATCGGGGGTAACTTTTGCTGGGGTTAGATAGCGATACTTTTTACATCTACCATGTTGCGGCGGTCATG
>OMEH01000888.1_pt1 | contig 13496 bp, 15 predicted proteins | sample 1645391 | NCBI WGS metagenome assembly OMEH01 (sample SAMEA103958133, study PRJEB25191) | human gut metagenome | biome: human-associated habitat [ENVO:00009003]; feature: intestine environment [ENVO:2100002]; material: feces | place: Germany | collected 2013/2015 | reverse complement strand
TTTGCGTTATTCAGTAACCATCTAAAAGTTCTGGTTTATGGCGAAAATAAAGCATGGTTTTTCCGGTCAGCGATTGATTGTCTATCCTTTCTACGTTATAGAACAAGCGTTGAACAACCCGTTAGTCGCGGACTTGGTCGTACACTCTATGGGGTATTTTCCGAAGGCGGAAAGCCATTATATTGATCGTGCGTCCGGTTGTGGAGAGTACCTTTTAATTTATTGCACCAAAGGAGAGGGTTGGTACGTGTTGGATGGAAAACGATATGTCGTACCCGAGAATCATTTTTTCATCCTCCCGGCAGAGAAGCCCCATCAATATGGTTCGAGCGAGCATGATCCTTGGTATATTTATTGGGCACATTTTAAAGGGAAAAAGGCGAAGTATATCAGCGATCAACTGCAAGGGGTGATCCCGATCGACATGGATGATAATTCCCGTATCGGCGATCGTATCGCCTTCTTCGATGAACTATTGAACGTGTTGGAGAGCGGGACGGATGAGGCTACGGTTAATTATGTCAATTTAAGTTTCAATCATTTGATCGCCTCTTTCCTCTATGTGAAGACGTATAGGGAGGCTAAATTCTCCAAAAGCAAGGCGGAGAATACGTTCTTTATTAGTTTGGCGACCCACTTCATGACGGAGAATCTGGAAAATAAATTGACATTAAAGGAATTGGCCTCTCATTTCGGCTATTCGGAATCTTATATGTACAGGCTTTTCTTCAAGGAAACCGGCTATGCGCCGATGAATTATTTCTTACATATGAAAATAGACCGGGCTTGCCAGCTATTATTACATACAAATATGAAAATCAATCAGGTCGCCTTGAAACTGGGCTTTGACGATCCCTACTATTTCAGCCGTATCTTTAAGAAGATAGTAGGTACATCGCCCAAGGATTACCGGCACTCGTTGCCGAAGTGAGATATTTACGATGAACCTAAACGGGAGCTTAGGGCTGGCGGTATTTATTCCGGTCGGCTTCCGTTATTTCCCGGATTACACGGCAGGGATTGCCGGCGGCTATGACATTGGCCGGAATATCTTTGGTTACGACGCTTCCTCCGGCGATTACCGTGTTATCGCCAATGGTCACCCCGGGAAGGATACAGGCTTGCGCCCCGATCCATACGTTATCGCCGATAGTCACGGGAAAAGCGTATTCCAGACCTTCATTACGTTGCTTTACGTCAAAAGGGTGGCCGGCGGTATAGATGCCTACGTTCGGGGCGATGAACGCGTTATTGCCGATACGAACTTTCGCTCCATCCAAGATAACGAGATTCACGTTGGCGAAGAAATTATCCCCAATCTCGATATTATAGCCATAATCGCATTGGAAAGGGGATAGGATAACGGTGTTCTTCCCTTTCTTGCCTAGAAAAGAGGTTAGGATCCGATCTTTTTCTTCCTCTTGGTCGGGGGGCAATTGGTTGTATTTGAAAAGGACGCATTTCGCTCTTTTCATCTCATCTTGAAGCTCACTATCATGATTCGCATTGTATAATAGACCTTCCGCCGCTTTCTCTTTTTCTGTTTTCATATGTCTCTTACTAAGATTTATAAAACGATGATTTGCGCGAAGATACTATTTTATTGGGAGGAGTTTATCCTCCGATTCGTATTTCCAAACCCATTTTTTCCCCCATCTCCTTAAAGGGGAACAGCTCTTCTTTGGCTAGCATTTGCTCGCAGGAATAAGGATAGGTGAGACCTAATTGCTCGTATTTATCTTTTCCCAATGTATGATAGGGAAGCAGGTGTACGCATTTGATACGATTTTCTTTCGCCAGCATGAATATTTCCCGAAGCGTATTCTCATTGAAATTGAAACCGGGGATTACCGGTACACGGATCGTTACTTTATTAGCGCTCTTACTGGATATATACCGTAAATTCGTGAGGATCGTATCCAAGTTCGCTCCGGTTTCTTTCTGAAGTAAATCCTTGTCCGTATGTTTGATATCGAACAAGAACAAATCGATAAGCGGAAGCGCTTGCTTTATCTTATCAAGATTCACTTGCCCGCAAGTCTCCACGGAGGTATGCAGTTTCTCGTTCTTGCATTGGATCAGCAAATCCATCAATCCCTCGAATTGCGTGAAAGCTTCGCCACCGGAAAACGTAACCCCTCCACCGGAATTTAGGTAATAATCCCGGTCACGTAAAAGGATTTCCATGATCTCGGATGAGGTAATAGATTCACCGACAAACTTAATGGCGTTCTGCGGGCATATACGCTCGCAAGCCTTGCAGGCTACACAGGCCTGACGATTAAACACCGGAAAATGGTCTTGGATGGAGATATTGCCCCGTGGACAAATCGCCTCGCAACGTCCGCATCCGATACATTTATTCTTGATATGGAGCAAATGCGGTTTCCTTTTCTGGGATTCCGGATTGGAGCACCATGAACAATGTAGGGGACAACCTTGAAGGAAAACGACGGTCCGGATGCCCGGGCCGTCGTGAACGGCGAACCGTTCGATCTCCATGATTGATAACCTATTCTCGCTAACCTTATATTTATTTATCATACAATACCCTGCTTAAAAGTTCCTGTTGAATATTGGGAGATAAATCGACGAATACCGCGGAGAACCCGCTTACCCGGACGATTAGGTCCGGGTAATTTTCCGGGTGCTCTACCGCGTCTTCTAAAACTCCCTTATCTACTACAGTCACCATCAAATGGCAACCCCCTTTCGCAAAATAAGTCTTGAACAGGCTCTTGATGACAGCCCTGTTCTCGTTGAACATGGAAGGAGAAAACTTAATGTTTTGTACCGAGCCTCCATGATACTTGGCGTCGAACTTCGCCAAGGAATTCAGCATGGCCGTGGGGCCGCTTTTATTCGCTCCCCCTTGCGGATTATTGGCAGGATTCATATACATGCACGATAATCGTCCGTCGGGTGAGGCGGCGGTCCGGTTTCCCCATTCCGTGTTTAATTGGTTATTGCTGATAACGATCAAGAAGTATTGCATACCGATGGCGATACCGCGATCGCGTACGCCTTTCGCTACGAACTCGTACAAATCGTTGGCCATCGTATCGGCAGTCTCAAGGTCGTTACCATATTTATCACAGTTCAGGCAATCTTTTCGTAAAGCCTCATAGCCGTTGAAATTAGCTAGCATGGCATCATTCAATTGCCGTAACGTGTATTTTTTTTGATTGAATACCAGATCCCGGATTACCCACAGGGAATCGGAAGTGTTGATATTACCATACGTCTCGTTTGTCCCGCCTAGATAACGTACGCCTCCGTCCAAAAGCGCTTTTCCCCGTGCGATGCAATCATCGGTCAATAGGCTGGTAAACAAGAAACTTACGTGCTGGTTCATCACCTCATACGAATGGTATTGGGCTTTGACAGACAGATCCAGATAATAATCGAGTAAAGCCTTGTAACCGTCATAGAATTCCTCGAATGTCTGATACTCCTCTAATTTCTTTAGAGATACCGGCCCGGATTTACGTTTACCGTCAATCGGGTCGATACCATCATTCATATAAATCGTAAGTAGTTTTAGTAAATTGATGCAAATGTTGGGCGTACCCGTACTCTGTCCTTGTATCACGAACTCGGTACAACCGAAAGGCACGTATTGTTCCGCCGTTTTCTCGTCTACACGCATTCCGTACATGACGGCCGGGACGTTTACATCATCATTGTAAAGGGTCGGGTAAGTAGCTCCCGCACCCAAAGCGTCCAACGCTTCGTCCCAGATTTCCTCGGAGGTCTCTTTATCGAAGCGCAAGGTGAATTGTGGCTCTACATATCTGCAATTTTTCGCTACTTTCATGGCGATATGCAGGAATACGTCGGCCTCTTTCGGGTGTTTGCGCCCTTTACCGCCTACGATGATACGTCCGTTTACGGTGGTACGGCGATTCTCAATCATGGTCCAAAGCGAGTGGATATATCGGTATGCCTCTTCGTCGGTCAATCGCCCGGACTTGAGATCGGCTACTAAATAAGGGCCTAGATAATCATCCAGACGACCGTAGTTTATAACACCGGCCAACAAAGCGAATAACCAGAATAACTGCATTGCTTCATGGAACGTACCGGGTTTCTTCTCCTTGATGTTCTCTAGGGCTTGGCAGATACGCTCTAATTCTTTTTGCCTTTTCATGTTGGCTGAAGCCATTTGCTCTCTAGCGTCTTGCTGGAGATGAGAAGCACAATCTACAAAAATATCCAGACATTGGATGCCTGCTTTGTAAAAGTTATTATCGGGTTGCTCTTTGAGTTTCTCCTGTAAATCAGAGCGAAGGCCACCGATGCCCTTATCCAATAGTTTCGGGTAATCCAGCATCATTCCAGATAGACGTGCGGTAGCGATCATCGGGTATTCGCAGTCGATGAACATACCCAATGTATCCTCGGTGAGGACCTCCTTGTTGAATTGGGTCTTTAAATCGTGATCCAACCAATAATCATATAACGCATCCACCCGTTTTCGTTCAGTTTCATCCAGTTGTAGCTGGAAGGCACGGAGTTTCTTGAATACGCAATAATGCCCGACACCCCCTAATGAGGTTACGCATCCGAACCCGATCGGTAGGAAGTCCGTACGTCCGGCGATCAAGTCTTGATTCGTGATCTTGCGAAATAGCGTGGGGTATAAAACTTTCAGGCATTCCACTTCACGTATCTCTTTGGGTAGGGCGGCACAGGCTTTATGGACTGCCGTATACCGCTCCATGATCTCCAGTTGTACGATCAGAGGTTTCTCGCAAGGTATTTTCTTGCTGATCTCTACGTTTTGCGCCCCTTCTACATTGAAATTTGCCATATGATTATTGTTGTTAATATTGTGTAGAGACGGGGCATGCCCTATCTCTACAAGCAGATGATTTTTTAATGTTTGCTTCTTTCGGCTTCCCGCCAGTTATTTTGGTAACCGGTTAGTAAGTCCGTAAAACGTTTCGTGATCAAGTGCGGACGGGTGATCGCGCTGCCTACTACTACGGAGTGAGCTCCGAGGAAGATACATTTCATGGCATCTTCCGGCGAGTAGATATGCCCCTCCATAATGACATAGGCTTTATCTTTAAAGTCACGGCACATACGGGCGAATTCCCGTAAATCCGGTTGCTCGATATGCTTGGTTGCTTCCGTATATCCATATAAGGTAGGGCCAACGATATCGGCTCCCATTTCTACGGCACGTACAGCTTCCTCATAATTAGAGACATCCGCAAAAATGATAGCTTCCGGTATCTCTTTCTTGACGATTGGTAGCAATTCGTATGCAGGGCGGCCTTCATGGGTTATTTGGCTCGTACAGTCCAAGGCGATAATCTCGGCTCCGGCTTCCCATACGGCTTTAGCGGCCTCTAAGGTTGGGGTGATAAACACATCCGTGTCATCGTGCCAGATTTTCCAAAGCCCGATTACTGGTAAATCCACTTCTTTTTTAATCGCCTTGATCTGCTCTGGGTCGTTGGCACGGATACCCACGGCTCCTCCCCATTGGGCGGCTTTTGCCATTTTTACGACAAAGTCTACTGAAAAAGTCGGATCATCGTGTTGTACTTGACAGGATACGATCAGTCCTCCCTTGAATGAATCTAAAAGTTCTTTCTTATTTGTTTTCATATTTTTTTTCGTTACATCGTTTTCTCTAAAAGCGCGGCGCCGATTATTCCGGCGTCATTTCCTAATTCCGCACGGATGACTTGGGGGATACCTATTTCCTCGGCGGCGAAGGTACAAGTATGTAGTTTCTCGTTTAAAGGTTTCAACAGCAGGTCACCTGCATGTGCGATACCACCCCCTAAGATGATTACTTGCGGACGGAAGATGGTTATGAACGTGGAGATTCCGGCGGCCAGTTTACTGATATAGTCATCGACGATCTGTTTAGCGAGGGAATCCCCTTGTTTAGCGGCCTCGAAAAGGATTTCTCCATTGACTTTATTTTCGTCTTCGCCGCAAAGTTTCCATATCAAGGTGTCCTTATTCTCTTGTAAGGCCTCTTTCATGATGCGGATTAATGCGGTAGATGAGCAATAAGCTTCCAAACAGCCTTTTTGCCCGCATGTGCAACGTTCGCCATTGTATACCAATTTGGTATGTCCAAGCTCTGCTCCCATATTATCGGCTCCGGAATAAATCCTCTTACCCATGATAATTCCGCCTCCGACTCCTGTTCCTAGCGTTAACATGATGGCATCGGTATATTGGCTGGCCGATCCGGCCAAGACCTCTCCATAGGTTGCGCAATTGGCGTCGTTGGCTATATAAGTAGGCAATGAAATATGCTTCTTTAAATAGTCGTAGATGGGGACATTCTTCCATCCGAAACAATTGGCATGTACCAAAAGGTTCGTCTTTGGATTTACGTAACTGGGCATGCCGATGCCCCAAGAAGAGATGTCTTCCATTTGCAAGCCTGCTTTGAGAACCGCTTTTTTGCTGACTTCCGCCATGTCGGCGGTGATCTCCTCGATCGTGCGTCCGGCTTGTGTCGGTATACTCTCCTTTGCGATAATCTGGTGATTCTCATCTACTACGCCAGCGACCATATTGGTACCGCCAACGTCCAGACCGAGATAATACTTGGTGCTTTCCATCTTTGCTCTTTATTTTATGAGGTCAATAGAGTGAATTATTTGTTGGCAAAGATAAAGGAGTTACCCGCCCTAGACAATGTGAGGTTTAGCCTAAAATAATGGACTATTTTTGCATAAGTGCTCTCGCAAGCTTACGAGAGTACTTTAGAGAAGAGGTGTTATCGAGAGGAGACTTCTGTAATAACCTTCAAATATAGTGTGACTGTGTTTCTTTATGTTTAAAGAATCATATCGTAGGTCGATTCTATTATTTTTCTCGATGATGGAGCAAGCCTCTTTTATCATGGGCTTGAAGTCTTCTTCTGTTTTATCTTTGTCTCCGTTGGCTAGGTAGATATATAATTTTTTTTCTCCTTGATAGGTTTCCGTGAACACTCGTAACCTATCAATCATCATATTTTCGCTGTATTTATAGTTCGGTGATATGGCTATAATATAAGGAAATAAGTCTGGGTGTTCCATCATCGCATAAGTGACGAATGTCCCTCCCAACGAATGTCCGACTAAAATCCTGTTATTTCCCGCATGGTATTTTTCTTGGATGAAAGGGATTATTTCATTCGTTAATGACGAGAGCATTTCTTTTCCATGTCCCGGGTTGTCATATCTTTTTACCGATAAGGAATCTGTGAAAGGCGGGGTCAGCTCACTTTGCCTGTTTGAATTAAATATTCCAACAATAATACAGGGTATGTTGGGATGTGTCAACTCGAATGTTGAACAAAATAAATTGAATGTGGGGGGATATTGTGCGTCTAAGACATAAATAGCGAGTAAAGAGTCACTTTTAAGGCTACCATCTACTCCGCTTAAATAGACTTGCATTTCACGGGTCTCTTCAAAATAGTCTGAGTTGTAGATATATCGACTCCCTAATGCCTGCATCAAGTAGAAATCGGCTTGCGCATGTATCCGGCATATTCCTGAGAATAATACGATAAGAAAGAGAAGAACTGTTTTTGTTTTCATAAATAGTGATATCTAGAATTATGCAAATATAGCGAAAAATAAAGTCTTTAAGTATGTTTAAAAAAAGGACCGGACGATGGGTATCGAACGGTCCTTTCTTTAATCTTTATGTCGTATGCTGTTATTCAGCTTCTTTTTCAGCAGCTTCCTTTTCTGCCGGAGCATCTTCCGGGGTGAAGTCAGTGATGCCTGCGTTGATCAAGATGTTATACCAAGAGAGTAGTTTCTTGATGTCGCTCGGATAAACACGCTCACGATCATAGCTAGGCAATACCTCGGCAAAGTACGCACGCAATTGGTCCGTCGTGGCTTTAGAAGGTACTAAAGAGGCGGCTTTTCCCTCTTCTTTATTCTTTACGCTAGTCAATACCTCATGCAAAGGCACTTCTGTTTCATCCGTATAGATTGCGATATCGCCTAATGAGATTACTTTATCTTTTGCGTATGCGGGTACTCTCTTGTTATCAGTCAGCGATTCAACGATCAACATGTTTTTTCCATGGGAAACCAGTTTATACAGACCGGGTTTTCCCGAAATAGACAAAATAGTCTTCAACATAATGTTTTTATTTTCTATTAGTGTTAAACTTCGAGGTGGCAAAGGTAATAAGAAAAAGTGGAATTCTTCCGTCATGAGGACAGTTAACTTCGTTGACGAAGTATCTTAGGTTCATTGGATGATGAAGGTAAGATACTGTAAAAGCCACTCGTCCCGCTATCGGTGATTATTGGGATTGAAGCCAACATAACAGTTTGCCTACTTGCGGTATAAGGGCCTGTCTGTTGTCATTATAGATAACGTAATCGGAGCGATCTTTCTTTTCCTCGTCCGACATTTGGCTGTTGATTCTGCGTTCGATTTCTTCTCTCGAGGCTGAGTCCCTCCCCAAGGCTCTTTCGATGCGGAGTTCTCTTGGGGCATAGACCATCAAGCTTATGTCTACCACTTTGTAGAAACCGGATTCGAATAATATGGCGGATTCGATGGCACATAAAGGGGAAGTCTGTCTCTCTACCCAAGCCGAGAAATGACGGTTTACCTCAGGATGAATGATCTGGTTGACCTGTTGTAATTGTTTCGGATTATTAAAGATGTGGGAGGCTAGAAGTTTCTTGTTCAATCCCTCATTCGTATAAATCTCCGGACCGAAAAGGGCTGTTAATTTCTCACGGATAACCGGGGAGTTATTTGTCAGCCATTTACTTTCCTCGTCCGCTATGTATACGGGTACACCGGATAACGCTAATAAAGAGGCTACGACGGATTTGCCGCTCCCGATCCCTCCTGTAATACCTATTTTAATCATGCTTATTGTTGTGTTCCAAAATAAATTCTACCTTATCTGGCAATAAGATTGCCGTATGCACCCAGTCTGGTTTCTTGGTGAGTTTGACGGGTAGGGTACCAGATACGTTTTGCTCCAGATCCTCAAAAGGTATATGAATCGAGAACATATCTTCCGAAAGTCCTTTGAATCGGGACAAGGGCACACTGCAAGTCACTTTTACGACCGCCGGAAACATACGTACCGTATAATGTGGCGGTATATGACTGCAAGAGACAGGTATTTCCAATGTCTTCTCCGTGTACTCCTCTATCGGAATCGTGATGGATACACTTTCCGGATCGAAGTTAACGCCGTCTACCTTGATCAGTTGTACGGTTCTCGTAATGTTTTTATTCGCCTTTTTAACCTCGGTGAAGACCGTCTTAACCGAGGTCAGTGTATCCAAGATCGCCGCGGTGGCATAAGCGTTGATCTTTTGAGGGGTGATTCGGATATCCCCGGATAGTTGAAAGCCGGCTTCCAGATGAATATCGCCATTAAAGACGACCGGTATTTCCTTATGGACCCGCTGACTGAAATCCATATCTATTTGTTGCGGATCAAAACTTTGTAATGCCGTAGTGGCTATCAATTGTTTTTGAATATCGTTCTCGATCTGCCTTTTACTTACTTGAACCGAACCATTTTTCTCCTTCGTATTCTTCATGTTCACTTCAATCGGAGCAAACGATCTTCCAAAAGTATAGTTGAGTAAAACGCTACCCTTGTCTTTTACCTTTGCGGTAATCGTTTCCACCTCAGGGGCATTAAACGCTATATCGGCAGGTACGTTCTTATACTTAACCGGAAAAACAAGTTCTATCTCATATTCCTGCTGCAAGCTTTGGAGTAGCCAGAAACCGAAAGCCAAAAGGGCGAAAAAGAAAAAGACCAAGACCTCTTTCCATCTGTCTCCGTGGAAAAAAGCCTTAGTCTTTGCTTGGATAGACTTGAAGGAATTTTGTATGTTCTCAAGTCGTGACATATTCTGTAGTTAGATTATTTCTGCTGCTGAGCGTCTTCCGCTGAAGCGAAAATAGAAGTTTTATCTACACGGATACGTACTCCATCCGCTACCTCGATTAGCATATAAGTATCACCGATCTCTTTGATCTTTCCATAGATACCTCCGGCGGTAATCACTTTATCGCCTGTTTTCAACGCCTCACGTGATTTCTGGATTTCTTTTTGTTTCTTTTGTTGCGGACGGATCATGAAGAAATAGAAGATAGCTACGATAACTACCATCATCAAAATACCGGACCACTGACTTCCTCCAGCTGGAGTTTGAAGTAAAATACTGAGTAAGTTCATACTATAATAATCGTTTTACAAGTTAATATCAATAATGATATGCACAAATGTAATGATAATAATTAATCTTTGAGCAATAACTTCTCTTTTTTTAATTCGTTGACTATTGAATCCAGAATTCCGTTAATGAATGTTCCGCTTTTAGGTGTACTATAATACTTTGCGGCATCGATATATTCATTTAAGGTAACGTTGATGGGAATGGTCGGGAACGATAAAATCTCGGCTAAGGCGACTTGCATGATGATCAAGTCCATATTGGCGATACGTTCGGTTTCCCAATTCTTCATATGTTTGTCGATGCGTTCACGATATTCCTTACCTTTCAACAAACTTTGACGGAATAACTTGATTGCGAAAGCCTTGTCTTCCAAATCCTTGAACATTGGCAATAAGGCTTGTTTGCTACCTTTCTTCTCCTCGAATTTCTTGATAGTCTTCAAGGCGAAAGTCTCTACGATCTCGATATCGTCATTCCAGTAGATGCTTTTATCTTCCAGATATTCCTCTATCATCTCGTTTCCACAGATTATTTTCTTGAAGATCTGGCGCCAGAACTCACGATCCGTCTCGTACGAGTCTTCTTCGTTTTTCAAGTATTCGGCGTAAATCTCAGAACTTAGGATCGTATTCAATACGTTCTTAATGAACTCCTCGTCGTTGCTCCATGAGAGACCTTGCTCGTCTACATACTTTTTCAACGTATCGTTTTCCGCTAATTGAGCGACGAAACGATTGTCTATGAAGCGTGTATTCGGGTTTAACTCCTCGTCGGTAGGCATGTATTTGCACTTCCGGGTGTCAAGGATCCTTCTTTGCAGGTTGGTAACTTCGATAATTAGGAGTAAGAAATAATAATATAAGTCATATGACTTCTGAAGGCTGAAAAGCAATTCGTTTTCCGCTACTTTGAGGTCGTTGTTTCCGTTTTGATAGTAAGAATATACTATCTGTAAAACTTTAATGCGGATTAAAATTCTGTTGATCATCGTTTGAAGGAACTTCTTATTATAAATTAGGCTGCAAAGGTAGTCGTTTTTTCCATAAAAGAATCCGGATTTACTTAATTTTATATGTGTTAGATGATATTTTACAAATTTAGCCTCAATGGGCGTATTTTCGATCGTTAAAATAGTTGCTAATTAAAAAAAAATGCACATATTTGAAGCAAGTTCTATAAAGTGGGTGGGTTTTTAACGAATGTTAGCTGTCATGGAAGAATCAAGGAATAAAAAACATGTTGAAGGTGGCGACAGGGAGATTCTATACTCTAAAGCCATTAAAGCGGGAAAACGGATTTATTATCTGGATGTGAAGAGGAATTTGAAAGATGACCTATTCGTTGCCGTTACGGAAAGTAAGAAAATTCAATCAAAGGATGGTTTGCAAATCTCATTTGAGAAGCATAAGATTTTCCTTTATAAGGAGGACTTTGAGAAGTTCATGGAGGGAATGCAAGATGTAATCAGTTATATCAAGAACTCAAATCTGAAGAAATCTGCGGAAGACGTGGTGGAACCTGAAGAGGAGGAAACGATTCATGGCGATTCCCCAGAGGAGGATATGGCTTCCGGTGATATAAAGTTGGATATTGAGTTTTAATATAACACGAAGAGAAAAAGATAACGGGCTGTTTTACTCATAGAGAGAAACAGCCCGTTATGTGTTAGGAGCTTTCCGCAAAGGAAAATCCTATTCTTTGCTGCGAATTATTCAGCCGGGTGGATAGCCTCTGTAGGACATGCGTCAGCGCAAGTTCCACAATCTGTACACATTTCAGGGTTGATGCTGTATTTATCACCTTCTGAAATTGCTCCTACCGGACACTCATCAATACAAGTTCCGCATGCAATACAATCATCGCTAATTACGTAAGCCATTTTTTTAAACGTTTAAATTGATAACTATTAGTAGGTGCAAAAATATAGCTTTCTTTCTATTAAAAAAATATCTACTGGCTTATTTTCTTCAAAAATCTTCTTTTTTGCAATATCTTTGTCGGGTTTTCGTTATTAAACAAAATAGGTTGAGATTTGAGACGATTATTACTTATATTATATGTGGTAAGCTTGGCTACCATGGGAGCCATGGCTCAAAAGGAAAGGGTGAGGAATCAGCCGTACGCTGATTTGAAATGGCTTCATCTGGGGTTTCATGTGGGTATTCACTCGCAGGATTTGTTATTGACCCATACCGGTGTCATGACCAATGGAGAGACTTGGTTCGCGGAGATTCCTTCTTACTCACCCGGCTTTAGTGTCGGGGTGATCTTATTTCAATTTACGTTTCACGCCTTCTATCCATTTCGGAGATAAGAAATTTAAGTTTCGGGAACAGGCTACGGGAGAGGAATTCATCACGAACGTTCGTTCCAGTTATCTGAATTTCCCCTTAGACGTTAAATATACGGCTTTACGCTTGAATAATTATCGTCCTTATTTGATCGGCGGTATCTATGGCTCCGTGGATATAGGCCGTAAGAAAGGTAATCCGATTCTATTGAAAAGCACGGACTTCGGATTTGAGTTTGGCTTGGGATGTGATATCTATCTACCCTACTTTAAGTTATGCCCGGAGCTGAAATTCTGTTTCGGATTGGTTAACCTATTGGAGAAAGATCGTCCGGACTTGGTAGATCAAGCAAATATCAAATATACGGATGCCTTATCGAAAGCTACATCCCGTATGGTGATCCTGACATTTAATTTCGAATAAATAACTCGATATAGATATAAGCGGCCGGAATAGCCATCATTACGCTATCGAAGCGATCCAGCATGCCTCCATGTCCGGGTAATACATGCCCGGAATCTTTCACGCCTAACGTACGTTTCATCAAAGATTCGATCAAGTCGCCCCAAGTCCCGAATACTACGATCGTGCCGGCTAATCCAAGCCATGTGTACCAGTTCGTGGCCGGCATGAACCAAGCGAATATTTGGGAGGTTATTAATACGAATGCCAACCCTCCGTAAAAACCTTCCCAGGACTTCTTGGGAGAGATACGTTCGAACAATCTTCTTTTTCCAAGCATAGATCCCACTAGATAAGCTCCCGTATCATTTACCCATACGAAAACGAAAATAGCCAAGGCAAAATAGGGGATATGTACGATCTCGCCCGGCGTATTAGGTACCGATGTAATAAAGTTTAGCAGAGAGAAAGAGCCTGCGCAATAGATTTGACCGAATAAGGTCAATGCCCAGTTATTGATTGGATTACTGGCTTTATCGTAAAGCTCGGTGATCATGGTATACATTAAGAATAAAAGATAGGGGAGAAATATATT
>OMEH01000858.1_pt1 | contig 13880 bp, 8 predicted proteins | sample 1645391 | NCBI WGS metagenome assembly OMEH01 (sample SAMEA103958133, study PRJEB25191) | human gut metagenome | biome: human-associated habitat [ENVO:00009003]; feature: intestine environment [ENVO:2100002]; material: feces | place: Germany | collected 2013/2015 | reverse complement strand
GTTACGGTCACGCCGTCGCGGGAAAGGTTGATCCCCCGCAACGCAAGCCGCGCTTCACGCAGATCCACCACCGGGGCCGCCAGCGCCAGCAGGATGAACACCCCGGCACCGGCCAGCGCGCAGGTGATCTTACCGTCCCAAGGCTGTGCCAGCACGGCCCCCGCCAGCAGCAGCGGGGCCAGAATATACCGTGTGCGTCCGGCGAGCGTTAAAAACGTCATGCCGAACAGAAATTCCGGGATATGCACGGCCACAAGCCGCGCGTCCCAGCCCAGCAGGTGCACCGGGATGCAGACCGCCAGCGTCAGCGCCCAGGTCAGCCACGGCCTTTTGCGCAGCCCCCGCTGCAAAAGCGGGAACAGCAGGTATAAAAACAGGATGCTGCCGAGGAACCACTCGCCCACACAGGCAAAGTCTGTTCCGACCCAGCCCGCGGCAACGGCAAAGTTGTCGAGACCCAGAAGCGTCAGCACCAGCGTGACGGTCCTGGCCCCGCCGAAGCTGCCGGGGTGCGCCACAAACCGATAGCTGAACACGACGAACCACGCGAGCCAGAACAGCGGGTAGACAGCCCTCGCGCGCCTTTTGTAAAACTGCGCAGGGTTCTGCTCCGCCGGGACGGTCAGTGCCAGCGATGCGCCGGACACAATGAAAAACAGCGAGGAGCCGAAATCTCCCAGATAAATGCCCAGCGGCAGCGTGCTGGTAAAGAGCTTGTGCGGCAGCGTAAAATACCCCGTGACCGTCGCGTTGAAATGCACGATCAAGATGCAGATCAGCGCTGCGGCACGGACAAGATCAAGATAAAACAGGCGTTGCTTTTTGATGGGTGGTCTCCCCCTTTTACTTTTGCAGTCTGTGCTTGACGAGCCGCCCCAGCTGCTTGGCTACAGCGGCAGGCTGAGCGGCGGCGGTCTCATACTCATTTAAAATATCCGCCCGCGCCGCGGACCGGGTCAGCGGCTCAAAGGCAGCAGCATAGGCACCGTTTTTCTGGGCGATCAGGGCCAGCTTCCAGGCGTCACGCTGGCTTGTGCAGGCGGGGATGCCGTCCGGGAAGGCAGACTCCCGCACAAGCACCCAGCCGCAGTTGGGCGCGGGCGGCGGGTCACTGCCGACGGGCACGGATACCTCCTGTGCCAGTGCGTCCTTCTCCCGCAGCCAGGCGGCGCGGCGGGCTGCGGTGCAGCCCTGCCACAGCGGCAGAGAGGGGCTTAACACGCCAAGCATCGGATTTTTTTCAAACAAAGCAGCAGCTTCTGCCAGCAGTGTGTCCGCGTTGGCGGCTACCTGCCGGTTATACCATTCGGTCACGGGGTCCGCGGCGGGCTGTTCGTAATGAAGCAGCCGCAGGCCCAGCTCGTTCAGGTCGGGCGTTTCCCCTGTCGGTGCGCCGACAGGATAGCACCAGTGCAGGTTTTGGGCAAGGGCTGAAAGCGGCTGTGTTTTTAACAGCGAGATCAGCAGCAGCTCCAGCGGAAAATCCGTATAGGCCGTCACATAGTCGCATAGTTCCCGCGCGGCGAGGCCGTCCGTGCGGCGCAGTTCATCCGCATAGGGCGTGAACAGGCTGCGCCGTTTGAAAAACGGGCAGCCGCGGTTTGCCAGCAGCTCCCGCGGGCAGGCCATAATGGGGTTTACAAAAACCGGTTTCAGGTCGTCCGTCTGCACGTAGGTATCCCAGGCATAGCCCCTTGCGGCAAAATACGGCGTGAACCGCGTTTCGTGGCGGATGATAGACTGCTCGTAGCTGGCCGGCAGCGCCATTTCCTTCCAGTAGTTCCAGAAATCGTCACTATTGAACAGTCGCGGGCGCACCGCAATAAAATGGGATTGCAGATGCTCGGGCACTGCGCCGCCAAAGCGGCGGCTCTGCATGGCGTAGTGGCGGGTCAGCCCCCAGAAGTCCAACTCCGGGCGGGCGTCCATCGCGGTGAACATCGGCGCCAGTGAGCAGACCGGCCCGGCCAGCGTGTAGTTCATCAGGACGATTTCCTCATACTCGGCCAGCTTCTCCCGGCCCAGAGTCAGCAGAGCCTCCCTGTATGCGCCGACGTCGAAACCGACGTTTTCCCGTTCGATGCGGCCCGCACCGGACTGGCGCACCCAGACGCGGTCCGCCGGGGCAAGTGTACCGTTGGTGACGAATACGACCCTGCCGTATTTCTGCACAGCCTGTACGGCAATGCGGCAGGCCGTATCGATGCAGCCTGCCGGGTCATAGTGAAAGTAGATGACCAGTCGTTTCATGCGTTGTCAGTCCTCATAGGGGCCTTCGTGGGGGCCAAAGATAGCGCGCTTGGTGTTGATGATGACCTTGTAGGAGCCTGCGGGCAGATTGTCCCGCAGCCAGTTGCGCGCGTGACGGCGGCGGCTGTCGGAGTACGGGCCGTAGTGGCTGAATAGGTGGTGCTTTTTGTAGGCAAAGCCGGTGGCCGAGCTGACCGCACCATAGAAGGTCGTGCAGTCAAACACGCGGGCCAGCGGGCGGATCACGCCACCCGCGTAGGCCTGCATCGTATCGTTGTGGGTCACGGCGTAGCTCTTGCTCATGACCACTGCCGGGTAGTAGCCCGCGCTCTGGGCCACAAACGGATAGATGCGCTCAATGGCATGGCTGATCGTGCCGTCCTGGGGCAGCGGCTCTGGCGGGAAGTCCGAGTGCTGCCAGCCGTGGTCAAACAGCGGTGCCAGTGCCTTGGGGCGGAACCAGAACACACTGCCGTAGGGCGCAATGGGCGATTTTTCACCGGAAACAGGCACATCGATGCCAAGGTCTTTCATCAGCTTTTTCGTGTTCTCAAAGTTCGGGCCCCAGCCGCCGGAGCACATATTCATGAAGTAAAGTCCGTGCGTCGGGTACGGCGGGCAGAGAATGCCGAGGTACGGGTCCTTCTCAAACTCACACAGCACATTCAGCACATGAGCAGCGTTTTTGCAGACATTCTCATTGCAGACATAGCCAAAGCTCGCGCCGACGCTGCCGGGGCGGGTCTGGATGGCTTTTTTGTCGTGCATGAAGCAGGCGTAGTCATAGTCCCGCAGCTGCGGGGCCAGGTCACAGAGGAAGGCGCCGACGTCGCGGCCCTGGTTCTCCACCACGGTCACGGTGACGCTGCGGACGTTCAGGTCCGCAAAGGCGGCCTCGATCTGCGGCTTCTTATCAGCGCTGCTCGTCGAGATGAAGATATCCGTCTCTGGCGGGAACTTTGCCGCAAACGCCTTGCTGGAATCCAGCATGTCCATGAAATACAGGTGCATGGCCAGCGCAATGCGGCGGTTTTGGCGGATGCTCTGTGCCGTTGCCTCGTCCAACACCGTCGGCTCGATGATGCGGGTCAGCGCGAGATTGCGGGTAAAATCGTGCGGGTGCATCGTGCGGATCATGTTCTTCCAGATGAGGTTCATCGGATAGTCCGTCTCGTCCCGCAGATAGTCGTACAGCTCCTGCACCGGCTCACCTGCCGTGTCGTTGAGATAGGCTTCCAGCTCGTGCATAAAGCTGCGGCGCTTGAACAGCGGGCATTTTTTCTCCCGCAATAAAAGCGTCGGGCAGACGAGCAGCGGATAGTCTGTGAAGTCCTTCAGATCGTCGGTTTTCACATAGACATCCCACTTGAAGCCCTTATCCTCAAACTGCTTGGTGAACACAGCCTCGTATCGCTGCACCGAGTCGGTGTAGCTCTCGATCATCGGCATGTTGTCCCAGTAGGCCTGCAGCTCCGGGTTCTGCACAAAGCGCCGACGGTAAACGATGAAGTGAGACTGGATGTGTACGGGCAGATAGTTATACAGGTGCTTGCCCTTGAAGGGGTTCGACTTGGCACCGTGGTGGATGGACAGGCCCCAGAAATCGAGGTCCTGGTTCTCCCACATGGCGTCGAACATCTCTTTCAGCGGGCGCACAGGACCCATCAGGGTGGAGTTCGTCATGACGATCTCGTCAAATTCCGAGAGCTTCGCCCAGCCGTAGGAATCCAGCGCGGTCTTGTACGCCCAGACGTCAAGACCCTTGTTCTCGCGCACGATGATGTTGTCGGTAAACTGCGAGAAGGCCGCGCGGCCCTGCTCGCTCAATTTGCCGTTGCAGACAACGACCAGCTCGGTCAGGTTCTTATTCAGGTCGGCAAGGTAGTAGGTGATAAAATCATCCACGTCGCCGTTTTTTTCGTAGAAGAAAAAGATGCCCAATCGTTTCATTGCGTTTTTCCTTTTTGTATGTTATGCACGCTTGCAGGTATCGTTTGCCAGAATGCGGTTGATTTTTGTCGGGTCGCCCCAGGTGCCCGGGCTGTCATACGGACGGTCCGGGAACGCGCCGTAGTCGAGCTTGATCTTGTAGTTCTTATCGCGCAGGAACTGCTCCACGCGGTCCGCCAGACTCATCGGCTTGCCGGTGCAGACATTGATGATGCCATTGATCTCCTCCTGCACACTGGCGGCCACGATCATGTTGGCCAGCTCGTCCACGTCGATGAAGTCATAGAGGTTGCTGCCGCTCGTGAACGGGAAAGTCTTTTTGCCGTCCTGCTCGGCCTGGGTGATCTTGGCAAAGATCGAGCTGCCGTGCACCTCGTCACCGGTGATATAGTATGCGCGCAGCCAGTGCAGCTTGCAGGGGGAATCCGCCAGCGTCAGCATCATGCTCTGGCGCAGGGCGTTCTTGGCAATGCCGTACTGGCTCTGCGGCTTGCAGGGCGTGCTCTCATTGATAGCACCCTCCCAATAGCCGACCTCGTGCATCGTACCCATGACGCTCAGGTCCTTCAGGCCGCCGTCGATCAGCGTGTTCAAAAACGTCACATGGCTGGACAGATCCTTCATGTGGGCGGCGGAATTATGGCGGAAGCCATCGCGCCAGGCAAGATGGATGCAGACGTCCGGGCTGCCCAGCTTGCGGTACAGGTCGGCGTCACCGCCGAACAGCGGCACATCGCAGAACTCGGCGCGCTCGTCGACGCCCTTGAAGTTAAAATCCGCCGCAATGACGCGGTAGCCGCGGTCCAGCGCATTTTTTACGACATGGCGGCCAATGTAGCCCGCTGCACCGGTAACAAGAATCGTTTTCATAACTGTTCCTCTCTGACCGGCAGCAGATCGTAGAGCTTCTGCAGCCGCATCTGGTATAAAAGCAGTGCCATTGTTTGTTTTTTATTGTGCCCTGCGTCATGCAGGGTGTCCAGCAGACTGCCCGGGTACGGGGCCAGGGCCTCCCGCAGCGTGCGCCAGGCCTTGCGGCGCAGCACGCCCGGGGCGTGTGCGTCGCGCAGCTGGTGCATCAAAAAGGTGACGGCCTGTGCGCGGCGGTCCTTCCAGACGGCCTGCAGCTCCTCCGGGCCGCACCAGCGCTGGGCGGCGTGGAATTCAGCCTCCGTCCATGGCTCCAGCGCCCGGATGCGGCCCAAAAGTGCCTGCGCCGTGTGTGCGCAGGAGGTGCTCTGCGCACTCTCAAAATGGCGGTAGACGACCTGCGGGATGTAGACCGCCTTGCCGACACGCCGATAGGCTGCGGCGTTAAAGACAAAGTCCTCCAGCCCGTAGCTGCACCGCTCATTGAAACGCAGCCCCAGCAGCGCCGTGCGGCGGTAGAGGGCGTTCCATACAAACTGCGGGCCGCTGTTCTCCAAAAAAGCACCGTAGCTGCCGCCGCGGCCCAGCGCTATCGTGCAGGGGCTTCCGGCAGGGTGCGGTTGCTCGGCAAAGGTACCGTCCGGGCGCTGGCGCAGCAGCTCATAGCCGCCGCGCACAAGGTCGGCGCGGGTGTCCTCTGCCGTCTGCAAAAGCAGGCGCAGTGCTCCCTGCCAGAACAGGTCATCATCGTCACAGAAGGTGATGTACTCCCCGCTCGCGGCCTCCATGCCGCGGTTGCGGGCCGCGCAGATACCGGCATTCTTCTGGGTGATTACGTGGATGCAGGGGTACTCGCTCACCAGCGTGTGGCAGAGCCTGTCCGTACCGTCCGTCGAGCCGTCGTTGACGATGATGATCTCGAGCTCCGGCACCTGCTGGGAAAGGATGGATTCCACGGCGGTGCGCAGGGTCGTCTCGGCATTGTACGCCGGGATGATCACGCTGATCTTGGCCATGGGGGTACCTCCTTTCGCATTTCGCATTATTTTTTCAGTTTCAGATATAATTTTCCGTAAGGCAGCGGCAGCGGTACGGCACGCTGCAAAAAGCCGATCTTCCAGCGTGCCTCTGCAAAGTCACGCCTTGCCTGCCGCGGGTGGGTCAGGTAGTGTGCTGTGTGCTGCGGCGCGGCCAGCGGATAGGTGCCGCCGTCCTCAACCGTCAGGTCACCGAGCAGATCCAGCTGTAAAGCTGTCGGGCTTTCCACCAGCCGCAAAAACGGGGCAATGGCCCGCTGCGGCGGGATGGGCTGGCCGTTCAGCACGCTGTCCCGCCAGGCTGCGGCAAAGCTGCGCACGCCGGATTGGATCTGTGCAATGCGCGGCTCGGCGGGCTGCCTGGCCGTGCGCACACGGACGATGCCCCCCTTCTCCGCGCAGTAGCCCAGCGTGGCCCCGACATCCTGTGAGAGCAGGCGTTCGAGCATCGGCTGACCCGCCCAATACAGGCGCGGCGCGGGCTTGCCGTCAAACAGGAATACTTCCGTTTGGTCGGGCGCAAAGCGGGTGCGCAGCCGGTCATCCGCCGAGAGCTGCAGCCCGTGCAGCGGAAATTGCAGCAGTCGCTCTAACAGCAGCTGCGTTGTACCGCCGCTGCCGATGTCAACAAGGAAATCGCCGGGGCGGATACCTTGCGCAGACAGATAGGCCGTGACCGCGTCGGCGGCGTCCGGACGGGGCAGCTGCCGCAAGAAGGCGTGCAGCGCTTCCCTGTCCGGCTGCTTCAAATCAAGCTGTCTGTTCGCCAGCTCCGGCGGGCAGGTCGTGCCGCAGTATTCGGCGATCTGCGCACCGGTCAAAATCTGCCGCGGCAGGGCGGCCAGCACTGTGGCCCAGTCCCCCACCGCCAGAAACGCCGGAGCCAGACTGCGGCGGGAGACCTGTAAATAGCCGGTCTCCTCCTGCGGGTAGAGCGTGTGATAGACGTCCCGCACCAGGTACATATCGCGGGCGAGGAAATACAGCCGGGCCTCCGGGCGGGCGGCACGGCGCGCGTGCAGCCATTGGCAGAATGCCGCTGCCAGCGGTCCCAGCACGGAAAAGCCGAGGGACTCACCGTCAGATCGTTGCTGCGGCAGACGGTTCTCCACAAAAGCCGCAGCGTTATCCGCAGGTGCAGGCGGCGTCGGCAGATGCCAGGCGGTGATGCCCGCCAGCGCGGCCCCGGCCACATCGGCGCGCCAGCTGTCACCGATGAAAAGCAGCTGCTTCGCCGTGAGGCCGGTTTCCTGCAAAAAGCGCTTGAACAGTCTGCCGCTGCGCTTCTGCACGCCGTAAGTACAGGAGACAAAGCCGCCGTCAAAGCAGGGATAGCCGCAGCGGCGCAGCATCGCGTCGATCTGCGTCTGCGGCAGGTACATATCGGAGATATAGTAGAGCTTTTTCCCCTGCTTTTTAAGCGTTTGCACCGCATCCAGCACGGGCTTGTTCGCCGCACAGGCGGCCAGTTCTGCAGCACACTCCGCCGCTGCGTCATAGCGGGCAAGGCAGGGGCGGGCGTAGATTTCAGCCAGCGTTACTTCCCTGCTTTGGGCGGCGCGGGCCTCACGCTCGGCGCGGATGCGGGCAGCGTAAAAATCGTCGCCCATCAGGCGGAAAAGTCCTGTCGGCACAGCAACGTCGCGTTTTATAAGCGTGTCAAACACGTCAAAAGCGACGGCGTCAAAGTGCGCAGCTTTATGGCAAATTTGTTTTGTCAGGTTCATGGCAGGTACGGTATCTGCGGGCGGAACCGCACCCCGGCGGCAAAGCCCTTCCAGATGATTTTTATGCGCTCGGCGCGGCAGCCCTGCCTGTCGCGCAGGACCTGTACGGTGTGCCAGCTGTCCTTGGCCAGCAGCCACAGCCAGCCGGACAGTCCCTCCCGGCGGTAGAGCACCACATCGTTGCGGTAAAAATAGCGGTAGCGTGCCCAGCGGGCGGGCACATCCCTGGCAATGTTCACGACGCCGGGGTTCTGCATGGCGTGCACGACCCGGCTGGCCGGGATGACATAGCAGGGCTTTGCGCGGGAAATGCGGCGGGTGTACTCCCAGTCGTCGGACCAGATGAAGAACTCGGCAATCGGCAGGCCGAACTGCCGCACGGCTTCGGTGCGCAGGAACAGCGAGACAAAGCTCGCCATCACGGCGGGAACCTCCGCCGCATCGAAGCCGTCAATATCGCGGTACATCGTTTTGCGCTGCAGGTTCATCGGCTGGTCGGTGCCGTCCGGGGCGAGTGCCCTGCTGGACAGCCAGCCGCAGCCGTCGCCGTGGGCGGCATCGGCGGCCAGCAGGGCGGCCAGCGCGTCCGGCTCGGGCAGCGTGTCGTCGTCCATGATCCAGACGGCCTCACACCCCAGCTCCACCGCGGCGCGGATGCCGTAGGCAAAGCCGCCCGCACCGCCGAGGTTTTCCCCCGGATTGCGGCAGACCAGCCCCGGCATTGCCAGCGTCTTTATATAGTCCGCCGTGCCGTCAGTGGACGCATTGTCCACCAGCAGCACCGTAAAGCCCTGCACGGTCTGGGCACGCAGGGCGGCCAGGCATTGTTTGAGCAGCGGCAGACGGTTGTAGGTCACGACGATGGCCGTGACATTTCTTGCGTCAAGCATCTTTTTTCGGGAAGAATTTGCGCTTGAGGAAGGCTGTGCCCTTGCGCAGCCAGTTCTGGTGCTCCATGTAAACGATGCTCAGTTCCTCAAAGCTGATGTTGTTCGTGGTGAGCCAGGCGTCCAGCAGACGCTCGCTCACAAAGCCAAAGACCCGGCGGTCATTGACCGTGTAGCCCGTCATGTCCAGCTCCCGCTCAAGCTCAAACAGAATGTCGAACAGCCAGGTGCAGTAGTGCTGCAAAAGTTCCTTCTTCATGACGAACATGTTGAAGTGGTGGCCGTGGGTCTTGGACATATACAGGTCATACGCGGGCAGGTACTCGGGGCATTTGCGCGCAATGATGGCGCGGGTCACCTCCAGATCCTGCTTGTGATGGGCGTGGATATACTGGGTGTAGTTCGTCTCAATAAAATAGTGGCGCTCCTTCGGCAGGACGACGTTCGTCGTAGCCAGAATGCTGCAGAGTTCCTCATGGCTGATGACACGCGACTTCTTGTCCGCAAAGCGGCTTTTGCGGCGGCTGGCAAAATAGCGGCGGTAATGCACGATGCCGATATAGTCGGAATCGATGTTGTGCGCCGCCCAGTACAGGCCCGTCAGCTCGCAGAAATTTGCGTTGCGCTCCGAGATATTGTCGCCGGTATCATCGCCGATATAACCGCAGGCCGGGTGGACGGCATGGCCCATCTGTACCGGAAGGTACATCGGGTCATCCGGCACCCAGTACGGTTTATGCGTTGCTACGATAATGGTGGTCTGCAATGTGTTCTACCCGCCTTACATACATTCCTATACTCTTTTTTCCTGGTAAGCTTGCTAAACCTATAGTATAGCGCTTTTTGGCAGGAATACAAGTTACAGAACGGTAAAAAGGTCATTCGCCCTCGTTTTCAAAGGTTTCCTGCTCCTCGGCCAGCTTTTCCCACTCGTCGTAGAGCTCCTGCTGGTGGAAGCGAGTGTCGTCAAGCTCGTCGCATTTGTCGCGCAGCAGCAGATGGTCGCGCAGGACCTCGGGGTCGTTGATCTCATTTTCCAGCTCGACAATATGCGCACCCAGCTCCTCGATCTCGCTTTCCACCTTTTTCAGGCGGGCGCGGACCTCGGCGCGGCGCTTGCGCTGCTCCTTGCCGTATGCCTGCTTTTTGGCAGTGTCCTCGGTCTTTTGCTGCTCCTGGGTCTTGCCGGCGTCACGGTTTTGCAGGGCGGCAAAGTTCGGGTAAAACGTCGCTTTGCCGTCCTCCAGGTACATGATCGGGCAGCCCAGCGTCTGCATCAGGTAGCGGTCATGGGTGACGAGCAGCAGTGTGCCGGTGTAGGCCGCCAGCGCCTGGGTCAGGCTCTCGCGCATGTAGATGTCCAGGTGGTTCGTCGGCTCGTCCAGAAACATCAGGTTCGGGCGCTCGAGCGCCAGCTCGGCAAAGCGCAGGCGGGCCAGCTCACCGCCGGACAGCGACGCACAGTCCTTAAAGACCTCCTCGCCGCGGTAGCCGAAGCGTGCCAGATGGCTGCGGACCTCGAGCTCGGTAAAGCGCGGGTACTGGTTCCAGATGGCGTCAATGACGCGGCCTGCGCGGCGGGCCTGCTGCTGGGTGAATACGCCCGGCTTGGCGCCGCTGCCCAGGCGGACCATACCGCCCGACGGACGGCGCTTGCCGTCCAGCACCTGCAAAAGCGTGGACTTGCCCGCGCCGTTGGGACCTGCAATGACGAGCTTGTCCCCGCGGTGAACGACGTAGTCCAGGGCGTCGATAAGGGTGCGTTCACCGATATGGACGCTCAGATTCTTCATGATGACCAGCTCGTCATAAGGCTCAATGTCGTACTCAAAGCGAAAGTTCAGCTCCCACGCCTCGGAGGTCGGGGCCTCGACGATCTCGAGCTTTTCCAGCTGCTTGCGGCGGCTCTGGGCCATCTTCGTCGTGGAGGCGCGCACAAGATTACGGTCCACGTAGTCCTGCAATTTGGCAGCCTTTTCTACAGCGGCGTCATGCAGCTTCTGCTGGCGCTCGTCAGCGGCTTCGCGCTGGGGCAGATAGGCCGAGTAGTTGCCGCGGTAGGTCTTGATGCTCTTGCCGCGCAGCTCCCAAATGCGGGTGCAGACGGCGTCGAGGAAGTAGCGGTCATGGCTGACAACGAGCACCGCACCGCGGTAGGCTTTCAGATAATTTTCGAGCCACTCCATCGTTTCCAGGTCCAGATGGTTCGTCGGCTCGTCCAGGATCAGCAGGTCGGGGCGTTCCAGCAGCAGCCGTGCCAGACGCAGCCGGGTCTGCTCACCGCCCGAAAGCACGCCCGCCAGCTTTGTCCAGGTGTCGGCGGGAAAACCCATGCCGTTGAGCACCTTTTTGATCTGGGTGTCCATGTTATAAGCGTCCATCGCGTCGATGACAGCGGTGCAGTGGGCGATCTTTTCGGTCAGTTCCGCATTGTGCGGATCTGCGGCCAGCTGCTTTTGCAGCGCGTCCATCTCCTGCATGGCGTCAAGCGCCGGGGTAAAGACCAGCCGCATTGTGGCATAGATGTCCAGCGACGGGTCCAGCCGGGCGTTCTGCTCAAGGTAGCCAGTGGTCACGCCGGTGCCGAACGCGGCATCTCCGGCGTCGGGCAGGCTCTCGCCGCAGAGGATCCGCAAAAGCGTCGTCTTGCCGGTGCCGTTGGCACCGATGATGCCGATACGATCCCCGCGCTCGACACCTGCATTTACATCACGCAGTACCTCGTGTTCGCCGAAGCTCTTGCCTAAGTTTTGAAGTTCCAACAACATAGCGGTACATCCTCAATTCCAAAATGATGCCGCCGCCTGACAAACGGGCAGCGGCAGTGCGCCCTTGCCTTACAGCAGGGCTTCGTTGCTGTGACGGCGGTTGCGCACGCCGATATTTTCCAGCTCCTCCGGCTCCATCACGATGCGGTAGAGCTCCTCATAGGAGCTTACCGTATATTTGGGCGTGATACCGGACTTGTTTTCAAGATTGCCGGGGTTGAACCAGCAGGTATCCACACCGGCGTTCAGGCCGCCCTTGATGTCGGCCAGCAGATCGTCGCCGACCATCAGCACACGGCTCTTGTTCGTGATGCCGAGGTCACGGAAGGCGTGCTCAAACAGCTTGGCGCTGGGCTTGGCCGCGCCGACCTTCTCGGAAATATAAATGCCGTCCATGTACCTGTCGATGCCGGAGGCCGCAATGCGGGACTCCTGCACGGCAATGGCACCGTTCGAGACGAGGGCCAGCGTGGCGACCTCGCTCAGCTCCTCCAGCGCGGTCAGTGCGCCGGGCAGCAGGTCGGCATGGGTCGCCAACAGCTCCTCATAGCGGTCATTCATGGCCTTGCCCTTGCCGTTGTCGGGCAGCTGCATGGTCTGCATGAAGCGGGAGAAGCGGATCTGGAACAGCTTCTGCTTGTTCAGCTGGCCTTTGGCCAGCGAGTCCCACAGCTCGCGGTTGACCTTGTGGTAGGTATCATAAGCGGCCTCGTCGTGGGGCAGCTCGTACTCGGCGAGCATATCGGTCAGGGCCTGGCGCTCTGCGGCGTCAAAGTCCAAAATCGTATTGTCAACGTCCAGCAGGACGCAGGTATAAATTGCCATCTTCGTAACCTCGTATGCTTATTGCGGTGTGGAATCGGCGGAGGTCGGCTCCGGCATCGGCGTGGGCACAGCGGTGGGTTCCGGCGTAGCCGCGGCGCTGACAGTCAGCACAAAGACGCTGTCCGCACCGTTGTTGACTGCGTGGATGTGGTAGGTGCCGGGCTCGTTTGCCGTGAAGGTCACCTGCGTACCCGTTGTGCGCCAGGAGGTCTCCTCGCAGCCCCAGAGCGTGTCGCCGCTGCCGTTTTCCACGGTAGCCGTCAGCGTCGTACTCTGGCCTGCGGTCAGCGTGCCTGCGCCGCTGATGTTGATCGTGGTGGCCTCGGCCTCGACGGTGACGATCAGCTGTGCCGTCGAGAAGGTGCCGTTGATCTCAATGCCTGCCTTGATCGTGTAGGTCCCGGCGGCATCGGGCTTGAAGGTCAGGCTGCTGCCGTTCTTCTCCATCTCATCGTTGATGGACCACTGGACGTTCGCGGCGTCGTAGGCCTTGTTGCCCAGCTTGACCGCGGCATTGACAGTCAGACTCTCGCCCTGCTTGATCGTCGTATCGCCCTTGTCCAGCGTCAGCTCGACGCGGGCGTCGTTGAACATGGCCTTGACGGAGATGTCCTTGGTAATATTGTCATAGCGGGTCGCGGTGGTGACGCCGTCGCTCCACTTGTAGAACACAAAGCCCTCCGCCGCCACTGCCGTGACGTTGACGCTTGTGCCGGAGTCGGCCTGAATTTCGACGCTGGACACGCCGGTCTGGCCGTTGCCGGTCAGCGTGCCCTTGGCGCTGTCCTCGACCTCATAGCTGGCCGTGAACTTCGTCGGCGTCGAGGTCGGCACCGGCGTGTTGCTGCCTGCGGAGGCCGACGCACGCTGCGGGATGTCCGACGTGTCGGGACGGCTGTCCATCGTATTGCAGGCGTGGCTCTTGGCGTACTCCAGCAGGGCGCGTGCGCCGGAGGTGCTGAAACCGTTGGATTCAAAGTAGGTGCCTTCGCCGTAGCCGCGGGTGTTTTTAAGGGCCTCGGCGGTGTTCAGGTACTTGAAGCCCAGATCGCTGCTGGCCGCCGCAATGGCCTGGTTGAACTGGTCAATGCGGGTCTGGGTCTCGGCAGCGTTCGTGCTGTCCTCGGTAACGGGCGGGATGCCCACCGCGATGATGTCGCAGTAGGCGCTGACCACCCGGATGGTATCCGCCACGCTCTCGCCCTTGGAGGCGGAGGAGCTGGCGGCGGAGGAAAAGCCCAGCACCTGTCCGCCCAGAGACAGCATGGCGCTCTCAAAGCTCAGGCGGGTACGGGTGGAAGGCTCAAAAAACAGCGTTGCCAGGATCTTGCCGTCGCACTTATGGGCATATTCGGCGGGATGCTCCATAATATCGCAGCCCGTTTTTACCAGCTCGTCGATCTCCTCGGTGGAGAGCTGCATAATGTCGATCAAATTTTCCATATCAGTTTTCCCCTCCATTGATCCAGCTTTCGTCAGACGGATTGTCCCGGAATTTCAGCAGACGGGCCACATCCTCCGGTGCGATATAGCCTTCCTCCGCGCCCACCTGAGCGATGGTGTCCA